>Ga0101944_10005079_pt1 | contig 15419 bp, 12 predicted proteins | sample DewCreD2012metaG_FD_75245 | JGI IMG/M metagenome (GOLD analysis project Ga0101944, IMG submission 75245) | Hot spring sediment bacterial and archeal communities from British Columbia, Canada, to study Microbial Dark Matter (Phase II) - Dewar... ...
GATGCAGGAGTCTGAGCTCTGGACTGCCGCCGAGATGCGGGCGATCCAGGAGGCGGTCGTGGACAGCTCGGCGTTCCTTGACCGCGGCGACATCGCAGGGCTGCGCTGCTTCCTGCGATCGGTCATGTACGAGCATGGCGACCGCGTCTGGGGTGTCTTCTACTTCTTGTGCAAGGCTTACCGGCTCGGTCCGCGATGGGTCTGGGGCGTGCTGAAGCAGCTGTTCGAGGAGGTTGAGGAGGAGTGGGACAGCAGCGGCGGAGCACCGCAGCTCTTCGGCCCGAGTGCGCCCCGGCCGGACGAGGAGCAACTGCGGCTGGACCTGTGAGGCCGCGCACCGGACCGCTCGGGTGCTGCAGCAGGCCGGCGCCGGGGCCGATACAATCCCCGTAGCGCTCGATCCCGCCCGCACCGTCCTGGAGCCGCGACCGTGAACGACCGTCATCCCGCCCCCGGAGCCCGCTGATGTCGATGCGTCGTGTCCGCAACGGCGTCTCGAGCCTCTTCTGGTTCGTCACCGTCGTGGCCCTGATCGCCGTCGGCGCCTACACGTTGCTCGTCGCCACCGGGAACGCGGAGTACATCCCGCCGGCGGTCCCCGACCAGCCCAGGCCGCTTGCGACCACGGCGCCCGAGTTCGTCACCGAGCCGAGCAAGGCAGCGCCCAAGCCCCGGTTCGGGTCCCTCGGCGAGCCGCCGGCGCCGCGCACCCTCAACCGGCACCTGCCGAGGGATCTGGAACTCGTCATCCTGCGGTGTCTTGAGAAGAGGCCGGTGGCTCGCTATCCCTCGGCCGGTGCCTTGGCGGCGGACCTGGAGCGGGTTCTCAGAGAAGAGCCGGTTGAGGCGCGGCCGCGTGGGCCGCTGCACCGCCTGGTACGCTGGTGCCGGCGGCGTCCAGCGCTGGCCATTCGCCTGGCGGCCGTGCTGATATTTGCCCTGGTAGCGCATTTGTCCTACACATTCATACAGCAAGTCACTCCGCTACGGCACGCGGCTGTGTTGGGGGCGCTGGGTATGTTTGCCGCTGCTGCGGCGGCGTTTGAGTGGGCTGCTGCTCGTGCGCGGAACAAGATCCTTGTTCCGTTTGCCTGGTCGACGGCCGACATGCTGCTGGCGTCGTTCATTATCTGGATCACGCACAACCAATTCAGTCCGTTGGTGGTGGCGTTTCCGCTGCTGATCGCTACCGCGGGACTCTGGTTTCGCGTACGCCTCGTGTGGTTCAGCACGGCGCTCGCGGCAGTGGCCTACACGTTGCTGACCGCCACGGCCCAGCCACCCAGCGAAGAGGCGGGGCTGTGGCATCACCATCTGATCTTCGTCGCGGCCCTGTTGATGGTTGGCACGGTCACGGCGTACCAGGTGTGGCGCGTCCGCGCCCTGAGCCGGTATTATGAACGCAGGCCCCTGCCGGGTGGCTGACCGCCGGGCGGATCACGCTCGGATGGCTGATATCCGGGCGGCTGACCACGGGGCTGCGGCGCGTTCCGCCACGAACAGCCCGGCGATAGGCTGCTCAGGCTACACGGGCCATCTGCACGGGCGGCTGCCACTGCTGTCTGCCGGGGGGCTGCCTGAGAGCCTGAAGCAAGGAGGGAGTGGGGTTCCCAGTTGTCTCGGAGGGGGCTGCGGCTCCCGGGTTGAGGGGAAGACGAACCTCGAGGTAGCCGGCGGGCCTAGGCTGGTTCCCACGGTTGCAAGCTGGGGGCCGAAGGGGGGATTTTGTGGCCCCGGCGCTTACCCAGGTGCGCTTATGGTGTGGGCAGAAGCGCCGTTGACCGAAACCTGGCGGTGCCAGGGGTGTTGAATATGGGAGAGAAACAGCCGTTCCAAGTGGTCCATGGGCGGCCAGAGAGGGTGTGTTGGCACGTAAGTCTTTGGCAACATTCGAGTTATGCTGTTGCCATCTGTCTTGGCACGGTAAGGAGGCGGGCCGCACGGGCGGCATAGAGGTGAACCGGTTCTTTCATGAGGAGTTTGCAGATGCGTGAAGTGTTGAAGAGGCCTGGCGTTGTGCTGGGCACGTTGGCGGTGTTGCTGGGTGCGAGCCTGGCCATGGCTCAGCAACCGGGCGGGCGCGGCCGCGGATTTGGATTTCGCGGGTTTGGCAGGGGCGCTGGGCTGAACAATCCCTTGCAGCTTGTGAACAACGAGGTCGTGCAGAAGGAGCTGGACCTGGTACCGGAGCAGACCGGCCAGTTGCAGCAGCTTCCGCAACAGATGTTCGCCGAGATGCAGGAAGAGATGCAGAAGGCAGGGGTCGACTTTGGCCGGCTGTTTGAGATGTCGGACGAGGAGCGTGCCAAGGCCGAGGCACAAATGCGGTCGATCTCTGATGAGTTGAACAAGAAGTACCGCGCCAAGCTGGCGGAGATTCTGCTGCCGCCGCAGATGCAGCGGTTGAAGCAGATCGTGTGGCAGATGGACTTGCCGGCCGCCTTGCAGGATGCCGAGGTGGTGGAGGCCCTGGCCCTGACGGATGCCCAGCAGAAGCAGATTGCCGAGATTGTGTCCACGTATGAAACGAAGATCCGGGAGTTGATGCCGTTTCCGGGCCGGGGCGGACCGGGCGGACCAGGTGGGCCGGGCCGTGGCAGGGGCCGCGGCAGGCCCGGCAATCAAGGCGGCGGTCAAGATGCTCAGGCAGGCGGTCTGACACCTGACGGCCGCACGCCGATTGTGCTGGTTCAACAGGGTCCAGACAACCAGCAGCCTGGCGGACAGGGCGAGCGGTTCCGGCAGATTCGCGAGCAGGTCGAGCAGCTTCAGAAGGAACGGGACGCCAAGCTGCTGGAGGTGCTCTCGGCCGAGCAGCGTGGCAAGTGGCAGTCCTTGATAGGCGAGCCAGTGGATGTTGCTGCCATTCAGGAGGCCGCCCGTCGTGCCTTTGGCCAGTTTGGGGGAGGCCGTGGCGGCGCGGGAGGCCGCCGCCGTGGTGGGCAGCCTGATCGGCCCCCACAAGAGTAGTGGGCATAGAGAGTTGGGGCATCTGATACTTCGGTAGCTGCCCGGTCGCGCGAAACTGCTGCCGCGCGGCCGGGCCTACCGTCGCTCTCGGGCGTGGTGCTGGTGCGCACGATGCACAGCACTCGGTTTTTGAGCCGGCAACCCGTTGTCATGGCCAGCAAGGATTTGCCCATGCGCACATCTCTCTTACGACTAACTGTGTGTTCCCTTGTGCTGCTGGCCCCGCTCTCGGCATTGGCCGAATGGCCCCGCTTCCGCGGACCAAACGGCGCGGCTGTGTTCAGTGGAGAGGTGCCAGTCCGCTGGTCGGCAGACGAGAACATACGCTGGAAGGTGGACCTGCCCGGTCCGGGCAGCTCGAGCCCCTGCGTGGTGGGGGACCTCGTACTTGTCACCTGCTACACGGGATACGGCACCACCCGCTCGGACACGTCTCGGCCGGACGACCTTACGCGGCATCTGCTGTGCTTTGACCGGCGCAGCGGCAGCCTGCGGTGGCAGCGCGCGGTCAAGACCCGCCGTGCGGAGGATCCCTATAGAGGCATGATCCAGGAACACGGTTACGCCTCGAGTTCTCCCGCCACGGACGGGAAGCGCGTGTTCGTCTTCTATGGCAAGTCAGGCCTGTTTGCCTACGACCTGGAAGGCAACGAGCTGTGGTCCGCGGATCTAGGTGATGGCTCGGCCGTGATGGGCTGGGGTTCAGCCGCCAGCCCCATTGTGCACCAGGACGTGGTCATCATGAATGCCTCGGCGGAGAGCGAGGCGCTGGGGCGCAAGGCCGTCTGCCTGGAGGCGGATGTCACCGACGTGGCGGCGGTGCGGAGGATGGTCGAGGGCGCAGTCGCGGCACTGGGGCGGCTGGACATCCTGGTGAACAACGCCGGAATCACGCGGGACCGCACCCTGCGCAAGCTCAGCCCCGAGGACTGGGCGGCGGTGCTCAACGTGAACCTTACCGGGGCCTTCAACTGCGCCCAGGCGGCGCTGGGGCCGATGCTCGACCAGGGCAGCGGGCGGATCATCAGCCTGGCCTCGGTGGTTGGGCTGATGGGCAACTTCGGGCAGACGAACTACGCCGCCAGTAAGGGCGGGCTGATTGCCTTCAGCAAGTCGCTGGCCCGGGAGGTGGCCCGCAAGGGGATCACGGTCAACTGCGTGGCGCCGGGGTTCATTGACACCGAAATGACCCAGGCGATCCCGGCCGACGTGATCCCGCAGATCGGCGGAGCGCCCGACGTGATGGCGATCCCCATCGAAAACGGCAGCGAGATCATCGCCACCATGAACCCGGAACGCAGGTCGTATTTCCAGTGCTTCAGGCCGGCCAGGCCGTTTTGAGGAACTTCGCGCACAGCGCGGCTGACTTCTAGCGGAGCAGTGATTTCGGCCATCGTGGGGATTTCCTTGAAGCGAATAACGCTCACCGTCTGGGGCTGGCGGAAGGCGGGAGAGCAGGTGCCAGCTCTCAGGCAGCAAGAATCCCAGCGCCTTTACGAAGTCTAACCGGATCGAAATCGGCGACGGATCGCGTCTACGACATGCTGGACGATTTGTAATCTGCGCGGGGGCTTGGCAGCACGCAACGAAGGGCCAGTATGACAAATCGGTTAGATTGGCCCCTTTCCTGCGGCGCGTGGCACGCGGGTTCGCAGGCGTGCCGCACTGTCTTTGCCCCCGAAAAAGTGGTGGGCGGTCGGGGCGAGGGGGCGCTTACGACAGCCAGCCTGCGGGTCCGCGAGGGGCGATGGGCGGAATTGCGGCTGGCCGCAGGCGGATAGGCCTTGGAACCGCTGCGAGGGCTGGCGTCAGAATCAAGCCTGGTGTTGGGCCGTGAAGACGACCGCCTCTAGGTTCTCCGCCGCCGCTTCGAAGAACACCTTCAGGTTCTGCAGCATCAGCCACATTTCCATGAAGTGCTTTTCATCCACGGGCCGCTGGTAGGAGGTGCCTTGCAAGGCGAAGAACTTCTTGCGGATTTCCTCCTCCTTGAGTTCGCCCAGCGCGTCGGCGATGAAGCGCGTCATGTCGGGGCGGATCAGCACGGCGGTGTAGTCCGAGCCTTTCAGGAGCTGTTTGCCGCCCAGCACCGCGTGGTTCAGCGGGAACTCGCCGCCGGCAGGGTCCAGCTCGCCGTCGGTCAGGCAGCGGTGGATGGGGTCCCACAGCGTGCCGGTCTCCAGCACCCGGCCGCTTTTTTTCATGTCCGGCCGGGCGGCCAGCTCGTCGAGGAACTTGCGGATCGAGGCATCGTCTTTCAGCCCGAACAGCGTCTTGGCATGCTCGCGTGCCAAGGCAATGTGATAGCCGGGGCCAACCACCGCAGCACCTGAAAACCTTCGTGATGGGAATCAAACAACCATGCCAATCGGTCGCAGCACCAAAAACTCACCTCGCGGCGACGCGGACCAGGCCGTCGGGCGTGCAGCCCGGCCTTCCCGAGCCGGCGTCTGCCGCGGACAGCTCATCGCCACAGATCGTCATCGGCAAAAGGATGAGCGGGCGTGGACAGTTTCGGCTGCGGCAACAGCCGCAGCAGGGCCGCCGCGATCCGAAGATCCTCTTGGGTGGTGATCTTCAGGTTCAGCGGCGAGCCGGTCACCACCGCCACCTTATGCCCGTAGCGCTCGACGAGCTGGGCGTCGTCGGTAGCCGGCGGGCCGCTGCGACGGGCGTACGCGGCGATCAGCCAGTCCCGCCGGAAGACCTGCGGCGTCTGGGCTTCCCACAACTGGTCGCGAGGTACGGTCTCCTGGATCGTCTGGTCGCGAGCGACCCGCTTGAGGGTCCCCGTGACCGGCACCGCCAGGATCGCCGCACCCGACCGGACCGCGGCCGCGAAGACGGCGTCAATCCAGACGCTCGCCACGCAGGGTCGCACGGCGTCGTGCACCGCCACGTACTCCGCCTCGGGCCGGACCCGCGCCAAGGCTCGGGCCACCGACTCGCTCCGTTCCGCGCCTCCCTCCACCACCTCGACCCCCATGAGCGCGGCGTTGCCCGCCCATTTCTCCGCAAACCGCTCGCGATCTTCCGGCGCGATCACCAGCAAGGTCTGCACCACGTCGGCCCGGCTGGTGAACCGCTCGGCAGCATGCATCCACACCGCCCGACCATCCAAGAGGGCGAACGGCTTTTTGTAATGCGGGTCCCGGAAGCGGCTGCTTTTGCCGGCGGCGGGCAGGATCACAGCGAAACGGGGCACGGCCAAACGTCCCGGAGGGGCCAAACGCCTGGGAAGGATTGTCGTTATTGTGCCGCCCCCGCCGCCGCCGTCAAGGTAAAACCCTTCTAGGACGATGCTACCTCGCGGCCGCAGACTGGTTGAAGTGAACCCCGCCGCTGCTGTCAAGACAAAACTCGTCCAGGAGGGCCCCGCTGGCGGCCTGGTCCACCGCTGTCGCATGCCACCTCCGGATCTAACCTGTCTTTCTGGAAAAAACCTTGCGCCGAGGGTGCCCACGCGCCGGTTGGTCTTGCCTGGCTGGGCCGGTTTTGCTACCAGGATGCCTCCCTGGCGGCCTGCCGCTTCCCGACCATGAAGGAGCGTTCTGGATGAGACGTCGCACCTGGCTTTGGAAGGCGATCGGATGGGTGGGCGGGCTCGCCTGGATCGCACGCGGCCGCGCCTTGCACGCAGACTCGCAAGAGCCGACGCTGAACGAGACCCTGCGCTCAGCGCTCAAATGCAGGCGGCCGGAAGAATTCGCGTTCGTCGACCTGGTGGTGACCAAGGTGGAGCAGGGCCAGCTTCCCCGCGCGCTGGTGCTGAACATGATGCAGTGGGCGCGGCGGCGGCGTGCCGATTTGCCGTTCCCCTCCTTCCAGGAAGGGCTGCGACGCCGGGCGGCCGAACTGGGCGTCCAATTGCCGCCATTGACGCCGGTCACGCCGTAGCGCTTGCGACCGACCGAGGGCAACACGCCCCGCTGCGGCTCAAGCCCGCCCAAGCAGGCGCCTGCGCCATCCCGCCCCGAGCATTCCTGACGAGGCCCGCTCGGCTTGCACACGCGCGTGAGTCGGCTGTCGTTTGTCGTATGGGCGTCTGTCTGATGGGCGTCCGCTGCCGTCCGTCGCGTGCCAGGGCCATGCTCCGTCCTGGCCGGCTCCGGCGTCTTCCCTCACATCGCTACATGTCGGTGCGACCATTGCGCCCTTTGGCGTCCGAGTTGCCCTTGAAAAACTTGCGCCCAAGCGCCTGGTTGTAACTGGTCCACGCGCTGTCGCCCGCGGCGTCCTCGCGCAAAAGCTGCCCCACGCTGTACAGCTTGGCGTCCAGATTGTCGAGCAAATGCAGGGCGACCGCCTCCAGCGTCATCGGCAGCTTGGGGCTGCCGTATTCGTACTCCCCGTGGTGGCTGAGGATCAGATGCTTCAGCCGCAGCAAAAGCTCGCGAGGAAATGGCGTACCCGAGACCTGCTCGACCTGGGCCACCTTGCTCTGCACCATTTCCACCCCGATCACCACGTGACCTACAAGCTGCCCCTGGTCGCTATAGCCCAGCTCGCGGTCGTAGGTCAGCTCTTCGATCTTGCCGGCGTCGTGCAAAAACGCACCGAGCAGCAGCAGGTCTTCATCCAACTCGGGATACAGCCGGGCGACCGCGCGGCACAGCTCCATCAAGCTGACCACATGGGCCAGCAGCCCTCCGCGATAGGCGTGGTGGTTCTTGATGCCTGCCGGGGCCGTGGTGAAGCCCGCCATGAACGCCTCGTCGGCCAGAAAGCATTCGGCAAGCTGGCGGAGATGGGCGTTGTGCACCCCCCGCAAGATTTCGATCAGCCGCCGCTTGAGCTGCTCGACCTGTTCATTCCCGATCACCACGAAATCCTGCTCGTCCACCTGACGCGGGTCGGCCGGTTCGATCCGGGTGATGATCATCTGCAATTGGCCGTTGTGCACCTGCGTCGTGCCGGCCACCCGCTGGTAGTTCCCGGTGGGGATCGCATGGAACAATTGCTCCGTCGCATTCCATAGCATCCCCGTCAGCGCACCCGTGCGGTCCGTCAGCCGCAATTGCAGGTACAGGTTCCCGTTGCGGTTGACCCGCAATTGCTTGTCCGCGACCAGGAACACCTGATCGACGCTCTCACGCTCCCCAAGCTGATTGATAAAACGACGCAGCGACGTCATCGCAAAAGGCAGGCCGGGACCCCTCACTGGCTCATCGCCCGGACCACCACGGCACGGGAGACATGGCGATTCTAGCGCATGACCCGGCCGCCGGACAGCAGTACTGTCAAATAAAAACAACACAAATCAAAAAGCGTGGAAGCGTGGCTGCGTCCGGCGGCTGGCTACAGACCGTGCACGTCCCTGGCAACGCGCCAACGGTGCCAGCAAGCAGCACGCCACCTGTCCCCGCCGGCGATGCCCCTTCCCAATGCAACCCCTCGTCTGCGAAAAACTCCGGAGAGAGAAATCGGTTCAAATGACGCCCGCGAAGGCGATGCGCCGAAACAAGAGCCTGTCCGCCCAAGTTTTAATGGGTAAGCCTGCCTCCGCCCGGCTTGCCGAGGCTGACTTGCCAGCCCCGGCAGTGCTGACCAAACCAAGGAAGCCTTGACCTTCCACGCGGCAAGAGGTCGAAACCGACTTGCCAGGCGCCTTTTCGGATGGCGATAAACGGGGCCGGCGGCAGTAAAACATAGACGAATTTGGATGCTTTCTAGTGCGTCCGGCGGCAACAATCTAACATCTTTTGGTTGACACAGAGAGGGTTTCCGTGGCGCTTTGTTCGATAGGTGAGGCAAGGATGGCTCTTGGTGCTGAGCTTTTGGGCACTGTACGTGGCATTTGGCGGACAATCTCCGCAGGGGCGTTTGCCTTAAGCTTCTTCTTCACAACAACTTGCGTTGCGAGAGGTGAATCGACGGGTCCGGCCGGCACACCGCGTTCACTCGGCCAATTGGTGTCAAACTTCGATCTGCAAGATTTTCGCGGCAAGAAATGGTCGCTCGACGACTTCCGCGATCGGAAGGCCGTAGTGATCGCCTTCGTGGGGGCTGAATGCCCGCTCGTGGCGCAATATGCCCCGCGGCTCAGGTCGCTGGCAGAACAATACAGCACCCGTGGAGTGGCTTTTTTGGCGATCGACTCGAATCAACAAGACTCTTTGTCGGAGATCGCGCATTTCGCCCAGGTTCACAAGCTGGAGTTTCCGGTGCTCAAAGATCCCGGCAATCGGGTCGCTGACCGGCTGGATGCACGGAGAACGCCGGAAGTCTTTGTCCTGGACCAAGATCGGCGCGTGGTGTACTGGGGCCGGATCGACGATCAGTTCACGTATGGCATCCAGAGGCCCAAAGTGGAGAAAACGTATCTAGTCGATGCTCTGGAGCAAGTGCTGGCCGGGCAGCCGGTCGCCGTGACGCATGCGGAGTCGGTCGGATGCCACATTGGCCGGATGCTTGTGCCGCGGGGGGATAGCGACGTGACCTACAGCCGCCAGATTGCGCCGATTTTGCAGCAGCGGTGCGTGGCCTGCCATCGGCCTGGAGAAATTGGCCCGTTTTCGCTGACATCGTATGACGAGGTGGTCGGCTGGGCGGAGATGATCCGGGAGGTGGTCGAGCAGCAGCGGATGCCTCCTTGGCACGCCAATCCTCAGTACGGCCGTTTTCGCAACGAAGCCCGCCTGAGCGACGAAGAGAAGTCGCTGATCGTGCGCTGGGTCGAAGCGGGGGCACCGCAGGGCGATCCAGCCGATCTGCCCCCGCCGGCGTCGTTCACGCCCGGCTGGCAGATCGGGCAGCCGGACCTGGTGCTGCACATGTCGGACAAGCCGTTTCGCGTCCCGGCCCAAGGGACGGTACGGTATCAATACTTCGTCGTCGATCCGGGCTTCAAGGAGGACAAATGGGTGAAGGCGGCGGAGTGCCGGCCGGGCAACCGGTCGGTGGTGCACCATATCATCGTGGGGGTATTGCCGCCGCCGGGCCAGCGCGCGGAGCGGCTGATCGGGGAGGGGCTGGGCGGCTGGCTGGTGGCGACGGCGCCTGGTGCTCGGCCGATGATCTTGCCGGAGGGATACGCCAAGCGGGTGCCGGCGGGGTCGCGGCTGGTGTTTCAGATGCATTACACGCCCAACGGCACGCCGCAGGAGGATCGCAGCGCCGTGGGGCTGATCTTCGCGGACCCGCAGAGCGTCCGCTGGCAGGTGCACACCGATCAAGCGGCCAATCGGCGGCTGGAGATTCCGCCGGGGGCAGAGAACCACCGAGTCGAAGCGACCCGCCGGTTCACCCAGGAGACACTGCTACTTGCACTCTTCCCGCACATGCACTTGCGGGGCAAGGCGTTCCGCTACACCGCCGTGTATCCGGACGGCACGCAGGAGATTCTGCTGGATGTGCCCCGCTACGACTTCAACTGGCAGAACACCTATGAGTTCGTCGAGCCGATACGGATGCCGCGCGGCAGCCGCCTGGTGTGCGAGGCGTGGTACGACAACTCGGAGAACAACCTGGCCAACCCCGACCCGACCAAGACGGTCCGTTGGGGGGAACAGACGTGGGACGAAATGATGATCGGCTACTTTGCGTCCGTGCGACTGGATGAAACGCCGCCGGTGGCCCGCCCGGCGACTCCGCGGGAGACTCGCTGAGCGATCGAGTGTGCTGGGCAAGCTGTCGGAGGCGCAAGGCAGACCCCGTCGCGGCCACAGCAGGTGGTCGACGTACCCCTCGCTCCAGCCCGCTTGGCGAGCAGCCGCACCCTATGGGGGCAGCCCTCGCTCAGGGAGTCTCGCGCAGGATGCCCCGGTTTTTCAGCCACGCCAGGCAGGCCTGCGGCCAGGCGGAGGTGCCCGGGGTATCCTGGGCCAGGCCCAGCCCATGCCGGCCCTTCTCGTAGATGTGCAGCTCGGCCGGGATGCGATGGGCCAGAAGGGCCTGATAGAACACCAGACTGTTTTCCGGCGGCACACCCCGATCTTCCCAGGTGTGCCAGAGGAAGCAGGGCGGCGTCTGATCGTTCACTTGCCGCTCGTTGGAAAGGCTGGCGACCAGTTCGGGCGAGGGGTCGCTGCCCAAGAGGTTCTGCTGCGAGCCGCGGTGTGTGAACGGCTGGTCGAAGGCGATCACGGCGTAGCACAGGATGCCGAAGTCGGGCCGGCAGCTTTCGCGCATCACCGGATCGGCGGCGTTGGCGTCTCCCAGATCCCAGTGTGTCAGCGCGGTGGAAGCCAGATGCCCGCCGGCGGAGAAGCCCAAAATGCCGATCCGCGCGGGGTCCAGGCCGAGGGTGGCGGCCCGGTTGCGGACGGTGCGGATCGCCCGCTGCGCGTCCAATAGCGGCGCGGGATGCCCATATCCCTTGCCCCGATGGCGATAGTCGCAGATGAACGCGGCGATCCCGTGTTCATTCAGCCAGCGGGCCACCTGATGCCCTTCGTGATCCATCGCCAGCGTGCGGTAGCCTCCGCCAGGGCAGATCACGATCGCGGCCCCGCCCGGCTTCTCCGGGACATAGGAGATGAGCGTCGGGCGATCTTTCGGTTCCTGTCCCTGGGCCAAAGGGGCCCCCTCCGGCCACAGCAGTTCCGTTTTCGGCTCCACGGCCAATGCCAGGCCAGCCGCCAGGCAGAGACCAGCCACCAGGACCGATTGCGAGTGTCGTCTCATGGGCGTTAACTTGGTAAGAGGTTCCGAATGCGGCGGGAGGTCGCCTGCGTGCCGGCCACACCCAGACGCTGGGTCCGGTGCCGCCGCCGGCGCATCCTAGCCGCTGGCCCACCGCGTCTCAACGCCCGGTCGCTGGCTTCCCACCCCCGGCCGGTATTCGCTTGGCAGCCACATCGCACGATCCCGCCATGGTCCGCGATCTTTCCACCGTGCACGAGATGGTCGGCACGCTGTTTCCCCGCCCGACCCGCGAGCAGCTCGAGCGCTATCGCTTGAGCGAGGAGCAAGTCGCCTTCTACCACGAGCATGGCTATCTGGCCGGCATCCGCATCCTCGAGCCGGAGCAGATCGCGGCGCTGCGGGCCGAACTGGCGGGGTTGTTTGACCCGAACCATCCCGGGCACGAGCTGTGGTACGAATACCACACCAACGAGTCGCGCTCGCCCGACACCGTGCTGTTCCATGCCCTAGGCGCCTGGCGGATCACGCCCGGTTTTCACGATCTTCTGTGGCACCCGGCGTTCACCGTGCCGGCCAGCCAGCTTCTGGGCGGGCCGGTGCGGTTCTGGCACGATCAGCTCTTCTGCAAGCCGCCGCGGCACGGAGGCGTCGTGGCCTGGCATCAGGACTATTCCTACTGGACCCGCACCAAGCCGTGTGCGCACCTGACCTGCTGGATCGGCCTGGACGACAGCACCCGGGCCAACGGCTGCGTGCACTACGTACCGGGCAGCCATCGCTGGCCACTATTGCCCATCACCGGGCTGGCAGGCGACATGGAGGCGATCCGCGAGGTGCTCACCCCCGAGCAGTGGGCCCAGTTCCAACAGCCGGTGGCGGTGGAACTGAAGGCGGGCGAGGCGTCGTTCCACCATCCGCTGATGGTCCATGGGAGCTTCGAGAACCGGACCGACCGCCCCCGCCGGGCGACCGTGATTAACGTGTTCCGCGACGGAGTGGTCAGCGATAGCGACGCGCCGCCGCTCGCCGGCGTGCCGCCGATCCCGCGCGACCAGCCGATGGGCGGGCAGTTTTTTCCGTTGCTGTTTGCCGGCCTGTGACGTTGCTGGCCGGCGACGCGGCCCGGTGGCGGGACGTTCCCTCCCTGTGCTGGGAAGCGTACCCGGTGTTCCGCTTGCACCCGCCGCCAGAGCCGCAAAAACCTGACCCAAGGAGGCAATCCTCATGCGACACCTCATGCTGTGGCTGGGAATCGGGCTGGCACTGGCGGCTTCGACCGCTCGCGGTCAAGAGGCAGTGTGGCGCGTGGGACTGGCCGAAACGAAGATCACCCCGACGCAGCCGCTGTTTCTGGCCGGCTATGCTTCGCGGAATAAGCCCATGGAGGGCGTCCACGACGATCTGTACGCCAAAGCGCTGGTCCTGGAAGATGCGGCCGGCACGCGCGGGCTGATCCTCACGACCGACCTGATCGGGCTGCCAGCCGAAATCGCTACGCCTGTCCGGGAACGGATCGCCCGCCAGACCGGCATCCCGGCCACGTCGATCCTCATCAACTCGTCGCACACGCACACCGGGCCAGCGCTGAGCCTGGACCCCACGCCGCGCGAGGGGCGTGGTCCGGCCGATGCCGAACGCACGGTCGCCTATACCCGCGGCTTGATGGATCAGCTCGTGTCGCTGGCGGAGCAGGCCTCCCGGCAGCTTGCCCCGGCCAAACTCTCCTGGGGCGTGGGGGTCGTGCAGTTCGTGATGAACCGCCGGCAGTTCACCCCCGACCGCGGCGTGATTCTGGGAGTCAACCCGCGCGGGCTGGCCGACCGCAGCGTGCCGGTGCTGCGGATCGATGGCGAGGATGGCCGCCTGCGGGCCGTGCTGTTTGGCTGCGCCTGCCATGGCACGACGCTCGGGCCGCAGGACTATCTGGTCAGCGGCGATTATGCCGGGCATGCCCAGCGGCTGATCCAACAGCAACAGCCGGGCGCTACGGCGCTGTTCCTGCTGGGCTGCGCGGGCGATGCCAACCCGTATCCGCGCGGCAGTTACGCCCTGGCGGAGCAGCATGGCCGGGAACTGGCCACCGAGGTGCAGCGGGTGCTGTCCCAGCCGCTGGTGCCGGTGAATGGCCCGCTGCGGATCGCGTTTGGCGAGGTCACCCTGCCGCTGGCCGCACCGCCGCCCAAGGAGGAACTGGAAAAGCTGGCGGCCGGCCGCGGCGGGATCATGCCCTGGGTGGCGCAACAGATGCTCGAGCGGCTGTCGCACGGCCAGACGCTGCCCACGAGCTACACGGCGCCGCTAGCGGTCTGGCAACTGGGCAGCGACCTGACGCTGGTCGCCTTGCCGGGTGAAGTGGTGGTGGACTATGTGCGGCTGCTGGAGGAAGCGCTGGGCCCGAACAAGCTCTGGATCGCCGCCTACACGTGCGACGTGTTCGGCTACCTTCCGTCAGCGCGGGTGCTGCGGGAAGGGGGCTACGAAACACGGGGGCTGTACGTCGGCGGGATCGGCCTGTTCACTCCCGAGGCGGAGCAGGCGCTGGTGGCCAAAGTGGTGGAACTGGCCAAAGCCGCAGGAAGACTGGAGCCCTGACGCCACAGGTGCCTGTGGCCAACGCCGCTGGCACCAGACTGAGCATCCACGGACGGAAAGGAGCCTGACTGCCGCGGCGGCGCGGAGCAGAGCACGGCCGGCGGCACACGCGCTGCCGCCATGGCGGCGGATCAGACGCTGACGCCCATCAGCATCTGGAAATGCGGGTGGTGGCGGATCGGGTCGAAGTCGGGCTCGGTAGCGATCCGGTTGCGGTAGTCTGCGTCCAGCTCCAGCGCCTGGGCCAGATAGGTCACGGCCAGTTTGACATTCCCGGCCAGGCTCCAGTAGCAGGCCAGGTTGTAGTGGAGGATCGCCCGATCAGGCTCCGCTTCCAGCGCTTCTTCCAGCGTCTGGATCGCCAGATCCAACCGGCGGCAACGCTTGTAGCACCAGGCCAGGGCCAGGCGAATCTGGACATTCTGCGGTTCGATCTCAGCCGCCTCGCGCAACAGCGGCACGGCCTCGATGTACCGTTCCATCAGCCGCAGGGCCTGCCCACGGAGGAAGAGAATCTGAGCCTTCATGCCGCCAGGGTTTTCGATCCGGTCCAGCGTGGCCAGGGCCCGGCGTGCCAGTTTGTCGCGGGCATCGGGGCGGCACGGCATCCGGTCGCCAAAGACGCTGATCAGGTCGAGATAGCCTTCGGCCTCTCGCAAGATCTGCTGTCGGCGGATGCGCTGCAGGTTGGACATGGCACAACCTTCCGATCTGCCGAGGGAGCAGCAACCGTGCTCCCTCTAGTGCAATTCTAATCGGCGGTCGCCTACTGCCAAATCCGGGGGCAGCCGTTCCGAGCAATTTCCGGGCGATTTTTTCGAGGCCCGGACACAACGCACCAACGGCGCAAGACCTGCGGCCCCGCGGAAGAGTGTGCCCAGCGCCTCGCAGCCTGCCGTGCGGCGGTCCCGATAGGCGGGCCGCAGCAGACTCTGGTGCCTCCTCAACGCCGCGACGAGCTGGACGACGGTGAGGACGAGGACGCACTCGGCCCGGCCGACAGGCACTCCTTGGGCGTGATGAAGCCGTCGGAGTTGGTGTCGTATTGGGAAAAACGGCGGACGGTGTCGCTGTCCCAGCGGGACGAAAATTCGGCCATCGAGATCTGGCCGTCGCCGTCCTTGTCGCTGCGGTAGAACCAATCGGGCAGCCCCTCAGGCAGTAGCTCCGCTGCGGTGGTCACGCGATAGCTCCGCTTCGGACCGCTGGAATCGCTGCCGCCCCTCGATCCGCTGCTCCCTTCCCGGCCAAAACCTCCAAAGCCACCAGGA
>Ga0101944_10005081_pt1 | contig 15415 bp, 6 predicted proteins | sample DewCreD2012metaG_FD_75245 | JGI IMG/M metagenome (GOLD analysis project Ga0101944, IMG submission 75245) | Hot spring sediment bacterial and archeal communities from British Columbia, Canada, to study Microbial Dark Matter (Phase II) - Dewar... ...
CCCCGCGGTCACCTTCGACAACCATCCCGACATGCGGCGGTACGACGTGTCCGACCGGCGCCGCCGCCAGGCCGAGCTCCGGGCGAGCTTCTCGCCCCGCGAGACCATTTCGGCGTCCTTGTTCGTGCGGTACCGCAAGGACGATTTCGACTCCAGCGTGACCCCCTCGCAACCCCTGCTCGGCACGGGCCTGCCGGAGGAGACGGCCATTTCGCCCGGGGACCAGCTCGGATGGCTCGAGAACTCGCGGCTCCGGTACGGCGCGGACGTGTTCGTCCAGCCGGTCGAGCGCGTGACGTTGAACGCCTTCCTCAACTACGACAAGGGCTCCCATGACCTTCAGGAGATCGAGATCCCCTTCAAGGGGACCCTCCACATCTCCCCGGGCGTCGACGCCTTCGCGAAGACCATGCTCAACAAGACCTACTACTTCCGCGAAGAGAACGAGTTCGATCCGTTGCAGCCCACAAAGGGCGGCAACGCCCTCAACCAGAACCCGGTTGGCGGTACCAGCGAAATCGGGGCGATCAGCAGCGTCAACGACGACATCAAGACCCAGTCGACCACCTACAGGTAGTCATGGAAAAGAAAAGACCCATCCGCGTTGGCGGATGGGTCTTTTTGACTCCAAAAACTACATGCCCGGGATCTTCGGAAGGCCGGCGGGCTCCCCACCCCCTTCCTCTTCCCCTTCGTCGGGCGCCTCTTCGTCATCCTCCTCGCCGCCTTCCGGGGCCGGCGAGGAGAAGTCCTCCTCTTCTTCCTCCTCCTCGTCCTCGCCCTCAGGGACGGTCGCCTTCTGCTTCACGGTAATCCTAATCTCCTTGAGCATCCTGTCGTACTTCCCCCAGTCCAGTGAGGACACCAGATCCTTCGTGACCGCCAACTGGAAGTCGCTTTTCACCTTCTCGTTCTCCTCGCTCTGGAGATACACGTCAGAAATGAACGTGGAGATGTCCTTGATATTGTTCATCTGTTCGAGCATAGTGGTCATGTTCAGGGAGGACGGGGGCGGGAACTGCACGACGATGGAGGAGACATCGACGTCCTCCTCGGGCTCGCCACTGCAGGACTTCCTGCTGGAGAACTCGTTCACGTACAGCTTGCGGATGAGCTCGGAGAACGGGCCCGCAAGGTCTTTCTGGTATACAATGATGAGGCGGACGAACCTGCCGTTGAGCATGGAGATGGTCTTGGCGAATTCGATGTCCTCCAGGCCGAGGCTCGCAAACGCCGACGGGACCCCAGTGCCACTGAGGGCACCCTTCAGGAGGAACTCCATGAAGTCGTCGGGGATCTGGGTATCCATGCCGCTCAGGGTGTCAATCTCAATGGGTTTCTCACCGTTAATGACCGGGATGAAGAAGTCGGTGAACTTCCCGGGCTGGTTGATGATGTTGTTAAGGTCCTGGAAGTCGGTGATCCTGTACTGCTTCGACCTGATGTCCCTGACGAAGCTCTGGATGACCCCCTCGACGTCGTTATCGACCCCGACCTCCACGTAGTACACGCGCCGGTCCTGGGACCGGAGGACTTTCGAGAGGAAGGAGTTGGTCAGCATAGCGAGGTAGAGCTTTGCCATGAAGAGCACTTTCTTGAAGAAGGAGTTACCGTAGATCGACTTGTTTGGGTCCTTATTGACGGGGAAGTGGACCACCTCGGCCGGGCTCAAGTACGTCACCCGGATCTTCTTGTCGACGATGTACCGCTCCCTTAGGAGCTCGTACACGATGTGCTTGAACTCGGGGTGCTTCGCCAGAAGCTTCTTGTTCAGCTTCTTCCCAATGAGCCGGGTGAAGACCCCGATGAGGGTACTCATCTTCTCCGGCCCATCGGAGAACTGACGGGTATCCATCGTCATGCTGGACAGGTTGTAGTTGTACGTGGTGACGTTGGGGATCTCCTCTGTCTGCCTGTCTTTCTCGATGTAGTAATACCCGTAACAGATCTCGTTGGACTCAATCTTGACGACCTTTTCGGGCGGGAGGAACTTGACCACAGACCCCATGATGTGATTTAGGTCGCCCTCCTTGACTTCTTCGGGCTCGGACTCCCCGGGGGCAAGGCGGATCTTCGGGGTCGGGCCCTTCCCGGAGGCCGCCGCCATGATCTGCTTCAGTCCGTCCTGAGTGGCTTGGCTCCTCCCGTACGAGGACAGAACGGTCTCCTTCGAAAACTCGGTCTTCACTTCCATCTCCTCCCTGACGATGGAGGAGGATCCGGACCGGAACTCGACGTTCTCGTTCATGATCTTCGCGATCTTCGCGAAGATCTTGTTCCTGACCTTCTCCATGTCGTACTTCGCCGGGGGCCTACCCTGGACCGTCTGGACACCCGGCTTCTGAGGTATGACGCAGTCCTCGAAGTTTTCGACGAGGGGGAAGAAGTCGGACATGTTCTTCTCATCGACCGTGACACCGCACTCCCCGAAGACTGAGCCGACGTCCTCGGAAATAATCTCGCAGTACTCGGGGTTCGGGGACTCCTCGGCCAAAACCCCACCTGGCTCGTCTTCAGATACGAGCATCTCAGCGAGCCTATCCTTCAGCCTCGCCACCAGGATGAACTGGTCGCCCTTTTTCAGGGCCTCGGTAATGATGGCCGTCGCCTTCTCCTCGAGCTTGTAAATCTTGATCAGACTTTTGATGTTGGCGATGACCCGGTCTCCCCCGGCGTCGTCCCCCACGGCTCTATCCCTGTAGAAGATGTTGAAGAGGTTCTTGGTGAAATCGTCAGGGGAGAGGATGTTGTCCCTGACCGTGTCGAGCGCCGCCGCCAAAGGAGGGATGTAGTCGTAGATGATCTGGCAGTTCTCATAGATCTTGACCCGAGGCATGTCCGCGATGAAGAGGTCGTTCACGAACCCGTCGTTCATGTCCCTGGCCACGAGGTCGTTGAGGTTCACCAGACGCTTGGTTTTATCCTTGCGCCCATTTTCGGAATTCTGGTAGATAGCGTTGAAAAACTCGATGATGCTGTCAGGGCCGGTGACCTTCCCGTACCTCCGCTTGATCCCGTCGATGGTGCCGCGGATCCCGTCCATGCTATCCCGGAACTCGTCCTCGAACTCCTGGGTGGTTCCGTACACGCTCCCAGTGGTCATCCCGACGAGCGCCTTAATCCGGTCTAGATAGCCCGCCGAGGGCTTTCCGGAGCGGCCACCGCCCTTCTTTTTGTCTTTTGCCATTTTGGGTCCCTTTCGTTTTCGGAATGGGTATATCGGTTAGTTTACGCTTTGCGTCGGGAGAAAAAGCCCCGGAAGGAATTCTCCTTCCGGGGCCGTTCTCAACTCAGGATGTCCTTGATTTTCTTCTTCAGTTCGACGAGCGCCTTGTTGACGTACATCTGGATGTAGAAGTCGACGGTGAGCCGGTTGACAGGGCTGAATGGGCTAACGAGGGCGGAGACCTCCTTGGATGGGTCGGCCTCGGAGTACGGCTCCTTCCCCTTACTGATGACCTCGCACACGATGGACTTGACGGCCTTGTCGAAGGACACCTTGTCTCCGAGGCTGAGGTGGTCCTTGTGCTTGATAAAGAACTCAATCAGGACCCCGTCGACCGGGATGCCCCGGATCCTGTCGGACTGGACCATCTCGGTGTTCTTGAACAGGGTACTGTTCTGCACCCCCCTATCCTCGGCGTCTTTCCCGAGCTTCTTCAGGACCCTGGACTTCCTGTCCTCGGCGTCCCTGGCGTACTCCATGATAATCCGTTTGACGGACGGGGAGAACTCAGCCAGGGGCCTGTTGTAGGAGACCACCACGTCGACGATCTCGCCGCTCCACTGGCTGACAATCCTATTTTTGGAAAGGTCCGAGATAGCCGTCTTGAAGTCCTTCCCGAGCCTGTCGAGAAGCCTCGTAGCGTTCTCGTCCTCAAAGGACCTCTCGACGATCATGAGGGCGTCCCCCGAGCGCACGTGATCCCCGACCTTGACGATAAAGTCGACGTTGGACGAGGGGCCGAGGACGACCTTTTCGTGCATCGTGACCTCGGTGATGAGGGAGTCGGACAGCCCGGCGGTGATAGAACTCCCGTCCTCGAGGGTGCTCCAGTTCGTGGTGAGGGCGATCTTGGCCAGGAAGCCGGCGGACAGGAAGGTCTCCCCGTCCTTGGACTTCGAGAAGAAGTCTTTGTTGTAGGCCAGGATGTCGCCTGCCTTGAATTTGGAGTCGGCTTTTAGGTCGGTAACCTTTTGGTTAGAAATGTAAAACCCGCCGGAGGAGTTTTTCGACTGGACCGAGGATAGGTCGACCGCGTCCCTGGAGCCGTCCTTGTACTCCACGAACATCATCTGGGTCTTCGCGTCGATCTCTCTGACGTAGCCGTCTTTCTTAGCCTTATAGACGAAGTCGGAGCCAATCATGTGAGGGATCGCCTTGTGCATACCGCTCGTCACGAGCGGCCGTGTCATCTTGACCGTCGGCATGAGGTGCTTGGCCTGGACGGCCTGCATCGTCTGCCTCGGAGGGTCCGAGTGCCTAGAGGTGAACGGGGAGAGGAGTTCCGCCGGCGTCAGGATCTGCATGGCAGTAATGTCATCCTCGGAAATTCCGGGTCTGATGAAGCCCCTCGCGTTCACGATCTCAGGGTCGGAGGTCATGAACCTCACGATCCCGACGCTCGCCGACTCGGGGTGGTTGAGGCCAGTAAAGCCTTTCATTGACTTGTCGAACGCCCTCAGGGGGAGGGTGTACGCCTTGTCGAGGTTCACCCCCCCGATGCCCTTCTGCGAGTAGGAGCCGAGCTTTTCGCATTCGAGGACCGGATTGAGCACACTATACTCCTCGATGACGGGCTCCTCGAGGAGCTTCGCGATTAGCCTGTTGGGGGTGACAGAGAACTTCGGGTTCCTCTTCCCGGCCTTCTTGGCGTCCTTGAACTCGCGGTACGCGTCGGCCAGGACCTTATAGAGGTACGCGTTGATCAGCTCCGGACCCCTGATGCGGTAGTTCCCCATGTCCGACGGCTTCCTGAAGTCCCTGTCGGCGAGAAGGGTATTCATGTGGAGCAGGCACCCGACCACGTCCTCGGGAAGGCCGAGCCTTCGTAGCACGTCGAGGGTGATCGGGTCTACCATTAAATCGAGGCAGTTCATGACGCCCTTGGCGATGTTCACGCTCCCAAATTCGTCCTGGAAGTAGGAAAGATAGGGCTCTTTGCCGTTGAACTGCCTCAGCTCATAGTGTCTGGTGTCGAGAGCCTTGAGCCCGTTCAACAGTAGGCAGTTGCCGAGGGGCCTGTCCTCGTAGTAGAGGTGCGCGTCCTCGAACCTGATGTGGCCGAGGCCGGTGGTGGCCTTCGGGTCCTTCTTTTTGGAGGCGATTTCGTACTTGACCCCGTAAGCGTCCAGGACCGGGACGAGACCCCTGTAGACCCCAAGCACTACGATCAAGGGGATCTTGTTTCCGGTAATCATAACTCTGGAGAACGCCTTCGAGGCCGAAGGGGCCGCGGACGCGTAGTTCGACAGGTGGGACTTTCCTGGCTCGGCGGAGTCGATCGCCATGGCGATCGAGTCAGCAATCCCCTTGGAGTGCTCCTTGTCGTCGACCAGCACGGACCCGTCCTTCGGGTTAACGAACACGACCCCCCCGGACGAGACGGTGCCAACGGCCTCCAGCCCCTTGGCGATACCGTCCGAATAGTGCTTGTAATTACCTGAGTCGATTTCAGCCTTAAGCTTTCCGGACGAGAAAACGAACGAGAACTCCCCGGCGCGGACCTCCGCCAGGGAGGCGGAGAGTTCAGCCACCTCGACACTCTTGGAGTCGCAGGAAGACGAGACGTCACCCGGGACAACCTTTACCTTCTTAGACCCTTCGAACCACAAGGCGCCCTCAAGGAACTTCCAAAGCTTCGAAATCGACGGGTGTGCGTTCTGTCCGAACCGCTCGAGAATAAACTTGTTGTAGTTCGTCACCAGCTCGCAGGCATCCGGTTTGGTCTTGGTAATGGGGAGCTTGATGAGCTGCTTGATAATGTTCTTCTTGTTCCCGTTGAGAAAGATGAACTCGTTCCCAACGAGCTTTGGGACGTCTAGGGAGACCTGGTGGCGCTTCCTGTCGGCATCCACGAAGACCATTTTGAGCCTTTCGGTCCGGTTGTAATAGTCCGAATTGTCGACGGTTTCCAACCGCTCCAAGTACATGGGAAAGTCGGGGTCCGAATTGAACGACTTGAGGATCCGTATAGTATCCTCGTCTTTCAATTCTTTCACATAGCTCGCGCTCAGGTCCCTCGCCCCTTTCACCTCCTCGTTCAGGGTCTCGATGGGGAACTGCTTGCGCTCTAGAATTTTCAGTTCCGTCCTCGAGGTAATCTCTCTAACTTTGATTCCCTTGAACTCGATCTCGCCCTGGGCTGACTCATACTTCTCTTTCAGCTTAGCGGCGACTTCAGCGCGGCGGCCCGCCGTCCTGATCTCCTCGAGTTCCCGGGCATATTGGGCCATCCGTTCATCCTCGTCGAGCCTTTTGACCAGATCCTCGACGGAGGCGTCCGGGTTCTCGTCCGTGACGTCCCCAATCCTTTCCTCAGCCGCGGAGACGATCTCCCTCTCGGCCGCGGTCAGCTTGTCGGGGTTCGGAAGGCCGAGCCCTACCCGGACCTTCCTGACCCGCTCCTCCCGTTGGCGCCGCTCTACCTCGCGTGCGCCGTCACGGTTTTTTTTTTCTTCTGGTTCGGCCTCGGCGTTCCCGCCTTGGGCCTCCTCGGTGTCCTCCTCGTCGAAAACCCCGGCATTGAGCTTCTTGCAGGCCGTCTTGTACGCGACGAACGACTTCGAGTCGGCGAGAGAGCCCATTTGGAACTTGAAGTAGGACTTGGTCGAATGGTCGAAGAAAATTATCCAATAACCCTTCAGGAAATCGGGCCCTACCAGCTTGAGCTTGTACATGAGAGCAACCAGAGCCGGGAAGGACTCGCTCCTCTTGTCGTTCATTTCCCTGTCGATCTGGTCGATCTTGTCGAACGGGACGAATAGGTACCTGTCGGGATACTGGGCGAACACGTCGCTGGCGCAGACTTCCTGGAGAAAGTTCCTAAAAGCCGAGAGCATGACGGTTGGGCTCGCCTTCCCGTAGGCGTCGTAGAAATGGTTCAGCTCGAGGGAGAGGTCGTACAGGAGGTTCTTCCCGGAGTAGTCCTTGACCATCACCTTGTAGTTGGCGAACTTCCCCCCGGCCTCCTGGGTAGCCTTGTAATGGTCCGACTGGGGGAGAAACCCCGTCCTCTTCCTGTAGAGGGTCTTCGAGAGGGTTTTCTTGGGTACGAAAAAGGACCTGAGGTACTGGGGATAGAACGCCCCGCACCCCTGGATCCTGACGGAATCCTTGAGGTCCCTGGACAAGCTTACGACGAGCGTGCCCTTGCTCTTGTCCTTGGTCTTTTCGAAGTCGAAGAAGATCTTCCGGCGCTTGTAGACCCGGAAGTCCTGTAAATTTTTAACAAAGTACATTGGAACGTCTCCCTTCGTTCTAGGACGGGCTTAACCGGATGTTAAAGGCCGTAGACCGGCGACGGTCTACGGCCTTCCGGTGTTCAGTGGCCCTCGAGGACCTTCGACACCCTGTTGTACTCCTCGACGTACCCGTTGAGTTGGAGGTACTCGACGAGACAACCGATGTCCTTCCTCTCCCAGAGCTTCCCGCCCATGGAGTCGGTTTTCGAAGACTCCTCGCACACCAGCTCCTTGCCGTCCCCGGAGGCTCTCGACACAATCCTGAAATGGACCGCGGTGCCCCTGTCCTCGACGCTGAACTCGAGCTTAACGCAGGCGGGAACCGCCCCGCCCTTCTTGTCCTTTTTGTTGTTCGTCATGTCGTCACCTATCCCTTTCCGAAAGCCCCTTCCGAATCAGGACTTACCCCCGCGGGCGGACGCCGCGGCGGCCTTCAGCCTCTGCAGCTTGTCGTCAACACAGAGCTGCTCGGCGATTTCGACGGCGATCTCCTTCCAGTCCTTTGGGAGTGAGTCGACGGTGCCGTTCCCCACCCGCTCTTTGAGGATCCTGTTGAAGGCTTCGAGCCGTTCGTCTTTCTTGATGGTCCCTTGGAGGTACATAGCCTCGACGATCTCCCACACCGCCTTAATCTTTTTCCTGAACTCCTCCTTGGCAAGGATTGCCTTCAGCCCGGCGTAAGCCTCCGACAGCCTGTCGTACGCGACGACTGCCTTATCGTCCAGTTTTCCCGGGATCCTGTCCTTGTAGAGCCTTAACACGTCAATGAAGATTTTCACCACCAGTAGGGCGAGGATGATGGCGTTCCAGTACGCTTCGAAGGACTGTGAAAGCGTAAGGGCGTTTTCGGTTCCCATAGCATTTCCTTCCTTTTTTGGTTTTCCGCAATGCATCCCATGAAGGCATGCGGCTAATGGAATGTTACCCCTTCGATGGCCTTAAATGAAAAATGTGCGTGATTTTTACGTAAAAAACAGGTGCAACTAACCGATATTCCGTTTCCAGATCGAATCCGCCAAGCGGATTTCGTCCATATATGATCGGTTAGAACGATTCCGAATGTATCGGAGTCCGGGCCCAAAACTTACGTAAGGAGAAAAGATCCATGGCAAAGAAAGAAGCCCCGAAGAAGGAACCCAAGGTCAAGACCAAAATCAACAGGCAGTATATCGTGGCCAAGGTGTACAAGGCGCTGGAAGAAAAGGGGATCGCCCCCGACACAAAGAAGACCCTGGGCGAGATCATCAAGACGGTCGAGGAGACCGTCATTGAGGTGTGCAAGAAGCACCCCGTCAAGTTCCTGGGCGGCACGTTCAAACGCAGGTTCATTTTGACCCGCGTGTACGGCGTCCCGACCGTGGCCTACAAGACCCTGATCCCGGGCCACTGGGAGATCAAGTTCTCGAAGAGCATCGACCGTGAGCTCATCAAGGGGAAGATCCTCGAGGACGGCCGCTTCCTGCCCGAGGGCGAGAAAGACAAGAAGGCCGCCATCGACGTCAACGCCTACATCGCCAATGACAAAAAAGTCAAGGCCGCAAACGTGCCCCCCCAAATCAAGAAGATGCTGGGTAAGGCCTCCGACGAGGAGGGTGACAACGAAACCGCCAAAAAGCCTGCCGCTAAGAAAGCCCCCGCCGTAACGATCGCCAAGAAGGCCCTAGCTAAGCCGGCCGACGACGAGACTACCAAGAAGCCCGCCACCAAGAAGGCCCCGGCCAAGCCGACCGTCGACGAGGACGACCTCGACGAGGACGACCTCGACGAGGACAACGAGGACGAAGATAACGAGGACGAAGATAACGAGGACGAAGATAACGAGGACGAAGATAACGAGGACGAAGATAACGAGGACCTCGACGAGTAGTCCTGATTCAATCCATGAGAGCGATGCCCTCCCGGGCATCGCTCTTTTTTATTTCAACAATCGATTATTTGGAAAACTCTATGTGAATGCGAGGGGAATATATGGCGTTTCTTAAAAACATTGGGAAGTCCGTTGTCTACGTCTTCAAGGACGTCGTCGCCGGCAAGGACGGCGTCCTTAAGGACACTGCCGAGTTTATCGAAAGGTCATACGGAACCGTCTCCGCCATCCAAGGGGACATCTTGAAATGGTGGAACGAGAGCGACGAAATCTTCGACTTCCTCAAGGAAGTCAAGTCAACCGTCAAGAGACTCCCCGGCCAGATCGTCTCCGACGTGAAGAAGGGGACCCTGGCCAATATCAAGAACCTCCAGAAGATCGAAGCCGACAAGATAAAGGCCATGGGCCTCGACTTCGACCTGAACGCCGGCTTCTCGATGCCCGACGTGGACAAGGAAAAGGGCAGGGTGTCGGTGTTCAAGGAGAGCGACATCGTCGCCGGGACCACCGTAAATGCCCCCGTCAACATCGTGGCGGCCGCGGCCGGGCAGGGGAAGGCCGGGAACAGAAAGTTCAGGATCAGCTCCGAAATAGCCCTCCGGCAGCTCGAGTCCTCCAACGTCTCGAATACCCTCTTGAACAAGCTGCTCGAGTTCAACCTGACCAGGACGACCGAGTTCTACGACAAGACGGCGTCGTTCTACACCGAAATGAGCTCCAAAATCTCCCAGATCGGGGAGAGGCTCTCAGCGCAGATGTCGTTCTTTGAACCGTTAAAGAAGCTCGCTGAAAAGGTCACCGAAACTTACTTCAAGGAGGAAAAGTGGGACCGCATTAAAGTCAGCCGGCAACGACTTCTCCGGGGCGGCGGGTTCGACGCCGAAGACTACTACAAACTAGTCAAGTCGAACATGTCCGGCGGATCGATGTCGATGATGGCCGAGGCCGGGTTACTTGGGGCATTCAAAGATGCCGTCAAGTCGTTCGGGGCCTCGCCAATTTCCGCAATGACGACGATGATGGCCGCGAGGTACATACCGGAGGTCATCAAGACGAGCGTCCAGTCGCTCAACACCGTCGTCAAGGCGTTCGGGTCGCAGTTCATCAACCTTGCAAACAAGTGGGCCGACTCGGACGTCCCAATTCTCAAGTTCTTCGGGCAGATGTTCGGCTACAGGGTTTCGACCGGAAAGCCGGACTTCACCAACTACGAGAAGGGGGCCGTCCCGTTCGACGGGGTTACCAGGAAGCACATTACCCACGCCATCCCGTCTCTTCTGAGCAAGATCTTGTCGGCCATCAAGGCCCTCAACATCTACGACCCCTCTAGGGATTCCGGCGGAAACATCGTGTTCGATGCGGACACCCTGAAGTTCCAGACCAAGGAGCAGGTCATCTCCAAAAACGCCGAGAACGATAAGTCTAGAAGGGAAAGATACTTCGGTGAGTACACCAAGGACATCATCGCCCAACTCCAGAAGAACGGCATGCTCCAGACTCCAGAGCAGGCGGCCGCACAAAAAGACCGTCTGCTTAAAGTATTCGAGGACATAGCGAAGTCCCAAAAGCTCTTCCAGGAGGGCAAGGAGGGGGTCGAGGAGAAGGCCAAGGACTTTGGGGTCTCCGACGAACAGTCGTTCGAGCTCCTCAAGAAATGGTACAAACAGAACAGCCATCTCGTCAAGACCGGGATGAGGGATAGGTCAGCCAGGTTTGTCGAGGACTCAGCGTCTGAAAAAGAGTCGAGACTTAAAAGCAACGTCCAGTCACTCCTTGACGAGAACTCGGACCTTCCCACCATTATCAGGCACCCTGGAGGTTTGGACAGATATGGAGAGAAGGGTTGGGGCGGAGGCGAGCCTCCCCCGACGCCGATCCCGTCCGGGCTCTCCCCCGAGGACGTCTCCCGGGTCGTCTTTACCCAACAGAAAAAACTGCACTCCGAAACGTTCGACCAGAGCGTTTCGGGGCGGGTGGCGTACTATATCGACCGACTCGGAATGAAGCTCAACAGCGTCTTCTTTGGGGACGAGGACGGGAAAGACTTTCTCGATGGGATCACTAAGACGTTCGAGTCCCTCGGCGACACCATTCTTGGTCCGAACCGCGATAAGAAAGCCGCCTTAGTAGACCAGGTGTGGAAGAAGGTCGATGACACGATCCTCAAGCCGATGTCGGACTTCGTGAACGACAAGGCTGTCCCGTTCCTCCAGGACAAAATCCTTACCCCGGCGATGGACTTGCTCCTCGGGAAAGAGCGCAACAGAGAACTTTCCATCTTCAAGCAGTTCAACATTGGGCTGTCGGAAAAAATCTTCAACCCGCTGCAGGACTGGTTATTCGGGGAGAAGTACACCAAGGGCGCCAAGGGTCTCATGGGTCACGCCCGCGTCCCGTTCACCGACGTGGTGAAGAACTACTTCACCAAGGAGGTCGCGGAGCCGTTCAACAGGTACATGCAGGAGTACGTCTACACTCCGATCAAGACCTACTTTGATACAGTGTTCGGACCGGAAGTGGAGAAGTTCAAGGCGGCCTCCACCGAGTGGTATAATAAGAACAAGCAGTACGTCAAGGGCGCCGGGACCGGGATGCTCGTCGGGATGATCATGCCCGGCGGCCCGATCCTCGGCGGCCTGCTTGGTCTGGCTTACAGTACCGACACGGTGCAGAAGTACCTGTACGGGGACGCCGAAATCGGGACCAAGGGGCTCATCACCCCCGAGGTCTCCGCCAAGGCGAAAAAGCTGGGGCTGGGGGCGGTGTGGGGCGCCGGGGCGGGCCTCGTGACGTCGATCATCCTGCCCGGCGGGCCGCTCGTGGGCGGGCTGCTCGGCATGGCTTACCAGACCGACACCGCGCAGAAGTTCCTCTACGGCGACGGGAAGGATGACAAGGGGTACCTCACCCCTGAGATGCAGAAGAAACTCAAGGAGCTCGGCGCGACCTCCATGGGCGCCGGCCTGTTCGGCGCCATGTTCCTTCCGGGCGGGGCCGTCACCGGCGTCCTGCTTAACCTCGCCTACCGGACTGATACCGCTCAGAAGTTCCTCTACGGCAAGGACGGCAAGGGCGGCATGTACGCCCAAATGAAGAAAGGCCTCGCCTCCGTTCAGGACAGCTTCTCCAAGATCGTGTACGGAGACGAAGGAGCTGACGAGAAGGACGAGTTCAGGAAGAAGGGTGTCCTGAAATACGGCAGGGAGAAGTTCGCTGAGGTCTACGACGTCGCGACCAAGTACTTCTTCGGGGACGTCGACGCCCTGACCGGCGAGAGGAAGGGCGACGGCCTGTTCGGCAAGCTCTACCAGCTCGGCAACACCGAAGTGTACCAGCCCCTCAAGGCGAGCATTGAGGAGAGTATCTCCTCGATGGGTGTCTTCTTCCAAGAGAAGGTCCTCAACCCCCTGAAGAACACCTTCGAACCTTTCGTCACCGAGCTGAAGATCCAGGCGGCCAACTTCGCCGATATGGGGAGGAACTTCATCTCCGGGGTCGCCACCACGTTCAACGACGGGTTCAAGGAGAGCTTCGGCGTCGACCTCGTCGAGATGCTCAAAGGGTACGTCATCCAGCCCATCAAAGACGTGCTCAAGTCGGTCAAGGACCTGACCACGTCGATCCTCAAGAACATCCTCCTTTTTCCGATCAAAATGGTCAAGGGTGCCGCCGACTGGCTGAGGGAAAGGCACAAGACCCTCGAGGCCGCCGGACAATACTCCTGGATCTTCGGAAAGAAAGACGAGACGGCGGCGGCCACCGAGAACACCGCCGCGGAAGCCAAGAAGGAGGCTCAGTTCATCAACGCCGACGGCTATGGGGTCTCGGGCCCCGGGATCGGCGACACCGCGAAGGCCCCCGCCACGGCCGTCTTGCAAAACTTCGACGGCCTGGGGGTTTCCGGGCCGGGTGCCGAGGCCCATCCGTCAGCCTCCGCCGCAGTCCTCACCCCGAGGAAGTCCGAGGCGGTCATGGAGGACATCGTTAAGGCGACTTCCGTTAGCGCCGAGGCCACCACGGACATCAAGGACAAGACTTCCGGGATTTATGAGACCCTCATCAGCATCAAGGACAAGCTGTTCTCGTACCTGCCTAAGGCAGGAGGGGACGCTATGACGGCCCCCGAGACGGCCGCCGCCAAGAGCCCGGGCAAGATCGGCCCGATGGCCTCAAACATCCTGAGAATTGCCAATTCCACCGAAAGGATCGAGTCGACGGCGACGGACGTCCTATCTGTCCTCAAGGCCAGCCTTGGCGGAAAGCTCACGGACGAAGAGCTCGCGGCCGTCGCGGACATGAGGTTCAAGAAGCCGAAGTCGCTCCTCGGCAGGATCTTCGACTTCATCGTCTCGCCCTTCAGGAACCTCGGGGAGACCCTGAGCAGCCTTGGCGAGAAGGTGTGGGACTTCGTTACCGCACCGTTCAGGATCCTGAAGGATGCCGTCAGCGGGTTCTACGACTACGCGGTCTCGGCCGGGAAGGAGATTCTCGGCGGGATCGGCAAGGTGTTCAAGAGCGCCGGTAGCCTGTTGGCGAGTATTCTCGAGGTTCCTGCCGCGATCATGAAAGCTATGGCCAGCGGCATCGCCACGGCCGCCAGGATCGCTGGGGACGTGCTCGTCGGGGTCGGCGAGAGGCTTGGCAGGTTCATGACCGGCTTTGTCAACAAGTCCGCAGAAGTCCTCGGTGAGGCCCTTTCCGGGCTGGCCGACGTCTCCAAGGCCATGGTCAGGGCGACCTCCACCATCCTCGAGTCGCTCGTGAGCCTCGGCGGGGCCGCCCTCGGCCTCACCGCGAGCGCCATGGCCCCGCCGATGATCACGAGCGCCACGGCGCCGATCGCGCACACGGCGCCGAGCCATTGCATGAGCAGCGGTGCACCGAGCCGGGTGAGCAGGGTTCCATCGAGATTCACCGCGAGCGCGAGCAGGAAGCACAGATTGATCCAGGCATTGCGCGCCGCGAACACCCGGCCGCGCTCGACCTGATTCAAATCACCGCCCGCCGACTCGGCGACCAGCCCGAAGTCCAATACCACCTCGGCGCCGTCCAGCTCGCCCTCGGCGACGAAACCGCCGCGCGCCGCGCCCTGACCATCGCCGCCAACAACCCGACGAATTTCCCCGGCCAGTCCGTCGCCCGCGACTGGCTCGCCATTCTCGACCTGCCGGCCGACGCCAGCGCCGCGCCGCGCCTGCACCAACTGCATCGGCGCTGGCCGACGCACCCGGCTGTGCTCTACCGGCTCGCGCGAATCGCCGAGCAAGCCGGCCAGCTCGCCGACGCCGCCCGCAAGGCCGCAGCCCAGGGCGAGGCCAGCGCCGCCGCCGCCGCCACCCTGGTCGCCCGCGGCAATCCGCCTGCCGCAGCCGGCCCCGACGCCGCTGCCCGCGCCGCAGAGGGCAAGCGTCTGCGCGGCGAGCTTGAGCGGCTGGGCAAGGACGGCGAGAAGCTGGAGGCGCAGCTGCGCAAGGCCGCCGCTCCGGCGGCGGCGCTCAGCGAGGCCGCGGGCAACGCCGCCGAGCAGGCCGCCGGGACGGTCGCCGCGGCCCGCGCCGCCCTCGACGAGGCGCGCACCGCCGCCGCCGCCGGCAAGGACATCGAGGCCGCCACCGCGGCGATGAAGGCCAAGCAGGCCCTGGCGGCGGCCGCCGGCCAGGCCGGCCAGGCCGCCGCCGCCGCCGAGCAGGCCGGCCAGCGCGCCGCAGCCGTCGATGCCGCCGTCGCCGCCCGCGCCGCCGACATGGCGCGCGCCGCCGAGGCGGCGGCGGTCGAGGCCTTCCGCCGCGACGCGGCTCCGGCCATCGCCGGGCAGCTCGCCAAGGCCTTCGAGGCGCGGCTGAAGGCGGCCGGCATCACCGCCACGGACGCGGTCGGCACCATGCGCGACGAGCTGCAGGGCATGCTCGCCAGCCGCGTCCCCGAGCTGGCCGGCCTCGCCGGCACCGCGAACGAGGCCATCGCCGGCGCCGCCAACGCGACCGCCGCTCCGGCGGCGACGCCGAACGCCACGCCGGCCAGCACCGCCGCCGCCGACAAGGCCGCCACGCGCGTCGAGGGCGCCCTGCTCAAGGGCGCGACGGC
>Ga0101944_10005082_pt1 | contig 15410 bp, 10 predicted proteins | sample DewCreD2012metaG_FD_75245 | JGI IMG/M metagenome (GOLD analysis project Ga0101944, IMG submission 75245) | Hot spring sediment bacterial and archeal communities from British Columbia, Canada, to study Microbial Dark Matter (Phase II) - Dewar... ...
CTTCATGGAGATTCCGCTCCATTTCTTGTTCTCCAGCAAAGCCATGCCTGAGGGGTCTGCGTCGGTTAGATAGTGCTTCCGAAAGCTGGAATAGGCCTCCTTGGCTTTCTCGTCATCCAGGTACTTAGCCAGGAGGACCTGGGCCGCTCCCTCTTTGCGTTGATAGGCCGCCAGCACCGCTTCGGTCTGTCGCCCCAGGCGGAGGATGTTCTCTGTGGAGACGAAGTAGTGAAGGTTCAGCACGGGATGATCGTAAAAATAGCGGATGCTCCGCGCCTGAAGCCCTTTTTTGGGAAGCCTTGAGAGGATCTGGGGCTTGGGGCCTTCTTTCTTGATGAGGGAAGCCGTTTTGCCGGCAAGCGCCCGCAGGGCGTTCTTGGAAGAATCCGTTTCCTCTTCCGCATAAAGGGAAACAAAGAAACGGTCTTTCCAAAAACCGAGCCATCCGGAGCGATAAACCGCGCCCTGCCCGACGGGCAGTTCCTCTCCGTCCGAATCATGGGTGAAGAGGCCGAACGCATCATAGGAGGAAGCCATTTCAAAAACATCGAGGATCAAGGCAGGGCCCTGATCGGAAACGTATCTGCGGCTCAGGCAGCGCTCCATGTTGTAGGCCCTGTAAACTTCCCCGGCGCCGTCGATATAGTCGAAAATCGTTTGAGGGTCGTAGAATTGATCTCCCTCCGCCTTGGTCCAGGTCATGACTCTCTCAGGCAGGGCACGCTGCAACTCTTCGAGTGGACCCGCCTCACTCCCAGGGGTCATGGGCAAACCCATGCAGAAGGTGACAAAGAAAAACGCTGAAATCTTCTTGATCATGGTCAAAAACCGCGACGCCCGAAAGGTGGACGGAATTCAGAAAACCCGACTAGACAGCATATCGGTTCTTCTTCCACCCGTCCAGCGCTTTCGCTCAGGCGGCGCAGGAAATTCGCGCTTTGTGTCGAGGGGAGGGCGATTTGAGCCGGGCGTGGAAATCGAGAATGGCCTGAATGTATTCTGCGGGCCTTTCCTCATAGGTGTTGTGGCCGCAATTGGGCAGGACCATGAGTTCCCCTCGCAGCAGGTGCCTGTAAAAGGCGACCCCCTGTTCCACGTCAAAGATGAAGCTCCGGTCCGGGTACAGGACAAGAGCGGGACACATCACCGAGCCAAGCGTGTTCCTGAGGTCGAAGTAATCTTTTCCATAAGCCCCTCCGCATAAACGGAACTGGTTGAAGAGAGGTTCCGCATTCTTCTCTCCATGCCAGTCCAAAAATTTCGCTTTCAAGTCGGGATCCAACTCCGAAAAGGCCTTTGTGAACTTCAGGGCGTTCAATTCGGTCATGGGCACCTCGCTGAAACACTGGGTGCTTGAAGTGACCAGGCTCCTGACCTGATCCGGATATTTTGCCGCGTAATCTGCGGCGACCACGCCGCCTTCACACTGTCCCACCAGATGGCAGGGCCCGATTCCAAGATGGGCCTTGAGTTCCGCCAGCCCCTGCACACTGTGAGGACGGAATTCCTCGCTCACGTAAAATTCGAGATAGTCGGCACCTCCTTCAGAGCGGCCGTATCCCCTCCGGTCATAGAGGACGACCCGGTACCCGGCCTTCACCAGGGCGGGCCAGATATCCTTCCACATCTTGGTGCAACCGAACCCATGGTGAAGAAGAATCATGGTTTCCCCCTCTCCATGGCTTTCGTAGTAAACATTCCAAGCGTTGATCGTGGTGTATGGCACTCTCTTCTCCTGTATGCCGCAGCGCCCTCCGGAGAGGAACTGCATTGAGGATTTGATCACGTTTTGCTCGGGGCCGGCGAGCTCCGGCAGAATGAACAAACCTGTCAAGCACCGAATGCCGGAAAGCTTCATCGGCCCGCATCCAGTATCTCTCTTGCCCTGGCCGAGAGAACCCTCATGGTGAAGGGCTTCTGAATGAAACCCTCGCAACCCCTCTCCATGATCCTCTTCGCGTCACCGTCAAGGCTGTAGCCGGAGGCGAGGAGCACCTTGATCTTGGGGTCGGATTGCTTCAGCCGATCGAAGACCTCGCTTCCGCTCATTCCCGGCATAATCATGTCCAGGATCACAAGCTGGATTTCTCCACGGTGGCTGCCGAACAGCCGAATCGCTTCCTCTCCGCCCGCGGCGGTCCAGACCGTGTACCCCATGCTTTCCAGCATTCCTTTCACGACCGAGCGGATCATCTCTTCGTCGTCCACAAAGAGAATGCCTTCCGTTCCCTTGCGGTACTCTTCCGCCGGCTCCAGATCTTTCGGGATTTCCTTATCCGATGCAGGCAGGTAGACGGTGAAGGTCGTTCCCACGCCCTTTTCGCTTTCAACGTCAATCAGCCCGCCGTGGTTCTTGACGATCCCGTAAGCCGACGCCAACCCCAGCCCGGTCCCCCTTCCCATTTTCTTGGTCGTAAAAAAAGGTTCGAACACCCTCTGGCGGGTCTCTTCGTCCATCCCGATGCCTGTGTCGGTGACGGTCACTTTGACGTATGAACCCGCTTTGAGGCCGTAAGGAGACACGCGGCCTTCGTGAATAAGGGCATTCTCTGTGGAAATAAAAATCTCTCCCCCACCCGGCATGGCTTGCCATGCATTCACGAAGAGATTGAGCAGCACCTGTTCGATCTGGCCCCTGTCGACCATGGCCGCCCGCAGGCCCTCGAAATACTTTTCATGAATCTTCACCTCTTTCTTTGTGCGGCCGAACATCTGGGCACTGCGGTGGATCAGCTCGTTCAGGTCGGTGGGTTTCAGTTCATACTTTCCCCCTCGCGCAAAACCCAAGAGCTGTCTCGTGAGAGAGGCGCCGTCCTGGACGTACTTCTCAATGCCCTTCAAATGTTCTACACGGGGGTCGGAGGCGGGCACGTCCAGGAGCATCAACGACGTTCTCCCCTGGATGCCCATCAGGATATTATTGAAATCATGCGCGATCCCTCCGGCGAGCGTTCCGAGAGCCTGCATTCTCTGGGCTTGATGAAGCTGTGATTCGAGCTTTTTTCGCTCGGTCTCGGCTTCTTTTTGAGCCGTGATATCCATGGCCACCTGCAATTTTGCGGTGCGGCCGTCCACCCATTGGATCATGCGGTCGAAGTTGATATACCAACGGCCGGAAATCGGGTTTTGTCCCTCCCATGCGATGACGCCGGTCGGTTTCCCTTCGGCGTTCAAAAGCCGAGGATTGGTACAGTCTTCACAGGGTTTCGATTCCCCGCGGAAAACCGACCAACAAGTCTTTCCGACCAAGTCGTGACCGAAGATCTCTTTCATGTATTGATTCATGAAGAGGATTTCATGGGTTTCCAAGTCCGCCACATAAATCGTCGCATCCACGCTGTCCAGCACGGTCATCAGGGTGGAACGGGATTGCTTCAGCGACTCCTCCGCGATCTTTCGACGAGACACGTCCCGGACAAAGGCCCACATCCCCACCGGGTCCCCGGTGCCGCTCTTGCGAAGGTAGGTCCTGAGCTCCACCGGGAACACGGTTCCATCTTTTTTGATGTATTCCTTCTCGTAGAGATCGGAATACCCTCGCGTGAAGACTTGCTCCCTGAGAATGCCGGCTTCCGTGTCGTGCCATTTGAGAGGCGTCAGGTCCTGATAGGTTTTTTTTGCAAGCTCCCTTTCAGAGTATCCGAGCATTTTTCGGAAGGCGGAGTTCGATTCCACAATCCTTCCGTCCAGGCTCACCAGGGCGTACCCGTCGCGGCTTCCCTCGATCAGTTCCCGGTATCTCTTTTCGGAGGCGCGCAAGGTTTCTTCAGCGGTTTTCCTTTCCGTAATGTCGCGGTAACTCGCATAGGTGCCGATCCGCTTTGAACCGGCCCAGACCGGCGAAGCCATCAACTCCACGTGGACGGGGGAGCCTTTTTTCCCATATCGGATGCCCTCGGTGCGGATCATCTCGCCCCGGCCCACCTTTTGGGTGATCCGGGCGGCTTCCCTCAGCTGGGTCTCTCCTGCGATCAGTTCGTCGGCCGTTCTGCCGACGGCCTCCTCAGGAGCGTAGCCGAACATGGTTGTGAATTGAGGGCTTATCCTTTGGATGCGATGGTCGGTGTCGGCCATGATGACGGCTTCAGGAGTGCTTTGGAAAAAGAGCTCTCCGTAGGCGCTCTGGGCCCTCGAGGTTTCGAGATCTTTTTTCGCCTTTCGAATCTTTTTCCGGAGTTCCCTGACTTTTCGCTCTAATTCTTCATAGGACGGTTTTCGTCTGGCCATTCGTGCCTCCGATTTCGGCAGGGGGGATCGGATACCCGCAGGATAGTGCCCGGGCGCCTGTCACCAAAAAGGCAACATAGTGAAATTCGTCACAGTTTAGCTCTTTGAAATAAACACAGAAAAGGGGCATGGGGCTCTCTCTAAAAACAGAACAACGAAGAGGCCACACCCCCGTGGCCCGACCCATCCATTTCAAAGAGCTAACCTGTTACTGTTATTCTACATCGGGCTGCTCGGATCACAAAGCCAAAACTTCGATCCTCTCCGGGCTCAATGCGATCAGGGATGGGGCTGGAGGACGGTGCTTGCAGCGTTGTGTTCATTCGATGACGTGGATGTTCTTCTTTCGGCAGATATCCTTGAGAATCTTGGGCCACACCGTGACGCTCACCTCCCCGAGATGAGCCTTCTTGAGCAGAAGCATCAGGGTGCGGGACTGGCCGATGCCTCCCCCGATACTGAGAGGGAGCTCATTCTGGACGATCGCCTGGTGATAAGGGAGCTTGAGCCAATCCAGCTGGCCGGTCATTTCCAGCTGCTTTTTCAGGGTCTCCGCGTTCACACGGATGCCGCCGGACATGAGCTCGTGGCGCCTCCGGGTCACCGGGTTCCAGACCAGGATATCGCCGTTCAGGCCATGCATGGGACGGCCGCTTTCGGAAACCGTCTCCGTGACCCAGTCGTCGTAGTCTGCAGCCCGCATCTCATGGGGATACCCATCCTGAAGGGTCCACCCGATGCCGATGATAAACAGGGCGGGGTATTTCTGAACCACCAAGGTCTCGCGCTGCTTGCGCGGGAGGTCCGGGTACATGTCCAGGATCTCCTCGGCGTGGAGAAAGGTGATCTCCTCGGGAAGATTGGGGTACTTATCGGACTTGAGCTTGGGGAATAGACCCTGGAGGTAGGTCTCCGCGGCCTTGATCACTTTCCAGATCTTTCGGACCGTGTCCTTCAGCGTATCAAGAGTGCGCTGTTCTGCAGTAATGACCTTTTCCCAATCCCACTGATCCACGTAAGCGCTGTGGTCATGATCCAGGAAATAGTCTTTTCGCACCGCCCGCATATCCGTGCAAAGCCCTTCACCGACGGTCATCCCAAATTGCTTCAGGGCCATTCTCTTCCATTTGGTGGCCGCCTGCACGATTTGAGCGTCCACCGGATGCTTGTCGTAGTCATTGGAAATATGAAATTGGATGGGCGTCCGAGAACCGTCCCGGTCCAGCAGGTCATTGACGCCGCTCTCCACATCCACAATCAGGGGAACGGTGACCATCATCAGGTTGAGTTCCTTGCAGAGATTCTCTTCGATAAAGGTCTTTGCAGCGAAGATGGCTTTCTGCGTTTCCTTGGGGGTGAGCAAGGAGGAATAGTCCTGAGGCAAGATTTTTTCCAACTCCTCATAGTTTCCGATGCCCGGTCCGACGAGATCCGCTTTCTTGTCGTGGGAAGGCTTGACCATGGGGGATGCTCCTTTCTCATTAGGATTTCGAGGTGATGAGCTTTTTCTGCAAGAAAAAGTTTGCCGATTCTAGTGGGATTCGCGCCTCCAGTCAATCGAATCCTTTGCTGGACATCCCCACTCCGTCCCGGCTCGGGCAACTTCTCCACAGGGTTCCTCCCACGGCAGCCAGAGTGCAGCACCGTTTCGTCGAGATCCTGTATCCCGAAGCGCATTCCAGCGGCACCTTTCATCGTTTCGGGGACGCCCTGGCTTTCTATGAAGGGGAGGTGAAATCCTTTGCTTTTGACATCATGTCTCTTTCCGGAGACCCCGCCCTGATCGAAACCCTGGCCAGGGCCTACTTGGAATCGGGAAAGTGCAGGACGGTGGGTTCCGTGTTTCTGTCCCGCGAGGGGGTGGACGTCGCTGTGCACCGGGGCGAAGGCTATCGCCCGGCCAAGCCTTCCCATGGCATCGTGGACACCCACACCCGAACTCATGGATGTTTTGCGGATTATATCCACGCCTACTCTGAAAATGGGGATATCTTCGGGGACATGAACGGCAAGGGGGTTTTCCTGTATGCCACAAGGGGTGCCAAGCCCCATCTGGAGGAACTTCTGTCGAGGAACAACCTCACCCTCGGCGGCCTGGACCTCCTGATCGAGCATCAGGCGAATTTTGCCATGCTCCCCATGACGCTGGAAAGGCTCATGAGCAACGGAGGGGACCCGCGGGATCTCAAGGAGGCGGTCACGGATTTTCTCGCCAATCGAATGCTCACCAACATCCACAAAAGAGGGAACTGCTCGGTGGTGTCCATGCAGCGGCTTCCCTATGATTTGCAGCGAGGGGCTCTTCAGGAAGACGTGGTTCAGGGATATCCGGTCAATCGGAATCTCGAAAAACTGAAATCCTCAAAGATCATCCTCAGCGACTCGGTCGGCGCAGGCATGTGCCGCAGCTCTTTCCTCCAGAGACTTTAGGGAAAGCCGCCAGGGCCGCTCGGCTCCTTTTCTCTTCTAAAAAATGATCTTCAATGCCTTCGGCAGGACTCGGAAATGGAAGGTCTTGGCTTTCCAGGCCAAATCGCCGTCCGCCTGCATGAACAAGGGTTTTTCCAGCTCCACGGAGACTTGCTCGGCTGTTTGATAGAGGCCGGCGCGATTGCCCACCGTCAAAGAGGTCACCCCCCCTGCCAGGGAGGAGATCCAACCCGTGCCGAGAAAGCGTACATGCAATTGTCGGTCGTCCAGGCGGGCTTCGGGCATGACCTTGAGCCCGTAACCGTAGAAAGGTTGCTTCATGATCATGAGGCTCAGAAGGGGTGGGAGGCTCTCCATGAGAAGGTGGTCGTTCAGGGTGATGCGGGCCTTGACGCCTTGCAGACTCGCGAGATAGACCGCCAGAAATGCCTTCAGGTACGCTTTGAATCCTGAGGCGCCTCTGGATTTGTACTCGTCCCGTTTTTGGATCACGGCCCCCTCCAGCCCTATGGACACCATGTAGGCCAGGCGCCTGTTGTCGCACTGGATGAGGTCGAAGTCGCGGACTTGGCCTTCCTGGATTCGTGTCGCCACGTCGGTGATGCGGCCCCGGAGGTTCAAGGCATAGCCCATCGCATTGCCGCTTCCCAAGGGGATATAGGCAATCGTTTTCTGCCTCGTGTCGATCGAATTGATGACGTCCGAGAGGCTTCCGTCGCCTCCTGCCACGACAAGAACGTCGCATTGTCCGGCGAGCTCGCGGGCACAGGCCACGAATTCCTGCCTGGAGGTTGTGTCCAGTCCGTAGACTCCGGCTTGCAGGATCCGGCCAGCCTGGGCGAGCAACTCCCGCCTCCTGGGAACAGGGAGATTGCCGGATGCAGGGTTGGTGATGATCGCATATCGCATGGGCTACAAGCCGTCACAGCGAAAACCGGCCAGGGCGTTCTCCGTTTCTTCGTCGAGAAACTCGGCCAACCGATGAATCGGATAGTCCTCACCGCAAGCCCTGCAGTTCAGCAACACCTGCCGTCAGGTTTTCTTGAGATGGAGAGAGGTTCCGCACTTTGGACAAGGGATGGCTGTTTTTTTCATAGGTCCTTCCGTTTCAGCACCCTCCCCCATCTCCTCCCGCCGGAGGTTGTGACGCAATCAAGGGAGAGCCACTTTTCCGTCATTTCGACCGAAGGGAGAAATCTTATTTTGCAGCACCGAGCGTCAGTTTGCAGGCGACCATTCCGTCCATCAAATCCTCAGCCGCTGCAGGCTCACGGGTTAAAGCCCTTGACGGCTCAAGACCTCCAGGCCCCGTCATTTCCTGAACAACGGCGTCGGCTCTCCGGCGGGCCGTCGCAGCCATTCTCGCCTCATCCAACGGTTCGGTTTCGAAGAGCTTCTCATAGACCCTTTGATAGAGTTCCAGGTTCCCATCCCCTTCCTTGGCAGGAGCCTGCGGCTTCTTCTCTGCCGCCGACTCCTTCAATTGCTTCTTGAGCTGTACGAGAGCATCAGGGGAAAACCTTTCGCTATAGAGCACTTCCATCGCTTTTTGCGATTTTGGATCTGCGTAATCCATGGGACCTGGATCTTCTTCAGGTTTGAGCTGGATTCCCGCATGGGTAGCGATGCTTCGCCTGAGACTGAGGGACTTCATGGCGTCACCGTCGGCTTTTGGATGGAAGCCGCCCTGAACCTCCAGTTTCAAGGTGGGGCGTTTCTTGAGCGCATCCGCCAGCTGTTTGAGTTTTTCCCGCTCCGGGGGCGGAAGCGTGGTGCTGCCCGGCTCAAAACCCACCTTGTCCAGATTTGCCGGTTCTCCTCCGATGAGTTTTCCAATCATGGCAAAGGGGGCGGTGATGATCTTGGTGAAGACATTGACGATCGCCTTCAGGATAAGGTGTCCGTAGCTGAATTGCGGGTTGTCGAGGTCTCCGCTGACGGGCAGACCCAGGTCGATTTTTCCGTCCGCGTCTTTCAGAAGAGCGAGGGCCAGCTCAAGGGGCAGGTTCATGGCCCCTGGGCTTTCCACCTTTTCACCCAGAGTGAGTTTGTCCATGATGATCCGGTGGTCTCCAACAAGCTTGCTGTCCTTGATGTTATAGTCCACATCAACGGAAAGCTTGCCGGAGGCGATCCGGTATCCGGCGAACCTTGCGGAATAGGGGGTCAGCGAAGTCATTTCCACGTTGCGGAAAACCATTTTGACTTCTGTGTTGGCCTTTGGGTCAAAGGGGTTGATGGCGCCGTTGATCTTGGCCGAGCCGTATTCATCCACGCGGCCGTCCAGCTTCACCCCTGCAAGGCTCCTGCTGTCCGTGGACAGCCCCGAGATCACCCCCTTGAGTTCGTGAATCAGGGCTGCGAATTGCGGCCGCATGAGCAAGTCGGCGAACTGGAGTTTTCCTTTTTCCATCAGGATCCTTCGAATTTTGATGGGAGGGAGGGGTTCATGCTTTGCAGGCTTTTCCCGACCTGAGGGCGCCTCGGTTCCCTGCTTGAGGACCTCCTTGAGATTGATGGTTCCCTCTTCAGAGATGACGAGCTTTGCGCCCAGTTCGACCAGAAGAACCTCATGAATGTCCATCCGCATGGGCGACAGGACGAACCTGATCCCGTCGTTCTGAAGCCTGCTCCAAGCAATCAACGTCTCGCCGCTTTTGACTTCCTGAATATGAAATTCGGAGATGGTCGCACTGCCGTCAAAGGTCAAATCATTGCTGCCGCCCTTGAGCGCGTATTTCAGCTTCCCGTTTGCAGCGACTTTGCCGGATGAGAGGGTGATTGCCGGAAAGGAGAGAAAATAGGGTTGAAGAACGGGGAGAGAAAGGTCCGACACTTTCACACTGGCTTCGAGAGAAGGAGCGAGAGAAAGAATATCCCCGGTGGCAAAGAATTGCCCTCCTTGTTTCATCGCGGAGTGAAATTCAAACTGAAAAGGATTCTTCTCCGGATAGTGAAAACCGGTGAGCTTGAAGTGCAGGTTTTCAAGATCCAGTTGGACCGGTTTCGGGAAACGGCGATCCATCATCTGGGCACCGAATTCGCTGATCTCGACCGTGCCGACGCCCATCTGCCAAGGCGCATCCTGGGTGGCGCTTGATGGGGTCTCGCCTGGGGCTGGGGGAGCCTTCAGCTCCATCAGCTTGAGCCAGTCGACGTTGCCCTTCTCGTCCAGAGAAGCCTTGGCCATCCCTCCGCGAACGTTCAGCTGTTCAACAGAAATCTTCTTTTCCAGGAGATTGAAACTCCCGCCCTGTGTCTCGACCGCGCCGATTTGAAGCATCGGCTCTGTCCGACTGTCCGGCCGTAGAGCGATATCGTAGAGACCTGCCGAAAGCCCCTCCACGACAGCCTGTGTCGCATTCGGGGATATCTCCACGGAGGCGGAGAGGCTGACTTGGACCTTGCCCAGACTGGCCCTGATCGGGTCAAGCCGGCTTTGGTCCAAGAAGTCTGCTGCCACCTCCTTCACGTCCACTCGCTGCACGGTCGCCCGCCAGGGCGTTTCTGAAGAAGAGGCATGACCGGGAGTCTTCTGCTCGGGGCTCTCCTTTGCAGCGACGAAGAGTTCTTCCCAGATGAGCCGGCGGCTCTCCGACAGGGAAGCAGAGACCTTCCCCTTTTCCACTTCAACGAGGCCGATGAGCAGTTCTCTCTTGTCCAGGTTGAAACGTCCGTCCTTCACCTCCACCCTGTCCATCTGAAGCAGAGTTTCGGCTTTGTCGTGCGGTTCGAGGGAAAGTCCGGAAAGCTTGAAATGCAACCCCTCCAGGTCGAGGTGCAGGGGTTCTTTGGCAAGGGTGAGACGATAGCGGAGTTCCAGATCAAAAAAGCCCCCGGGTTTCTTGATCAGGACCTGATCCCGAAGAAATTGCCACGGCGTAGCCACTTTGACCTTCTCAATGGAAAGAGTTCCTTCAGACCAGAGCGGGTGCAGGGACACGTCACCGCGCCATTGGAGAGAACTCCCATCCGGCAAGCTGGCTGCGATGGTGTAAGGCCCGCGCCGCTCTGGGATTGTGGTCAGATCATTGATCTCCAGGGTGAGCGGTTGGAGGGTGACCTTTGCCGGGGTCGTCACCCGATGGTCTGAGATATCGACGGAGCCGGACTGGACCAGGAACCGCCGCAAGATCATGCGGGTCGGAGGCGAGTCCTCTTGAGTCTTTGGGCTATCTTCCCTTGCGGCTGCGGCGGCCAACTCCAGCAGGTTCAACTTTCCGTCTTTTCTCATGACCACGTTGACCCGAAGATCGTCAAGGCGGATGAGATCAAACACGAGAGCCCAGGTTTTGAGGCTGGAGAACAATTCGAAGTTGATCAGAAGCTCCTTGAAGCCAAGAATGGCCGTGTGGTCCCGTTCTTTCAAATCGAGATGTCTCAGCGTGAGGGTGAAGGTGAAGGGATTGGCCGCCACCTCCTCGATCATAAGCTGCCGCTGGAGGGTTTGGCTGGCGTACTCGATGGCTTGTCGCTTGATCACATAGGGAAGGAGGAGGAAGCCCAAAACGGTGTAAAGAGCAACCAGCGCCGCGAGGACGATGAAGGTTGTGCTGAAAAAAATTCTCCGAAAAATGCCTTTTGGTCTGCCGGACACGATTTCCGTTTCCATTCTGCTCCCTCCTTAGGGCCTGTCACACAATAAGTTGACTAAATCGGCCTGGGAAGCGTTCGCCCTGAGGTATCGAAGGGCGAACCCCGTCGTTCATGCTTCGATACCTCAGCATGAACGGAACGTGGGGATTAGATGCACAACTTATTTTGTATCAGGCACTTAGGCCGGCAAGCGGGCTGCGCGCCTCCTCTTTACCGCTGCTTTAGGCCTGTGGATCCCCTTTCAGGGAGATCTGGGGGGCCTACAAAAAGAAATTGCGGACTCCGAAAGGGGAACCCTCCTTCACCTGTCAGCGTGAAATGATGGATTCCTTGTAAACCTTCCAGAGCTCCGAGTATTTTTCAACCAGATCGAACTTGTACCCGCTAAGAGCCCAGATGTTGACCAAGCCCTGGATCATGCCGAAAAGAAGCAGCGAGGCAGCCTCCACGTCCACGTCTTGCCTGATGAGTCCGGCCCGGATTCCATCGGCAAGGAGGAGCTTCAGACGGTCCACGTAGATCTGGATGTTGTCCGAAACCTTTTTGTTCAGGGATTTATCCCCGAAACTGATGATCTCTGCGAGCACCAGGAAGGAGAGCCCTTTTCGCTGTTCGATTTTGGAAAGGTGCGCCCTGAGGATGTCATCGAGGAGGTCAACAGAAGAGAAGCCGATACTAGCCGCCGTGTCGATGTCATGGAGCAAGCCGTCGGCGACACTGTCGGCCAGGAAGGACAGGATTTCCGTCTTGCTCTTGAAGTGCCGATAGATCGCCGCCTCTGAAATGCCTACTTCCTTGGCCATATTCCTTACGGTCACATGCTCACTGCCGGCCCTCATGATCAGTTTCCTGGCCGCTTCCATGATCTGCTTTTTCCTGATGCTGGTACTCCTGTGTCCTTCTGCCACCCTGTCCTCCGGTTCAAATGCCCTGCACTGACGAAACCTTGAAAGGTTCGCAAAAAGCCTCTTACGATCCCATCAATCTCAACGTATTATACAAAGCGATTTGCAAATGTCTATGGGTTATCAGGCATCAGGATGGAGCCGTTGGTCCCGAAAAGGGAACGATTGAGGAGAGAAGTGATCTCGTGGGTTTGGCCGGTCGGCACCACCAGCCAGAGAAAGAGGAGATCGTGCAAGGCCCTTTGAATAAGGCTCTCCGCGAGCAACTGTACGGAGCGTTTTTTTCCCAAGGACCCATGGACCGTGCCGATCAGAGGAAGAGCGAGGGATCGAAGCCTCAGCCGCTCAGCCACCTCAAAGATACCCTGGAAGGCCTTTTCAATCCATTCCTCCTTCCAGGAAGGATCTTCATTGAAATCATGAATGATGGCCAGAAGTCTTAACGGGGAATTCCCTTGAACAAGCACCGTGCCGGGAACCCTGGGCCGTGTTTCTATAAGATCAGACATGATCCGAATCAAAGGGATCTTTGGATCCCGCACCGTAGGATCTGCGCTCATGACGAGAAAGGTATCTTCTTCAAAAGCGATGGCCTCGACCGAAAAGGGAGGCGACTCTTTAGGGGCGATGGCGATGCGAATCCCGTTCCAGGTTATCTCGGAAGTCAGGCCTCCCTTGAGAACCCTTAAGGCAGGCCCGCTTTTCTTTCCCTCGTTTCCAGGCATTCACGAATCCTTCTCACCCCAGACCTTCTCGATGAACTGGTCCCGTCCCGAACCCCAGCGGTAGTACTTGTATCGGATCGGATTGTTCAGATAGTAGTCCTGATGGTAATCCTCGGCTTTGTAAAATTCCATGGCCGGACGGATTTCAGTGACAATCGGCTTTGCGAACTTTCGAGATTCCTGCAATCGGTTCCTGGACTCCAGGGCCAGTCGCCGCTGTTCCTCGGTATGGTAAAAGATCGCGGTCCGGTACTGTGGCCCGATGTCCACGAACTGTCCATTGCCCTGGGTAGGATCTACGTTTTTCCAGAACACATCGAGCAGTTGCTCGTAAGAGACTTTGGACGGATCATAGAGAACCTCGATGGCCTCGAGGTGCCCGGTCCTCCCCGAGGAGACCTGCTCATAGGTGGGATTCTTCTCCACTCCTCCCGTGTAGCCGGAGGTTGTAGAGACTACGCCGTCCAGTTTGTCGAAGGGCGGCTCCATGCACCAGAAACATCCGCCCGCGAAGGTTGCTTTTTCGAATCCGCCTTTGTCCGTATTGTTTCTTGTAGCTTCACCCGAAGCTGGTGTCGTCATCATGATCATCGCCCCCAAAATCAAAGCAGTTAACTTCAGCATGAGTGTCACCTCCTTCTGCCTTTCTCCGTCGTGAGGAAGAAAGAGTTGTATAAAGGATAAGCACAGATCTCGGGAAGTCATCTGGGCTTGCTTTTTTTTCTTTGTGCCTCCACTCCCTTGGTGCTTCAGGAGGCCGGTGTTTATCGGCAGCCGTTGGATTTCCCGGCGCTTCCTCTGGAAGGAATGATGGGAAAAAAATCCTTTGACGATGTTGACGGCGCACAGGTATAGGAAACCCCGGGCAGCATCAAAGAGGAGGACTGGGTTTGAAAAGAGCACTGGAAAAGTTCTTTGAGCCTCGGAGCGTCACCGTGGTCGGCGCCTCGGCCACGCCCGGCAAGGGCGGCAACGACATCATCAGAAATCTTTTGAGCAATGAGTACCGGGGCCGGCTTTACCCCGTGAATCCCAGGGGAGGGGAGATCCTGGGCATCCCGGTTTTCAAATCCATTTCAGACCTCCCGGAGGCCAGTGACCTTGCCGTGCTCGTGCTGCCGGCTTCGGCCACCCTTCAGGCCTTGAAGGAGTGTACCGAGAAGGGCATCCAAGCGGCGGTCCTGGTGGCAGGAGGGTTTGCCGAGGTGGACAACCAGGGAGAAGAACTGCAGGGGGAGATGGCAAAGCTCGCCCGGGAAACGGGAGTGCGCCTTTTGGGCCCCAACACCTCGGGTCTTCTCTCCATGCCCCGGAATCTCGCAGCCAGTTTTTTCCCCCTTGGAAAGATCCCCCGGGGGAATATCTCCTACATCGCTCAAACAGGAAACTTCGCCACCCACACCATGCGCTACATCATGTCTGCGGAGCATTACGGGGTGGCGCGAGTGGTCGGGCTGGGAAACAAGGTGGATGTGGATGAAAGTGAAGTCCTTGAATACGTGGGATCGGATCCTGAAACAAGGGCCGTATTGCTCTACCTGGAGAGCTTCAAGAGACCAAGGCGTTTCCTGGAAGTGGCCAGGGAAGTCACACGTCGCAAGCCGGTCCTGCTCCTCAAGGGAGGAAGCACGGAAAGGGGCGCCCAGGCGGCCGTCACGCACACCGCCGCCATGGCCGCCGACGACCGGCTTGTCGGCGCGGCCCTGCGACAGGCGGGCGTGGTGCGAATGTCCAAGTACACGCACCTGGTCCTGGCTGCAAAGGCTCTTGCTCTCGCCCCTCTGCCCAAGGGGAGAACCGTGGGCATTCTCGCTCCCTCAGGGGCCATGGCGGTGTGCATGACGGATCTCTGCGAGCGAGAGCTGAATCTCACCGTGCCGGACCTGCAGGAGAAAACGCAAATCCGCCTCCAGGCCGTGAGCCCGCCTTTCATTCGAATGAGAAACCCTGTGGACATCTGGCCGAGCGCGACGATTCATGGGGCGGAGAAGGCTTATCGGGAAGCGATGCATGCGGTCCTCATGGACGGCCGTGTGGATGCCCTGGTGTGCATCCTGATGATGACCGATGAAACCGGAGCGCCTCCTCTGGATTTCATCCTGGATCTGGCGCGCCGCTTTCCAGAAAAGCCGATCTACGTGAGCTGCAGCGGTCAAAAGAAACACATGGAAGCGGCCAAAGCGTTTCTCGAACCAGGAGGCGTGCCGACCTTCTGGTTTGCTGAGGAGGCTTTTGAGGCACTGCACTTCGCCGTACAATGCCGGCAGGCCATGGAGCGAAAGGGGAGGCAAGAGAATGAAGGTTGATGCTTTTGGGGGGACGCTGGCAAAAGAGGAACAAAAGATCGTGGCAACGCTCACCAGCCCCCCTAAGATACAGGAGTTCCTCGACACGGCAAGCTATTCCACGGAAGACATCTATCGCTGTCCGCTCCGAGTTCTTCGGGAGCGCAGGGCCCATTGCTTTGACGGTGCGGTTTTTGCGGCGGCAGCACTGCGAAGGCTGGGGTTTCCGCCCCTGGTCCTGG
>Ga0101944_10005085_pt1 | contig 15407 bp, 12 predicted proteins | sample DewCreD2012metaG_FD_75245 | JGI IMG/M metagenome (GOLD analysis project Ga0101944, IMG submission 75245) | Hot spring sediment bacterial and archeal communities from British Columbia, Canada, to study Microbial Dark Matter (Phase II) - Dewar... ...
GGACCTTGTGGACGAAATGGACAAGAAAATCAATCCCCTTGCGGGTGAAGTCCACTGGGTCCACAATGTCCATCTCGTCCATGGTTTGGTCGAAAGAGCCGCGTTCAACTGCCGATTTTAGGTTAAACACTGCAAAAACGAAAAAACAATACCCTTCAGAGTCTGTTTCGTAGGAATTATAACGAAAAGCACACAAAAAATCCAGAAATATTGGATATTAGCACAATATGTCTATTTTTTTAGCCGTGAACGCGTTTTTGGCGTTGCCGCGCCATGGCCAATGCCGTGGCCGTAATCAGCAACAGAATGGCATCGGCCGCCAAGGGGGCCGTTGGCCCGTTCCCGGAATGTCCCTTGCCGGTAACAGATGCGATCGGCAGGCAACCGCCTTCTCCCTCGCCCTCTCCTTCCCCTTCTCCTTCCCCCTCCCCTTCACCGGTGGTTTCAAAAGGCGCAATGACGCCGAAACTGGTCAAATAGGCCGATAGCGATGTGGCGCCGGTTGTGGAAACGGCAATGGGCGCTGTTGTCCAGTCGCCCGAAACGGGTTGGAATTGCAATCCATTTGTTTCTTGCGGCGTGAACGTTGCCGGATGAATCAGAAACGAACGTTCAGAGCCGCTTCGATAATTCAGTCCCTGCATGCGTATTTCAACCGGCATGGTTTCCAGGCGGGCGGCGTCCGCCATTTCGTATGTCAAGCCGTTGTCGGTGGATATAAGAATGCCATAGGCGATGTATTGGCCGCCGGAGACAAGGCGGATGTCTTCGGGAATGGCGGCAAATGCGGGGGCGCCATCGGGACCGGCCAATTGCGCAAGGGTATCGCCGGAGAGAAGAACCAACATGCCGCTTTCGTTTTCGGAAAGCAAGGTTCGCGGTGCGAGAAATGTTACGGATCGCGCAACGTTTCCCGGACGTTCCAAAACAATGGCCGCGGGAATGTTCGAGTTATTTTCCGACTCACGGCTAAAGCGCACCAGCATAACACCTCGTCTTCCCAGTCCGGCAACGTCAATGGCATGGACCCAGCCGTCGCCCGCTTGTTCGAGAACGGTAAAAGGCCAGTCCGGCAGACCGTTACTATCCGCATCCGCGCCGGCCGGCACAACGGCCACCGAAAACCGGGAAACGCCTGACACGGAAAGGTATCCGCTTCGAGAGGCCAGCGCCTTGACCGTATGATCGCCCACGGCGTTGGTGGAAGGCGAAAAACTTTTCGTGACCATGAACGGGGCATTCGTGGCGAAACCGGCGGGCAGTGTATCAACGGCATAGGCAATGGATGTCGTATTCGGCGGAGCGGCAGCCAGCAACGGCAAGGCAAGGCTGGCATGGCTCGAACCGGTGAAAAAAACCGAGTCGTTCATTGGAGAGAGAATGACCATTGGCATCTCGCCTTCGCCTTCGCCTTCCCCTTCGCCTTCCCCTTCGCCTTCACCTTCACCTTCGCCTTCACCTTCACCTTCGCCTTCCCCTTCCCCTTCACCTTCGCCTTCGCCTTCGCCTGCCACGAGCGTAATCGTAATCGTGTCCGGCGCGGATTGGTTGTTGGCGCGATCCGTCGCCACGACGCTGAATGCATTCGATCCCAGACGCAGCGTGCCGTAATAACTCCAATTGGTGCTTGTGGCAAGATAACTTACCCGCGAAGCGCTGCCATTGACAAGTATGCGGAAAGTATCACTCGACGAACATGTGCCAATCAGCACAAGGTCCCGATTGCTGGTCGTGTAGTCCGCACCCGGCCCGTTTCCACCGTTGGTCGTAATGACGGGCGGATTCGGCGCTATCGTATCGAGTTGAATTTCGGCATAAGCCGATGATGAGACATTGCCGGCCTTGTCGCGCCATTGGACATAGACCTTGCGGAGACCATCCATGCCCGACGACAACGCCCATGTTTTCGACGAGGCCGCCGTTTCCCAGTTGCTCCAATAGGTCCCGTCATTCCCAAAGCGCATGTCGCCGACGCCACTGCCCGTATCGGTAACGGAAAGGGTCAGCGTCACGTCGCGCGACCGCGTATACGCATCGCCGTTGTTGATCAGCACAGAACCGGCCGGCTTGGAGGTATCCAGTACGATGCTGTCGCTATACGCCGGCGATAGATTGCCTTCTGCGTCCTTGAATTGGACGTAAACCGTCTTGTTCCCGTCGTTGGTTGAAAGCGTCCAGTTTTTAGCCGTGGCAAAAGTTTCCCATGCCTGCCACGTCGTTCCATCGGCGCTAAAACGCATGTGCGTGACCGTGCCTATGCCGTCGGACGCCGACAAGGCCAGGGATACTGATCGCGTGGCCGTATAAAGGGCGCCGTCCGCGATGACGATACTGCCCGTGGGCGGCGTGCTGTCCACAACGGCAATCGCGGACGCATAGTTTTTCGTGCTTCCCTGCTGGAGATAAGGCGCTTCGTACAGCCATGTCTGTAAAAGACTGTCCGCATTGTATTTACCCAGGCGTTCATTGCCGTTGAAGAGGCAGTAGAGTTGTCCGTTGGCCGCCGCCAAGGCAACGGGATAGATCACCAAGTAGCCGCTCGAAGCAAATGGGGACGGTTTCATCCAAACTTGCGACAGATCCGATTCGTTGAATTTGCCGATATATTGTCCATTGCTGAATAGACCATAGACATATCCATCCGCCACGGCGATGGCAGTCGCGCGGTCGCTCCCGCGGGCAGGGCCATCCTTGAACCAGACATTGGCCAGATTCGAAACGTTGTATTTGCCGATTTTCAGCCCATTGTTGAATAGGCAATAGAGGTATCCGCGATTGACGGCGAAGGCCCGCGGATAATACGTGAAACCATTTGACGAATAGGAAGGCGAGGGCGAAATGGAGGCTTGGGCGAAATTGGATGCCGCGAAAGCGCCGAGGGTTTTGCCGCTATTATAGAGAAAATAGAGATACCCGCCGCCGGCCGCCACCGCCGTGGGATAATACGTCGCGGAATCCTGTTGAATGCCGGGGCTGTCATTCGCCCAAATTCGCGTCAGATCCGACGAGTCCCATTTCGCCGTTTTCCATCCGCTGTTATGGAGGGTAAACAGGTCATCCGCCTGACAGGGCACGGACGCCACGGCCAAGATGCCGCACAAAACCAACACCGCACGCGAGCCGAACATGGCCTATGCCTCCAAACGCATCCATACCAATGCCCATTACATTACCATCGCAAGCGCAAGAGGTTACAGAATTTCCCCTTTCCGGGGCGGCAAGGCACGGATGAAATCGTCCACATCGAGCACAAACCCGAACGCGAGCGAAACGCGCCAGAGCGCGATTTCCTTGCAGAGTTCAAACCGGGCCGTGGCGCCGTTTTCGACGGCGGTCGTCGCTTGACGCAACGCGGAACACATCACATGGTAACGCTGCATTTCCGCCATGCCGCCGGGCGACAACAAGAGGCACCAATTGATGGCAAAGCCGGAATAAATAAGATGATTGATGCCTTTTTCCCGGCATAGCGCGAAAAGTTGGTGTCCGTTTTCCGCAATGCCTTCTCCCTCGATTGGCCTCGCTTCAGGCATGAAATCGAGTCTTGCAAAGCCTTTTTTGACATCTTCCTCGTTGTGCGGCCCCACAAAGACATTCGCGGCGCGGAAAGCGTCGAGCGCCGTTCGTACCGGGTCTTCGACCGCGCGGCCCAAGAGCGGCGGTTCAGGCCCCGCAAGGGCGGCGGCGCGCTGGTAGCCGGGCAAATTTTTGTAGTAATCGCCGCCGCCAACGATGTGGAATAGCGGCAGATCCGACGCGCGAACCGCCGATAACAGCCCCGGAAACACCGACCGGGCAATTTCCTGCGCCCGGGGAATATACGGGACGGCACGGTACCATCCGGGAAATTGTTCTCGCGTGCCGGCGTCCCAGGCATGCATCACGACGACGGCGGTGTGTTTTCGCGAAAAAGACACAACGGCCTTTTTCCAGCCGCCAAAGCCCTCTTCCGGCACGTCCCGCGTGAAATCCGCGTCGAAATGCTGGTAATAACCAGCCATGACCTCAAATGTATCGTCCATCGTGTGCGATCCTCGGCCCCCAGTTTACGCAATATGGCCGGGACAGGGCAATGCCGGGCAATACCCAAAGCGGCGCCTTTTCATCGGGTCAGACGATTCCATTGGTGTTGTCCGCCGGAAGGACAATAACTGGACGACGGTTTTTCCTTGGATTCCACAAGGACATTGCATTTCCTGCATTGGTAAGCCGTGTTGCCGGCCTCCCCGAGATCGTTCCAACGGTGGTGTTTTTTCGACGGGCAACCGCTTGCGGACGGCCGATCCTTGGACTGGACAATGGCGCTGCATTCCTGGCACATCCAGTTATGAAGGGATGCTTTCTCTTCCGGCTTATGGCCGGATAGGGTCTCCGATCTTACGGCCCAAGCGGTGCAAATCACCGCCGCGGCCATCATTGCCCGCATGCTTCTGCTCATGGCCAAAGACCTCTACCTCATCGCGGCCAAACCGCGGCAACGGATGATGGCGTCCAATTCCAATCCGGCGTCTGTCTAAACGATCCCGCCAATTCGGAATTCAACGCTACACGCGCAATGGCATGAATAATTTCATGCGATATCAAGGCTTGATATAGGCATTCAATCCGAGGATGACGGGTTTGCCGTTGACTTGCGCCTCGGTGGTGACATTTCCCCGCGTGCTGGCCACCACCAGGGTCTTGCCCGAAGCGGATGGCTTGGGATCTTCCAAATCAATTTCGATGCAAAGTTTGTTGTCTCGAATCGCGACTTGTATGGCCATGTTGTTTTCTCCCTTGATCCATGGGATCTGTTCAGCCGCCGAAAAACTCCCCTCCTATGATGCCTTGAATGACAGGAATAATGTAACAGATCGGGCATGCGGATGGAAACTCCCGGCCAGAGGGCATGTCAAAAACAAATCGTAATACGGCCGGCGAGATGAAAACGCTGGGCGGCATTAAGAATGCGGTCGCGAAGCGCGGCAAGATACGGCTCGCGGACGCGATCGGAAAAGAGGATGTTGGCATATCGTTCGCGGAGATCGGGAAAGTGACGGTTCAGAAGCGCGGAAACCGATTCCCAGACTTTCGGGCGCGGGTTGAGGGCGTCCACGGTGATTTGGTCCACGCGGGCGGCTGCGGCGCGTTCGAACAACGCATGCAGATGATCGGGTTTGTCGGAAAGAAACGGGAGCAAGGGTCCGAACATGATCGTTGTTTCGATACCCGCCGCGTGTGCCTCTTCGATGACGCGAAAACGTTCCTGGACCGGTGCGGCATGAGGTTCCCAGAGTGCGGCAAGTTTTTCGTCGATCGTCGTAACCGTAACGCCGACGGTTGCGTCGCGTCCCGCGAAGATATCAAGGTCGCGCAGGATCAGCGCGCTCTTCGTCAACGCGCCCACATGGAAACCGTGTTCGAGCAGTATTGCGCAACAGGCGCGCGTCAGACCGCGTTCGCGCTCGATGGGCTGCCACGCATCGCAGGCGCTGCTGACGAAGACATCACCAGGCGTCAACCGCCGCACTTGGCGTTCGAGAGCCTCTACGGCATTGGTCTTGACGTCAATGAATCCGCCCCAAGGTTCCGGATGCGCGTGAAACCGTTGCATGAAGCGCGCGTAACAATAGGCGCAGGCATGTGCACAGCCGCCGTAGCAATTGAGCGAATAGTCGGAAATGGCGCATTTGTTCAAGATGGTCTTGCAGGGCGTCTCGCGAATCACCGGCTCCTGGATGGGCGATTTCTGAAATGCGGATTGCGGAACCGAATTCATTCTTCATCCTAGTCCCGAGGCGTCCTTCATGAAACTTCTTCCGTAACCGGCCTTCGCAGGATCGACCGTCAGCGCACCTCGCCACTTCCAATAAAAGCGCCTGTCGACATGTCGATCCATATAACGCCATCGAATACATGATCATGCTCCGTGTACACAAAAGGCACTTCCCAGCAGTAAAAGGATTCTTCAAAACAGGGCATAGGGGCCGTCGGATTGGATTCAAACATGGAAAAAGGCAACGCGATCACCTTTTTGACTTGTTTGCCGACTTCCGGTTGAAGACGTGCATTCTTGCCGGAAAGATAAAATATCGGCCTCTTCAACCATTCTTTGGCCCGCTCAATAGCGGCTGCCGGACCAATGTCTTGCGTCGGTTCAGGACCACGTGGAAGAATGACAGGCTCGTAAATTACGCTTACTAGAATCCCCGATGCAGCAGAAACGTGAACGCTTAACCGAGTTCCTCTGCACGGCCAGTTGTTCCAGTAAAGGGGGCTTCTAATGAATTCCCACCAACAGTCTTCCAGATTGTCGTTTGGGTCAGCCATACGCCCCATATTAGCAAGACCACCTCTAAAATCCTCGGCTCGGAAAGCAAGATTGTAGTATTTGATAACACGTTTGACCGCTTCAAAAGCCCGCTCTTTCGAAACTGCATCGCTGGCTTTACGGGTACTATCTTCTGAGTATTCTAGCGAATGGAAGGCGGAATAGACAAAGCCATCTTTTTCCCCTAGCGTAAAGTCGCATTTTTCATCTCCCATACCTTTGTTGACGGTTACCCGAATAGTTCCACAGGGTATAGTACTACTTTGTTCATTGCCAACTGATATGGACTGGATTCGAATCTGCATTACCTTTTCTGCAAACTCTTCAAATTTGGCGAAGTTCTTTATGGTTGGGACGTCAGTGCCGGGCGCAGCAGCGGACACTGAACACAGAAGAAATATGCAGTAGCCAGCAATACCAATTCTACACATGTGAGGATCCTTTCATATTCTTCACGAGAAACTGCTTCTCTATTGAGTACAGACAACAAGTAACCCGACGCCTGGAGTTTGAAGCCTTAATCGTTCTTGATGCGATGATCCATTTCGAGCGCGGGCAAGGCTTGGGCGGGATACCCGACAGGTTGCGCGGGCACGCCGGCGACGGTGCAATGCGGGGGTACGTCTTCGAGTACGACGCTGCCGGCGCCGATTTTCGCTCCTTCGCCGATGACGATGTTTCCAAGCACTTTGGCGCCCGCGCCAATCAGCACGCCTTTGCGGACCTTTGGATGACGGTCGCCGCCGGCTTTGCCCGTACCGCCGAGGGTCACTTCATGGAGCATGGAGAAGTTGTCCTCCACAACGGCGGTTTCGCCGATAACGACGCTGGTGGCGTGGTCGAACAGCAAAGCCTTGCCGAGCCGGGCGCCCGGATGGATGTCCACCGCGAAAACCTCCGAAATCCGGCTTTGCAGGTAGAGGGCCAGCGGTTTCCGGTCGCGCGTCCAGTAGTAGTGCGCAACACGATACGCCTGAATCGAATGGAATCCCTTGAAGAACAGTAGCGGCACGGAGTAGCCGCGGCAGGCCGGATCGCGCGTGACGACGGCCTCGATGTCCGCGCGAATGGCCTCGCCGATGGTGGGATCGTTGGTGAACGCTTCGTCAATCAGGTCGCGCAGTGTCACGGAAGGCACGGTGTCGCTGCCCAGTTTACTGGCCAGCAGATAACTCAACGCATCTTCGAGCCTTTTGTGGTTCAACACGACCGAATAGAGGAAACTCGCCAGCATGGGCTCGTTTTTTGCCTCGTCGGCCGCTTCCGTCCGGATGGTTTCCCAAATCGGATCGTTCATTTTTTTCGTCATAAAATGTCCTTTTTTTCGGTTATGCTCTCTATTTCACAGAAGACTTTGCCCAAGGCGGCCTAGGCGCAATGTATCCATCAACCTGGATTCGGTAATTGAAATCCGAGTCCGATACGCAAGCAGTGGACATCGTGGACTTTGTAGACGAAGTGGACAAGAAAACCTATCTTTTGGGTGAAGTCCGCTTTGTCCTCAAGGTCCACAGTGTCAAGAAGTTTCGAACAAAGAAACCAACAGATTTTTGCTCCCGTCTGGAAATCGTATAACCATAGGGCTGGCTGGACAGCCTGCCCTACGGCTTATCCTATCCGGTATAAGGGTAAACAATTGTTACGAGTCATTTTATTCACCTTTCACGGTGTCGCAAGGGCGCGTTGTATCTCCTCGATGGCAGTGGCGATGCGGCCGCGCACTTCGAGCAGTGTCGCGGGATTTTCGTTATAACTTTTATGGTTATCCGCGATTTCCGGACCGAATCGAACAAGCGGCGCGGCTTTTTGAAGCAATTCGCCCGGCACCTTGCCTTTGGCTTTTTCAACAAGGTTCTGCAACAAAAACAGGTATTCGTAATCCTCGATGCCGTCGCGCACAATTTCGAGGCGGATCGAACTGAGCGGCGTTCCGTCCGGCCCCGGATAAATCAAATATCCACATCCGTTGTGTCCCGGTTGGCGGTTGTAGGGAATCCAGGGCACTTCCGGCCAACGCTGATCGCCGGCGCAGTTCAAATCCCAATGGGTGGTGCCCCAATACAGGAATCCTTCGGCTTTGTACTTGAAGCACATCCAGAACATCATGCGGTAATCAATCGGCGGGAACTCGATCATAATGCCGGGGCGCCCCCAAACGGTGTAAAACCACAACCGGTCGCCTTCGGCCATACGTTCGGCCAGGATCTTTTCGTCGAACGAATCAATGGTCGGGCACCAGATGTCCACCGCGCCGAATAGCGCATTTTCCGGAGCGCTGGTTTCGAGGCGAGGCCATTCGGGCACGATTGTCTTGATCCAGTTGTTCATCTCGACCATTTGGGGAATGCGATGGCGCTGCATGACAGCCACCTCGTCCATGCTATAGAGAAGGACCTTGTCGGCCCAGCCTTTTTCCTGTAACAGGGCGCGCGTGGCCTGAAGCTTTTCCGCGGCAGCGGCCCGTTCCGCTTCGGGCAGGTAATCGGGCACGTCCACAAAAAACACATTCTGCCCATTGGCCATTAAAAACTCGAAATCTTCAAGCAGGTTGCCGCCATCGTGGGGAAACGTTTTGATGGGCGAGATGCGATGATCGAGATGCATTTGGTAAAAACGTTTGCGAACCTCGAAAGGCGTTCGATCCGGATAGCGGTAAAACGCCTTCAACATGTCTTCATTCATCCACATGGAAACTTTGAAGTTCGGCTTTTTAGGTATGGCAAAATCCCATACGTGTACGTTTATAGGAACGTCAAGAGACGGGCATTCATCCGCTTCTATGCGGATAATCCCCTCGTAGTCGCCCGCAGCCGTGTCTTCGTTTGCAAAGACTGTCACATAGTAGGGCTGGACATCTTGGGTGGCCGGTATATCCGCCGGTTCATTCGGCAACAGGACATCCGGGTATTCGCCCGTTTTGGGGACATGCCAATTGTATTCGGGAGGGCCGATGGTGACATATCCGACCCGTTCGACCGATACGTCTTTCGCGGAAATGACGCCGCCTTCTTTCCGTTTCAGGTCTTCGGGAATGGTGACGCGCACGTTTTTCAGGTCCTTGAAAACGGGAACGACCAGTATTTGGACGGATTCCCGTTCGTTTCGGCAGAGGGACAGGACGGCCGTTTTGGGCGCGGGCGTACCGATGACATAGGCGGTCTGAGCCGTTTCGTCCTTGAAGATTTTTTTGAGCGGCGTTTCCGGAAAGGCCCCGAATTCAGAGAGGGTGACGGGCGAATAGCACAACGCAACGCCCCGCGCGAATACATGCTTGAGTTGTTCACCGGCGGTTTCGAGCGCCTTCAAGGCTTCGCGCCGATCATCTGGCGTGGCCTCTTCTCGGGCGATGGTCGCGCGCAATTCTTCGAGCCGGGCATTCCATGCGTGCTCGGCTTCGGCGCAGGCCGCTTCGAGGCGCGCCCGCGCCGGCGAAGCGGGAATGCGTTCCAGCATGTAACTCTTTCCGACAATGGCCCTTTCGACGGCGAAGTCCACCGGCGCCTGCGGGTCGAGAGCCCATTTCTTTTCTTCACGGCTAACGACCGAACCCTGGCCGATATCGAGGAGGCTTGCGACCAGCCGGTACTCCCCCGGATACAATGCAGGGAACTCGAAATCGAACTGCCGGAAATCGAGCGCGCCGAAGCGGCCCACGATGGATCGCGTAATGGCCAGTCCGTTCGGCGTGTAAACGGCGATGTTCGCTTCGAGGCGTCTCGGGCGATACCAATTGTTGGTGATTTGGCCTTTGACCGTATTCGCGCCGATATGGACGCCGTCAATTTCGTCGAGATAGACATTGGGAATTTGCGCCGGGGATGGCAATGCGGGCGGAGTGAACGGGGCGCCGAAGAAACATCCGGTCAATTGGGAATCGTGCGAAATCATCGGCCAGGGCATCAGCGAGGCATCATAGGCACCGTCCAGCGTAAGGCAATAAACGCGCCGATCCTTGCTGGTAAACACGATGTCGGTTTTACCGTCGGCGTCCAAGTCGCCGATTGCGGGCGTGGTAATCACTTCGGTTTCCGAGGGAAACGACCACTCCTCCTGGCCGTTTTCGTCCAGACAAATCAGCCGCTTGGACCGGGAACAGACGAGGATCTCCAAGCGCTGGTCGCCATCCACGTCGCCTATGGCGGGGCCTTGCACGACTCCCCCCCCTACATCCACGGACCACAGGGCCTTCCCGTTGCGCAACCGGTGGACATGCCCTGTGCCGCCCTGTCCGGAACCGTCCGCGCAGACGATGTCCAAGCGATTCTGTTTGTCGAAATCCGCCAGCGCGATGCCGTTGGCCTGATCAATGGAGGCCTTACCTTCCCAGCGCCATTTTTCGGAGCCGGTGATCGCGTCGCGCACGATGACTTGAAAATCCTCGGTTACGGAAACGACATCCAGATCGAAATCCGCGTCAATCAAGCCGATCGCCGGCGTCGAGCGGCGTTCCTTGCGCGGGCCGGGTTCGTTGAACGACCAGACAACTTTGCCAGTGGGGTCGAATGCGGTTTCGGCGCCGCCGCCGAACGTCGCGAAGATCAGCCGCTTTTTGACCCGGGCATCGAACAGGAACGCGGGTATTCCCCGGATGGGCCCGTCGCCTTGAAAATGCCAGCGCTCCTGGCCGCAATCGTCGAAACAATACAGCATGCCGTTGTCGCCGCCCACGACGATTTCGGCCCGGTAATCACCGTCAATATCGGCCACCAGCGGTCCGCTGTAATCGAAAGAATCCGGCAGCATGGTGCGCCACACCATTTGGCCCAAGCGGTCCAAACACCCCACCACGCCGCCTTTGCTGGCAAAAAAGACCTCCTTGCCCCCGTCGCCATCCATATCGAGGGCCGACGGCGAAGCCTGCAATCCGTCGCTGCTCAGATCGTCGAGGCGGTAATCCCACAACAGTTCGCCCGTGCAACTCAGGCAAAGAATGCGTTTGTCGCGCGAGGCGCACACAAGAACTTCCTGTTTGCCGTCGTTGTCGAGATCCGTGATAATCGGCGAGGCGTAAATTTTGCCCTGGGTCTCGAACGACCATTTGAGTCGCGGTTCGGCGGCATCGGCCTGAACCGCGCACAACACACATACTCCTATCGCGATCAGCCGTTTCATATCTATCTCCTTCTAACTTTTTTTCTTGATCATATGTATTCCCCGGCATCTGCGCAATTCAACATTGTCATGTGACAAGCATGAATCCATCCCCACGCCGGCGGCGGACGGCGGGCGGCCGGTTTGAACCTAAAATCGGCAGTTGAACGCGGCTCTTTCGATCAAACCATGGAGGAGATGGACGTTATGGACCCAGTGGACTTCACCCGAAAGGGAATTGATTTTCTTGTCCATTTCGTCCACAAGGACCACGACGTCCAGAGGATAGCACATAGAATCCGATCTTGACTGCCGAATCCAGGTTGAACGAACCGGGCATTCTGATGTAAGGTTGCGTCGTGTGCGGCCGGCCATGCGTGCGGATGGCCTTTGTTCTTGCGAAGCCGGGATCCCCTTTGACGGATGGGCGATCCGCAATCGGGACTATTGCCTACGCGAGAACCGGAGATAAACCTTCAAACGGGAAAGTGTGGTTATGAAAACAGCCCAGTTGATTCTCGACGGACAGACCTACGATTTTCCAATAATCGAAGGATCGGAAGGCGAACGCGCGATAGACATTTCCGATCTTCGCGACATGACCGGCGTGGTGACCTATGATCCCGGATTCGGCAGCACCGCGGTCTGCAAAAGCGCCATCACGTTCATTGACGGCGACAAGGGCATTCTGCGCTATCGGGGGTATCCCATCGAGGAACTGGCCCAGCGCGCCAAATTTCCGGCCGTGGCCTATTTGCTCATTTACGGCCATCTTCCCAGCGCGCGCGAATATGCGGACTGGCGTCGAAAACTGACGATTCACAGTTATATCCACGAGGACATGCTGAAGTTTTTCGAGGGATTCCCCCCCTTGGCGCATCCGATGGCGATTTTGTCGGCGATGGTCGCTTCGCTTTCGGCCTACTATCCAAATTTCGACGAGCACGAAGACGTGGATTTGAACATCGTGCGTCTAATCGCGCAAGCCAAGACCATCGCGGCGTATTCGTACAAGAAATCAATCGGCGAGCCGCGCATCTATCCGCGCACGGAGTTTAGTTACTGCGCCAATTTCCTGCGGATGATGTTCGCCACGCCCGCCGAAGAATACGTTGTGCCGGATGTGCTCGAAGACGCGCTCAATCTCCTGCTGATCGTGCATGCCGACCACGAGCAGAACTGCAGCACGGCCACGGTGCGCACGGTGTGCAGCAGCAAAGCGAACCTGTTCGCGGCGGTATCGGCGGGGATCAGCGCGCTTTGGGGGCCTTTGCACGGCGGCGCGAACCAGGCTGTCATCGAAATGCTCGAACGCATCCAGCGCGACGACAACGACTACCGGAAGTTCATCGCGCGTGTAAAAGACCGCAAGACGCGCCTGATGGGTTTCGGGCACCGCATCTACCGAAGTTACGATCCGCGGGCAAAAATACTCAAGGCCTCGATGGACCGGGTCCTGAACACGCTTGGCATCAATGATCCCTTGGTCGAACTGGCCAAGAATATCGAAGAAGCGGCGCTCCAGGACGATTTTTTCATCGAGCGCAAGCTATATCCGAACGTGGATTTCTACAGCGGCATCTTGTATCGCGCGATGGGTATTCCGACGGACATGTTCACGGTCATGTTTGCGCTTGGCCGCGTTCCCGGCTGGATCGCGCATTGGCGCGAACAGAACCAGATGCCCGGCCAGAAGATCTATCGTCCCCGCCAAATTTACACCGGACCGAATGTACGGCCCTATGAACATCGCGATGAAATCGGCACATGACGAGGGCCCGATTGCAAGCCAATAATCCCCATTGTCCGATTTGGCGCGGCCTACCCCATGCCTTTCGCTTGTTTGACATATCCTCCACCGTGCTTTAGACTCCGAACCACTATTTTCATGGCGGCGGAACGCCATGTTTACAAGGAGCCAATACCATGATTCTATTGACGGGCGGCGCCGGTTATATCGGCGCTGTAGCGGTGCGCGAGTTACTGGACAAAGGTTTCGCGGTGCGCGTGCTGGACAAGTTTCTGTACGGATCGTATCCGTTGGACGCCGTAAAAAACCAGGTTGAGATCGTTGAAGGCGATATCTGCGATCTGGATGAAAGCGTACTCGACGGCGTCAAGGGCGTAATTCATCTGGCGGGACTAAGCAACGATCCGACCGCCGAATTCAACCCGGAGGCCAACCACCGGATGAACACGGTCGCAACCCAGACGATTGCCGAGGCGTGCAAGCGGCGCGGCATCAAGCGGTTTATCTTCGCGTCGAGTTGTTCGGTGTACGATCGGGGCCTGATGGCGGAGGATATTCTGCAGGACGAGACCTCGCCGCTCGAACCGCGCGCGGCCTATGCCACCAGCAAATTCGCCGCAGAGCAAATCCTGCTCAAACTGGCGGACGACACCTTTCAGCCGACGATTCTGCGCCAGGGTACGGTGTACGGCTGGAGTCCGCGCATGCGGTACGATCTCGTGATCAACACATTCGTGAAATCGGCTTTCGAGGATCGCAAACTGACGGTGCATTGCGGCGGGGAAATGTGGCGGCCTCTGGTGGACGTGACGGATGTGGCAAAGTGTTATCTGGCCTGCCTTGAAGCGGACTTGGGCGTGGTTGGCGGGCAGATATTCAATCTTTCGCACAAGAATTACCGAATCCTCGAATTGGCGCACTGGGTCAAGCGGGCCCTGCACGACATCGTGGATATTGATATCGTGGTCGAATACGGAAGCCAGCGCGGGCGCAGTTATCGCGTATCCACCCGGAAAATCGAAAATGCTCTCGGTTTTCGTCCCCTGGTTTCGGTCGAGGATTCCGCGCGCGACATGGCGCTCAAGGTCAAGGCGGGCATCAACGCGGATTTTGCCAATCCAAAGTATTACAACATCCGCTGGCTCGAACTGTTGCTCGAAATGCAGGCCCATCTAAAGCGTCTTGGGAACATTTTCTAATGCGGGTTCTGGTCACCGGCGCAAAAGGACAACTCGGCACGGAAGTCTGCGCCGCCTATGCGGACACAGATCTGATTCCCGTTGATATTGATCGCGTGGACTTGCGGGATGCGGATGCAGTGCATGCGTTGATCGCGGAGGAAGCCAGGCCGGATTTGGTCATCAATACGGCCGCGGCGCACAACGTGCCGGAATGTGAAAAAGATCCCGCCACGGCCTTTGCCGTGAATGCGGCGGCCGTGCGATTGATGGCCATGGCATGCCGCGCATGTGGTGCGCGCATGGTGCATATCAGCACCGATTATGTCTTTGGATCGGGTGGCACACGCCCCTATGTCGAGACCGATCTGCCTGCGCCCTTGAATGTTTACGCGGCAAGCAAACTAGCCGGGGAATTTCTGCTGGCCGCGGAATGTCCGAATCATATCATTTTGCGCACAGCGGCGCTGTACGGCCACGCGCCCTGCGTGGCCAAAGGGGGCAGGAATTTCGTGCAACTCATGCTCCACCTCGCCGCGACACGCCCGGAGATCCGTGTGGTTACGGATGAAATCACCACCCCCACATACACGCGCGCGCTTGCCGCGCAAATCCGGCTGGTGGCCGAAAGAGGCGAACCGGGCGTCTATCACGCCACGTGCAACGGCGAGTGTTCATGGCATGATTTCGCCCAAGCCATTTTCGAAGAAACGAATACGTCCGCAAACCTCCTTCCGGCAACTTCCGCCGATTTCCCGTCGCCCGTCAAACGTCCAAACTATTCGGTCCTATGCAACAAGCGCCTGCAGGATCAGGGGCTTGACATCATGCCGCATTGGCGGGAAGCCTTACGCGAATACGTCCGTGTGGAAAAAGGCGTCCGCTGAGCAGGTGTGTCAACGGTTTCTGGAAGGGACAAGTCTTTGATTTCAGCGGGGTGTTTTGAACGCGCCCGCCGGAAGCGGCTTTATCCTGGATTCGGCAGTCAAGATCGGATTCTACGTGCTATCCTCTGGATGTCGTGGACCTTGTGGACGAAATGGACAAGAAAATCAATCCCCTTGCGGGTGAAGTCCAC
>Ga0101944_10005087_pt1 | contig 15405 bp, 12 predicted proteins | sample DewCreD2012metaG_FD_75245 | JGI IMG/M metagenome (GOLD analysis project Ga0101944, IMG submission 75245) | Hot spring sediment bacterial and archeal communities from British Columbia, Canada, to study Microbial Dark Matter (Phase II) - Dewar... ...
CGCTGCGGGTCCCGGAGGGTCCCGATCGCCGGCAGGTTCTGGGCCAGGTAGGCGGCGCCTTTGGCCAGGTGGGGGTTGTCGCGCCGCCAGCCGGTGTACATCCGCATCAAAAGCCCCACGGCGGTCATCGTGCGGCTGGCCACGCGTCCATGACGCTGCTGCGGCGTGTCGGGAGCCAGCGGATTGTAGCGGTACAGGTGCGGCTGCTCGGGCGACTGCTGGGCCAGATCGAGCCACTGGACGATGCGGGCGTACGACGCCGGCGGTACCGTCAGCCCCGCCAGCTCGCCGCTCTTAAGGGCCATCATCATCCAGCCCGTGACCGACGTATCGGTGCCGACGCCGGGCGTGTACCGCCAACCGCCCCACTGCGGGTCCTGCGAGGCCACGATGAAGTCGATGGCACGCTGGGCCGGCTGGCGAAGGGCCGGGTCCTGCGTCATGCCGTAGGCTTCGCACAGCGCCAGCGCCGCTAGACTGTGGCTGTACAGCCAGACGCTGCGGTTCGATTCATCGTCCAGCGGCACGAACAAATCGCCGCTGGGCTGCTGGGAGCGGACGAGGTAGTCCAAACCTCGCCGGACCACCTCCTGGTGCTGGAATTCCCGATGGGTATAGCCCGCGCCCTGAAAGGCCAGCACGGCCAGGGCGGTGGCCGCCGTATCGGTCACCAGGCTGGCCTCTTCCGGGAATCCTTGCAGGCTCCAGCTTCCGTCGGGGCGCTGGAAACGGGCCAGAAAGGCCAGCCCGCGCTCGATCGCTTCTTCCGTCTGCGGCGGCACGCTGCCCCGGCCCGAACCGGCTTCGTCCCCTCGCAATCGGGCCTGCCGTCCGCGAAATGCCTCAGTCGGCACGACCGCTGCCGTGCTCATCGCCGGCAGGCCACCCACCTGGGACCGCGCAAAGCGGCTGGTGCGGATTTCTATTTGCAGGCTCTCGCTCTGAGCCGGGCGGACAGGAATGCCCACGGTCGGGGCCAACCGGGCGCCCAGGCCGTCGGGACCTTCGGGAGCCTCGACCGGCACGGGCAGGGCGCCGCTTTCGCTTTGCGGCCGGGCCGGCGATAGCGCGGTGGTCGGTCCGGCACGCAGCCGGTGGTCGCTTTCCGCCTGAGCCACGGCCGAGTTGGGCCCGACTTCGGGCACTTTCAGAGCCTCGACGCTCAGCGAGGCGGGCGGCGTTAGCGATCGGGCTGGACCGGCCGCATTGGATGGCAGCGCAGGTGCCTCTGTTAAAGCTGCCGACCCCTTGGGACGGATGGCCTCCGGTGCACTGGCGAATGCGGGCGAGGCGATACGCTCCGGAGGTTGCGAGCGTGCCACTTCTGTGGGACTATCGCCAGACGACGGCCCGTTCAGCGCGACGGAAGCCGGCGGCACGGTGGTGGTTGCTTCTGCCGTCGCCTGCCCAGCACCGCTGGCCACCGGCGGCAGCTCCACGTGGGCCGTGGACGGCGAAGGGACGGTTAAGTGCGATGCCGTGCGTCGGGCCTGCGCCGTCGCTCGGGACGCCGGCCCGAGTTTCTCCGGCTGCCGATCCGACAGGACACTCCGGGGGGTTTGCGGCACCGGGACTTGGGGCGCGCCGGCGTCTACCTCTCCCAGCCCTCGCGGGGCGGTCACCGCATCGGAGCGGGCGAGGGCTTCCGACCGGATCAAGCTGCCGCCGCTGGAGGCTGTTAGTTCCAAAGGCCTGGCTGCTGGGAGAGCGCCGGCGGCACCAGGCACCTCCGCGCGGAACGCGATCGAGGGAATTTCCGCCGCGGCTTTGCCGGTAGCCCACGGAGCGGCTTTCTGCGGCGCGCCGGTCGCGGCCGACGGCACCGACTGGGTCGCTTCCGGTCGGCGTGCTGCCGAGGTCGCCAGCGTGGTAGATGGTCGTGCCGGGAGTGCGGCCAGGCGATCAGGCGACGCCGAGGGCAGCTCCGAGGGGAGCGGTGCCGTCGATCGTCCGTCGGGCACCGCAGCGGCCTGGAGGGAAGGCGATCTGCTGGCTTTCGTGCTGGCGGTGACAGACGGCAGATCGGCCTTGGCGTCGGCCGGATGTGCCGCAGCGACGGTTCGCGCGGGCGGAGGTGCCGCGGGAGCAGCGCTGGGCAAGGCCGGTGCAGGAGAGGCTCTGGCGGCGTCGGCTGGTCGTGCTCGCGCTTCGGCGGTCACGTGCGGCATCGTCTCGGGCACGGCAGCTAGGGGTGCGACCCGGCTTATTTCGGCCGCGAAGTGACGGTCGGCCGTGGCAGCGGGCTGGGGCTGCGGCGGGCTGGGGCTGGCCGGCGGCTGCGGCGACGGTGCTGGCATCTCCGCCGGCAGGCTGGGCGGAGGCGTCGCCGAGGACAACGAGCGACTGAGCTGCGAGGCCTGGGAGGCCAGCCGCGGCACGGCCTGGTTGAGAGCGGGACGACGGACGACGTTCGGCTCGGGAGTCCGCAGTTGTTCGGGCACCGGCACGGGCTGCGGCAGCGCCAGCGACGATGGGGACTGGCTGGCCTGGCGGGCGGTGGGGGCGGCCGTTTGCGAGGGCTCCGCCGCCCGGCTTTCGACCGGTTTCTCGAAATCCTGCCGGGGGCGGTCTTCATCCGGCACGAGCTGCGGCGGAAGGTAGTGTGGCACGATCGTGGTCGGCCGCGGCGGCAGAGGCGGGCGCTGCGTGGCAGTCGGCATCCAGAAACGCGCGGAAAGCCGCGCTTCGCCCAAATACCAGACCAGTAGCAGGTGCAAGATCACCCCCACGATCAGCGCGAATTGCACGCTCCGCCGCATCCAGGTCTGGTCGATCGCGGCCAGTAGCAGCATCGCCACCAGCACGACCAGCGGCGTGATCAACAATGTCGGCCAGGCGGTGCGCAGCCACTGCGGTCCCTCCAGCGGCAGCTTGAGCCACGCCCAGAGCATGACTAGCCCGCCCAGCAGGACCAGCGCCAGGGCCACCAGCCAGAACGGCTCGTCCGCCGTCCGGCCCGCCTGCGGCTCGTTTCGCTCGTCGCCAGACGCAGACATGCCGGCCCCTCACGGAACAGACGCTTCCATGGCGGTGCGGTAGTCCCGCACCCCCGCCTGCAAGCAGAGATTCACCGCCGTCGCCACGTATTTGTAGGGCACCTGCTCATCGGCCCGGATGATCACCGACTGGCTGAGCGGATTGTTGCGCACGGCGCTGGCCAAAACGTCCCGCAGCGTCTGCACTTCCACCGGTTGCTGCCCCAGATAGTAGCGCCCCTGCCGGTCGATGTTGAGGATGACCTCCCGCGGGCGGACGGTCATCGGCATCGCTTCGCTGGCACTGGGCAGGTTCAATTCCAGCGCTCGCTCTTCCTCCTCGAACCGGCTGGCCACGAGGAAGAAAATCAATAGCAGGAACACCATGTCGATCATCGGGGTCAGGTTGAACAGCCCCAATGCCCGACCTTTTCGAATCCGCACTGCCATAGCGACCTCGCATCACCGATCCGGCCGCGGAACACACTCCCCTCGCTCCCGGTTACGAGGGCCCGGCCGCCGCGCGGGCCGGCCGCGACTCTGCCGCGACGCGCGGTTCGGCACCGGCCGGCCGCACCTCGCTTCCCGGCCGCGTCTCGGCCGGTGGCATGGCCCACTGCTCCGCCAGGATCGACTCGCTGGCATCGGCCTGACGCGCAAAGCGCATCCGGCCCTCGTACCGCTCGATCTGCGGCAGCAGGTTGAACACCAGCTCGTCGATCTCATGGAACAGGCTCTGGATGCGACCCTCGAAATAGTGCGAGAACAACGCCGACGGAATGGCGACCACGAGCCCGGCAAACGTGGTGACCAGCGCCGTGTAAATGCCCTCGGCGAGAATGATCGATTTGTTCTGTCCCGGTTCAAGGATGGTCGTCTGGTGAAATGCGATGATCATTCCCTGCACCGTGCCGAGCAAACCTAACAGCGGGGCCAGCGCCGCCGCCAGGTTCAACCAGCGCACGTTGCGGTACAGCCGATCCGCCTCCCGGTCGCTGGCTTCGGCCACCGTGTGCTCCACCTCGGCCAGCGGACGCCCCACTTTGAGCAGCAAGGCCCGCACGACGCTCGCGGCGGCGGAGGGGTACTGCTGGCAGAGCCGATACGCCTTGCGCGGGTCAAACCCGCCTGCCGCGTTGCCCAAGGCTTCCAGCCCGTCCAGCAAGGCGTACGGCAAGACCCGCTGACGTCTCAGCCCAATCAGCCGTTCGACAATCATCGTCGCCGCCAGAAGCGATAGGGCGGCAATCGGGATCATGAAAATGCCGCCCTGAATGGCCAGTTCTAAAATATTGATTCCCTTCGTATTGGCTGGCGAACCGCCGCCGGCCGTCAACGCGGCTCCCTCCTTCTCTTTCGCTTCACCGGCCGCTCCCCCAGAACCTTCAGGGGCGAGGTCGGTCGCTGAGGAAGCACCCTTGAGGGGAACCGGGGCGCTAGACGGACCCGACGTTGCATCGACGGAAGAGAGGTGCTCTTTGTCCCCGCGCGACCGTTCGTCCGACGGCGCAACTTGTTTTGCGGAAGGACTTTGAGGCGCGTTTAGAATCGCCGGGCTCAGCGGTCCGACCGCTGGCCCCTCTCCCTGGCCCGTCTGGGCCACAGCCTCCCGGACCGGCAGGCCAGCCACGATGGCGACCCCCAGCAAAGAAGACGCGACTGGGCCCATGACCAGCCAACGTATGCAGCCGCTAGAAATCAAGTGATAAAGCATTTTTGTTCTCGCTATCCCCACCCGACGAAGGGAAAACCAATCAGGCAATGGGGTCATCGTGCGCGGCTGAGCTCCTCCAAGCGCTTCTTGGCCTGGGAGGTCAGCTCGTGCTGGGCGTGTTTTTCGACCACGAAGTTATAAAATTTGCGGGCATCCGCAAGATGTTTCTGCCGGGCCACGGCGTCGGGCGCTTTGCTCAGGAGCACTTCCGCGCAGCGACCTGCCTCGAAGGCGCTTTTGGCTTGCCAGTTGCGGACGGCCGGCGGAGCCTGGTCGCCGCCGAAGCCGTACATCACCCGCATGTAGTCGCGGATGGCCAGATCGTGTCGCTTTTCCGCGAAGAGCAGCTCCCCGCGCATGAATCGGGCACGAGCGCCCACTTCATCTCGGGAGCGGGTGGCTGCCTGTTCGTAGTCTTCCAGGGCGGGCTCGGTCTGGCCGAGTTGCTGCCGGGCCCAGCCACGTTCATAGTAGGCTTGAGCCAGCAAGGATGGTTCGGCAGCCTGCTCGATCAGCCCGGTCAACAAGCGGATGGTGTCCAGCCACTGCTTGAGCTGGCTGGCGGACTGTGCGGCGTGCAGCACGAGCAGCGCTTGCATCAGCGGTGTGCTCGGCGGCTGGGCCAGAGCGGCCTGGTAGGCTTCCCACGCCTGGGCGTACTGCTCTTGGCGGAATAGGCACTCGCCGATCATGAAGCGGGCGTCGGAGGCCAGAGGGCCATCCGGGGCCGCAGCAAGCTGCGCACGGAAGGCGGTCAGGGCGGCCGCGTCGTTGCGTCGCTGGTAGTGGGCCCAGCCGAGCTTGTATGCCGTCTTTTCCGCCAGTTCGGCCGTAGGACGGCGGGCCTGCGCGGCAGTGTAAGCTTGCGCCGCTTCTTCGTACCGCTGCTGCTGGTAGTGTTCCTCTCCCACGTGGAACCAGGCTTCGGCCGCCAGGGGGCTGTCCGGGAAGTGCCGCGCCAGCCGCTCGAAGGCCTGGGCCGCTAGTGCCGATTGGCCCAGCGATTTCCGTGCCCAGCCCAGTTCGTAGAGCACTTTATCGGCGCTGGGGTAGTCTGGATCGGCTTGCAGCAGGCTGTCGAGCGTCTCGGCCGCGGCGGCGTAATCTTTCAGTGCCACCAGGGCCAGCGCCCGCTCGTACCGCGCATCGCTGCGGCGGCGCAGAGGGATGTCCGAAGCCAGAAGGGCATCCAGATCGGCGATCGCCCCGCGCGGGTCTTGCAGTTGCCGGCGGCAAACGGCCCGCCCAAACAGCGACTCAGCCGCCAAAGCGTGCCCTTTGAACTGGCTAAGCAGGCTGGTGAATGCGGCAGCCGCCTGCTCGAACTCCTTGTGGCGCAAATGGTCGCTGGCCAGGGCATACCAGGCGTAGGGTGCGAAACTCGACTGGGGGAAGCGTTGGGTGACCGCCACGAACCGCTGGCGGGCCTTGTCGCGCTGGCCCAGCGCCTCGTGCAGCTCGCCCAGGCGGAACAGCGCCTCGTCCAGGACGCCGCTCTGCGGGAACTCGTCGATCAGACGCGTCAGGTGGCTTAAGGCCTTGTCGCGCTGGCCGCGTTTGGCTTCCGCACGCGCTAGCAGCAGCCGCGTCTCGTCGGCCTGTCGCCAGCGAGGGTTGGCCTGGAGCGCATCCGTCAGCGCCTTGACCGCCAGGTCCGGGGCATCGCGAAGGAGGTGGCACGCCCCGATCACGAACAGCGCCTCGGCTCGCTGAGACGGATCTTTGAGTTCCCCTACGAGAGGAGCCAGGGTCTGAAGCGTCCGGGCGTGATCTTTCTGCAAGTAGGCCACCAGGCCGGACCGAAGCTGCCAGTTCACCCGCTCGGGATGGTCGGGGAAGCGCTCCAACAAGCTGCGAAGCTTCGCCGCTGCTTCGTCGTAACGACCAAGCTGCACCAGCGCCTCGGCCGCCACGTAGCCGGCCTCGGCGGCCAGCGGCTGCTTCGCATCGCGGCTTTCCACGGCCTGGGCATGCCGCAGCGCCTCGTCATACCGCTTCAAGTTCAGGGCCGTATAGGCCGCGTGGTACAGTGCCTGGGCGGCCAGCTCGTGCTGCGGATGTTCCCGTGCGAAACGCAGGTACCGCTCCAGCGCCTGCGGCTGTTTGCCGGGCACCTCAAACAGTGCGTCTGCTTCGTCCAGGGCAAGCTGCGCCGCGAAGGGGGACGTGCTGGCAGCGGCCTGCGCCTTGGCCGCGATCTGGGCTGCCTCGGCCGGCTGACCCTTCTTGAGCCATAGCCGGCACAGCCAGTGGGCCGCTTCCGCAGCCGATTCTCCCGGCAGCTTCATCGCCCGCTCCAGCCAGCGCCGTGCTGCCTCCGTGTCGTCGGCCCGGTAGTAGCATCGCCCGGCCGACAAGGTCGCTTCGGTCGCCAATGGCGACTGCGGGAACGTAGTCACCAGACGGGCGTACGTGGCACCCGCCTCGGCGAACCGTTCCAGCCGGGCCAGGCAATACGCCTGCCGGGCCAGGGCCTGATCGGCCGCCGCAAATCCTTTCGTGTCCGCCACTTCGCCAAACAGTTGCGCTGCCTGCGCGAGCTTCCCCTGGCTGAGCAGTGTCTCCGCCAGCCGCAGCTTGACCTCCGCCGCCAGCGGGTGCTGCGGATTGGCGCTGAGGAACGCCGCGTACGTCTGGCCGGCCGCCGCCGCGTCGCCCAGTTCTTCCTGCGCCACGCCCAGGGCGTACAGCACATCCGCAGCGCGTTTGGACTGCGCGAATCGCTCTCGGTGCTGCTGGTAGAGGCGGACCGCCTGCGCTTTGTCTCCCTGGGCGTACAGTGCTTCGGCCTGATAAAACAGGGCGTCGTCGGCGTGTTTGCTCTGCGGGAATGCGGCGAGCAGCTCGCCGAAGGTCGCGGCGGCACGGCGGTATGCCTCGGCCTGGCCCGCCAGCCCTTGCGCGTATTGCGCGGTGGCAAGCTGCAGCAGCGATTCCTCACGCAGCTCGAACTGCGGCTGCTCCTTGAGCAGTTCCGCCAAGGTCCGCTCGGCCGCCGCGAAATCCTTCACCTGCACCTGGCACACGCCCAGGTAATGCCGGGCCTTGGGGGCCAGCGGATCCTTCCCATGGCGTTTCAAAAACGCCTGCCATTCCTCGATGGCCAGCTCGAACGCGCCGTTGTTCTGAAAGTTGGCCGCATCGCGGAAGGCCAGCACCGCCTCGGCCGACGACGCCGGCGACGTCGCCTGCGATTGGGCCGTGGGCGGGGCTTGGGCCACCAGCGCCGCTGCCGCGACAGCCCATCCAGCCACACTCAGCGCCAGCTCCACCATCCCACGGCAAGCGCCCTTGCGACCAGCCACCATGCAACGCCCCTTCCTGACGGATAGCCCCCTCTTTGTGCGATGGTGCGCGACCGCACCGTCCCTGCCGGCTGGGCTTCCTTTCCGGTCACCCGGCAACGGCAGGTTGCTAGCCTCAACCACCATAACCCACCAAAAAGAGGGGTTCTGCGGGAGTATACCTCTCCAAGTTCCAACCCCGTCTCAGTCTATAGGTGGTGCCGGCGGTCGTAAATGCAGATTCCTCGCTGAGACACGACTTTTCCTTGGCGTACCCCGTCCACGGGAGGGAGCACTAAAAGGCAGGGATCGGGCAGCCAAGAGGCCCGCAGCGCGTGCGGTGGCAAGCTCGGCTGGGAGCGATCAGAATCGGGGTAACTGCGGCGATCGATCGGGGCGATCGCTTCCGGTAGGGCGGTGTTGCCTGGTCGGGCGGTGTCGCCAGGCGGGCGAGAGCCTGGCGCGCTTGATGCTGTGAAGGCGACGCCGCTGGCGCGTTTTTAACAGTCCCCATCACAGGGCGGGCTGGGAGCAGACTGGCATATGAACGAGCCGCAGCCGCGGATGCAGCGAGCACTGGTGACAGGCGGCGCGGGGTTCATCGGGTCGCACCTGACGGAAGCCTTGCTGGCGCGGGGGATCGCCGTCACGGTAATCGACGACGAATCGACCGGCCGGATGGGAAACCTGGCGGCGGTGCAAAGCCATCCCCAGCTTCGGCTCTTGCGAGGCTCGATCGGGGAGCTGGCCCTGATCCAAGAGGCCCTGGAGGGGGTCGACACGGTGTTCCATCTGGCGGCCGCGGTGGGGGTGGCTCTGATCGCCCGCGAGCCGCTGCAAACGATCGAGCGGAACATCTACCCCACGCAGCTATTGCTAGACGAGCTGTGCCGGCGTCGGCCGAGCCAACCGATCCGGTTCTTCCTGGCCAGCACCAGCGAGGTCTATGGCAAGAACCCCAAACCGGTGTGGAACGAAGAGGACGACTTGGTCTTCGGCGCCACCACGCGTCCACGCTGGTCGTATGGAGCGAGCAAGGCGATCGACGAGTTTTTGACGCTGGCCTGCGCCCGGCAATTCGGACTGGAAGTGGTCGTGGGCCGGTTTTTCAATGTGGTGGGACCGCGGCAGAGCGGCGCCTATGGCATGGTCCTGCCTCGATTCGTCGAAGCCGCACTGGCCGGAAGGCCGCTGGTCGTCCATGACGACGGTCGGCAGGTTCGTTGCTTCGCCCACGTGCACGATGTGGTCGGGGCGGTGCTGGCATTGATGGAGACGCCAGCAGCCCTGGGACGCGTGTTCAACATCGGCAGCGACCAGCCGGTCAGCATCCTGGAGCTGGCACGTCTGGTCATCGACGTGGCCGGGTCCGCCTCTGCGATCGAGTTTCAGAGCTACACCGCCGCGTACGATGCCGATTTCGAGGATGTGCGGCGGCGCGTGCCCGACCTGAGCCGCCTGAAGGCGACCATCCCCTACGCGCCGCGGTACGACCTGAAGGCCATCATCCAGGATGTGATCGCCTGGCAGCGAAGTCTGGCTGGTGGAGAAGGTTGACGCGCTGCGGGCCGCCAGCCGCGGCAGCACGCGCTGCACGCTGCGCGTGACGCGCCGCGAGCTGGCCGCAGGGTCACGGACGGCGGGCCGTCCAGAACGCGGGGTAGACTCGGCCCAGCAGGTCTTTCAGCGCCACGCGCGAAGGCTGCCAGTGCCGGCTGTCCACGGAAACCGGCGGATTGTCGCCCAGGAGGAACAGGCCGCGCGGCTCGTCTTCCGTCGGGGCATCCCACGGACGCGACAACCCCTGCGGATCGAGGTAGTACACGTCGCGCCACACACGCAGATGCTCTAGCGAGACCACCAGCCCACGGGCACCGATCGCTAGCGGCCGCAAGCTGGGCTGGGGCGCGGGGGACGAGCGCTCGTACGGGTGGCGGATGATCGTCCGATTTTCCACCGCCAGCAGCACCTGCTGGTCCACGAGGCCAAACTGGATGTCCAGCGGGTTGTGACGGAAGTGGATCTCCAGAGGGCGCTCCAAGAGCACCGTATTGGTCTGCCCCGCAGAGAGCACGGCGCGGCGGCCCGGCTGGAGCACCAGCACGAACCGCTGCGGGCCATCCTCGGCAGCCAGCGCCAGTTCGCCCGTCCCCTGGACCCGCAGGCGACAGGTGGCCAGCACATCGCTCACCACGTTGAGCGGCCGCGTCTGCGACTGGTTGTAGCTGTCGTTGTCCGTCACGGGCGAGCGCGTCTGCCGCAACCGCCGCTGCGCCGTGCAGGGCCAATGCACGTACTCGAGCCAATCGAAGGCGTCGGGCGAAGCGTTCGCCAGCGCGGCCGGTCCGCTGGCGGGAGGCGAAAATACCAGCCGCGCACCATGCGCGGACCAGTGCGACGCCGGCGACAGCGGCTGCCAGCGCGGCGGCAGCCCGGCCGTCTTCCGCGGCTGGTAGTCGTTGTCGTGCACCAGCACCTGCACGGCGGCCAGCTCCCGACGCGTCTTGCGGACCAGCGCCCCATCCAGGTACAGATCGCCGTCGCGGATCGACAAACGCTGCCCTCCCCGCGCCACGACCCGTTTCACCGCCAGTTCCCCCCGCGCCTGCGGCAACCGCACCGCCACCACGTCGCCCGGTACGGCCGTGGCCCGGCCCAGCGGCCAGCGGTCGATCAGCACCCGGTCTGCCGGTTGAAAGGCCGCCGCCTTCAGGGAATTGTCCATGTAGCCGCAATTGGGACACACCGCCCGCATGTCGGCCGGCAGATGCTCCGCGTCGCAGACGAAGGGAAATCCGCAGTCCTCGCAAACCACCCGCAGGCTCGCTCCGCACAGGCCCGGCGCCATCGACGGTCCTTCGACGACCACGCGCTGCCATAGCCCGGTGATGTACGACGCGCGCACCAGCCCCAGACCCACAAGCAGGCCGACAGTTGCAAGAATGCCCCAGCGCAAGCGCCGCAGCAGAGCTTGGGTACTCGGGCCGACCACATGCTCGGCGGTCGACACTCCTCCGAGCACATCGGCCCGGCGCGTGTCGGCAGCCGGTGGCGAGACGTCGGCTGAACTCTTCGTGAGGGGTTCCATCACGGCGGATCCATCAACGTCCAGCACCGGAACCGACCGCCCTCGACACCCTGGCAGCTTGGGGACGATGGCCGCTGCACCAAAACGGGCACCGCTCTGCGCCTGACCGCCAGCGCGTGGTTATCCCGCCGCAGGCGGCAGCCGGACGGCCACCAGCTCGCTGCGGAAAATGAAGAACACCGCCCCGCACATGCACAGCGCCGCCCACAGGTAATCGAGCCGGATCGGTTCCCGCAAGAACCAGATCGAAAACGGCACGAACACGCTCAGGGTAATCACCTCCTGGAGGATCTTGAGCTGGGCCACGTTGAAGTACGTGTGGCCGATCCGATTGGCCGGGACTTGCAGCAGGTACTCGAACAACGCGATGCCCCAGCTCAAAACCGCCGCCAGATACCAGGGCTGATCGCGCAGGTTCCGCAAATGCCCATACCAAGCGAACGTCATGAAAATGTTGGATGCCATTAGCAGCAACGTGGTCTTGGTCAGGACAGACAGCGCCACAAAAACTCCTCGCGAACGATCCGCTGCCACAGGCCTCGCGAGCACGACCGCCGCGCTGCCGCCGGCCGTGGCCATCGGATCAGGACGATGTCGATGGTGTTCGCATCCATTCCGCTTCGATCGCCAGCCGCAGCCGTCGGACATCGCCGCTCCGATAGCCGATCCACACCCCCCGGATCGTCCGGTCACGCCCGACAAGGATGGTCGCGGGATAGCCGAATTGCCGCTCCAGACCCGCCGTGGCGATCAGTTGCAAGGTGGTCTGCCCACCGGGGTCCCGGTAGGTCGGAAAGTCCGCACCTTGCCGTTGCAGCACCTCTTTCACACTGGCTTGGAGCCCACGCGAGTCGTGCGGATCTGGGTTAGACGCGACCGAAAGGAACAAAAAGTCGGGGCGCTTGCGGTAATGCGCTTCCAGCTCCGCCAACTCGGGAAGCTCCAGCAAACAGTAGCCGCACCACGGCCCCCAGAAGTTGATCACCGTGATCTTGCCATCCAGGTCCTCCAGCCTCACCGGCCGGGTCGTTCCCGTGAGCGGGACCAGGTCCAGCCCGCTCAAGGTGCGCCCCACGGCGGGATGCCGCGTCCCCATTCCCTCCAATTCTTCATCGCGGCCGGCCAACCATACCGCCACGAGCAATACCGCCGCCGCAACCAATAGCCAAAGCCAGCGTCGCCCCGGTCGGCCAGCCTCCGACCGGTCGGCCAGCACGTCACTGTGCCCATCGCCGCCCGCCATCGTGCTGATCCCCCAAAGCTGTAAGGGTTTGTGTCTGGCTACCTTCCGTATTAGCGGAAGTTTCCTAAACGCGACAGGGGACACACCATCCATTCATTTATTTCTTGATTATCATGCACCAAGGAAGGGGGCATCAATCGTTCAAGCCGAGCGTTCATGAGAATCTAGGAGTGCAAGGCACCACCGCGGGTAGTTTATCTGGGAATTTTGGGTAATTTGCAAAAGATGCGAAACTCAGAAAGACCCAAGGCTTTTGGGTTGGTTCCGGCGTTTGGTTCGAGTCGATAAACGGGACGAGCCCACCAGCGCTCTTCGGCAAAAAAGGAGTATTCCTATGCGCTATGTTCTCGTTTTGCTGGCCGCATTGATGGCCGTTCCCGGCTTATCGTACGCCGGCCCCAAGAAGCATGGGCAGCCGCTGAAAGAGCTGGCCCATAAGAAGCGGGTCAAGAAGGCGGCCCGGCAGGACCCCGGAGCAGCACGGCACTTTCACAAGCGAGGCGCGGCGGACGAGTGAGTGCTGGCCGAAATCGTCGCCTTTCCCGTGGCTGGGGTTTCGGGCTCGCGGCAATGGCCCTTGGATACTCCCCGGTAGCCGCGCGTCGCACGAGGTGCGATCATAGCCGACATGAGCGCGACTTCCCGGCCCGTCCGCGTGGGCGACCCTGTTCCCGACGTGACGCTCCCGCTGCACGATGGCCGCACGGCCAAGCTGCGGGAGCTGGCCGCCGGGCAGGTGGTGGTGCTGTACTTTTACCCCAAGGACGGCACACCGCTGTGCACAGCACAGGCCTGTGCGTTTCGCGACGCGTATGAGGTGTTCGCGCGGCTGGGGGCGCTGGTGATCGGGGTCAGCAGCGACTCGGTCGAGCGGCACCAAAAGTTCGCGCAGTCGCAGCGATTGCCGTTTTTGTTAGCCAGCGACGCGGATGGTGCGCTGCGGCGGGCGCTGGGCGTGCCGCGGACGTGGGGCATCTTTCCCGGCCGCGTGACCTACGTGATCGACCGGCAGGGGATCGTGCGGCATATCTTCGAGGCGCAGTGGACCGCGCGGCAACATGTCGAGGAGGCGCTGCGGGTGGTTCAGAAGCTGGTCGAAGAAGAGTCCGACCAGACTCCCGCGGCGGGCAGCGACCGCCCGGCGTGAGTGGGCCGCGTGCCTGGTGGGCAGGAAGGCCGGTCAAGCGAGCGACCAGCGGAGCGGGATGCCTCAGGCGGGACGCCGCGGCATGCGACGGGCCTGGCGTTGGTGGTGGTCGGCCAGGCCAGCGAGTAGGCGGGCAGCAACGGCCGCCTGGAGAGAGCGTCTATCGATCGTTGCTTCCAGGGGCGAGTTGGGCCTGAAACACGGGGGACTTGTGCCATGAAGCATCATTGGCTCGCGTGGGTTGCGTGCGCCGCGACGGCGCTGGCGGGGGGTGCCTCGGCTCTCTGGCAAGGGGAGGAGCAGCCGCGATACCAGGTCGAGTCTCTGCGCGGACGCGTCGTCTGGGCGTCGGAGGCCATGCGCCGTTTGCACGGCGTGGAGAGCGATGCCGATGCGGCCGAGTGGCTGATCGTGCTCGAGACGCCCTCCGGAGAGTTGCACCCGCTGGTCAAGGACGCGCGCGGCCGCGCCTTCTACAAGGACGAACGGCTGCGCCAGATGGATCTGGAACTGCTGGTGCGGCGCTATCCGGGCACGCCGCTGTTAAAGGTAATTCGCCTGTATCGTCTGCGGGATGGGGCTAAGTACGAGCTGGATTACTGGTGCGACGTGTGCGCCATCACCATGTACGAGCTGAAGGAATGCGAATGCTGCCAGGGACCGATCCGCTTGCGTGAGACCCTGGTCAAACCGTAGGAAAGATAGGCTGCCTGCGCTTTCCCATGCTGCCGTGCTGAGGTCAGGTAATCGAGAACATGGATCGCCGTCGCCGCACCGAGTTAGTTGAAATCGCCGTCACGGGAGAATTGACCCAGAGCGAGCAAGAGATTTGCCAGAGGCTGCTCGACGTTCCCCCGGGCGGCGCGTGCGTGCTGTATTTCAACTCGCCCGGCGGCAGTTCCTACACGGGCCTGGCCCTGATGTCGCTGCTGCTGTTCCGCGACCTGAACGCCACCGCGGTGGTAACGGGAGAATGTTCGTCCGCCGCGCTGTGGCCCTTTGCCGCCTGCCGCCGCAGGCTGGTGACTCCCCACAGCGTGCTGTTGTTCCACCCCATCCGCTGGGAAAGTGCAGAACGCGTCGGGCTGGCCGAAGCCGCCGAGTGGGCACGCCACTTCGGCGAACTGGAGGCCGACATGGACCGCCTGCTGGTCGAACTGCTGGGCGGTCCGCCCGAAACCATCTACGGCTGGATCCAGGCGCACCGGCACGTTTCGGGCCGAGAGCTGGCCCAGGCAGGTCTGGCAGAACTGGTCGAGCTGGCCACCCTGCCCCTCTTCGGTCCTGATACCGTTGTCTCTCCCAGCCGCCGCACCAACTCCAGCAGCCGTGCCCGCCGCCAGCGAGCCGGCCTGCCGTGATGCCCCTCAGCCCGATGCCTCAGCCTTTTTCCACCCAGCGGCGCGTCGAGTTCCGTGATACCGATACCGCCGGCATCGCCCACTTCACCGCCTTCTTCTACTACATGGAGGCCGCCGAGCACGAGTGCCTCCGCAGCCTGGGACTGAGCGTGCTCATGCAGGACGCCGACGGCCATCTCACCTGGCCGCGCGTCGCCGCGGCTTGCCAGTACTTCAGCCCCGCTCGCTTCGAAGACTTGCTGAGCATCGAGGTCTCTGTCTTGCGATTGGGCACCAAAAGCGTCACCTGGAACTTCCTCTTCCATGCCGGTCCACGCCGGATCGCACAAGGCACCTTGACCAGCGTCTGCTGCCGGCTGGAGGAACACGGCCCGCGCTCCATCGAAATCCCCGACTGGTTCCGGCAACGCTTGCAGCCGCTGTTGCTGCCCCCGTGCGACGCCGCCCAGAACCAGGCATAATGGCCCCGGCTGCAAGCCCCCGCGCTTTTGCCCCTTACCCGCAACTCATGCCAGCCGCCTCATGCGATGCCAGCTCCCATGAACCGCGACCGCAGCCGCGAAGCCTTTGCCCGTGCCAAACAACTCATCCCC
>Ga0101944_10005088_pt1 | contig 15398 bp, 7 predicted proteins | sample DewCreD2012metaG_FD_75245 | JGI IMG/M metagenome (GOLD analysis project Ga0101944, IMG submission 75245) | Hot spring sediment bacterial and archeal communities from British Columbia, Canada, to study Microbial Dark Matter (Phase II) - Dewar... ...
CGAGATGTTTTTTGATGGATAGTAAATGTTAATTGGATTTATCACCCACCACGGAGTGCTGTAAAAATCATAATATTCACCATAAAAATCAGAATTATAAAATTCATTTTGTGAATATGATTTTGGCATTTCATCTTCAGGTAACCAAAGAACTGTGTAACATCCAGTGAAAGTAAATAAAGCCAAGAATAATGCTATAATTTTCATCTTCTGTTCCTTTCTGAACCTGATTGATTTCTTGACCCACCATCGTTTCTTTGGGGTGGGGTCGTATTCTGCCTTGGTGAATTATCTTTTGGAGGATTATAAGACCTTGGAGGAGTCGAGTTATTATTTGGTTGATTATAATTTCTGTCGGTTTCCCTTCTATTTCTTTCATTCTGGGAATTTCTTGAACGATTGTTTTCGTTTTCTCTCACTTCTTCGCGTTTCTTTTCTTGTTCTCTATTGATGTATGGATTTTTTCTTTCAGTTTCTCTTTGTCTGTTTACATCTCTTTTAACAGGAGGGGTAGTTCGTTCTCTATCAATATCATTCCTGTTTCTTTCTATTCTTGAGTTTGTGCGATTTCTTTCAAAATTCTGGTCTCTTTCACGTGTAATGATTTTTCTTTCCTCTCTATCACGACTAAAATTCCTGCTGGTGTTCCTGATTTCATTTCTTGTTAAAGAATTTCTTTCTCGCTGTTTAAGTTGCTCTTTTAATAAATCTCTTGAATCTTTGCTGCCATTTCTTATTCCAGAGTTATTTCTCAAACCAAATGAATTCCTCAACTTGTATCCATCGCTACTTCGGTTATAATTTACAATTGTATAATAGTTCCAATGATATCTTGGATACCAATAATAAGGTGGATACCAATAACCGATAGGGTAGATTAATGTTGGATAAAACCAAGAGTCATAATACCAGGAACTCCAATACCAAGGATCATAGTGCCACCAGCTACCAATACCAATTCCAACATAAATTCTCGGATAATAGCCCCAATAATATTTTCTAAAACCGAAAGGATAATCATAAAAGTGATAATGGTAAACATTCCCTTTGGAGTCGTAGAGAGTATCTTCATAAGAGTATTCATTCTCTTCATAATAATCATCGTTTTCTGATTCGTAAGAATAATTGTACTCCCTATTAGGTCGCTCATTGATTGCTAATTGTGTGTAGCAACCTGTGAGAAAAAATAAAATCGGTAAAAGCATTAATTTTTTCATAACACACTCCATTTTTAAGCATTTTTATGTTTCAAAAATCTTGCCTGAAAAGAATAAAAAAAAATGTAAAAAAAAACGTTTAAGGAAAGGGAATCTTTTTAATTGTAACTTTTTAACTACACTTATGTAGTTTTTGTAATACAAAAAAGTCAGCTTAATTAAAAAATGCTTTTTATGTATTCTATAGTTAAAGCTCTATCAGCAGCGTTAGTATTCCAACGTTTATTGTTAAAGATATCTCTGATTTCAAGACCTAAGGTAAATCCTGAACCGACAGAAAATTTTAATCCCATATTTAAATAACCATTTCCTCTACCTAAAGAAGTAACAGAATTATCATTAAAACCGAAATCATACTCAGTAACAAATGAGAAAGATTCACCGATGGTTTTTTCACTACCGATTTTGAAGTTCAGGAAATTATCTCCGTCTGTTTTTTCTAAAGAATAATTCGCAGTGGCGTGCAAACTTAAATAACCAAGAAATTGAAAGTTTTTGCTTGCGGCTAAGAAAAATCCGGGTGATTTAATCTGATATCTATTTGGGTTTTCGAATTCAAAACCTTTCCCTTGAGAGTCAAATCCAATAGTCAATGCAGGGAATGTTATTGATTCGTTAATGAACCTATATCTGATATTTACTCCGGGTAAATTATACCAATCAACTTTACCGGAGCCAATAATATTTGCTCCGCCATAGGAAATGCCAAAACTAACATTATCAAAAACTCCAACTTCCAATCTGCTGATGACAACACCGCCGGGCAGAATGTTGTTATTTACTCCGACAAATCCTTTTTCAAGTATTCCTGCTGCAGGCATATCAATTATGTTTCTGTATTCAAATTTTGCAGTCTCTCCGGCTGAGCCTTGAGGTAATATGAAAGAATTAGTAACTGAAAGTAATACAAACGTTAAGAAAAAAAATAATTTTCTCATTTTCCCTCTTTAAGAAATTTTTTAATTAAAATTTTTTTATTCTTTTATTAAACATATATAAATTTAGATTAAAATTTAAGTAAATATAAAATTTCTTGTGGATTACATTTCTTGAATTTTATCTTGATAATTGTTAATATTCAACCAAATAAAACTATGAAAGTTTTAAAATGATTTTTTTTACAGAATTAATTTTTAGATTATCTCTAATCGTAACAGTTGGATTTTTATCTAATTATTTTTATGAGAACTATTACTCTAATAGAAAACTAAATCTATATATTCAATCTGTTATTTTTATCGTCATAACAATCTTTTCAATGTCAACCCCAATAATAATTCAAAAAAATTTCAATTTTGATGCAAGAAGTATAACGATTTTAGTCCCTACCTTATTTTATGGACTTCCTGTTGGACTTCCAACAGCCGTTTCCGCATTTTTATACAGAATTTATATTTCTCAAGGACAGCTCAATATTATTAGTTCTGGTTCAACAATTCTCATCCCTTTTTTAATAGGGTATTTATTTTATATTCTGAATAAAAATAAAAAAGTCAAGATTTCATTATTAAGTTTATATCTGATAGGAGTTTTTAATTCGGTTTTAATTTTCATATTCTTATTTTTCTTTATGCCTTTAAGTATTAGTTTGACAAAGTTTTTAGAAGTTCAGCAGATAGCTATTTTAATTTATCCTGTTTTTACCACCATTCTTGGTTTGGTAATAAAAAGTGGAATGGATAAAGTAACCTTAAATAAAAAAATCTTTGAAAGTGAAGCGAAGTTAAAAGCCGTCTTTCATAGCATAAAAGATATAATTATCATTTTAGACTCAAATGGTAAAATATTAAATGTCAATCAAGCCTTTAAAAGTATTTTCCCATCGAATAATGATTCTCTAAAGAGCAAAATTTTTTCTGATTATTTTAAGATGTACGATATTGATTCGAATAAAGAATTTTTGTTAAACTTTAACTCAAATGAAATTATTATTGATAATCCTTTTAATAAAAGTGATATTTTAGTAGAATTTAATGGCATTAAAATACCATTTAGAATCTCATTTAATCAAATTTTAACTAATGAAAACATACCTTTGGGCTACGCCTTAACAATGCAAGATTTGAGAGACGAATTAAAATCAAAACAAGAACTTCAATTAAGTGAAAAAACTTTCAGAGGTTTGTTTAATTCAATTCAAGAAGCAATTTATATAATGGATGGCAACGGGAATTTTTTAGATGTTAATAATGGAGCAGCAAGGATGCTCGGATATGATAAAAGTCAAATAATAGGTAAAAACCCAGTTCATTTTTCTGTTGATGAGAAAAATAAAAATATAATTCTCTCTGATTTAATTCATAAAGCACATAATGGTGAACAACAAGTATTTGAATTCTGGGGTAAGAAAAACGATGGGACAATTTTCCCTCAGATTGTATGTCTTTATCAAGGGGAATATTTCGGTAAAAAAGTTGTTATTGCCGTTGGAATTGATATTACTCCTATTAAAAAGGCTGAAGAAGAAAAACAGATTATGCTGAATAAATTATTTCAGATAATTGAAAATTTTGATTCAGGGATTATATTGGAGAGTAGTTCTGGTAAAATAGAATTTATAAATCATAAACTTATCAGATTATTCAATTTTAAGAATAAAAAAGACTATTTCTTATCAATAGATTCTAAAGAGCTTTTTGATTTATTAAAAGAAAGATTTGTAAAACCTGAATATTTTTTAAATACTTTAGAAAGTTGTGTAAATTCTAAAAATCCTGTCCCAAATCTTGAGTTCAGTTTGACTGACAACAGAATAATTGAAATAGGATATTTCCCGATTTTATATCAAAATGAGCTAATAAATAAATTATGGATAATTGACGATATAACAGAAAGAAAAGGATATGAGAAAAAACTTAAATCCAACATTTCCGAGCTTGAACGTTTTAACAAAGTTTTAATAGATAGAGAATTAAAAATGATTGAATTAAAACAAGAAATTAATGATTTACTTATTAGGTTAGGATTACCAGCAAAATATAAAACAACTGAGAATTCTTAATTAAAACACATAATTCGATGAATTTTAAAGTCAACTTTGAAAATATTTTTGACATTGCGCCTGAAGGATTAACAATAATCAAAGATGGTAAAATTATTGACACTAATCCTGCGTCAGTTAGATTTATACGCGCAAATAATAAAGAAGAACTAATTGGAAAAGATATAATCGAGTTCATTCATCCCGATTCACTTGAATTTGCACTGAATTCTCTTAATACACTACTCAAAAATGGTGGTAACTTGTCTAAGGTTATTATCAAAATTAACTGTTTTGATGGTGTAGCACGTAGATTTGAATTCTCAGGTCTTATACTTGAATCTTCAAATGAAGAATTTATACTTCTTATTTCAAAAGAAGTCGAAAATTATTTGTTAGAGATTGAAGATTTAAAAAATAAAGGTGAAAAACTTAATGCAATATTTAATGCTTTTCCGGATTTGATGTTCGTTATAAATAATAAAAATATTATAACAGATTATTTTGCTCCAAGTGATCTATTACTTTATGCTAAACCGGAAAATTTTTTGGATAAAAGCATTTACGCATCTCTTCCAGATTATTTAGCAAAACTTACAGATGAAAAAGTTAAAAAAGTTTTAGAAACAGGTGTCAAAGAAGAATATGAATATTCACTAAATATTGAAAATAAAATAAAATATTTTAATTGTTCTTTAGTAAAGAAAAGTAAAAACGAAGTATTAGCTACAATAAGAGATATTTCATCAAAAAAAGAAATTGAATTAGCCCTTGAGGAAGAGTTAAAATTTAATTCAATCATTAATGAACTGGCGATAAAGTTCATAAACTTTAGACCAAATGAGGTTGATGAAATTATAAATCAAGGGCTGGCTCAGGTTGGAAATTATTTCGGAGTTGATAGGGTTTACATTTTTGAATTTGATTTCGCTAATAGAACAATGAGTAATACTTATGAATGGTGCGCTGAAAATGTCAGCTCAGAGATAGAAAATTTACAAAATATGGATATTGATATTTTGCCCGGTTTCGTTGAATTAATGCTAAACAAGAAAATTTTTAGGATTGATGATGTGAAAAAATATGAGGATGAAATAGTGAGAAGCATATTAGAACCTCAAGGTATTCTATCAATTATTATACATCCAATTTTTATTGATAATGAATGTTTTGGTTATGTTGGGTTTGACAGTGTTAAAACATATAAAAAATTCTCAGATAAAGAAGTTAATTTCTTAAGAATATTATCTAATTTTCTTGGTAATATCTTTCAAAAGATAAGAACTGAAAAACAGATAAATGAAAAAAATAAGCAAATTGAAGCAACCAGGTTAGCCACACTGAATATAATAGAAGACTTACAGAGTGAAGTTAACTTTAGAAAAGAAGCCGAAAAGGAACTTAAATTAAGTGAGCAAAAGTTCAGAAGTTACATTGAACAGACAAAGGGGATAATATTTGTAATTCAAAGAGATGGAAGATTCTCTTACTTATCTCCATCTGTTAAAGATATTATTGGTGAAGATCCTGAAAACTTAATTGGCAAACCTTATTTAGCTAATGTTCATAAAGAAGATGTTTATAAGTTTAGCTCACAATTGAAAGAGTTAATTAGAACATTAAGGTCCATAAAATCTGTCCCGATACGATTTAAACATAAGAATGGTCATTATATCTGGATAGTTGTTCAAGCTGGGCCAATTTTAGATGATAAAGGTGAAATAAAAGAAATTATAGGTGTTGCAGTAGATATCAATGAGTTGATAGAAACCAGACAAAAACTTAGTTTAACAGAATCACGTTACAAATCATTGTTTGAGAATCAGATAGAAGCTTTCGCTTTACACGAAATAATATTAGATGATAATGGTATCCCCTGTGATTATAGATTTATTGATGTAAATAAATCTTTTCTTGATATAACAAATTTGTCGAATAAAAATCAGGTCGTAGGAAAAACAGTTCTTGAAATTTGGCCTGACATTGAAAGAGAATGGATTCAAATTTTTGGCACAATAGCTCTATCTGGTGGTAGAGAAACTTTTGAAAAATTCTCATCTGTGTTTAATAAAACCTTTCTTGTAAATGTTTATTCTGAAGAATATTTAAAATTTGCTGTCAGTTTCTATGATATATCAGACCGAAAGAAATCTGAAATAATAAGAAAGATTCAATTGAATATTGCAAATGCAACCATTTATTTATCTGATTTATCGGAGCTTCTCTTGAAAATCAGAGATGAATTGTCTCAAGTTATTGATACTAAAAATTTCTTTGTAGCAGCTTATAATGAAAACCAAAAACAATTCAAAACTCTTTTAAATATTGATGAAAAACAAACAGATTCTCTTGATATTTCGTGGGATGAAGAGTCTTCACTAAGTGGTTTAGTAATGAAAAATAAAACACCAATGCTTCTTAGTAAAAAAGAAATTGATGAATTTGATAAAAGGCACAATATCAAAACTTCTGAAGTCAACCCAGAAATCTGGCTTGGCGTACCAATTTTATCAAAGAGAAAGAGTATTGGAGTTATCGTAGTACAGAGCTATCATAATCCTAATGCTTATGATCAAAGTACTATTGACCTTCTTCAAACAATTTCAAATCAACTTGCTATATACATTGAACAGCAGGAATTCGAATCGCAAATTAGATTATTATCAAAAGCTATTGAACAAAGTTCTGCTTTGGTAGTTATAACAGATAAAAATAACAATATACAATTTGTAAATAATAAATTTCTCCAAAATACCAAATTCACTCTTGAAGAAGTGATAGGAAAAAATCCCAATATTTTGAAATCTAATTTTCATAAAGATGTGTTTTATAAAGAAATGTGGAGGGCTTTATCTGCGGGCAATGAATGGTCTGGAGAGATTCTTAATAAGGATAAATTCGGTAATAAATTTTGGGTTAGTGCAATTATTAGTCCTGTATTGAACTCTGAAGGAAAGATTACTAACTATGTTTCCATACAGGAAGATATTACAGAGAGGAAAAAACTTCAGGAAAAAGTTTCCGCTTCAGAAAAACAACTTAGAACTACTTGGGAGTATTCAGTTGACGGTATGAGACTTTGTGATGAAAATGGTTTGATTGTGCAGGTTAATCAAGCTTTATGCAAAATGTATGGAGTTGAACAGCAAGATTTTATTGGTAAGCCGTTTTACTATATGATTAAAAATTACTCAGGAGGGGGATTAAAAAAATTCCACGAATCAATTAAATCTGGTAATATTGAAAAGGTTAAAGAATATTCTTTACAACTGGAAAACGGAAAATTCATAGATATTGAGGTAACAAACTCAATTATAAATTTTGATGATGGTAAAAAGTATTTGTTTACTGTTTTCAGAGATATTTCAGAAAAGAAGAGAATGATTAATGATTTAATTGCTGCCAGAGATAAAGCCGAAGAAATGAATAGAATTAAGTCACAGTTTTTTGCAAATATGAGTCACGAACTGCGAACTCCTTTTATGGGTATTCTTGGTTTTACAGAATTATTAAAAAGTAAAGTTAATGACGAAGAGGGCATTTTTTTCCTTGATGGTATTTCACGATCATCCAACAGAATGGTAGAAACTCTGACAAATATTTTGGATATTACTAAAATTGAAGCCGGAAAATCTGATACCAAAAAAGAATTCATTGAAACTGAGTTTATTATTTTGGATACATTCGAACACTTCAAATACCAGGCAGCTAAAAAAAATCTGTCTTTTGAAAAGATTATCAATTTGCCCGAACACTTTAAATTATTGATCAATGAAAAAATGTTTCGTAGTATTCTAAATAATCTTATTAGCAATGCAATAAAATTTACTAACGAGGGCAAAGTAACTATTAGCTCATATATTAAAGATTTACAATTTTTTATTGAGGTCGAGGATACAGGAATTGGTATTCCAAAAGAAAAACAGGAAATAATTTTTGACGAATTCAGACAAGTAAGCGAAGGTCATTCACGTGCTTTCGAAGGAACAGGATTAGGGCTTTCAATCGTTAAGAAGTTTACAGAATTAATGGGCGGTAGAGTTGAAGTTGAAAGCGAATTAAATGTAGGAAGTAAATTCAAAATTATATTTCCTCTCTAAATTACATCTTTAATTTTTTATGCTATTATCTAAAAGTAAATATGATTTAATTGATATTGAAAATATAGTTAATGAAAAACTGTCAAATAGAAAAATTGATGAACTCCTTTTTATTGTTCCCACCAATCGAAAAGTCAGAGCATTAAATAAATACTTTTTAGATAATTCAAAAGATAATGCAGTTTCAAATCTTCGGATTCATACTCTTTCAACTTTATCAAACTTGTTATTTAGAGAATTGGTTAATGATGAATATTTCATACTCGATGATGCAACAGCAATAATAAAATTAAAAAAAATATTTTCTGAATTGGAATTAAATTATTTTCCCAAAAATCAGGAAATTACTCAAGGTATTCTTCTGGATCTTAAAAATGTTATTTCAGAATTTAAAAGAAAAGGAATAACCCCCGAATTATTAGAACAGGATTTGGAATTATTATCAGGTTCAGAAAAGAATAAAGCTGAAGATTTAATACGAATATTTAAAAGATATCAATCTGAATGTTTTGATAAAAAGCTTTATGAACTTGGTGATTTGTATAGCTTCATCACTAAAGTTAATAAAGAAAATTTCAAAATTGCTTTCAAAGAAAATTTCCCGGAAGTTAATACCGTTATTGTTGTGGGTTTCGATGAATTAACTTCTCTGGAAATTAAAATAATAGACTCTATTTGTGATTTAATTCATCAGTCCTTTATAAAATTTGATATCGAAAAAGAAAATGAAGAACTATTTTCTTATCCATTAAAGACTGTAATCAAACTAAAAAATATTGCCTTTAATGAAGTAATGGAGAGAGAAAATATCTTAACAGATTCTTTTATCGGACTTATTCGAAAAAATCTTTTTACTATCAAACCTGAAACACAAGAATCTGACATAAAATTAAAATTATTTAGTGCACAAAATCGAATTGATGAGATTTCCTTCATAGCAAAAATTATAAAAAAGTATATCACAGATTTCAGATATAATGCAGATGACATTTGTTTAGCATTTAATCAAATATCAAATTATTCAGATATTATAAATGAAGTTTTTGATGATTATGGACTTCCTTTTAATTTAACAGATAGATTCCTGTTAAGCAATTCTTCTCCGGTTATTTCAATCATAAACTTACTTGAAATATTAGAAAATAATTTCTACTATAAGAATATATTCCGGGCATTAAGTGGAGAATGGATAAATGTGCCTGAAATTGATAAAAACAATTTGCTTAATGTTTCTGTAAATCTGAAAATAGTTGCAGGTTTAGATAATTGGGAGAGAAAAATTGATAACGTTATTGAAGAGCTTGAAGCAAATCCTGAATCTGAATTCAATTATCTGCCAAAAGAATCTTATATCAAAGCAAAAAAAGATATTCTTAAAATTGCTGACATCTTGAAACCATTTAATTATAAACTTACTCCGGATGAATTTCTTAAACGAATAAATGATTTGATTAATCAACTGGGATTATTATTAAAAACTGTAAACAACTCTCAATCCCAAATAGAAAAAAATATTAGAGCTTTACTGAAGTTTATTGAAATGCTCCATAACATTATAGAAATCCTGGAAATTGAATATGGAAAACAAAAACATAATTTAGGATTTTATTTAGAACAGATTAAAGCTGCTGCACAGTTTACAAGATATAACATCAAAGAAAAACCAGGAGTTCTTGTAACTTCAATTGATGAAATAAGAGGTTTAAACTTCAAAGTATTAATTCTTGGCGGATTAGTTGATGGAGAATTCCCAACAAAATATTCACCAGAAGTATTTATTCCTCATAAATATAAAGTGCTCGAAGATGGACATATTTCGAAAGAACGATATAAGTTTTATCAGGCTCTTTCAGTTGCAAAAGAACAGATAATATTAACTTACCCGCAAAATGAAGATAATACTGATTTAACTATTTCCTCTTTTCTAAATGATTTAATATCAGTTGTGAAATATGAAAAGCTCGAAAGAAATGATTTTGATTCTATGATTTGTTCTGTTTATGAATTGAAAAAAAATATGAGCATAAAAAGTTTATCAGATCTTGATTCTCAAACGCTTTCAGAAATCAATATAAATTTATCCGATTTAAGTATCAATTGTGAATTTGATTTTGTAAGAAGAAATACTCCATTTTCTGAATCAGAGTTCAATGGTTACCTTGGTATTAAAACAGACAATCAAATTCAGAAATTCTTTGAAGAATTCGCTTTTCAACAAAATTATTCTTCCTCAAAACTTGAAGATTATGTTAAATGTCCATTTCAATTTTTACTTAAAAGAGTTCTAAATCTTCAACCATTCAAAGAACCTGTGGAAGAAGTAGAATCTTTTGAAATAGGTACTCTTATTCATTCTATATTTTACGAATTTTATTCTGTGGTTAAAGAGAAAAATATTATTGTAGAAAATTGTTCAGATAGTCTATTTGAAGAACTGACTGATTTAATCTTTGAAATAGCTGAAAGAAAAATTAAAAAAGAAAGTTTCTCCAATGCGTATTCATTTTTTGAGCTCGAGAAAATTTTAGGAATAAATGGTAATAAGCAGTTTTCTGTGCTTTATAAATTTTTGGAAGAAGAAAGAAAACCAAAAAATGGATTTAAGCCAATAATGTTCGAAAAAAAGTTTGGTAAATTTTCTGATTCTCCAAAAGTTCAAATTAGTGGCATTAACCTTCAAGGTAGCATTGACCGAATTGATGTTAATGAGGAAGAAAAATTGTTCTCAGTTATTGATTATAAACTTAGAGGCAAAACAATAACTAAAGAAGATATTAATGAGGGTATTTCTCTTCAGTTACCTTTATATTTATTTGCTGCAAAAAGTCTCTTAGAGGCAGAATTCAACCAAAACTATGAACCTTACAGTGCTGAGATTTACTCTTTAAATATTTTCAGAGATGAATTTAAGAGAAAAATAATTCATAACTCAACTTCAAGAAATTTAGGGAAAGATGATTTGGTTAGAATTAATAATGATATGATTGATATATTTAATCAAACAGTAGAAAAATGTGTTGAAAAAATTAAAAACGGTGAATTTAATCTCTCAACTCTGAAAGACAGAGAAAATAAAGTTTGTTCATATTGTGATTTCATTTCAGTTTGCAGAGTTCAGGAAATAATTTAAATCTTAAAGGAATTATTATGAATAAAAATTTTCTATTAGTCATTCTAATATTTAGTAATTTTTTGTTTGCGCAAACAGATATACCTGTCTGGGTAAAATCTGAAATGCTAAAAGCTCAAAGAAAACTTGCATTAGGAAAAATTAATTATCCGGGCGATTCACGCTATGATGTCAAATACTACAAACTTGATTTAAAGATAAATCACATTTTGCAAAAGATTGCAGGTAATGTTAGAATTGATGCAGTTGCAGACACGAATAATCTAAGTTCTATATTCGTTGATTTAGTACCAACTTTAATAGTTGATTCGATAAAGATGAATAATCTTTTACTACCTTTCACACGAAATGACAGTAAGGTTTTTATCACTCTGAATTCGGTATTCAATCGTGGTCAGAAATTTTCTTTAAATATTTATTATAACGGTACTCCATCATCATCCGGTTTTGGTAGTTTTACTTTCGGAACTCGACCAAGTGGTCAACCATCTATATTTACTTTAAGTCAGCCTTATGGTTCGAAAGATTGGTGGCCCTGTAAAGATACCCCTGGTGATAAAGCCGATAGTGCTGATATCTGGTTCACTGTTGCTAATCCTCTCAAAGCAATCTCAAATGGAAAATTAGTTGAAGCACAAAATAATGGAGATGGCACTACTACTTATAAATGGAAAGTTTCTTATCCGATAGCACAATATCTTATTTCACTTGCTGCAAGTGATTTCGTTCAATATAATAATTACTATCGTTACTCTCCAATTGATTCAATGCCAATAAATCACTTCATTTATCCTGAAAACTTTTCAATTGCAATGAGAAATCTTCTTGATTTAACTCCGCAGATGATGAATGTTTTTGCTCAACGATTTGGAGAATATCCATTCATCAGAGAGAAATATGGGCACGCTGAATTCGGATGGGCTGGAGGAATGGAGCATCAGACTTGTTCTTCTATGGGCTTTTGGAGTGATTGGATAATCGCTCACGAATTGGCGCATCAGTGGTATGGCGACGCAATTACTTGTAAAGATTGGCATAATATCTGGCTAAATGAAGGTTTTGCTACTTACGCCGAAGCTTTATGGGCGGAAGCAAGTCAAGGTTATCAAGCTTATATGAATAATATTTCAAATAAAATGAATTCTGCTAAGACCGCAGTTGGTTCTGTTTATGTAACTGATATTTCTTCTGTTAACTCAATTTTCAATTATCCTCGCACCTATGCGAAAGCTGCTGTAATATTACATATGCTTCGAGGGATTGTTGGTGATTCAGTTTTCTTTAATATTCTCAGAACTTATACTTATCATCCAACTGTTGCCTATGGTGCTGCAGTTACAGAAGATTTCAAGCAAATCGCTGAAGCAGTTTCTGGAATGGATTTAACTTATTTCTTTAATCAGTGGATTTATGGAGAGAATTATCCACGATATTTGGTTGGTTGGAATACAAATCAGGTCAGTGATACTTTGACTTATTTGAATATTGGAATTCAGCAAGAACCAAATACAAATCCATTATTTTTTACAATGCCAATACAAATTCAGGTTAAAAGAGCAAATTTATCTGATACGATGGTGGTTATTTTTAACAATCAGCAAAATCAGAATTTCTCAATTCAAATAAGAGGACCTATTACTCAGGTATTTTTCGATCCGAAAAATTTTATATTAAAAAATGCTTCTTTTGCTTACAGCAATGACGATAAACAATTACTTTATGACTTTAAACTTTATCAAAATTATCCCAATCCATTCTATGCCCAAGGCAGATCCGCCTCTGGTGGTAACCTTGGCACAACGATCAGTTGGCAATCTCCAGTAGGCAGTAGGCAAACAATAAAATTATACGATGTCTTAGGAAGAGAAATAGATACAATAGTTGATGGCTATTATGAAGCTGGAAAACATTCTACATTCTACATTCTACATTCTACATTACCAAGCGGTGTTTATTTTTATCAACTAAGAGCCGGAAACTTTGTGGAAACAAAGAAGATGATATTGAGCAGGTAAATTATTTGGAAATATTTTTCATTGGTAATTTTTCAAACCAATCTTTTGAGCTAAATTTTATTAGCATTGAACCGCTGTATATTATAATGTAAATCGGTAAAGCTAACCACGCACCAGATAATCCCATTTCTAAATAAATACCGAAGAAATAAGCAAGCGGAACGAAGATAAATAGATTACTTATTACTTCAGTTTTCATTACATAAACCATCTTGCCCGCTGCCTGAAGAGCATTTGCAAGAACAATTCCCGTTGCATAAAATATTTGTGCTATTGCCGCAATTCTAAGGGAACTTTTAGCTGTTTCAATTATTGAATAATCATTTGTTATAATCAGCAAAACATATTGAGGAATCATTAAGAAAATTATACCAAGTAACAATGTATATATTGAAGCAAGTTTAGCAGTTTCGAAACCATAAATTCTTGCAAGTTTTAATTTGTCTGCACCCAAGTTTATACCAACTAAAGTTTGAATCGCAATTCCAAATCCAAAACAAGGTAAAAACGAAATGAAAAGCGTGCTTATAACTGCTTGTGAAGCGGCTTGCTCTTTAGTACCAATTATTCCTGTAATTCCGATAAAGCTAAGAAAGCCAATCAGAATAAATAAATTCTGAAATGATACAGGTAAAGAAATTTTCCAGATTGATTTAATTACTTCAAAATCAAATTTGAAATGCCTGAAGTTTTGATATTTGATTCTATATCTTTTTAGAAGTAGAATATAAGTGTAAAATAAAAAATCAAAACTTGTTGCTAAAGTAGAGCCGAGACCAGCACCGGCTAATTCCATTTTAGGAAAACCGAAGTTTCCGAAAATAAATATGTAATTAAAAATAACATTTAAAAAGTTTGTTATAACTCCAGATACTAAAAATGCTTTACCTTTATTTATACCGAAATAAAAGCCTCGATAGGATACAGAAATTAGAAAAAGTGGTATTCCTAAAAATCTGTAAAATATATAATCTGAGGCGTAAAGAGTTACATTTTGGTCTGAGGAGAATAAATCTGCAACTTCATAAGAGAAAAAAACACCAACCGAAGTAACCAAACTTCCAATTATAACTGAAATCAAAAGACTATTATTTAATACATTTCCACATTCAACAAAATTTTGTTGTCCAAATCTGCGAGCCACTAAAACGTGTGTTCCGGTTGCTAAGCTTGAAAAAAAACTAATTAAAGCCCACGTAGCAAGTACTCCAATTCCCATTGCTGCTAAAGCATAAGTAGCATTTTCAAGTCTTCCTACCATTGCTGCATCAACTAATGTAACAACCATTTGAGTTGATAAACCGGCAATTGCAGGTAAAGCAACTCTTAAAATTCTTTTATAAAAGTCTTTTTGTGGAAATAAATTCATCAAATTTTTGTAATAATGCTGTGCAAGATAAAAAATTACTTTGTAAGCACATCTTTTCAAAATAAATATATTTATTTGGCTAAAGCCCGTTCCTGTTTCTATTTTTTTTCAGTTCACAGAAGTGAACTGCAATAAATGCTAATTAGATTTGTTTTTATCTATTGCAGTTGGATTTATCCAACTGTTATTATATAAACAAAAATATTATGGGCTTTAGCCTCATTTAATTAAAACCTACTAATAATAAGAGAGAAATACTTTTTAATAAGGGATTTAATAAAAACAAAGTTATTTTGTTTTATTTCGAACTAAAATCAGAGTTTACTGATCAGGTTAAAGTTTATTTTGGACAACAATATCTATAAGGGCTATATTAAGAAAACGATTTAGTTAAATTTTGTTTTAATTTCTGCTTAAATTTATTTGAAAAATATTTTATTAACTTGGCATCGAAACATAAGTACATAAGTCATACTGCAGATATAGCTTTCGAAATTGAAGCTGATTCTCTGGAAGAGTTGTTTGGCGAGGCTTTCAGAGTCTGGTTAATCTCGATAGTGGAATTAAGTGAATTTGAAACAGAGAGT
>Ga0101944_10005089_pt1 | contig 15396 bp, 14 predicted proteins | sample DewCreD2012metaG_FD_75245 | JGI IMG/M metagenome (GOLD analysis project Ga0101944, IMG submission 75245) | Hot spring sediment bacterial and archeal communities from British Columbia, Canada, to study Microbial Dark Matter (Phase II) - Dewar... ...
GATCGGACATCAGCTCCTGCACCGAGGCGAATTTCTCTTTGCCCAGAGTGAGCTCCGTCACCATGCTGACGAGTGCAGCGGCGGTAGCCCCCACCAAAGCAGCTGCACTACCGCCACCCGGCTCCGGGTCACCGGAAGCCAATTTGTCCAGATACGAGCCGATGTCCCATTGAGCGTATGCGCGTTCCATAGCTAGAACAACCCCACAATCTGACCGTTTACCAGATCGATGTTCTCTGCCGCCGGGTGCTTGGGTAGCCCAGGCATGGTCATCATCTTGCCGCACACCGCAACAATCATACCTGCCCCTGCTGAGAGACGGACTTCCCTAACGGTCAGCCGCCAACCACGAGGCCGGCCGATCTTGGTCTTGTCATCGCTGAGTGACGCCTGAGTCTTCGCCATGCAGACAGGAAGCGACTCGTAGCCCAGGTCGGTCAGCCGCTCTATGGCGGCGGCCGCCTCCGGCATGTAATCCACCCCATCGGCTCCGTAGACTCTGGTGGAGATGATCTCTATCTTCTCCGTGAGCGGGGAATCCAGGTCGTAGAGAAACTTAAAAGCGGGCTTCGGTCGACCATCCGTCAGGCGGATTACCTCCTCCGCCAGCGCAAGACCGCCTTCCCCACCCTTGGCCCACACATCAGAGAGCACCACGTTGGCCCCCATCGCTGCGACACGCTCCCGAAGCAGCGCCACTTCCGCGTCGGTGTCATAGGGGAAACGGTTGATGGCCACGACCACCGGGACACCGAACATCTGCATGTTCTCCAGATGCTTCTCTAGGTTCTGCACCCCGAGGGAGAGTGCCTCCAGATTCTCAGTCTTTAGGTCGGCCAGCCCCACTCCCCCGTGCATCTTGAGGGCCCGGATGGTCGCCACCAGCACCACGCAGTCGGGCACTAGGCCGGCGTAACGACACTTGATATCAAAGAACTTCTCGGCCCCGAGATCAGCACCGAAACCGGCCTCTGTGATGCAATAATCGCCCAGTTTGAGCGCCATGCGGGTGGCTTGCACCGAATTGCAGCCGTGAGCGATGTTGGCGAAAGAGCCCCCGTGAATGATGGCCGGGGTGTTCTCCAGCGTCTGGACCAGGTTGGGCATCAGGGCGTCTTTGAGAAGGACGGTCATGGCGCCCGACACTTTGAGGTCTCTGGCCCGCACGGGCTCGCCCGAACGGGTATCACCGACGACTATGCGTTCCAGACGAGACTTGAGGTCGTCCATATCGCTGGCCAGGCACAAGATGGCCGACACCTCGGAGGCGAGCGAGATATCGAACCGCGTGCGTCGTTCGACACCCTCTCCCCCTTGGCCTATCGTGAGCTGGCGGAGAGCCCGATCATTGAGGTCCAACACTCTTGGCCAGGTGATGGCATCAGGGTCGATGTCCAGGTCATTGCCATGAAAAAGGTGGTTGTCGAGCACCGCAGAGCAGAGGTTGTGGGCGACGGTGATGGCATGGATGTCACCCGTGAAGTGGAGATTGATGTCCTCCATGGGGATGACCTGGGCGTAACCGCCACCCGCCGCACCTCCCTTGATTCCGAAGCAAGGCCCCAAGGAAGGCTCGCGCAGTGTGCAAACCGCTTTCTTCCCGAGTTTGGCCAAGGCCATGGAAAGACCGACGTTGGTGGTGGTCTTGCCTTCGCCAGCCGGCGTCGGCGTGATGGAGGTGCAAAGCACCAGCTTGCCGTCAGGGCGGTCCTTCAGACGTTCGAGGACATCGAGGTGGATCTTGGCCTTGTGTTTACCGTAAGTATCAAGGTCATCGGGACTTAAGCCCAAGCCCGCTGCGACGTCTGTGATGGGAAGGGGGGTGGCTTCTCGCGCGATCTCGATGTCGCTCTTCATGATCCCCAGGTCCCATCCTTCCTTTCACCAACGGTAGTGCCCACGATGGGCGGTGCCTTCCCCTGCCGCAGGCCATATCCTATAGTTATATAGTTAAATGTGCAAGCACTCGACGGTAGCGAGCGCGACGAGGCGGAGATCGTGGTCTACAACAACTCGGTCGACAGCAAGCCTGGCAGCGTCTACATCCCCCCTGCGCGGAGGCACCAAACTCCACGCCGGGCGATGCATGAGCCCGCTTATCTTCACATCGCGAACACGATAGCGGACCGTATCGGTGCCGGCGAATACCGCCCCGGCGATCAACTTCCCACTGAGTCTCAGCTTCGTCGTGAGTTCGGAGTGAGTCCGGCGACCATCCGGCGCGCGGTCAACATTCTACTCGACCGAGGTCTGGTCACCACCACTCAAGGCAAAGGGACCTTCGTCCGCTCCCTAGACATCGGCGAAGCCGTGTTTCGGTTGCAGCAGATCACCGAGATGTGGACGGGGGGCGGAGACGCGGAGGTATTGCTCTTGGAGGCCAGGATCGTCCCTGCGCACGGACAGGTCTGCTTCATGCTCCGCCTGGAGCCTGGCGATCCTCTGGTGTATATGCGGAGGCTCATCAAACGAGCGGGCATCCCTCTCATCTACCAAGTGGAGCACGTGCTTTACGACGAACACCGCCCGCTGGTGGAGACCCAACTCCAGATAACCTCCCTGGACGGACTACTTATGGCAGGACACGCTGAGGGCGTGCCCAGCGGGAGGCTCACCATCCAGGCGGTCAGTCTCGACCACGAGGCCGCGCGCCAACTGGCGGTGCCGCCGGGCTCACCGGCTTTCTGTTTGGAGCACCTGTTCCGGGACTTCGAAGGCCGGCCCGTGAGCTGGGGCATGTTCCTGTGCCGCGCCGACCAGTTCCGCTTGACCACGCACATCGGGGTGTCTCCCGGCGGTGAGGAGGGGTAGGCGTACGTGGACGACCAAGCAGAGAGGGCGCTGTGAACAGTATCGCGGAAGCCGTGGCCGCACTCGACTACCAGGCCACGATCAAGTTAGTGGGCGAAGCGCAGGCCCGAGGAGAGAGCGCCGTCGAGATCGTGCATGCCACCCAGGCCGGGCTGCGCGCCGTAGGGGAACGCTACGAGCAACAGGAGATCTTCCTATCCGGACTGATAATGGCTGGCGAGATCTTCCGCGGGGTGATGGAGCTGGTCCAGCCTGAGTGGGAGAGCAGCTTGCAGGGCGGAGCTTCCGGTAGCGTGCTGCTGGGCACGGTGGCTGGAGATATCCACGACCTGGGCAAGAACATGGCGGCCCTCACTTTCCGGGCGTTCGGCTTCTCGGTGGAAGACCTGGGAGTGGACGTGCCGCCCGAGCGCTTCTTGGAAGCCGCCAAGAGCCTGAATCCTGACATAATAGGCCTGTCGGGTCTGGTGACTTTCGCCTTCAACTCGATGCGGGAAACAGTGGAGCTGCTCAGAGGACCAAGAGCCGGGCTGGCTCGGCCGCCGCTCCTCGTCATCGGGGGTGCCACCATCGATGAGAACGTAGCCCGCTATGTGGGAGCCGACCACTGGACCAATGACGCCATGGAAGGTGTCCGCATCTGCCAGCGCCTTTTGGAGAACAGGAGAGCCGCGCGATGAACGAACTGCCTCGCCGTACGGTCATCTCGATGGACGTCAAGCCAGTGTCCATCCGGATAGATGGACAGAGCCTCGCGGTTAGCCCCTACCTGACCATCATGGAGGCCGCGGAGGCTAATGGCATCTCCATCCCCTCTCTTTGCCATGACCCCCGGCTCAGCCCCAGTGGCCGCTGCGGCCTATGTGTAGTGGAGCTGGCCGATGGGGAGCTGGTGAAAGCCTGCGAGACTCCGGTGAGCGCCGGTCTCGAGGTGTCGACCATGAGCGCGCGGATAGTGGAAGCCCGGCGACTTCGTCTGAACGAGTTGCTCACCAATCACAATGCCTACTGCGAACCCCCTTGCCACTACGCCTGTCCGGCAGGTATCGATATTCCCGCGTACATCGCGGCTATCGCGCGAGGTGATGACCGCGAAGCGGTCCGCATCATCAAAGAGCGCCTGCCTCTTCCTCGCATCATCGGACGGGTCTGCCCCCGGCCCTGTGAGAGTGCTTGCCGGCGCACCCAGGTGGACGGCGAACCGGTGGCTATCTGCCACCTGAAGCGCTTCGCGGCCGACACCGCCGGTCCCGGCATCACGGGCCCAGTGGCTCCCCCCAGTGGCAAGAAGGTCGCCATCGTCGGAGCCGGACCGTCGGGACTCTCCGCCGCCTACTATCTGGCGCTGGCGGGGCACCAGGTGACCATCTTCGAGGCCAACTCCGCCCCGGGCGGTATGATGCTGACCGGCATCCCTCCCTATCGCCTACCGCGCGAGGTCATCGACGAAGACGTCAAGGACATCCTTGACCTAGGAGTGGAACTCCGACTCAACGCGAACTTCGGGGAAGACTTCGGCATCGAGGACCTGGAATCCCAGGGTTATGCGGCCACTTATCTCGCCATAGGCGCGCAGTGCGGCCTCACCGGGGGCATCAGCGGTGCCGAGACGGGGGAAGGCGTCTACTCAGCTGTCGACTTCCTTCGGCAGAGCAACGCCGGCGAGTGGACCAGACCGTTGGGCCGCACTCTGGTGATGGGTGGTGGCTTCACCGCAGTGGACGCGGCGCGGTCCGCTCTGCGGCTGGGTGCGACCGAGGTCACCATCGTCTACCGCCGGACCCGTGACGAGATGCCGGCCACCAAGGAAGAGGTCCACGAAGCCGAACAGGAAGGTGCGGGGCTGCTACTGCTGACCTCCCCCGTCTCTGTCGTCCGGGAGCAGGGCACGCTGACTGGTGTGATCTGCCAGAAGATGCAGCTGGGCGAGCCGGACGCTTCAGGCCGGAGACGGCCGGAGCCAGTGCCTGACTCGGAGTTCACGCTCCCCGCGGATACCGTGATACTCGCTTTGGGCCAAGAGGTGGACAGCGCCGACGTGGAGAACGTCTGCGAGCTCACTTCACGGGGAACCATCGCCGCCGACAAGCTGACCCTCCTAACTAGCCGCAAGGGTGTCTTCGCCGGAGGGGACTGCGAGACAGGCCCGGCGACCGTGGTGGAGGCTATCGCGGCAGGCAGACGGGCGGCCGTCGCCATCGATGCCTATGTCAGTGGGCGGTCCCCAGAGGCGGCTTGCCAAGCACCGTCCGCCGGATTGGAGAGACGCCGACCGACATTCTTCGATATCGGGGCCAAGCCTCTATCCGACGAGCCGCGAGCGGCCACACCGGTGCTACCGGTCGAGGAACGGCGGGGCTTCCGCGAGGTGGAGCAAGGCTATGAGGAAACCGTGGCTCGCAAGGAGGCTGCTCGCTGCCTGCAGTGTGTCTGCCATGAGGCCTCGGCTTGCGAGCTGCAGCGGCTAGCCATCGAGTACGGGGCGGGAACCAAGGAGTGGAAGGGGGACGGTGGGCAGTTCGAGCTGTTCGACGGCTCACCCATCCTTCAGCTCGACCGCAAACGCTGCATCCAGTGCCACCAGTGCGTGAAAGTGTGTGATGAGCACGAGCGTTATGGCGTATACACCGTCGACGAAGCAGGTTACCCGGCTCTCAAAGGGGCGACCTATCGCCAGTCAGGCTGCGTCTCCTGCGGGCAGTGCACCGACGTCTGCCCTACGGGCGCGCTTGTCAACGCGCAGCTCAAACCGCACCGCAAGTGGGAGATCACCAAGGTGCGAACGACCTGTCCCCTGTGTGGCACGGGCTGCAACTTCGACCTGAACGTCAAGGACGGCCGGGTGATTGGCGTCACTGCCGCAGCTGACGCCCCAGTGAACGGCCTTGCCTTGTGCGTTAAAGGTCGCTACCACGTCGACCTGATCCATAGCCCCGACCGGCTCACCACGCCGCTCATACGCAAGGACGGCGTTCTCACGGAAGCTTCTTGGGACGAAGCACTGGATCTCGTCGCTCGTCGCTTCCGCGAGTCGCTCGAACGTCACGGACCTCAGGCTTTCGCCGCCCTCAGCTCGGCGCGCTGCACCAACGAAGAGAACTGGGTGATGCAGAAGTTCGTACGGGCGGTGATGCAGACCAACAACATAGATCACTGCGCACGAACCTGACACGCTCCCACTGTGGCCGGTCTGGCCGCATCGTTCGGAAGCGCCGCGATGACCAACTCGCTGAGCGAGATCGAGGAGTACGACGTCCTCTTCGTGATCGGGTCGAACACTACGGAGGCCCACCCCATCATCGGCGGGAAGATGAAACGAGCCGCCCGCCGTGGAGCCCGCCTGATAGTGGCGGACCCGCGGCGGATCGAGCTGGTGGACCATGCCGCTCTATGGCTGAGGTTGCGCCCCGGCACCGACGCCGCCCTCATCAACGGGATGCTCAACATCATCCTCACCCAGGGTTGGGCTGATTGGGAGTTCATCGCCAAGCGCTGCGAGAACTACGATGACCTTTGGGAGACGGTTAAGAAGTATCCGCCGGAAGTGGCCAGCGAGATAACGGGCGTGCCCGTGGCGCAGATCTATGCTGCCGCCGACCTCTATGCCCACACCCGGCGGGCCGGCATCTTCTATACCCTCGGCATCACTGAGCACACCACCGGCACCGCGAATGTCATCAACCTCGCCAATCTGGCCTTGGTAACCGGACATGTCGGTGTACCGCACGCCGGGGTCAACCCCTTGCGGGGCCAGAACAATGTGCAGGGGGCGTGCGACATGGGTGCTCTACCTAACGTGTACTCCGGGTATCGCCAGGTCAGCGACCCGGCGGCCGCCGCCCTCTTCGAGAAGGCCTGGGGGGTCTCCCTCAGCCGCGAACTGGGTCTGCGGATCCCCGAAATGTTCGACGGCGCCCTCGCTGGTGAGGTCAAGACCATGTACATCATGGGTGAGGACCCCGTGCTCACCGACCCGGACACCAATCACGTGCGCCATGCCCTCTCGCAGCTGGAGTTCCTGGTGGTGCAGGACATCTTCCTCACCGAGACCGCTAAGCACGCCGACGTGGTGCTGCCGGCAGCCTGTTACGCCGAGAAGGAAGGGACCTTCACCAACACCGAGCGGCGGGTGCAGCGGGTGCGTAAGGCAGTTGAGCCGCCCGGTCAAGCCCGTCCCGATTGGGAGATCATAGTCGACCTTTCCGCCCGCATGGGGTATTTCATGACCTATGGCTCAGCAGCGGACATCTTCGAAGAAATCCGCAGCCTGACCCCCAGCTATGCCGGGATGACCTACGAACGGGTGGATGCCTGCGGCCTACAGTGGCCTTGCCCGACTTTAGAGCATCCGGGCACTGCCTTCCTCCACGAAGACGTCTTCCCGAGGGGCCGCGGCCGGCTGATGGGAGTGGAGTACGAGGCCCCCGCTGAGCTTACCAACGACGAATACCCCATCCTGCTCACCACGGGTCGTATGCTCTATCAGTACAACGTGTCCACGCGCAAGTCACCTATCTTGGAGGCTTTCGCCCCCTATGAGCAGGCGGAGATCAACCCGGCGGATGCAGCGGCTGCCCGTCTAGTGGACGGTGATCTCATGCGGGTGACTTCTCGACGGGGCTCCGTGGTGGCAAGAGCTAAGGTGACGGAGCGGGTACCGCCAGGGATCATGTTCATGACCTTCCACTACCACGAGACGCCCACCAACGAGCTGACCAACTCGGCTTTTGACCCGGTGGCGAAGACTGCGGAATACAAGGTCAGCGCGGTCAGAGTGGAACGAGTGTAAGGCCCGGGCCCTAGACCCTCCGCAAAGCAACGGGCCTTTTGCCCGCCCCCGCCCAGGAGCGGTGCAGCTTCGCGTCCAAACGGTCCGCGTCTAAACGGTCCGCATCCGTGGGTCTGATTGCGAGATGGCCGCTACGACTCCCGAACGTCGACGATCTCCTGGACCAGCGGTTGGATAGCCTTGACCAGCGCCTCCTGCTCCACTTCTTGGACTTTGAAGGTGATGGTCTCCGAGTCAGCCGCGATGCCGAAGGCCACGAACCTCGCCCCCAGCGCGGACACCGCACCAGAGAGCTTGGCCAGCCCTCCCTTCTCGGGCTTGACCCGGGCGGTCACCCGAATGCCTGGCTCCCTGGCCCCGAAGAGCTCGACCAGGATGTTGAAGAGGTGGGTCTCAGTGATGATGCCGACCAGCTCCCCGTCCCGCATGACGGGAAGTCCGCTCACCTTGTTGTCGGCCATGATGCGACCGGCCTCCTCGACGGCCGTGTCTTCGGTCACCGTGATGACGTCACGGGTCATGACCTTTTCCACCGTGATCTTCTCGAGCAGATACTCCATCTCCCACACGCTTAGCGAAGTAGCTGGCGAGGGAGACACGCGCAGCAGGTCGACCAGCGACACGATGCCCACTAGCTCACCCTTCTCGGTGACCACCGGAAGCTGGCGCACCTTACTTCCCCGCATCACCTGCAAGGCGTCGGGCACCGTAGCGTCCGGCCGCGTGGTGATGGGCATTCTGGACATCCGGTCGCGGACTAGCATCTCAACCCTCCTCAGTCGTAGGCCCTGCGTCACCTTCGAGTGTACACGGCGCCGACTCGTGAGTCGCGGCCTGGGCGCGTAACTCGCGCCCCCGGCGCGCAGCGGCGACTATGGCGGCTCGGTAGGAATCCGCGATACCCCGCTCCCGGAACCGTGTGAAGACACTCCTCTCCCGCGGATCGTCGCTTGTGACCGCCTCACACAGGCGACTCGGGGAATCGCCGAACGACGGGAGCGAACACGCGGTCGTCCGAGCAGTCCTCCGCACAAGTCTGCGAGCCAGGCCCCGCGGAAGACCAGCCGCTACAGCCCCGTCCTCCAGCGCTTCCACCGCCACTGCGAGCAGAGCCGGGCCGCTGCCGGCCAGGGCCGTGACGGCGTCCAACATGTCTTCCGGCACGGCGAAGGTGAGCCCGAGTTGGGAGACCAGATCGATGACCGCCTGCAGATCAGCGGCCGGTCCTCCCGGCTCATCGCTCACGGCCACGGCCCCAGCACCCAGTTCGACCCCCAGATTAGGCATGATGCGAAAAAGCACCGGGGCAGGACCGGTCCACGCTCTGAGTTGGGCGAGGTCCACCCCTGCCATGCAAGAGATCAATTTCTGGCCTGAGCGCAACAGGGGCGCCACGGACTGCAGAACCGACGCCGCATCCTTAGGCTTGACCACTACCAGCAGCGGATCGGCCTGTTGGACCAGCCATTCGAGCGAGGGGGGCATCGCGACCGCCTCGCAGGTGAGGAGACGACGCGCGGCGTCCTCCATCTTGTCCCACACCAGGAGCCGCAATCCGGGGTCGCCAGCCCGCAACCAGCCCCGGACCAGAGCAGAGCCCATGTTGCCAGTCCCAATGATGCCTATCGTGGTGCCCATTGCTGTGAGGGTATCATTTCACAGGCGTCTTCTTAGCCCAGAAAGGGATCCTATGAGCGACCAAGAGACCCGGGAACAGATGAAACGACGGGCAGCCCAGGCTGCCCTTGCTTACGTGGACGGTGGCATCATCGGGGTAGGCACCGGCAGCACTGTCAACCACTTCATCGACAGCCTTGCCGACACGGGAGTTCGTCTGGAGGGAGCCGTCTCCAGCTCTGAGGTCTCCAGCGAGCGGCTCCGCGCCCGAGGCATCCGGGTGTTCGACCTAAACGAGGTGGGCTCGCTTGACCTCTACGTGGATGGCGCGGACGAGGCGAATCCCCGACTTGAACTCATCAAAGGCGGCGGAGGCGCCCTCACCCGGGAGAAGATAGTGGCCGCCGCCAGCCGCCGCTTCGTGTGCATCGCCGACGAAAGTAAGCTGGTGCCGGTGTTAGGTCGCTTCCCCCTGCCCGTGGAGGTCATACCCATGGCCCGGTCCCTGGTGGCAGCCCGGTTGGCGGACCTGGGTGGCCGGCCGGTCTTGCGCGAGGGCTTCGTGACCGACAACGGCAACCAGATCCTGGATGTGCACGGCCTTCACATCACCGAACCGGTCTCATTGGAGCAGCGGCTCAATAACATCCCGGGTGTGGTGTGCGTCGGCCTGTTCGCCCTGCGGCCGGCCGACATCCTCCTCCTCGGTACGGAGCAAGGGACCCGGGTCCTTACACGACCAAGGGAGTCGTCATGAAGGCGGTGGTGTTTGAGAAGTTCGGCGGACCTGACGTCCTCAAGTACGTGGACCTTCCCGTGCCGCGGCCGGGGCCCGGCCAGGTCTTGGTCAAGACGGCCTCTGTAGGCGTCTGCAAGGCCGATTGGCGAGTCAGGACCGGCCGTTGTCAGTGGCTGACCTGTCCCTTCCCGGTGACGATTGGCTATGAGATGGCGGGAACCGTGGCGGCATTGGGGCCGGGAGTCACAGGGCTTTCCGTGGGACAGCCCGTCCACGTGCTGCATATGGCCTGCTACGGGACCTACGCCGAGTACATGGCGGTCACGGTGGACGACGTGTTCCCCTTGCCCGCGGGCGTGGACTTCGACGCGGCCGCAGCCGCGTTCAACTACTTCGTGGCGTGGGGGCTCCTGCACCAGATCGTGCAGGTCAGGGCAGGCCAGAGTCTATACATCGGCGGCGCCGCCGGCGGGGTCGGGACGGCCGTCATCCAACTGGCGCAGCAGGCAGGGGCGGAAGTGATCGCCAGTGCCAGCACCGACACGAAGTGTGAGTACCTCCGCCAGCTTGGAGTGAGCCGGGTGTTCAATCACAAGCTGGAGGAAGACGTCTCAGCTGTGCGCCGCCTGAGCGGAGGCCGAGGGGTGGACTATGTGTACGACCAAGTTGCCGGTCCCCGTTTCTGCCGGCAGTTCGACATGCTCACCACTTACGGACAGATCATCCTATACAACTACCTGGGCGGCTACCCCGAAGACAGGGAGATCATCCACATATTGCAGAGTCGCTGCGAGGGCTGTTACGGCCTCCGCTATTTCTCGATCCACGTTCACGATGACGACCCAGCAGGTTTCCGCAAGGTCAAGGAGCAGGTATTCGCTTTGATGGCCTCCGGCGCTGTGAAGCCGCCCATCCACGACGTGCTGCCGCTCTCCGCGGCGGCCCGGGCCCATGAGCTGCTCGAAGCAGGTAGCATCATGGGCAAGCTGGTATTGCACCCCGATTGACCGGGCCGCCGCCACTACCTGGCGGCCGACTGCCGCCAGCCAGACCTTGGCTAGAAGGAGCAGGCGTGCCGCTGGACAGGAGCCGGATCGCGGGCCGTGGTCACACAGGCTTCGAGCACGGAGGTCCGCCCGCTCAGCGCCACAGCGGCCAGGCGGTCTTTGGCTGAGAGAGGCGAGGGGTTTCGCCCATCGGCTTGGAGCTGCGGTTCGCTCACCACCGCGCTCATCTTCCGCCAGAGGCAGGCGTCGTTCCTTAGATAGGTGGCTCGGATCTGCGGCGTGCAGTCGGTCGCCCTGCATCCCCGACAAGCCTCGGGGACAGGACGCGTGACACGTTTGCGGGGGCGGTGACCTTTGTCTATACGCTGCTGGGCGACCAACAGCAGCTCTTCGACGTCCTTCTGAATGGCGATGCGAAAGAGCGGCATGTCGGGCGGCTCGTCGTAGGTGAACACTCCGTCCCGCCAGTGGATGACTTCGAAGATGCGGTCCACCGTGAGACGGTGCATCGCCTGCCGCACGGTCTCCTCTTCTATGAAGCCTTTTTCGACCAATTGCTCCCCGAGCGCCCTGCGAGCCGGGGACCCAGCAGCTTGCGGATCATCCATCAGGGCCCGGGCTAATTGGTCTTCGCTGAGCGCCCCGCTACGGAGAAGATGCACCCCCAGGCGCTCGTCCGTCATGGGAAGGGAGATGGCTTCGACCCTGCCCTGTACCAGATAGACCGCTCCCTCCTCCTCATGGTCACGGATTTGAAGCACTCCAGTGGCCCTACTGCGAGCAAGGAACTGAAGAACGTCGGCTAGACCGAACCGCTCGATGGAACCGTGCAGAATCATCTCCTTCCCACCCCTGCGTCTTGCGTCCTCTTCTTCTCCCTAGCCCGCGGGACCCCCTCCCGGCCACCGGCCTTCGACCGGCGCTTCTGCTATCGGCAAGGAGAGGAAAAAGACTTAGTGCGAGAACCCAAGACGAAGGCGGCTCCGCTCACCCCAGAAGCAGCAGGCTGAGAGCCATCACCGCCATCCCTCCCACCAGACCGAAGAGGCTGTCGTGCCCTCTGCCATAGGCGCGACTGGTGGGTAGCAGCTCGTCCACGCTGATGTACACCATCACACCGGCAACAAGTGCGAACAGTATGCCCACCACTTGACCAGGGAAGGCAGCCGCCGGGCCGAGGAAAGCCCGCAGTATCAAGTAGGCGATGCCAGCCCCCACCGGCTCTGAAAGGCCGCTACCCACCGAGTAGAGAAAAGCCCTCCGGCGGTTGCCCGTCGCGTAGTAGATGGGGACGGAGACACTAATTCCTTCCGGGATGTTATGCAGAGCGATGGCCACCGCGATGGCAAGGCCGAGCGCCGGGTCTTGCAGAACTGCAAGGAAGGTTACCAGCCCCTCCGGGAAGTTGTGGATACCGATGGCCAGGGCCGTGAACAGGCCCATGCGCAACAACCGCTTGTCGGGCAGAGCATGCTGGTGAGCAGCTGGGTCACGGCCATCACCATGGCTATCGGTGGGACCGCCCGTGCCTCTGCTGAGCTGGGCGGCGCTCGAAGACCGCAGAGGCCCCATCTCGCTCTCAGCGTGCACTTCGTGAGGGTTCTCGGCCGAGGGAATCAGATTGTCTATCAGCCCCATCAAGATCATTCCCCCGAAGAAAGACCCCACCGTCAGCCACATGCCCCAGCGGTCTCCATAGATCTCGGTAAGCCTATCCGCCCCCTTGGAGAAGATCTCCACGAAGGAAACGTACAGCATGACCCCGCCCGAGAAGCCAGTGGCCACTGACAGGAAACGGTAGTTCGATCGTTTCGCCGTAAAAGCGATGATGCTGCCGACGCCGGTAGCCAGACCGGCGAACAAAGTAAGTCCCAGTGCCAACCACACTCCGTCCACGCTCCTGATGATAACCCGTGACCACCCGCGGCCGCCCGCGGCCCGCTGCACCGTCCGCAGCTCAGTGCCCTACCCTCTGCGCCCCGGATACGAGATGATGAGGTGTCGAGTGGTAACTAAGACGACTGGCAGCAAAGACGTCCGGCAAAGGGGGGACCATGGAACTAGAGGCGCAGGTGACTTATCCCGCGCCGGGTCGCATCCGAGCCCAGGCCCGCGACCTGGTGGTGGAAGTGGGTCCTCCTCCCCACCGGGGAGGCGACCCCTCCGCCTATGGGCCGTTCGATATTCTTCTCGCTGCCCTTGCCACTTGCACGGGCTTCCCGATCATGGACTTTCTTACAGAACGAGGTTTGAACAGCCAAGAGGCGGCTGTTCGCATCAAGGCCAGGCGGGGCGAAGAGAGCCACCTCCTGGAAGAGGTGGAGATCGAGATACTAGCGCCCCCGGAATTCCCCAAGAAATACGAGGAGGCCCTGGTGCGAGCTGCCGGACTCTGCTTCATCAAAGAGCAGCTGGGCAAGGCCCCGGTCTTCACCACCCGAGTCGTGACTCGCACCAAGGGGGAAGACGCGTCATGAAAGTCAGCACCGCTTTATGGAGCCGCCGTACGGTCAGGGCCTTCCAAGACCGCCCAGTCCCGCGGGAGACCATCGAAGCCATCCTTAGCGACGCGCTGCGAACGCCTTCCTGGGCCAACACCCAGCCGTGGGAGGTCTGGGTAGCCGCTGGCGAGCCTTTAGAACGCATCCGCTCTGCCTCCATCGAACGCACTCGGGCGAAGATTCCCTCCCAACCCGACATCCCCTTCCCCGGAGCCTGGCCCGAGGCCTGTCGCCAGCGCACCAAGGAGCTCACCGCTGGCCGCGCGGCGGTCGCGGGGACCACCACTGACGACCCTGCCTTCCACCATGACTTCTTGGAAGCCAACCGCCGTTTCTTCGGGGCGCCCTGCGTCGTATACCTCTGCATGGACCGTTCTCTCGGCCCCTGGTCGATGTTCGACCTGGGAGCCCTTTCGCAGAGCATCATGCTCGCCGCTCAAGAGCACGGAGTCGATTCGGCAGAGGCCATCAACATGGTGTGCTATCCCGACCTGCTCCGAGCCGAACTAGGTATCCCTGCCCACCTGGCTATTGTGATAGGCATCGGTCTGGGCTACGCCGACCCCGCCGGTCCCGAAGACCGCTTTCGCAGCGAGCGGCGGCCGTTGTCGGAGGTCGTCCGTTTCGTCGGCCTATGAAGGAGGGACGTGATGGGCAGACTAGAGAACAAGGTAGCGGTCATCACGGGGGCGGCGTCTGGCATCGGGCTCGCTGCCGCCCGCCTCTTTGCGCGCGAGGGTGCCCAAGTCCTCGCCGTGGACGTCCGCCAGGCTCCTGCGGGCGATGGCAGCGCGATAGTGCCTTTCCTTGCCGACGTGACCGAGGAGGAACAAGTCGCGGCCGCCATGGAAGCAGCGGCCGCCCGCTGGGGCGGTATCGACATCGTGATCCCGAATGCCGGCATTTTCGGGCAACACGCGCCCATCAAGGATTGCCCGTTGGCTGACTTTGACCGAGTACTCAGGGTCAATGTCACCGGGGTAGTGGCGACTATCAAGCACGCTATCCCCCATCTCATACGGCGGGGTGGTGGAGCCATCGTCATCACCTCCTCCGTCGGCGCCGTTCTGGGCAACCCGGGCAGCGTGGCCTATGCGGCGAGCAAGCATGCGCTCACAGCGGTGATGAAAGTGGCTGCAGTGGAGCTGGCGCCGTTTCACATAAGAGTCAACACCGTCAACCCGGGACTGGTGGACACCCCCATGATCCATGCCATCGAGGAAGACCTTGCCCCCGGCGACCCCGCCAAGGGGCGGGCCATCCTCCAGGATGCTACGCTGCTTAGACGATATGTAGCCCCGGAAGAGGTCGCCGAACTCATGCTCTTCTTGGCAGCCGATACGGGCAGTTTCTGCACAGGGGGGATGTACATGATCGACGGGGGCATGCAGTATTGCCTCCAGCGTAGTCACGAAGGAGAGGACGGCGCATGACAGTCGACACAAGACTTGACGACCAAACACTGCTAGGGCTCTACCGCTGCATGGTGCGCATCCGTTCGTTCGAGGAACACGCTCACAAAGCGTTCTTGAAGGGCGGCATGCCCGGTTTTCTTCATCTTTACAGCGGAGAAGAGGCCATCGCCGCCGGGGTGATGGACACCCTCCAGGACGACGACTACATCGTCACCAGCCATCGCGGGCACGGGCACCTGCTCGCCCGGGGCGGTGACCCCAAGCGTATGTTCGCGGAGCTTTACGGACGAGTCGACGGCTATTGCCGGGGCAAGGGCGGGTCCATGCACATCGCCGACATGTCGCACGGCATGTTGGGGGCCAACGGCATCGTGGGGGCAGCGGTCAACATCGGCACTGGGGCCGCTTTCGCCGCTAAGTATCGTGGAGAGAAAAGGGTATCGGTCTCTTTCTTCGGTGACGCCTCCACCAACCGGGGGACCTTTCACGAGGCTCTCAACCTGGCCGCCATCTGGGA
>Ga0101944_10005090_pt1 | contig 15396 bp, 9 predicted proteins | sample DewCreD2012metaG_FD_75245 | JGI IMG/M metagenome (GOLD analysis project Ga0101944, IMG submission 75245) | Hot spring sediment bacterial and archeal communities from British Columbia, Canada, to study Microbial Dark Matter (Phase II) - Dewar... ...
ACTCCAGCGTGGAGGAGTCCATGCTGACGGGCGAGCCGATGCCGGTGGAAAAGGCCGTGGGCGACCCGGTGACCGGGGGAACCGTGAACGGTTCCGGCAGTTTCGTCATGCGCGCCGAACGCGTGGGCCGCGAGACGCGGCTGGCGCAAATCGTGAAGATGGTTGCGGAAGCGCAGCGTAGCCGCGCGCCGATTCAGGCTCTGGCGGACCGGGTGGCCGGGATGTTTGCGCCGGCGGTTCTGGCGGTCTCGGCGCTCACCTTCGCCGCGTGGCTGGCGCTGGGGCCGGAGCCCAAGCTGGCTCAGGCCCTCGTTCAGGCGGTGGCGGTGCTTGTGATCGCGTGTCCGTGCGCGCTCGGCCTGGCCACGCCGATGTCGGTCATGGTCGGCGTGGGCCGCGGGGCGCGGGAGGGGGTGCTCGTCAGGAATGCCGAGGCCCTGGAGCGGCTGGAGCGAGTCGCCGTGCTCGTGCTGGACAAGACCGGCACCTTGACGGAGGGCAGACCGCGGCTGACGGACGCGCTACCGGCCGCGGGATTCGACGCCGACGAGTTGCTGCGTCTGGCGGCGGCGCTGGAACAGAACAGCGAGCATCCGCTGGCCGCGGCGGTGGTGGAGGGGGCGCAAGCGCGGGGACTGGCGCTGGAACCGACGAGCGGCTTCCGGGCGATCGCCGGCGGCGGCGTCGCCGGCCAAGTTGGGGGACGGGACGTGCGGGTCGGCAAACCGGAATTCCTGCGCGCGGCAGGGGCCGCGGGTCTCGAGGCCCTCGAGGGTCTGGCCGGCCAGCTTCAAGAGGCAGGCAAAACGGCGATCGGAGTGGCCGTTGAGGGGCGGCTGGCGGGTGTGCTGGCCGTGGCCGATCCGGTCAAACCCGCCGCGGCCGAGGCCGTTGCCGAGCTGCACGCGCTGGGTCTGAAGCTGGTGATGCTCACGGGCGACAGCCGGCGCGCCGCCGCCGCGGTGGCGCGCCGGCTCGGCGTGGACGCCGTGGAGGCGGAAATCGATCCGGCCGGCAAGGCGGCGTACGTTCGTAAGCTGGTCGCGGCGGGGCAGCGCGTGGCCATGGCGGGCGACGGTCTCAACGATGCGCCGGCCTTGAGCGCCGCGGACGTGGGCATTGCCATGGGCACTGGCGCGGACGTGGCCATCGAGAGCGCCGGCATTACCCTGCTGAAAGGCGACCTGCGCGGAATCGCCAGGGCCGTCCGTCTCAGCCGCGCGGTGATGCGCAACATTCGGCAGAACCTGCTCTTTGCCTTTCTGTATAACTCGCTGAGCATTCCCATCGCGGCGGGCGCGCTCTACCCGTGCTGCGGCATCGCGCTGAATCCCATTCTGGCCGGCGCGGCCATGAGCCTCAGTTCCGTGTCCGTGATCGGCAACGCCTTGCGCCTGCGCAAGATCAGCCTGGAAAGAGCAAACTGAGCCGGAAGAAACTCGCGTCGAGCATCAGCGACGGGCGTGCGGTGCGGAGCGTGCTTCCCTTCTGTCCGGGTTTCCTGCGCCCTTCGCGGGCTGATTCTGCTGACGCGCCGGGCTTGTGCCGCCGAAGCTTGTGCGCGAAGGCACATGCGGCTCTGACTTCGCTGAAACTGCGACCTGTGCCTTGCTGAGGGCCAGCAAGGCGACCTTGAGGATGACGGCCGCGATGCCGAGCGGCATCAGAAGCCCGATCAGCGGTAACATTCCGTGCATCTTCTATCTGTCCGCTTGTCGAACGCTCGCCTTCAGAGGTTCGAGCGGAGCGAGAATACTCGACCGAGGCGTTGTTGGGCACTTTCATCATCTCATTGGCAAACATGGAAACCAGTGTTTGAAGAAATCAACGGCCTCCGGGCTGCGCTGCATTGCCGAAACGACATATTTCCCGAATGCACCGCCGCCGAATGCGTAGTATCCGACTGCGCCGCCATCCACCGCAATTCCGCCGATAGCGAGGCCACCAAGAGCCAGCAATCCCAGTGCAAGACCACCGAACGAGATGATTCCGACTCCAAGACCGCCGAAGGCAATGATACCGACGGCCACGCCGCCGAGTGCCACGCCGCCGAGTGCCACGCCACCGATGGCAATCCAGCCTTTGGCAATGCCGCCAATGGCGATAATGCCGTGGGCATGGCCGCGCAGCTCTCCCTTCTGCAGGTTGCGTTCGTTCAGATAGCTGAAGATCGTGTCGGCCAGCTGGCGTGTGCTGGTGAAGCTGCCCGGCCGCACCACGTCTTCCGTCACCCCTCCGCCCACGGCACCTGTACCGTCTGCGCCCCATGTTCGGAGCACTCCACCAGCGGCGCGGCCGCCTCCAAGATCGTCTTGAACTGGCACGTGTCCATATGCCGCCAGCGCCGCGTGCGCCACTCCTTGATGTGCATCCGGCCATGGCACTGTGGACAGGCCCAGATCGCGTCCGGTTTCACCGTCAACTTCACCTCGTTGACCAAGTGCTCCACATCCAGCCGCACCTCGTCCACCACCCACGGGCTCGTGTCGCCCAGAATCTGTTGATAATGCTCGTTAAGCGCTTTGTCTTTCATGCACGAACTGTAGCTGACCGCCCGTCCCTTGCCACGCCCAAATCACGCCCGGACCTGTACAAAACCCCCCACAAACCCGGAAGCGCCAAGAGGATGAGTAATCAAGCGCAGCAATGTCTCCAGCGCGACAGACTACGGGGGAGTACTGTCGATGTATGCATCCCACGCGGCTGAGTTCTCTCCGAGTTGCTTTCCCACACCGAGGAAATTATGCAGCGTCTGTCCCTCCCGCCCTCTCCCGCCCTGAACGCAACACGACACTTGGCCAAGAGACTGTTGAATGTTCTTCTGGCATGGGGTAAGCTTCCGCGAGTGGATGGCTCTCGAACCGTTCGAACATCGCTCGCGTCCAGCCGGAAAACACACCATGCATAACGTTCACCACCGCCTGCACGCTCGCCTGCTTGTTCTCTGCGGCAGTCTGGCCGCCGCCGCCCGCTTGGCCGCCGCCCCCTATCCCCTGGTCGAAGACTTCGAATCCGGACTCGGTCTTTGGAACACGAACGGGCTCTGGAACCTGACGACGGCCTTATCGCGATCCCCCACCCATGCGGCCACCGACAGTCCCGGCCAGTTCTACACCAACAATTCCCATTCGGCGCTGACGCTCGCCTCGGGGCTCGACTTCTCCGGCGCCACGGCGCCGGCGTTGCGCTTCTACCAACGCTACGCGCTGGAAAGCGGCTACGACTTCGCGAGTATCGAAGTCTCCACCAATGGCGGCGCGTCCTGGACAACCCTGCCTCAGGCGCGCTACACAGGCAACTGCGGAGCCTGGACCCGCGAACAGATCGAGTTGGCACCCTACGCCGGCCAGGCCAATGTGCGTCTGCGGTTCGTCTTGGACACCGACGCTTCGGTGGTCAAGGACGGCTGGTATCTTGACGATCTCAGCGTCGGCGAGACGCCGGCGCCGCCAACGGCCCTCGCGGCCGCGGCGGTGTCGCGCACCGCCATCGGACTGCGCTGGAGCGCTTCCGCCTCGCCGGACCTGGCCGGCTACCGCGTCCTACGTTCCGCCGCCGCCGGCGCGGACTGGCGCGCCGTCCGGCTGCTGGCCGAACTGCCGGCCACGGCCACCAACTACACCGACATCGCCGTCGCACCCAAGAGCTCTTACTTCTACCGCGTCATGGCCCTGAACTCGAACGAGCTGCACGCGTTGAGCGCCGAAACCTCCGCCGCTACGCCGGCGGGCATGGACTTCCCCTTCCTCGACAACGGCGAAGCCGGCGAGAATTTCTGGATCGCCGACGCGCCCTGGACACTGAGCGAGGAGACGGCAGCCTCCCCGGCGCGGGCCTGGACGGATTCCCCGGGCGGCCTCTACAGCAATAACCTCAATATCGCCCTGACGCTGGCCGCCCCCATCGACCTGCGCGGCGCGCGCGCCCCCACCCTCTGCTTCAACCACCGCTACGCCTTCCTCGGCGGCGACTCGGGCAACGTCGAAATCTCGCCCAACGGCGGCGCCGATTGGTCGCTGCTCGAACAATACACCGGCGGCGCCGTCACCTCCGCCTGGCAGCGCAAACGCTTCAGTCTGGCGGCTTACACCAACTCCGCTTCCGTGCTGCTGCGCTTCCGGCTGACCACGGACAGCTCGGGCCAGGCCGACGGCTGGCAGATCGACGATATTTCGATCGCCGAGGCGCCCGACCCCGTTCCGGCGCCGGTCTTGTCCGAAGTGCAGTCCCATTCCCTGCGGCTGACGTGGACAGCCTGCACCAACGAGCAGTTTGCCTATTACGCCGTCTTCCGCGCCCTCGCCCCGGGAGTGCACCTTAACTCAACCATCGTCACGACGCTGCCGAACCGCGCCTGGACCACGTTTGTGGACAGCGGATTGGCCCTCGACACCGAGTACTATTACCGCGTTTACGCCGTCAGCCCCTACGGAACGTTTTCGCCGGACGGCACGGAAAGCCATGCCCGCACCCTGAACCATCCCCTGCCCTTCGCCGACGGCTTCGAGGGCGCGCTCGACGGCTGGAACCTGACCGGGCAGTGGAACGCCCAGACCGGAGCCGGCTATGCCGGCGCGCGCAGCCTCACCGATTCGCCGGGCACGACCTACCTGCACAACCAAAGCTCCTGGGCGCAAACCGCCGTGGACCTGCGCGGCGCGAGTTGGCCGGTGCTGCGGTTTCGGGACCGCTACGAGCTGGCGGCGGGGGACGGACTGCGGGTGGGCGTTTCGGCCGACGGCAGCAGTTGGACCTACCTGTACGGGGCCTACGAGGCCGCGCGCACCAACTGGGCCGAGCAGGCGATCGATCTGTCGCCCTGGAAGGGCCAGGCCAACCTGCGCATCCGCCTGGAGCAGTGGGCGGACAACAACCCCGGCACCACGGCCGACGGCTGGTTCATCGACGAGTTGAGCGTGGCCGAGCACAGTCCGCAGCCCGTGTCCTACCCGCTGCGCGAGGGCTTCGAAGGCGGGCTGACCAACTGGCTTTCCGCCGGCTGGGTCTGGGAGACCAACGCGGCGCATGCCGGCGCGGGCGCCGCGCGCGACCACGCCGCGGGCACGCGGGCCGCGCCCGACACGCAGCGCTGGCTGCTGCTGGCCGGCGAACTGAACCTGGCCGGCGCCGTGGACCCGCAGCTCGTGCTCTGGGTCAAGAGCTACCTGACCTGGGCCTCGTGGTTTCGGGTGCACGTCTCGGCCGACGGCGGACTGACCTGGGCCGAGTTGGCCGAGGCCAACGAGAACTACGACGCCAACACGCCCTGGAGGCGCAAGCAGTGCTCGCTGGCGGCCTACACCAACCAGAGCCTGCGCCTGCGCCTGCACGTCAGCGCCAACTACGCCGCGCCCGCCGAAGACGTGCTCGTGGACAGCCTCGCCGTCGAGGAGCGGCCGCCGGCCGTGACGCTCTTCCCGATCGAGGCGCCCGCCATCGGCCAGCTGCAACTGACGTGGACGCCCTACGCCGGCGCGGCCTTCAAGGAATACCGCGTTTACCGCCAGTTGTCGCCAGGGGTGAACGAGCAATCAACCCTGCTGGCCACGTTCGACGACCCCGCCGTGACGAACCTGCTCGACAGCGGACTCGAAGCCCGCCGCATGTATTACTACAAGGTTTGGGTTTACAACACGGCCGACGTCGGCGCCCCGTCCACCGAATCCGCGCAGCGCACGCTCGGCCTCGCCAGCGGATGGACCGATGGCTTCGAAACCAATTCGCCGGCCTGGACGTACACCGGCCGCTGGACAAACATGCCGGGCCTCGGCCGCGACGGCAGCGCCGCCCTCGTGGACTCGCCGGGCGAGTACCTGCCGTCCTCCGACACGTACGCCCAGACGGCGCTGAACCTCTCCGGAACCGCCTGGCCGGTGCTCCGCTTCTGGGACCGCTACGTCCTCGGCGGGGGAGACTGGCTCTCCGTCGAGATTCTCTGGAACGACGGCGCCGCGTCCGAGCGCGTTCACGCCGTGTTCGAGCATGCCGACACGAACTGGACTCAGCGGGTCATCGACCTCTCGCCCTGGAAGACGTACTCCACCGTGTGGGTGCGCTTCCGCGTCGCCACGGACGGTTCCGGCGCGACGCTGGGCGACGGCTGGCGCCTCGACGACATGGAATTGGCCGACCTGGGCGCGGAGGCCGTGTATCCCTTCTATGACGACTTCGAGGACGGTCTGGGCCACTGGCTGACCGCCGCCTGGGTGAGCGACACCAACACCGTGTATTCCGGCGCGGCGGCCGCGCGCGACAGCCTGGCGCCGCGTCTCGGGCCGGACGCCTCGCGGCGGCTGGTTCTGTACCGCGAAATTGACCTGACGGCGGCCGTCGAGCCCTCGCTGACCCTGCGGGTGAAGGCCTACCTCACGTGGGCCTCCTGGTTCCGGGTGCACGTCTCGACCGACGGCGGCGTCACCTGGGGCGAACTGCCGGCCTTCAACATCAACTCCGACGCGAACACCGACTGGCTCCTGCGGCAGACGCCGCTCAGCGCTTACAAGGGCCAGCGCATCCGGCTGCGGATTCAGTCCAGCGGGATCTATGCGGTGCCGGCCGAAGCGGTTTATATCGATGGGCTCGGCATCGGCGAGCCCGCCCCGGGCGCGCCGGGCCTGAAGCGGCCGCTGGCCTACGAGTCCGTGCCCGCGCGGCGGCCGACGCTGGAAGTCTGGAACGCCGTGGACGCCCAGGGCGACCCTTTGAACTACCGCTTCGAAGTCTATGGCGACGAAACGCTTTCGAACCTGGTGGCCAGCGTGCCTGCCCTGGCCTCGGGCGCGCGTTCGACGGCCTGGCTGGTGGACGCCGATCTGGCCAACAATCGCCAATTCTGGTGGCGTTGCCGCGCGGCCGACGCTTCCAACACCGGGCCCTGGATGGCCACGGCCACCTTCTACGTCAACGCCACCAATCACCCGCCGGCCGTCGTGCTGCTTGCCGGACCGCCTCCGGCCTCGATTCTGCACGACGCCTCGTATCGCCTCTCCTGGTTCCCGAGCGCCGATCCCGACGTCGGCGACCGCGTGACGGCCTACCATGTGCAGGCCGCCGACAATACGGCCTTCACCAACCCGGTGATCGACGACGCCGGTGTCGCCGTGCCGGGAAGCGCCAGCGGCGGGGTCTGGACCATTTCCCTGCCGCTCTCGTCACTGGCGGGCGCGGCGGGGCTGCAGAACAACGTCCATTACTTCTGGCGCGTTCGCGCCCGGGACGCGTGGGACGCGTTTTCGGCCTGGAGCAGCGATCCGGCCTGGTTCATCTACGGCACCCCGCCCCCGGACTTCCGCAGTTTTGCCGCGCCGGACGGGCAATCGGCGGCGTTCAGTTGGGAGCGCTGCGGCAAAGCCGTTTACGTGGAGTTTTCCGATTCGCTCACCGCCACCAACTGGCAGCCCGTGGCCGGCCCGCTCGCCGGCACGAACTGGACGCTGGAGTTGCCGGCAGGCCGCGACGCGGGGTTTTTCCGCATGCGGGTCGAACCCTGAGTTTACCGATCGGACTTCCTCACCGCCAGAGCCCCACTTTCCGAACCGCTGCGGCGTCCCTTGCGCTTGCGGTCAGGCCCGTTTTGTGGATAAGTTGCCGCCAAGAGCACGGCAAGCCCATGAAGGCAAACGGCGTTTTTCTCTCGGATGTGGCGCGCGAGTATCCGGACTACCTGCGCGACGAATCCCGCCGCCAGGGGCGGGCGGAAACGATCTCCTTCCCCCGCGACGAGGACGAACTGCGCGACCACTTGCGCCGCGCCTGGCGCGCCGGCGCGCGGGTCACCGTGCAGGGCGCCCGAACGGGGATCACCGCCGGCGCAGTTCCCGATGGCGGACATGTGCTCAACCTCTCGCGGATGAACCGGTGCCTGGGATTGCGGCACGACGAACGAACGGGCGACTTCCTGCTGCGGGTTCAACCCGGCGTCCGGTTGACGGAACTGGACGAGGCGCTCCGCCGCAAGGCGTTCGACACCGCCGGCTGGTCGCCTCAAGACCAGGCGGCGCTGCGGGACTTCCAGCGGCAGGGACCGTTCTTCTTCCCGCCGGATCCGACCGAGCGGACGGCCAGCATCGGCGGCATGACGGCCTGCAACGCCTCGGGCGCGCGCTCGTTCCGCTATGGCCCGACCCGCTGCCATGTGCAGGGTCTGCGGGTGTGCCTGGCCGACGGCGACGCGTTAAGTCTGACGCGCGGCGGCGTCCGCGCCCAGGGCCGGCAGTTCGCCGTGGAAACGGACGGCGGGCGCCGCATCGCCGGCACGCTGCCCGCGTATCGGATGCCGTCCGTCAAAAACGCGGCGGGATACTACGCGGCGGACGACATGGAACTGCTCGACGTCTTCATCGGCTCGGAAGGCACGCTCGGCGTGTTCGCCGCGGTGGACTTGCGTCTGCTGCCGGCGCCGGCCGCGGTCTGGGGCGTGATGACGTTCCTGAAAGACGAAGCCGCCGCGCTGGATTTCGTCGAAGCGTTGCGGCGGTCCGACCCGCGGCCCGCGGCTCTCGAGTTTTTCGACCGGGGCGCCTTGAACCTGTTGCGCCGCTGCCGGGCCACGAACCCGGCCTTTCAGCCGTTGCCCGCCTTGCCGGCGCAGGACGGCCCAGCCGTGTACGCCGAATATGTCGGCGCCGGCGAGGCCGAAGTGGAGGCGGCCGTTGAACGGCTCTCCCAGGCGCTCGCCGCCTTGGGCGGCGATCCGGACGCCGCCTGGCTGGCCGCGGACGCGGCGGAGTTGACGCGGCTCAAGGATGTGCGCCATGCGGTTCCCGAAGCCGTCAATCTCGTCATTGACGAGCGGCGCCGCGCGGAGCCGGCGCTGACGAAGCTGGGCACGGACCTGGCGGTGCCGGATGCCCATCTGCGGGAAATGCTGGCGCGTTATCACGACGACCTCAACCGCGCCGGCTTGGAGCATGTCATTTTCGGCCACATCGGCGACAATCATTTGCACGTCAATATTCTCCCGCGCAACCTGGAGGAATACGGCCGCGGCCGGGCGCTCTACTTGCAATGGGCGCAGCGCGCGGCGGCGCTGGGAGGTTCCGTCGCGGCGGAGCACGGGATCGGCAAGCTCAAGACGGAACTGCTGCGCGTCATGTACGGCGAGGAAGGCCTCGCGCAGATGCGGACGGTCAAGCGGCTGTTCGATCCCGAGTGGCGCTTGAATCCGGGCAACATCTTCCCCGCTTAAACGCGCAGGGCGGAACCCCGGGGTTCCGCCCTGCCCCCTCCGCCGGCCGCAAGGCCGGGAAGTCCTAACGTCCGATCAGCCGGCGCGCCAAATCCGCCGCCGAGGCCGCGTCGGGCGCATAACCGTCGGCGCCGATTTCGTCGCAAAACGCCTGGGTCACCGGCGCGCCGCCGATCATCACCTTCACCTTGCCCGCCAACTCCGAGGCCTTGACCGCATCCACGACGGACTTCATGTTGGTCATCGTGGTCGTCAGCAGCGCGGAGACGCCGATCACCGCCGCTTTGTGCTCGCGGGCGCTTTGCAGAAACTTCTCCGCCGCGCAGTCGATGCCCAAATCCACCACCTTGAAGCCCGCCCCTTCCAGCATCATCCCGACCAGGTTCTTGCCGATGTCGTGCAGATCGCCCTTCACCGTTCCGATCACCGCCACGCCGACCGGCTCCACGCCGGCCGCCACCAGTTTGGGCTGCAGCACGGACATCCCGGCTTTCATGGCCCGCGCGGCGATCAGAACTTCGGGAACGTACACTTCGTTTTTCTTGAAGCGCTCGCCGATTACGCTCATGCCCGCCAACAGACCCTGGTTCAGGATTTTGCCCGGCGCTTCGCCTTCCTGGAGCGCCTTTTCCACCAGCGCCTTCACGTCGTTGGCCTTGCCCTTCATCAAGTTTTCGGCGATCTGCTGCAACGTACTCATCGAACGGTCTTCCTCCCTGGCTTGGCTGCCGTTACGGCCCCGGCGGCGCCGCCATCCTGCCGGCCGCGCCGCGGGCCCCCTTCCGTCGAACGTCGGACAGTGAAGCAAACTTGCGCTCGAAGGTGATAGTGCGCTCTTCTTGAAACTATGACGATTTTGCTGTTTTGGGTTGAAAAGTTGACCATGATTGCCTTATTTTTTGCTTTCTCTATCCGACCAATATGGCATTTCTGTCGCAACGGCTGATGCGGGAAGTGGGCTGCGAATACCGCCGGCAATACGGACTGCGGGCGGTCTTCGTGGACCTCTCGGGCCGTCCGCTGGCGGCGGCGCGCGAGGAGTTGGCGCGCGTGCCGGGCGTGCAGCGGCGGCGCAGCTACGCCCTGCAGGAAAGCGTCAATCAGGGCGAGCCGTACGCCTTCGAAATCCTGCCCGGCATCGCGTCCTGGATGATCGGTCTCGAAGACCGGCGCCAGGTGCTCGGCGGCCTGAGTTCCGGCGCCGTGGCGCTCGACGGCCGGGGTCTCGAGCAGGCAGCTCAGCAGCTTGCCGGCCGGGGGCGACCGGCTCCGGAAACGCGGCGGCTGCTGGCGCGGCTGCCTCGCTGGACGCCAGAACAGGGCCGGGCCGCCGCCCAATTCCTCCAGGACCTGTTCTATCGCCTCAGCGGCTGGAAGCCCCTGCTGATGAACGAAAACCGCCTGCGCCTGTTGCAGCAGGCTCAATTGGCTCAAGCGATCGAGGATCGGAAGAAGCACGGCAGCCCGGCGCTGTACGCCTTCGAAAAAGAGCGGGCGCTTCTGGCCCATATTCGCGCCGGCGATCGCAGCGGCGCGCGCAGCATCCTCAACGAGATGCTGGCCTCCATCTATATGTCCTCGCCCCAGCTCGTCGTCCTGCGGGCGCGCGCCATCGAAATGCTGAGCTGCCTGACGCGCGCGGCGATCGAGGATAATCCGCTCCTCGAGCCCCTGATCGAAAGAAACCACTCCTGGACCGAAGGCCTGTTGAAAGCCAAGAGCTTCGAAGACTTGTCCCGGCTGCTGATGGACGCCCTGGACGCTTTTATCGAGGGCATTTATCTGCACGGGATGAATCGCTCCAATATGCGCGTGCGCCGGGCGCTGGACTACCTCGGCCAGCACTTCACGCGCCGCATCTCCCTGGCGGAAGTGGCCCGCGAAGCCGGCGTCAGTCCCTGCCGTCTGGCGCATCTGGTGAAGAGTTTGACCGGCCGGACCGTGCTCCAGATCGTCCACCAGCTGCGAATTCGCCAGGCGCAGCACCTACTGGACAAGACCGTCAAACCGTGCAGCGAAATTGCCGCCGAAATCGGCTATCACGATCAAAGCTACTTCATCCGCCACTTCAAACGCATCACCGGCTCCACCCCAGCCCACTACCGCCGGTCTCGAGGGGGCTGATTCTCAGCACTGCGAATGCTGCTGAGCGCGTTTGGTAACTGCTCAGAAGCGCTGAAATAATGGGCGGACGACCCAGAGGCCGTCCCTCCAGTTCCTGAAGCCAGGCTTTTTGTGACGGGTTTTGCAGCGTCGGCTTTAGTCCCGACCGTCTGCCCTCGATTCTTTTTGCGGGGTCGAACTCAACCAGCGCTATCCGTTGGTTCCGCCCGAATTCAATGCGACGGCGGCGGCCGCTTAGTCGGCACGGTTTCTGCTAAACCCTTTTCGACACCGCCTCGGTGGGTAAGGTCGCAGGCGGCAGAGACAGCAAACACTCCGGCCATGGCCATGGATTACGCAAGACGGATGAGAAGCTTGACGCTCGGCTGGCTGGCGGCGGCCGGGGTGGCGCAGGCGATCGAAGTGCGGCTGGCCTGGGATCCCCCCAAGGTCGTCAATTCCTACTGCACGGCTCCCGCGGGTTACGTGGTGCGCTACGGCACGCGCAGCGGGGAGCACCCGCTGACCGTGGACGTCCGCAGCCGGCGCGATGCGAAGATTTCGGGCCTGGCGGAAACCACCACCTACTACTTCGTGGTCGCCGCCTACGACTCCGCGGGACGGCTTGGCGATCCGTCGGCGGAAATCGTGTGGACCTCGCCGGACTGCACGCCGCCCGAGATTGCGGCCCCGGGACTGCAAATCTTCCGCGCGGGAACCAACGGCTGGCTGGAACTTCCCGACCTGCGCACGCTGGCGACCGTCCGCGACAACTGGTCCGAACCGGCCGACATGCGGCTCGAACAAACGCCGCCGGCGCTGACCCGGTTGGCGCCGGGCGAACACCTGATCAAATTGACCGCCACGGATGCCGACGGCAATGCGGCCGCCTGTGCGCTGCCGGTGCGCGTGCTCAGCCCGACGACCGTTGGGCCGGTTTGGCTCGATCTGGAAGATCCTCGCGTCGGCGTGGGACAGACGCTGGAGTTCCCTGTCCAAGCCGTGGAGTTTGACGGACAGCCGCTTGCGCTCTGGGCGCTGGGATTGCCCGCCGGCGCCGTGTTCACGGATTTGGGCGGCGGCGCCGGCCTGTTGCGCTGGATGCCCCAGCGCCTGCACCTGGGCGATCATGCGGTTCAATTTCTGGCGTCGGACGGCGAGCATAGCGACGCCCGCACGGTGTTCATTCATGTGTCCACGTTCGAAGTCACGGAGCCCGTCAGCGCGGAAGTGGTCCGCGCCCGCGGTCCGCTGCGCGTGAGTTGGAGCGGCGCGGAGCCCCTGCAAACCGTCGATCTCGACCTCTGGCGCGGGGGCGAACGGATCATGACCCTGGCCAGCGGCGTGGCGGCGCCCGACCCCGCCATGGGCTGGAGCGCCGAATTGCCGGCCGGCCTGCCGCCGGGCGCGGACTACAGCGTTCGGGTGCTCAACGCCCAGAATCCGGCCGACTACGCCTGCTCGCCCCGCTTCTCCAGGCTGCCCGCCGGTTTCAATGACTACAACGGCGACGGCCGATCGGACCTGGCGCTGTTCTACCCCGGCAAGTATCGCTGGTACGTGCGCGACGCCGCCGACAGCAACGCGCTGAGCCTGGCGGAAAACTGGGGCTTTTCGGGCTGCGTGCCCGTGCCGGGCGACTACGACGGCGACGGCGCCTACGACCTGGCCGTCTACGACACCCGCCGCGCGCAGTGGTGGATTCGCTCGCAAACGCAGAACACCAACCTGGCCGTCGGCGTCAATTGGGGCTACCGCGATTGCGTGCCCGTGCCCGGCGACTACGACGGCGACGGCGACGCCGACCTGGCGCTCTACGATCCGCGCCGCGCGCTGTGGCATATCCGCTCCTTGCAGTCGGGCGTCGCGCTCGCCACCAACCTCGCCTGGGGCTGCCGCTACGGAAAACCGGCCCCGGGCGATTACGACGGCGACGGCGCCGCCGACCTGGCGGTGTACGATCCGAACCGCGCGGCTTGGCACGTGCGATCCCTCGCCGGCGCGACGCTCCACGCGGGCACCGTCTGGGGCTATCGGGGCGCGCTGCCCGTGCCGGCCGACTATGACGGCGACGGCAAGACGGAACTGGCGGTCTACCGGCCGGGATACGGAACTTGGCACATTTGCCAGCCGCACCCCGCGGCCATGCTGCGGCCGGTCGAAAAGTGGGGATGCTCCAGCGGCGTGCCGATTCCGGGCGATTACGACGGCGACGGCCGCGCCGACCTGGCGGTGTATGAGCCGGGAAAGGGCTTGTGGCACATTCGGCTCACCGACGTCCTGGGCACAAGCTGCCGGCCCGCCAAGTGGGGCAACAGCAGCATGAAGCCGGTGAAGTAGCCCGCCGGCGCCCCCCGCCGCGCCAAGCGGTCCTGCGGATCTTCGGTTGCTTCTAGAGGCGCTGGCCTTTTTCCGCTCCTTTGTCTAGGGTATCTGGTACACAGCCAATAGCGGCGCGGAACGGAACCCTCGCCCGTCAGCGCCAGGAGAACAGCTCGCATGGAACGCATCCGATTGGGCGGCACGGACCTGTACGTCTCGCGCACTGCGTTCGGCGTCCTGCCCGCCCAGCGAATTCCAAAGCAGGAAGCCGCCCGCATTCTGCGCCGGGCCTACGAGGCCGGCATCAACTTCTTCGATACCGCCCGCTCTTACACCGACAGCGAAGAAAAGCTGGGTTACGCTCTCGGGTCTGTGCGCCGGCAGGTCGTTATCGCCACCAAGAGCGGGGCGACGTCCCGGCGCGCGCTGCTGCAAGACCTCGAAACCAGCCTGGACGCCCTGGGCACCGATTACGTCGATCTGCTGCAACTGCACAACCCTAAACACCTCCCCGACCCCGCCGATCCGGAATCCTCCTACGCCGGACTGCTCGAGGCCCGGCGCCGCGGCATGATCCGGCACTTCGGCCTGACCAATCATGCCCGCGAAAACGCCCTCGCCGCCCTGGCCTCCGGTCTGTACGAGACGATCCAGTTTCCCCTGTGCATGATCTCCAGCGCAGATGACCTGGCGTTGATCGCCGCCTGCCGGAAGGCGCAGGTGGGGCTGATCGCCATGAAGCCGCTTTCGGGCGGGTTGCTCACCAACGCGCGCGCCGCCTTTGCCTTCCTGCGGCAGTTCGATAATGTGGTGCCTATCTGGGGCATTCAACGGCTGGAAGAACTCGAGCAGTTCATCGACTGGGAAGCGCAGCCGCCGCCCTTGGACGAGGCCACCTGGAGCGCCATTCGCCGAGACCGGGAGGAACTCGCGGGCCGTTTTTGCCGCGCTTGCGGGTACTGTTTGCCCTGTCCCGCCGAAATTCCCATTCCTATGGCCGCGCGCATGGGACTGTGCCTGCGGCGCATGCCGTACCAGCAATTCTTGTCCGACGACTGGCGTCTGAAGATGAACCGCATCCGCCATTGCGCCGGCTGCGGAGCCTGCGCCCGCCGTTGCCCCTACGGCCTGGATACCCCGGCGCTGCTGCGGCAGATGTTGGCCGAATACGAGGCGTTCCTCGCCGCGCATGGAGCAGCCCCGTTGTCCGCCGCTTCCGTCGCGGCCGCGACGTGAACGCGCCGCCTCCGACGCCGGGGGGGGCGTTCTTCCGCCAGCCGCGAAATGTTCGGCGGGCTCGGCCGGCCGGCTTATGCGCCCCACTTGCAGATGATGCAATGGCGGCAATCGAAATCCGGCGCCGTGTAGCCGCGGCCGCGGCGCGCGGCCAGCGCCGCCTGAATGCGGTTCATCCCCGCCAGAATGCAACCCAGAGCGATGAAGCCGCCCGGCGCCAGAATCATGACCAGCGCCGGCGATACGCCGCCCACTTTCCAGCCCCACGGCTGCCAAACCGTCAACGTCCCGTTTCCCAGCACTTCGCGCACGGCCGCCAGCGCCACCAACGCCGCCGTAAAGCCCAGCCCCATCCCCAGGCCGTCGGCCAGGGACAGCCACACCGTGTGGCGCGCCGCAAACGCTTCGGCGCGCCCCAGAATGATGCAGTTGACCACGATCAAGGGAATGAAAATGCCCAGCGCTTGATGCAACGAGTGGGCAAAAGCATTCATCATCAAATCCACCATCGTCACGAAGGTGGCGGCAATGACAATGAAACAGGGAAT
>Ga0101944_10005091_pt1 | contig 15389 bp, 9 predicted proteins | sample DewCreD2012metaG_FD_75245 | JGI IMG/M metagenome (GOLD analysis project Ga0101944, IMG submission 75245) | Hot spring sediment bacterial and archeal communities from British Columbia, Canada, to study Microbial Dark Matter (Phase II) - Dewar... ...
ACTTAAACCAAATTCAAGTCGATAACAGCGGAAAATGTTAATATTTTCATTATTAACAACACCTTGTTCGGTATTCGAGGAATCTTAACCGGACAGTAGTGTAACAAGATAATTCTCTATTTTTTTATCAAAAAATGATTTAATCATTATTTTGTGTATTCTTTCAGGCCATAATCCATCTTTATCGTATAAGTTTATTGGGTTTTGATGGGCGTATGCAAAGCGGTTGAACTCAATTGCTTTTGCTTTGATTGGATCAAAAAACAAGCTGGATGTATTTTTGTTTAGAAATAATCGAGGAAAAGTTTGAGAAACAGGTAAAGCCCCTTTTTGCCTTTTGAAAAATAATGAAGCGGTTAAATCAGGAGACCGGTAGGGATCGGGAGACAGAAACAGCGCAAGGTGTGCGTCGTAGAGGCGGGCCTTGAAGTTGAAAAGCCCGGGCACGGAGTCGAGCTCCTGGTCGGTGTAGCCGTAGCGCGGATAAAAGGCCTTCTCGTTTCGAAATAGACCGAAGGGGGAATAATCGAAGGCCTGCACGAGGGCGCCGTTTTCATCGCTCATCGCGGCCGTGCTGGAGAGATGGTCCTTGTGAAGGTACCGGATCCCTTTCGATGTGATCTCCGCAATGCGCAGGTTCTTCGCAAAGACGTGACAAACCGGCTCGCCGTCGCGACTCTCAAAGTGAGGACCGACGTATTTCACGACAGACGAAGGGGTGCGTTTGACCGCGCGTCGGTTCAAGCCGTCGTAGAGGAATTCGAGCCGGTCCGGGCAAAGGGAGGAATCGGTCCTCGACCCGCAGGACACCCCCGGCTGGTGGATGCGTGCCACACGGTTTCTGTCGTCGAAGAGGAGCGTTCTTTCGACGGAGAGCGCGGTGCCGGAAAACGTGGGCGCCCGCGTGATGTTTCCGTTTTCGTCGTACTCCAAGGATGCACCGCGGCCTTCCACCTCGATCTCCCGTGGGCCGTGAAAGGGAAAGGAATCGGCATAGGCATAGCGCATCCTCAGGATCTTCGAGGGGTGAACGAGAACCGGCGGGTCGGGGTGCTCGGCGACCAACCGGTGCAGCCGATCGTAGGTGTAGCGGCGGGTGACCCCGGAGAGGGGGTTGCGCACGGCGGCGATGTCCCCCGCCGGGGTGTAGCCGTATTCGCGGTGCAGCAAATCGCCGCCGCCTGAGCCCGCGGGCGGCCGCACGCGGATTTCCCGGATCATGCCCGTGTGCGGATCGTAGGCCCGGATCGTTTCGGTTCCGTTGCCGAAGTAGGCGTAGCCCGCGTTTCCGTCCGAGTTGTAGTCCTCGAAGGCGGCGATCTCACTTCCGGCCTCGTCCAGCACGCGGTGCAGGAGATTCGTTCCGGGGTGGTAGGCGTAGCGGATGCGCAAGCTCCCCACGGGGTAATCGAGGGCGAGGAGATTCCCGGCCGCGTCGTACCGCCGGCTGGTCGTGTAGCGCCTTTCGTCCCCGCTGAAGACTCTCGTTTCGGAGAGAAGCCTTCCCATTTCGTCGTAGGCCTCGAACCGGGTGGCAACCTGTGAAGCCGTGACCGTCGATAGCCGGCCGATCCCGTTCGGGACCCCGGGGTCGTCATAGTCGTAGCGGACCGTCTCCCCCGAAGCAAGGGATCGCACGGCCGTCAGGCGGTTGAGCTCGTCGTAGTCGAGCCGGAGGACCCGGCCCCGGGCGTCGGTTTGGGAGACGAGATTTCCGTTTTCGTCGTAAGCGTATTCCCAGGTGCCCATGTCCGGGTCGCTCATGGCGCGGATGTTCCCGAGGCCGTCCCGCACGAATCGGGTTTCCACCCCAGCGGGATGCACGATGCGGACCAAGTCTCCCGCGGCATCGTAGTCAAACGTCGTCGTGAGGTCCCCGCGATCGCCATGTTCGATCACGCGCACGGTGCGGTTCAAATGGTCGCAGACCGTCGTGCGCGAGGAGCCGTCGGGGTCCGTCACCGTGGTCGCCCCTCCGGCATAATGGTACTGCGTGACGGCGAGCCCATGCTCGCCGTGGGTTTGCCGCGTGCGGGTCGGCCGATCCCAGGGGTCATAGTCGGTTTCCTCGGTGCGGCACGCAAGAGAAGCCGAAAAGCAAGGCCCCCGCAGGCGAACGACCCTTCCCAGGACGTCATAGGACCAGGTGTTCTCGATCGGACGGCCTTTTTCCCCGTAACGGACGGTGCGGATCTTGCGCCCCAGCCCGTCGTACTCCTCATCGACAACCTGCGGCGGGGCGGGGCCGCCGGCATAAAAGCTCGACCGCACCCGGTACGGAAGGGGGTGGTGGCGGTAGGAGAGGATTTTCCGGCCTCCGTCCGGGAAGTCCGCGCGCAGGAGGCGGCCTGCGGCGTCATACTCGAAGAGCGTGCGGTTGCCGTTCTCATCCTCCAGGACCGAGGCCTTGCCGATGCGGTAGTCCAAACGGGGGACTTTCCACACATGGTCGGCTGAGCCGGTCCGCGGCAGCACGATGCGGACCGGAAAGGTCGCCGTCGCCGGGTCGTACTCGTAGCGGGTCGTGTGGCCGCGCCCATCGACCGTTTCGACCGGGTTGCCAAAAGGGTCGTAGTGCCGGATGACCCGGCTAGCGGGTCCGGTTTCGTTGATGCGCTCTTCGGTCGTTACGTTTCCGCGGCTGTCGTAGCCGTAGCGCGTGCGCCGAACGACGGTTCCTCCTGCGCCGCTCAGCATCTCTTCCTCGATGCGCCAGTTCCAGAAGCCGACGTTGCGATGGGCATACGCGGCCGTCGTCTCCTCCGCTTCGCTCCCCGTGCGGCGCAATCGGGTGAGACCGCCATGCAGGCTGCTGTGCTCGAACTCCCAGCGGGAAACGACGGTGGGGTCGAAAAAGCGCTCCTCGGTTTTCGCCGCCAGCCTGACGAAGCGCGCCTCGCCTGCCAGGGGCTCCGCCGCCCAGGCCATGGCCCTGCGCGCAAGAAGCGCCCTGCCCGGGTCGCGCTTCACCCTGCGGATCTCTTTGCCCGCGCGGTATTCGTCCTGGTGGTACTCGGTTTCAAGGAGGCTTCCGTCAGGCCGGGTTTCCTCCAGGCGGGCGAAGCCGCGGAACTCGCCCCGTTCCCGGTCGTACCAGCCGCCGCCGTAGTCGTATTCCTGCGCGAAGGTGAGACCGTTTCCGTCGCTCGTTTCGATGGCGGCGATCGTCGTCCGGGGGAAGGGGAGGTAGGGGTGCTCGGCCTCCGCGGAAGTCCCGTAGCGGAAGCGGGTTGTCCTGCCGAAGCCGTTTTCGAACCCGACGAGCAAGTCCGGGTCCTCGGGGGCGGAGAGGAGCGTTGTGAAGCCTCCATAAGAATCCCGCAGGGTGAGGTCGGCCCCGCCGCTTCCGTCCGCGTTCACCAAAGCGAGGAAGCCCTTCAAGGGGGGCCCTCCGGGAAGGGGCGAACGCACGGCCGGCAAAAAGGTCCCCCCGTGCGTGGCCAGGTGGCAGGACACGGAGTTGGAATTGAAGGTGTCGAGCACGATGTCCGCCCGGCCGTCGCCGTTCACGTCGGCGACCCGGATTCGGCCGGCGTCGATCGTGGCCCCCTTGAGGTCGGTTTCGATGCCGGGCGCAAAAGCCCCGGTCCCGAGGGAGTGGTGCACGCTCACCCGGCAGGAGAGCCGATGCACCTTGAGCAGGTCCGGAAGCCCGTCGCCATTGAAGTCCCCGACGAGAAGCGATCCCCGGTCGTTCGGGCCGTTTTTCAGATCGGTCACCACCGCTGGCCCGAAGGTCCCGTCCGCCTGCGCGAGGTGAACGAAAACGAGCGAAGAGGTTCCCGTGCGGACGAGGTCCTCGCGGCGGTCGCCGTTTGCATCCATGAGAAAGACGTGGCCGGTGTCGAGAACGGCGGCGAGGTTGGTCCTCACGCCGCCGTCGAAGCGACCCGTTTCGAGCAGGCGATGGACGCTGACCAGCCCCCAGCGCGTCTCGAGCCGGACCAGTTCGAGGCGTCCGTCCTGCCCGAACACATCGCCGACGAGGATCCTTCCGGGATCGTTGGCTCCCCCGAGATCGGTGCGCACCCCCCGGGCGAAGGAGCCGTTGCCGGCACCGCGGTGAAAGAAGACCGTTCCCTGGGTCCCCCGCTCCAGGACTTTGAGAATGTCCGAGAGGCCGTCGCCGTCGAAGTCGGCGACGTGGATGAACCCGGCCGTGTTGGCATCCCCTTCGAGGCGTGTCGTCGTTTTGCCGCGGAACCCTCCGGCGCCGTCGGCCAGGTAGACATGGACCTCGGGGCTGAACCCCCGCGACTCGAACTTGAAGAGGTCGGGAAAGCCGTCGCCGTCGGCCGTGCCGAAAAAGACAAAGCCTGCCGCGTTTGCCCCGGCCGTCGGCGTTTTCGCTGCCGGCCGGAAGCTCCCGTCGCCCCCCTCCTGGTAGACGAAGCGCACGGGCGGGAGCGGGTCCCCGCGGATTTCCTTGAGCCGCGAGCGGCCCGAGCGGCCGGTTTCGTAGATCAACTGGAACAGGCGCGCCGGCTGGCCGTTTGCTGTCACGCGCAGAGATTCGAGCCTCTTCGCCATGACGACCCGGCCGCGGCTTTCGTAGGATTCGAGCGGATCGGGGCGGTTGCCGTAGCCGAACTGCACGCGGTGGGCCGGGGCCAGGCGGTCGTGGCCGGTATAGAGAATCTCGAGGGGGTAGGGCTGCCCCTCATCCCGGCTGTAACGGATGCGGTACCAGTTGCCGTTTATGTCCTCGGCCCGGTCGAGCAGCCACTCGAAGACGCCGTGTTCGTTTTCAAGCCGCGACTCGGCGCTGCTGCCGAAGAACCAGCGGCGGCCCTCGCGATCCGTCACCTCCCAGCCCCGGCGGTCCGAGAGAAAGCGATACTTGCGGAACTCGGCCTCCCGCTTGGCTCCATAGAAACCCGCTCCCCAGTCGGGCCGGGGGACGAGCTCGCCGGCGTCGTGTTCGAAGCGGACCCCGCGAAAGTCCAGGCCGTTGCGGGTCGAGCGGCGGATCGACCCGAGCGCAAGCTGCCAGCCCACGCCCAGCATCCCGTTTCCTGCCCCGCTGCGGTAGGCCAGGCCGAGATCGGGGGCCATCCCTTTTCTTCCCGGCGGAAGGGGGATGGCGAATTTCAGCTCGAGGGCCCCGCTGTTGGCGAGGGGGGCCGGCTCGAGGCGCGGCAGCGGGGGAGCGATCGTCTCCGGCGGAAGAATGGCGGGGTCGTAGGGAGCCTCTTCCAGGGCCTCGAGGCCGCCGGGGAGAAAGCCCAGAACGAACAGCCCGAACACCGCGGCAAGGCTCCGGACGGAGCGCCTTCTCTTTCGCTTCATGGCTCGAGCGCGATCTGTTTGAAGACGAGTCTGCCGTAGCGGTCGTACTCGAAGAGGTTGGCCGCGGACACGGGCGCTTCGCGGCGATCCCCGGGGTGCGTGCCACTGCGGAATTCCTGAAGGTTGCTGAAACCGTCGCCATCCGCATCGCCTGAGGCGTCCTGGTCGAGGTTTCCGAACATCTCGTACTCCCAGGCATCGGCGAGTCCGTCGAGGTCGGTGTCGGCCTGCGGGGAAAGGGCGATCACGAGACGGGCCACAGCCGTCGCCGCAAGCACCGAGCCGGCTGGGGGATCCTGGGCGAGCACCCGGCCGTCGGGTTCGCCGGTGCCCGCCCGAACCGAGATCCGCTCGAGGCCGATTCCCGCCTCTTCGAGCCGCCGCCGCGCCTCTTCGAGGGGAAGGCCGGTCACATCGGGCACGGCGGCGGGGGAGCCTTCGGCCGTGATGACGATGTGCCGGGGAAGTTCTTCTTCCCCCTCCTGCCCCTCTTCGCCCTCGCGGATGCGAAGCTCCACCGCATAGAGGCCGGGCCGATCGGGAACCAGCAGGGTGCGGCCGCTTTGCGGGTCGGTGATCCCGGTCTCGCTGCCGCGGGGGCGCTCGAGCAGGCGCCAGCTGTAGACGAGCCGGCCGGGATCGCCCTCCGGAGAGGACGGTCTCCCGTCGAGGATGACCTCCTGGCCCGGGCGTACCCGAAGGTCTTCCCCGGGCCGGGCGATGAGGGGGGATCGGCGCAGGCGCCCGGATGGGCCGTTTCCGGGGCCTTGATCGTGCAAGAGCCGACCGGGTGGCTTATTTCCCCTTTCCTCAGGCGGCGAGGCGGCGGAAGCGGTTTCGCCCGGCTTCGCCGCCTCTACAGGCGTTTCCTCCCCGACGGCAGGGGCTTTCTTTCCTCTTGCCGGAAGGATGTTTTCTTTGCCGCCGGTGTACCCCGATTCGTATTTCCTCTCCGGCGCCATCCCCATTGTCCCATGGGCCGGGGGACGCGGCGGCCGGGGCTCGGATGCCTCCTTCAGGTTTGGGGTTGCGGCGATCCGGTCGGTCGGCTGGGGGCGCGAGAATGCTGTTGGGGCAGGCCGGGGGTAGTCGAATGCGGCCTGGAAGGCGAGGGCGAGAAAGGAAAGCGCAACGGAAAAGGAAACAAGGAAAAGTAAGGAATCCCTTTTCCTCTCCATGGCCCGCCTCCGCTCTGGGACAGCGGGCCCCGTAGCAGAGAGGAATCGGCCGGGTCAACAGAAAAATTCTAGCTTTTACAGCATTTTACGCCATTTTACACCCATTGCCGCAACTTGACGCGTTCTCGGGCGTCAATCCCACCCTTTCTGCCGCGCGGGAATTCTCCTCAGGCTCTCGGCGCCCGCCTCCCTGGAGAAAGCCTCGGATTGAGGGGTTCTCGCAGGCCCTGGTGAGCGCCACCCGGACCGGGGCTGCTCGCCGCGAAGCGTGGAAACGGCGGGCGGCGATGCGGCGGGCGCGGCCTCGCGCTGCAGATAGCGGCGGGGCTCGCGGGTCCTCTCCTGCGGCACGGTCACCGCGGTCTGCCGCGGGCCGGCCGGGGGCTCGTTCTGAAGGCGCGGGGCCGGGGAGGGCTCCCGATGAAACCCCGGCAGCGGCTGGGGGCGTGGTGCAGGCCCCGGATCGCGGTTGGGCATGGGCGCCTGCCGGTCCTGGGAGGCACGTTCGGCCTCGCTGATCGGTGTGCGGACCTCGCGCTGCGGATGGCGGGAGGGCTCGCGGGTCCTCTCCTGCGGCACGGTCACCGCGGTCTGCCGCGGGCCGGCCGAATCTTCTGCCTGGAAGCGGCTGGGGTTTCCCGGTTCCCGGCGGGGCGCGGGCGCCTGCCGGTCCTGGGAGGCACGTTCGGCCTCGCTGATCGGCGTGCGGACCTCCTTGGGCCGCTCCTCTTCCCGTTGCGGCCTGTGGGCCTCCCCCATGGAAGGCCGGTTTGGCTCCTCACCGACAACGCGCATCGGGCGCTCAAGCCGGTCACCGCCCCAGGTCGGGTGGCGGCCTCCGGCGTCATGCCGCCCCGCAAAGCGGCCGTGGTCGAATCGTCCGCGGGCGAAGTGGTCTTCGCGGGCCTTGACCACGGCCTGATGGGTGCGCGCGTGCTCGAAGGAGCGCAGCTGATGGACGTGCACGACGGTCGTGTGTTTGACGACCACATGGTTCACGATCCGGGGGCCGCCCCAGCCGCCCCACCAGGGGCGCCTGAATTCCGGCCGGCCCCACCAGGGGACGCAGGGTTCTCCCCAGCCGAGGGCGACCCAGGCCTGCGGCGGCCCGTTCAGGCTGAAGAGAAAGCTCCCGGAAGAGCTCGCGGCGAAGACGACGAGGGCAGGGGCATAGACGGGCCGGACGATGCGCGGCCCGGGGGCCCAGCACCAGCGACCGTGCACCCGCACCCAGCGCCCGTAGTGAAAGGGTGCCCAGCCCCAGGGTTGGGTGTCGACCCAAGTCCAGCCGTAATAGGGGTCGTGGACCCAGAAACCGGTGCTGTAAGGGACCCATGCCGGAGGGACGTAATAAGGGGTCCATACGGGGCCGTACTCCGGGACCTCGCGCCAGTAGCCGTACCGGTCGAGCTCCCATGTCCCGTAGAGGTCGGAGGCGACGTAGCGTTCGCTTTCGCTGCGGACGAGGTCATCGGTGCGGGCGATGTTCCAATCATCCCAGGCATCGGCCGCAGGGACGGGGACGGTGGCGAAGGAGCCCCCCGGCCTGGGGTCGAGCGTGAACTCTCGGCCGGAGAAGACCTCGATACGCCCGCCGCCGGGAAGGGTGAGCGCCGCCAGGCCACCGCGGCGCACCTGGAGGACGATTTTCTCCGGGGCGGCCGTGACCCGGTAATACCCGGCCTGCCGGATCACGGTCGAGAGGCCGCCGGCGAGGATTTCGACGCCTCCCTCGGCCGCCGTTTGGCGGATGTCCAGGGCGAGATCCCCCTCGAGCAGACCGAACGCGAGCCCGTCCCGTTCGCGGCGTTCGAGCACGAGGGCCGTGTTCGACCAGCCGCGAGCGAAGGCTTTCGGCCCGATCTGGAGCTCAAAGGAGCTGCGCGAGCCGCTGCGGAGGAGATCCCCCGGCGCAAGGGGCATGTTGACCACGGCGGGCTGGGCCGCGGCGCCCCCCCCGCGCTCGAGGCTGACGTCTCCGTCCAGCCAGGCAAGGCGCGGCGGAACGGGTCCGAATTCCTCTTCTCCCGCGAGATCGGCGGGCTGAGACCGGGCGGCAGGCGCGGCGAGAGCCAAGGCGAGGGCGATCCAGAGCGAAAGAGCCAAGCGGGGCGACATCGGCTTTCTCCACGGGGCTGGGGGGTTCATGGCACGCATCTGGTCCGGTTAGACGAGGCAACCCGCGAAAGCGGTTACCCGGGGGGGGCGGAGCCGGGCGCCTTTCCCGCCGTGATGCGGCGCGGCGTATCCCGTGGACAAGGGGGGGTCAGCGCACCTCAGGCGGGAGGGTCGGTGGAGGGATCGACAAAGTAGCCGTATTCCTTGGCGTTTACGTTGTGCCGCTTTTCCCAGCCGATGGTCGAGGAGGCCGTCGGGCCGTAATCGTGGCCGGGCCAGACCACGGTGTCGTCGGGGAGCGTCATCAGGCGCCTGATCGAGGCCGCAAGCGTCGGCCGGTGGCCTCCGGGCAAGTCGGTCCGGCCGCTGTCCCCGACGAAGAGGGTGTCGCCGGTGAAGAGATGGCCCTCGGCGTAGAGGCAGATCCCGCCCGGCGTGTGCCCCGGGGTGTGCAGGACGCGGAAGACGATCCGCCCCACCCGGAGCTCGTCGTCGCCGCTGAAGAGGCGGTCGGCCGGGACGCGGGGGGAGGCGTCCGCGGCATGCATGAAGATGGGGGCGCCGGTCAGCCGTTTCAGCTCGCCGCTTCCGGCGCAGTGATCCGGGTGGCCGTGGGTGTTCACGATGGCCGTGATGTTCAACCCGGCCGCGCGGGCCTCCTCGAGCAGGGGCTCGATATCGAAGCCGGGATCGATCGCCAAGGCCTCGCCCGTCGCCTCGCAGCCGACCAGGTAGGAAAAATTCGCCATGTCCCCGGTTGCGATCTGGCGGATGATCACGAGCGTTCTCCTTCCGTGTTCTGCAGGACGTTTGGCTTTCAACCTAACGGCGGCCCGGCCAGCCGTCAACCCGCCCCCCGGGCACAGAAAGCGGTTGCAGTCTTCGCCGTTCGATCGTAGTCTTCGCCATCGCGGGGCGGACGGCATCTTTCGCCGCCACAAGGAAACGGCACCACTCATGGGACTTTTCCGGCTTCTTCTCCAGGACCCCTGGACCTTCGCCCTGCTGGCGTTCCCGCTTCTCTACTCCATCATCCTCCACGAGCTCGCCCACGGCTGGGTGGCCCTGCGCATGGGGGACCCGACGGCGAAGCGGCTCGGCCGCCTGAGCCTCAACCCGCTTCGCCACCTGGACCCGATCGGGACCCTCATGCTCTTCGTGTTCGGCTTCGGCTGGGCGCGGCCGGTACCGGTCGTCGTTCAGAACCTCCACCCCGTGCGCCGGGGGTTCATCCTGGTTTCCGCCGCGGGCATCGCTGCCAACACCGCGGTCGCCTTTGTCGCGCTCTTCCTGCAACGCTGGCTTCAGCCGGGGGGCGTCGCCGCCCCCTTTCTTTACATCCTGGCGCACGTGAACCTCATGCTCGCCGCGTTCAACCTGATCCCGATCCCGCCGCTCGACGGTGCCAAGATCCTGCTCGGCCTCTCTTCGGGGCCTCTGCAGCGGATGCTGATCCGCCTCGAGCGCTACGGGTTCTTCATCGTGTTGGCCATGCTGGCGTTGGGGCTGCTCGACCCGCTCATCCGACTCTTCCGCGCCGTGCTGCTCGCGCTGATCGGCCTTTTCCTGCCCTGAAGCCGGCTCTCAGGGTCCATGTACCGCCGGCCCCCCCTTGAGCGAGCTGGGGGCCTCTCCGGGGAGGTGCGGCCATGCGCCTCAGTCATCTCTTTTCCCCCGTCCGCCTGGGGACCGTGGAAGTCCGCAACCGGCTCGTCATGCCCCCGATGAGCGTCAATTTCGGCGTCGACGAGCAGGGCTTCGTCACCGAGCGCCACATCGCCTACCTCGCCGCGCGCGCCAGCGCCGGAACGGGTCTGATCGTCGTCGGCGGCGGGGCCGTTCACCCCGACGGCCTCGATCTCCCGCGGATGCCCCCCGTCTGGGACGACCGTTACATTCCCGGCCTGCGGGCGCTCGCGCAAGCGGTCCAGGGTTTCGGGGCGCGGATCGGCCTGCAGCTCCTCCACGGCGGCCGTCAGGCCTACCACGACCGGCGGGTCGCCCCCTCGCCGCTTCCGGCGCTTGCCGTGGTGAAGGGGGTTCCGCGCGAGCTCGGCCTCGAGGAAATCCGCGATCTCGTCGCCTCTCACGCCGAAGCCGCCCGGAGGGCGAAGGAGGCGGGGTTCGACCTCGTCGAGATCCACGCCGCGCACGGCTACCTGATCAGCGAGTTCCTCGCCCCCAACGCCAACCGCCGCAGCGACGCATACGGGGGGAGCTTCGAAAACCGCATCCGGTTCCTGCTCGAGATCGTGGCCGCGATCAAGGCGCGCTGCGGCCGGGATTTCCCGGTGGGGGTGCGCTTCAACGGCGAGGACTACGTCCCCGGCGGCTGGAGGCTGGAGGAGGCCCTGCGGCTCGCCCCCCGGCTCGAGGAGGCCGGCGCCGACTGGCTGCACGTCTCCGCCGGCGTTTACGGCTCCATGCCGGTCACCATCCCCTCGATGTATGAGCCTTGCGGCCTCTTTGTCCATCTTGCGGAGGCGGTCAAAAAGACGGTGCGCATCCCGGTGATCGCCGTCGGCCGCATCAAGGACCCGCTTTTCGCCGAGCGCATCCTGGCCGAGGGCAGGGCCGACCTCGTCGCCATGGGTCGGGCGCACCTCGTCGACCCGGAGCTCGCCCGCAAGGCAAAGGAGGGGCGGCTCGAGGAGATTCGTCCCTGCATCGGCTGCTGCCGGGGATGCATCGAGAGCGTGCTTGCCCTGCAGGAGGCGACCTGCGTCATGAACCCCGAGCTCGGCCGCGAATACCTCCTCGAGCGGGCATCCCCCCGGGCGGCCTCGCCGAAGAAGATCCTCGTCGCCGGGGCCGGCCCCGCGGGGCTCGCCTGCGCGCGGGTGCTCGCCCTGCGCGGCCACCGCGTCATCGTGGCCGAACTCCGCGATCGCCCCGGCGGGGCGCTTTGCGAGGCGAGCCGGCCGCCCGGCAGGCAGGAGCTCTGGGAGCTGGTCGAATTCCTCCTTGCGGAGCTGCGAGGTCTCGGGGTCGAAATCCGCCTCGGAAGCCCGGTGGATGAGGCCTTGATCCGCGGGATCGCCCCCGACGAGGTCGTGGCGGCGACGGGCGCAAACCCGCGGATCCCCGAGATCCCGGGCCTCTTCGACTCCGGGCTGGCGCTGGCCACGGTCCTCGAGGTGCTCCGGGGGGAGGTCGTGCCGGGCGGGCGTGTGGCCGTCCTCGGCTCGGACCAGGCCGGCATGGTGACCGCCGATTTCCTGGCCTCGCAGGGGCGCGAGGTCGCCGTGCTCGGGGAGGGGCGCTTCGCCCCGGAGCTTGCCCCGAACGACCGCACCTCGCTACGCCGACGGCTTGCCGAAGCCGGGGTGAGACTCTACAGAAACGCCGTCATCCGCGGCTTTCCCCCGGAAGGCATTCTCTTCAACCACGACGGCGGAAGCGGGCTCCTCGAGGGCTTCCGCGATCTCGTGATCGCCCAGGGCTTCCGGCCCGAGCGCGGCTTGACCGGCCTGCTCAACCGGCTCGGGGTGCGCTACCATCTCCTCGGGGACGCCAAGGAGCCGCGCACCCTGCTCGAGATCACGGCCGAGGCGGACGAGCTGGGCCGCGCCCTCTGAGCCTTTCCCCCGCCCGCTCCGGACGGCATCCGCCCCCTTGACGCGCCCTGGCCGCCCGCCGGAGCCCGCCGCCTTCAAGCCCGGCCGGAAAGGGCCGATATAGCTTCAGAAGAAGACCATGCAGCCGGAAACGGCCTGCAAGGCGGGGAACAACGGCGTGGCCGAAGCGGATCCGATATCGCGGCCCGGGAAGGGCCCGGAAGAGGAAGCACCCTTTCAGGGGCTTGAGGCGGGGGAGCTGCGCGATCTGCCGGGCGGGGAGGGCGCCTCCCCAGAGGGCGGGGCCGCCCCGCCTGCGCCGGAGCCCGGGCAGGTGAACGCCGGGGAACCGCCACCCGCCGAGGGCCCCGGGTCGGCGGAGGAAGCGCAGGAAGCACCGGTCGAGGGCCCCGGGACGGCGGCAGCCACCCGCCTCCACCCCCCTCGCCGCCGATGGGCCTGGATCGCGGGGGCGGTTTTCGTCATTGCCCTTCTTGCGCTCGCCGCGGTGGCCGGCCGCCGCTTTTTGCCCCCGGCGCCCGCGCCGGGCGGCGGGGCGGAGACGGCTGCGGCACTCGCCCCCGGGGCGCCCGCTTCGGCCCCACCGCCTGCCCCCGCGCCCGAAGGCGCCATCCCGCCCGAATGGTGGGCTCTGGAATCCCGCCTCCGCGAGATCGACGCCTTGCGCGTCCGTCTCGAAGCCAAGCGCGTCGCACTCAGACGGCTTCAGGCCGAGTACGCCTACGGGGTCCTCGAGCTCGAGGAGGAAGCCCTTCCGCTTCTGCGCGAGGAGGGGGGAACGCCCATGGAGCGGCGCCAGCGGGAGCGCGCCCTTGCCCTCCTGGTCGAGAATCTCCAGCGCCGCGCGGCCGGACGCGACGGCCTCGGCAGGGCGATCTCCGCCCTGGAGCGCGCGGCCGAAGAGTTGCTCTTCCTGAAACGGCGGGCGCTTCTCGAGAAAACGCTCCAGGGGCTATTTGCCGCAACCGACCCGGCCCTCCGCTTCCCCGAGATCGACCGCGCTCTCGCCGCCAGGGAAGAGCTGCTCATGCGTCCGCCGGCCGAGGAGCCCCATCGGCTGCCGCCCCTCGAGGCCATCCGCCGCGAGCTTCTGGAAAAGGCCAAGACCGCGGATGTCTCCCCGGAACGGAGGCGCGATCTGGCGATCGCCGCCGAGATCTGCGCGGGCGACCTGGGACGCGCGGCCGAACTGTCGAGCCTCACCCTGCGGGCGGCCCGCTGCCTTGCGGAATCGCCCGCGGCAGACCTGTTTCTCACCGGCGTGCGGCGCATCCGGCCGGAGGCGGCGGCAAGGCTTGCCGCCTGGCGCGGCGACTGGTTGTGCCTGAACGGCCTGCAAAGCCTCCCGCCGGAGATCGCCCGGGCTCTCGCCTCGTGGCCGGGCAGGCGTCTTTCGCTGAACGGCCTTGGCCAGCTGTCCGAGGAAAGCGCGCGCGAGCTTGGCGAATGGCCGGGCGCCGAGCTCGAGCTCATGGGGCTGAAGGGCCCGGCCGGGGTCGATCCGCTGCTTGGCTGGGAGCGCCGGGGGAGGACCCTTCGCCTTCCCGCGGCGGTGCGGGCCGTTGGGGGCGGCGGTGGATCGCCCGCGGCGCGGGGGGCCGCGGCCGGGCCGCAGGCGGGAGGCTGAGCCGTGTGCAGGCTTTGCGAAAAGCGCTCGCTGGTTTGGCTGCTTGCAGCCCTCTGCGCGGGCGTCGTTCTTCCCGCGGTTCCTTCAGCCGGCGCGGGGGCCGACGAAGCCGCGCTTCAGGAGGCGCTCGGCGCGATCGACGCGGTCGAGCAGCTCCTGCGCCAGAGGGAGGCGCTCATCGCGGAGAAAAAAACCGAGATCCTGCGCCTTGGCGCCGAGTGGGGCCTCGGGCCCGCGGCGCGGAACGCGGCCGCCCGCCCCGAGGGCGAGCGCTGGGGGGGGCAGCTTGCGCGGGAAATCGCGGCGTACGCCGAGGCGATGGACGAGCGCATCGCCGCCCTCCGCGGCGCGCGCCTTGCGCTCGGCTTCCACCGCGGCCGGCTGCGCGACGAGTTGCTTCGTCTGCGGACGCTCAACGCCGCCCCAAGCGAGGGGTTTCTGGCCGCGCTTTCCGCGGAGCTCGAGGCCTGCCGCCGGCTCGTCGCCGAGCCCATCCGCCGCGGCCCGGTCCTTGCGCCGGGCTCCTGACCTGGCCGCCGAAAAGCGGGGCTCTCCCCCCGGAGGCCGCCCTCAGAGCAGCCTGAGCTCCTGCAGCCGTTCCATGGCCCGCTGGCCGATGGTCGTCGCCCCGCTGATCGCCTGCACGATGTGCCAGCCGGCCTCGGCGGGGACGCCGGAGTTCATCATCACGAGGGCCGTGTTGAGGCTGCGTTCGATCCCCGTCCAGGAATCGGCGGGGGCGATCCGCCGGGCGAGCTGGATTTCGCTGGCGATCATGCCGATCAGCGGCCGCAGGAACCGTTCGAGCCCGTGCTTTTCGTGTTCCGGGATCCCCTGGTAGACCTCCAGCAGCTGGGCCACCATGAGCAGCCCCGCCTTGGCCTTTTCGCTCTGGGAATAGGCGAAAATCGCTTCCCGTGCTTCCATCGGCGTTCCTTCCCCCGCGGCCGGCCGGGCCGGCGGGCCGCCGTTCACGGCCAGGGATGCGATCGCTTTCGGGTCTGACATGGTGCAATCTCCTTCCTATCCCTCCCGCATGCCCGTGAGGGCGATGCCGCGCACGAAATAGCGCTGCGCCAGGAGGAAGACCAACAGCATGGGCGCGGTGGCGATGGTCACACCGGCCATCAAGGGTCCCCAATCGGTGGTAAAGCGCTGCCGGAAAACCATCAGGCCGAGCTGGATGGTGCGGAAGCGGTCGTCGGTGGTGATCACCAGGGGCCAGAAAAAGTCGTTCCAGTAGCCCTGGAAGGTAAAGATGCTGAGCGCGGCGAGTGAGGGCCTGGCCAGCGGCAGGACGATGCGGGCAAAGATGCCCAGGTCGCCGCAGCCGTCGATGCGGGCGGCGTCGAGGAGGTCATCGGGCACGGTGCTGAAGAACTGGCGCAGGAGGAACACGCCAAAGGCGCCGCCGGCACCGGGAACGATCAGGCCGGCATAGCTGTTCAGCCAGCCTTTGCCCCCCTGGCCGAGCCAGTTGTTGCCGCCGGCGAAGGGGATGCTCTTGACGACCAGGAAGGAGGGGATGAGGCTGACGATGCCCGGGATCATCTGCGAGCCCAGCACCAGCCAGAAGAGGGCCTCGCGGCCCCGGAAGTA
>Ga0101944_10005092_pt1 | contig 15383 bp, 9 predicted proteins | sample DewCreD2012metaG_FD_75245 | JGI IMG/M metagenome (GOLD analysis project Ga0101944, IMG submission 75245) | Hot spring sediment bacterial and archeal communities from British Columbia, Canada, to study Microbial Dark Matter (Phase II) - Dewar... ...
CGGCGGCAAAGTCAAACCCGATCTTGGGCAGCACCTGGACCTGGCGGAGTCCCCTCTGGGTGATCTCCACGGGGTCTTCAGCGGTCCAAATCTTGGTTTCAGGCTTGTTGATGTGGGCCAGAATGGAATGAAGGGTTGTGGTCTTCCCGCTGCCCGTGGGCCCAACGCACAGCACAATCCCATAAGGCTTGCTGATGAGGTTGAGCAGAAGCGTGTAGTCTCTCTCGCTGAGCCCCATGTTGGCCAGCGGAATGGGCTCCCCGGCTTGGAGAATCCGCAACACCACATCCTCCTCCCCGCCCACCGTGGGAATGGTGGCCACCCGGAGCTCGATGTCCAGGGGGCCGAATTTTTTGAATTTGATCTTGCCGTCCTGGGGTTTTCTTCGTTCAGAGATATCCAGATCCGCCATGATCTTCAGGCGGGAAACCAGGGCCTTTCGGTAGTGGTAAGGCACGGTCTGGTACTTCTGGCACTGCCCGTCGATCCTGAAGCGGATTTCCGCGCCTTCCTTGCCGGGGTAAGGCTCGATGTGGATGTCGGAGCAGTTCTTCCTCTGAGCATCGGTGATCACTTTGTTGACGAGCTGCACAATGATGCTGTCGTTTTCGGTGAGCATCTCGGCTCCCGCTTCCATCTCCTCCTGTTCCTGGACATCCATCTTGTTGAGGATCTCGTCGATGGATCCCTCCTCCTGCATGCGCGTCCCGCCGTAGAAATAATCCAGAAACTGGAGAATGTCGTCGCGGAGCCCCACGGCGAACTCATACCCTTCGGCAGGGAGCAAGGACTTGATGCTGTCGATCTTGTCGAGCCGTTGCGGGTTGTCAATCAGGATCTTGATCTTCCCGTTGACCTTGCCCAGGGGAACCCACAGGTTGCTCCTCAGATACATGGGTTTCAGCTTGGCCAGCAGATCCCCGGGAATCGGATGATTGCTGTCAAAAGGGATATAGTCGCAGTTATAGTACTGGGCGATGGATCGTCCCACATCGTCCTTTCTCACTTTCATGTCTTTGAGAAACACCGACTCGATGCTCACATTCTTCGATCGGGCCATGGAAATGGCGTTCTCCAGCTCGCTTTCCGTAATGACGTTGTTGTCGATGAGAGCGTCGAACTTGGTCCGCTTGGTCCTCTGCTGGGCCATCTTTTTCTGATTGAAAAAAGCAATGCCCAGGACCTTGGCCATCTCCACCGCCGAGTTCTGATCTTCCAGGCTGAATCGGTCCCCGCCTTTCTTGTTGATGAGCTGGAGAACGCCGATGACATACTTCTTGTAAAAAATGGGGACCGTGAGAATCTGCTTCGTCATGTATTTCGACTTCTCATCCCAGCTCTTGTCGAAGGTCAGTTCCCGGTCAATGAGCTTCAGTTCCTGCGTATCGTAAGCGTTGACGATGTTGGTAATCTGGGCGTTGTTTGCCGTGTATCCGGCCAGGCTCTTGTTATTGATGGGGACGCGAATTTCCTGAATGGCCCCCGCAGCAAATCGAGAGTAGACTTCCTTTCTCTTGCCGTCCACGACATAAATCGTGATGCGATCCGCGTCAAAAAGACTCAGGATTTTTTCCCTGAGGTTGATCAAGATTTCATTGATGTCTTTGGCCGCATGAATCTGATTGCCGATATCGTGGAGCGCCTTGTAATAAGACAGCTTCTGCTGATGATTCGGCTCTCGAGCCAGCTTGGCATCCATCCCTCAATCCCTCCTGGAGCACCCGTTGTGTCCCTCTTGAAGTTTTCTCCGTGCCGCAGGACATTCCCGAACGAAGATTATTCGTAAAAGTCTAGCTTTTTGAAATAATCACAGAAAAGGGCCATGGGGGTCTCTCTAAAAACAGAAAACGAAGAGCATGCGGGAAAGACTCCGCAGAGAAGGGGTAACAAAGGCGGGCGGCGAAGTTTACCCGCCTTCGGCGGCGCCAGAGGCGACCAGGGTCTCCTCGGTACCTGTCCGCTGGGAATTCGATGGCGAGTTGCCCGGTGGCCCTCCGCCCGCCTCACCCATGGCGCAAAGCTGGCCAAGGGGGTGTGGCCTCTTCGTTGTTCTGTTTTTAGAGAGACCCCCATGGCCCTTTTGTGGAATTATTTCAAAGAGCTAGGCTGGTACGTTCTTACAGCAGCTTTGCGGCAAGCTCCGCCACCCCTGAGCGTTCTCCTTTGGTCAACATGACATGGCCGGAGATCTTCTCTGCCTTGAGCTTTTCCACCAGGTAAGTGAGCCCGTTGGAGTCCGCATCCAGATAAGGATGATCGATCTGCTCGGGATCTCCGGTCAGCACCAATTTGGACCCTTCTCCCATGCGGGTGACGAGGGTTTTCACCATGTTGGGAGAAAGGTTTTGAGCCTCGTCACAGAGGATAAATTGGTTGGGAATGCTTCTGCCCCTGATGTGGGTGAGGGTTTCCATTTCAATGGTGCCCCGCCTCAGGAAATCATCGAGCAGGTGCCTGGAGTCGCTGCAGGCTCTGAAGAGAAAATCCAGGTTGTCATAGATGGGTTGCATCCAAGGCCTCAGCTTCTCCTCTTTGGTGCCGGGCAGGTATCCGAGATCGTCTCCCATGGGCACCACGGGCCGCATGATCAGAAACCGGTCATAGACCCTTTCCTCGATCACCTTGTGAAGGCCCACGGCCAGAGCGAGCAGGGTCTTGCCCGTCCCGGCGCTTCCCACCAGCGTCACCAGCGGGAGGCTGTCGTCCAGGAGCAGCTCCATGGCGAATTTCTGTTCCTTGTTGCGGCCGCTGACGCCCCAGGTGTTGGCCTCTGCATGTCTCAACGGGTGAAGGGCCCTGTTGAAATAGCGGCAAAGAGCCGATTGCGACGGGTTTTCCGAGTTCCTGAGAATGCAGAACTCATGGGGACAGGGAAGGGGCTCCTGATCCCAGGCCAAGGGATGGCCGGTGTAAAAGGAGGCCAGGGCTTCCCCGGGCACATAGAGTTCGCAGAAACCCCGATAAAGACCCTGGTAGCGCACCCTGTCGATCTGAAGATCCTCGGCCTTGATGCCCATCACGTCCGCCTTGATGCGCAAATTCAAGTCCTTGGTCACCAGAATCACAGGGCTTGCGGTGTCTTTGCTCAGGTTGAGCGCCAGAGCGAGGATGCGGTTGTCGGGTTTATGGGGGTCCAGGCCTTTTGGAAAATCGATCGCCTCCTGATGGTTCAGCTCGACCCGGAGCTCGCCGCCTTTTGGGAGCGCGACCCCGGAAGAAAGGGGCCCCTCCGCCCTCAAGGCGTCAAGCATTCTGGAAACCGAGCGGGCATTTCTTCCGATTTCATCTTGTCTTCTCTTCTGATTGTCTATCTCCTCAATGACGGCCATTGGAATGACCACGCGGTGCTCCTCGAAAACGAAGAGGGCACGAGGATCGTGTAACAGGACATTGGTGTCCAACACATAGGTCTTGGGCATGGATCAAGCTCCTTGCTGGCTGGGGGCTTTGGACCAGGGCCTCCGCTGAGGCCGGGAAGGGCTGACCTGAGAGGGACAGGAGAGGGTGCCGTCATTTGAGGGCGGCCTCCCGGGGCGGACCCTCTGGCCGGGTGATGGGAGCGGCGCACCGGTAGCTGTCCCAGAGCTGAAGAAAGGCGGTCTCAAAGGAGCGGTTCTCCATGTACTCCCGCGCGTGGAGCCGCATCTTGTCCCGCAGGGGAGGATCATCGACGAGGCTCAGGAGCGTGTCCAGGAGAACTTCTTTTTCCTTGGACGGCACGATGAACCCGGTCTTTCCGGGCACAAGGTTCTCCCTGGGGCCTCCCTCGTCCGTGACGATGACCGGCAGCCCGGAAGCCTGGGCTTCCAGCACCACATTGCCGAAGGTGTCGGTGGTGGAGGGGAACACGAAGAGGTCGCTCGACGCATAGGCCTGGGCCAGATCTTCACCGGAAAGGAAACCCGTGAAGGTCACGGGAAGGTCTTTCAGGCTCTCTTTCATGTCCTCCAGGTAAGGGCCCTCGCCCACCACCACCAGTCGGACATGGGGCCTCAAGGCCGCGAGGCTGCGGTAGATCTCGGCGAGCAGGGGCATGTTCTTTTCCTTGGAGACTCGGCCCACGTAGAGCAGCTTGACCTCATCCTCCGTCAGGCCGTACCTCGATTTGAAGAACCCGTTGCGCTTGCTTGGGTGAAAGCGCTTGACGTCGATGCCCCGGGCATAGAACCGGATCTTTTCCTTTGCAACGCCTTTGCGGACGAGTTCGTCGGCGGTGGCCTCGGAAGGGACGTACACCACGTCCATCTGGTTGTAGTACCACACGGTGTATTTCCACATCAGGTCGGCCACCCCTGCATCGTCGGTGAGCAGGTCGGCATACTGGGGAAGGGCCGTGTGGTAGGTCCCGTAGAGCGGGAGTTTGAGGATGCGCGCAATGGCCAGGGCCGCCAAGCCGATGGGCCCGGGAGTGGCGGAGCGGATGTGGGTGAATCCCTGCTCGTAGCAGTAGTCCAGCATCTTGAGCAGCGGCGGATAGTAGAGCTTCATGTCGGGATACTCAGGGAGATCAAAGGCGCCGATGGGCTCGAAATTGACCACGCCCGGCATGGACGTCTCGCAGCCGCAGGTGATCATGGTGAGCTGTTTTCCGTTCTTGAGGGCCGTCTGAGCCTCCATCTGAAGGGTCTTGGCCACACCGTTCACGTCGTAGAAGGTGTCCGTGAAATGGGCGACCTTGAGTTTGGCATTCCGGCAGGCGCCGGCATCAGGGGCGAATCGCTTCCGGTACTCCTCGCAAAACCGCCGGTCCTTGGAGAAGAAAGTGTATCCCACGAAGCAGGGGGAGAGCATGGCGTAGAGGGAGGCGGCCGAGCCGACGGTCTGGAGCACGTCAAAGAGATTGGCGCCCGAAAGATTCCTGAGGGTGGAGTCTGCAAACCGGCCCAGGATCTTCTCCGAGATCCGGTTCACGAAATGAAACCAGATGCGTTCGTTCCTCCACGCCTGACCGCCCGCAGCTTCCACCATCTCATGGATGGAGGGGTCTTCCGTGATGATCTCCGCCGCCTCCTTCTGGATGATGTCCTTCATGCTGGCGGGTGTGGATTTCAGGAGGTGGCTGCACCGTCGCTGGGCAATGACATGGCGCAGCCGGCCCAGGAGCCCCCTTTCTTCTCCGGCAAAGGGGATCAGGGCATGCTCGGCGAATCGCAGGAGCAGGTCCTTGCTCACGTATCGCTCCAGCTGAAACTTCTGCTTGTAAAACTGGTAGGCCACGCTGTAAATGGTTTGAGCCATGGCCCTGGGGTTGGACGCAGGTCCTCCGACCTTGGCCTTGCCTTGCTGGATGCCTTGGAGAAAGCTTTCCACGGAAGAGGCCCCCTCCACCTCCGTGTACACGGCGGCGACACGCACCGAGGAGTGATCGTCGGAGCCCCTGGTGAAATTCTTGACCCACGGCGCATAGCCCACGGGCGCCAGGTCGTACTTGTCGGCCAGGAATTCGATGTCCTTGGGGGTGAGGTTTGAAAGGATCTGCCGGAGCAGCTCGTTCTGGTAGTCGTCGCGGGAGCCGTTGAGCTCGAAATTCTTGAACAGGAGCAGGGCCCGGTCCAGGTGTTCGTGGGTAAGCCGCTCGTTCACCGCGTAAAAGGGATGCGCCAAGGCATGGACGATTCCTTCGGTGTGGAGGTAGGGCACCAGCTCGAAGAGGTTCTCCCGGAGACGCGAGATCTCCTCATGCTGTTTTTCAGAAACGTTCCAGGCCAGCACGTGGAACTTACACCGGTCTTCAGGGAAGTAGGCCGTGATTTCCTCGCTCACAAAGACCCCTGGAAGATGGGCGATTTCCAGGGCGCCGGAGATGGAATTGTGGTCCGTGATGGTCACGAGACCCATGCCCCGGTCACGGGCCAGCCTGTAGAGGGCCAGGGGATGGGTGTAGCTCTCGGCACAGCCGATTTTTCTCAGCAGCCACTCCGAGGGTCTTTTGGAATGCATCGAATGCACATGCAGATCCGCTTTTAGAGACATAGGATTTTTCTCCTTTAAGTTCTTGAACTCATGTTTCTTTATGAGATAGGTGCAAGAATTTGAGCCCCGGACGGGGGGTGTGGTCTCTTTAGAGCTCGCAACCGGAAATGGACTCATCCCGCCAACCGCCCCATTGCCTTCGAACCTTCGCCGAATGCGGCGCAGACCTTCAAGCCAACCGGAGGGCCTGTGCCAAAGGGCTTCTACCGTAACCCACTGACTTTTCGGCGCCGCTTTACCGCCGTGAAGAAATGGTTGCGGCTCTAAAGAGACCACACCCCCCATCCGGGGCTCAGTCAAAGGGTTTCCGTTATTCAATCAGGATGCTCTCTCCGGCGTACACGCGGTCGCCGGGTTTTGCTCTTATGGTCATCCCTTCTTTCCACGTGACCACCAGGTCCACCTGGGAGCCGACCCGGATCATCCCGAACACCTGACCCTGAGCCAGACGGTGTCCCGGGGCGACAAAGGACTCAATGCCTCTGACGCTGCCCCCGGCGATCTGCACCACATAGCAAGAGAGGGGTTGCCCTTTAAAGCTGCCGCTGATCTGGGTCACGGTGCGCTCGTTGTGGACCAGGTGCGAGCTGTTCTCGTAAATGGGGTGACGCCTCAGGATCGATCGCCAGTGCATGGAGCCCATGTGGTGGTTTCTGAGCACGGCCGGGTGGTGATGGATGAATTCCACCTGGCCCGAGATGGGGGCCCGGTTGTAGTGCACGTCGAAGGGGCTCATGAACACCCCGATGAGCACCTTGATTTCCTTCAGATCTTCCCTCACGATGTCGGCAATGGAAAGGGACCTCTTTTTCTTGACGGAGAGGACCGGCGTATGGGGAGGGACTTTTTCAACATAGACCACGGTTCCGTCTGCGGGGCTCACGATGTGCTCGCCCGGAGGAACCCGGCGGCCGGGATTCCTGTAAAACCAGACATGACGCCAGAACACATAGGACAGAAGGAGGAGGAGCGGGATGAGAATCAGAGGGGATGTTAGCGTTCCAAGTATTTCCATGCATCATCCTGCAAGACGCGCACCAGGGCGACCCCCGAAGAAAAGGGGAAATCCAAGGCCTCGAAGAACTCCTTCTCCCTGCGCAAGAGCTTGAGCCAGCGCTTGACCCCCGAGTTGCGGACCATCTCGCGTATGTAGATGTTCGTGTCGTGAAGAAAAATGTAAGTGTTGGTCTTGGATCGGCGAAGGATCTCCAGGAAGTCGTACCTTACGTTTTCCAGGGAGTGGTTGCCGTCTATAAACGCCAGGTCCACCTTGGGCAGGTCCAGCGTTTCATATTTCGGGAAGAATTCCTTGTTGGTCATCTTGTAGTGGTGGATTCTCTCTTCCACGCCGAAGCGGCCGAAGTGTCGCTTCACTTTTTCAGGTTCGCTCCAGTAGCCTCTTCCCCCCACGGTGCACAGCGGCCCATGCTTGAGCACGTCATAGGAAGGATCCACGAAGGTCAGCATTCCCTTGGAGTTGTCCTTGAGCCCGAGGGCGAGGCACACCACGCTGAATCCGAACCCGGAGCCCACCACCAGCACATGATTGGGCCGCAAGGCCCGCACGGCTCCGTAATAAAGATAGCCGAAGCCCAAATTCAGGCTGTCCCGGACTTCGTTGTGCCCCAAGGGCTTGGCGAACTGAAAAATGTCTTGGATCAGTTCCGGGGTCAGGCTGAAGCCGTTATGGGCTTGCCGCTTTTCGCTTGAAACCAGAGTGCTTTGTTTTTTCCTGAGAAGAGCCATCTCAACCTTTCCTTTTGTAAAATATTCTATGATTCAAAAATTTAAACAGAATTAGGGTTGCGCTAGAATATGGTTAGAAAGTTCTTCCCGGCGAGGTCTCTTTACACGCACCAAGTCCAAATGACCGTCACTCCCGCGAAGGCGGGAGTCCAGGACTCTTTAAATTTCCTGGATTCCCGTTTTCACGGGAATGACACAAAGAAGGCGTTGAATTTGTTCTGAACAGATTTCGGAACAGCGCCGGATAGACCGATTCGCCGCTGTCCACCCAGTCCCGGAATTCTTGAGTGTTCTCTCTATGGGTCGGCAGGTACTCCATGAAGCGTTCGAGGTCGAAGTCGCATCCATAGATCCCGGCGCCTGAGAGGGAGGCATCCAGGGCATTGCACTGTTGTTCGATCTGCCGGCCCGCCGGCATCATGTACACCGGCTTGCCGAGGTACATGGCCTCACAGACCGACTCGAACCCGGCGGTGCACATCAAGCCGCGGCAGCGGCTCATGGCTTCCAGAAAGGCCACATCATCGAGCTGATGAAAGACCAGGTTCTCCTGGACCCGGGTCACCCTGGGGGCGTCCTTGCGATCCCAGAACCCGCGGATCTTGACCTCAGGGCATCGGCACTGCTTGGCCGCGAGGTCACGGGCATATCCGTCGTTGAGCACGTAGACCAGGATGAAATCTTCCGTCACCGGGTTCAGGGTCTTGAGTTCTTTGCGCAGGAGCGGCGGCACCACCACCAATTTCCGGCTTTTCACATCCGGCATCCTCCTGAAGGACAGGGCCAGACGCAGATCCGCAGCCATACCGCAGAGACGCACGTACAGAAGCATGGCCTGTTTCGCCGCAGCAGGCATGGCGGGAAAAGGAAACTGCGGATGGAGCATGAGGAACTGATGGCCGATGCAGACCATCCGCGGTTTGGAGGAGGAAAAACGGATGCAGAGGGCGCTCAGAACTTCAAAAAAATTGACCACCACGTCCGGCCGGTAAAAGCGGAAGGCCTCGAGCAGCCGCCTGATGCTGCGTGCGAACAGGGGCAGGCGTCTCAGGTTCTCAAGGGCTGTTCCCAAGATGCTGATGCCCCTGCGGTCAGGGTCTGTTTTGAAGTTGGGACTGTCAAAGGTGAAGACAGGGACAGCCATGCGGTCCAAGAAGAACTTGGGGACCCTTCGAGATTGGCTTTTGCCCACGGCGACCGCACAGATCTCGTGGCCGTTTCTCTCAAGAATCTGTTTCAGGGACAGGGCCTGGGTCATGTGGCCCCGGCCTTCCCCCTGCACGACAAAAAGAAACCTCATGCTGACTCGCTTCCCCCTCCCCTAACCCCTCCCACCCAGGGAGGGGAACTAGTTACGATGCAGGAAGTTTCCTCCCCCTTGATGGGGGAGGAGAGGTGGGGGTGAAACTGTGGACTGACTTCTGCGTCACGACACTACATCCAGAACATGGATTCTTTCACCGCATGGAGCAGCCTATCCACATCCTTCGGAAACACCTCCCCGATGTTGCCGATTCGAAACGTGTCCATGGCGGTCACCTTTCCCGGGTAGATCACGAACCCGCGCTCCTTGAGCTCCTGGTAGAACCGGCGGAAGTCGTACCCCTTCTCTTTCGGGCTCAGGAAAGAGGTGATGATGGGCGATTGGACCTGCTCCGGCAGAAGGCAGCGAAAGCCCAGTTCCCTCATGCCTCTCACCAGGAGCCGCTGGTTTTGCAGATAGCGGGCGTGGCGCTTTTCTACGCCTCCTTCCTCCTCGAGCTCCTTCAAGGCCTGTGCAAAGGCTCTCACCACGTGGGTCGGCGACGTGTATCGCCATTTGCCCGACTGCTTCTCCATGACTTCCCACTGGTCGTAGAGATCCAGGCTGAGGGACCTGGCTCTGCCCTTGGTCTTCAAAAGCTCTTCTTGGAGGGCCACGATGAAGCTGAACCCCGGCACACCCTGGATGCACTTGTTCGCGCTGCTGACGAGGAAGTCCGCTCCAATGCGGTACATGTCCAAGGGAATGCCCCCGAAGCTGCTCATGGCATCCACGATGTAGACTTTTCGGAAGGACTTGACGATCTTCCCGATCGCTTCGACGGGGTTGAGCATTCCCGTCGTGGTTTCGCAGTGAACCACCGCCACATGGGTGATGGCAGGGTCCGCTTCCAGCATCTCCACCAGTTTGTGGGTGTCCGGCGGATGCAGTTCACCGCTGTCCAGGAGCCTGAAGTCGATCTTGTGGCGGCCGGCGATCTGTCCGATCCTCCGGCCGTAGGCTCCGTTGGCCAGGACGAGGAGTTTCCCCTCTGCGGGGAGGGCCGTGCTGATTACGGATTCCACGCCAAAGGTGCCGCTTCCCTGCATGAGCACAGAGGTGTAGCCCTTTTCCGATGTGGCGAGGCGGACCAGGTGCCTGCGAATGTCCTGCACAATGGAGTTGTAATCGTCATCCCAGGTGCACCAGTCGCGGAGCATCACGGATTTCACGGTTTTCGTCGTGCTCAAAGGGCCGGGCGTCAAAAGCAGATAGGGATTGTCAGGCAAGTCGTTTAGATTCATGCAATTCTCCTTTTAAGACTCTAAGGCCTCTCTCCGGCGGCAAGACGCCGGCTGATGTCATCGATCGTCGGGAGGACATCCCAGATGCCCTCTGCCGTGTAGTGGGCGCCCGAGGCCAGGAAGGTCTGCTCGATGCCGCTCAGTTTTTCTTTGAGATCGTCCGGATCGAGCCTTGAAACCTCCTCCTCCGTCAGGCCCAGTTCATTGCCGGACTTGGTGAGGCCCACGGTCCACATCCCGGCGTTCAGTCCCTCTTCAATATCGCTCACCGTGTCGCCGATCTTCACCAAGGCTTCCAGGGGGTACACTTGCAGCTGGATGGCGTTGGCGTAGCACATCCACGGAAAAGGCCGGCCTGCCGGAACATCCGAAGAGCAGACCACCGCGTCGGGGGCGTAGCCTTTCTTGGCCGCCTCCTGCACGAGCTTCTTCATGATGGGACTCGTGTAGCCTGTGGAGGAACCGATCTTGATGTTTCTCTCCCGAAGGCCCTTGACCGCTTCCTGGAGCCCCGGGATGGGATCGGCATGGCGGCAGACGGTCTGGCGCATCATGGATTCGGTGCTTGCAAACAGGGTCTCCACATCCTCCTCGTTGGGCAGCCGGCCATAGGCCTTCCGCCACTGCTCCTGCACGGATGGCAGGCCGCACATGCCGCGGATATGGTCTTTCTTCATGAGGCCCATGAAGGAGCGGGCCTCGCGGATCGTCACCTCCACGCGGTACTGCTTGAAAATATCCACGAACACGGCGACGGGTCCGACGCAGCCGTAGTCCACAGCCGTGCCTGCCCAGTCGAGCACCACCCCAAGGACAGGGCCTTTGTACGCTTTGTTCCGAAGAATACCATTCATGATGTCTCTTCCTCCTTTTGTCTCTGCGGATCCAATTCCCGGCACCTTGCTTCGGTTCCGTCATTCCCGCGAATGAAGCCTGTCCCCGCGCAGGCGGGGAGCGGGAATCCAGTTTTGTGTTGCTTCCTGGACACCCGCCTGCGCGGGTGTGACAGTGTTTGATATCGATCTGATTCCCCGCAGCGTGCTGCGGCTTTGTGCCTTTGCCACTCTGTCCCTTTGTCCCTCACCTCACCATCCAGGCCTGTGTCTTTCGCTTCATTCCCCGGGTCAGCAGGCCGTAGAGGAGACGGACCGCAAGGTTCGTCCCCACGATGAGCACGGACATGGCGCAGGCTGGCGCGGTGTCTCCTGCGTCGTCCATGTTCGCCACAGCGACGGAGGCCAGGGGGATGTCTGCGGAATAGAGAAAGATGACCGCCGACACGGTGGCCATGGAATTCACAAAATAGAACATGCCGATCTCCAGGATGGCCGGAAGGCACACGGGAACGGTCACCTTCCAGAAGGTCCTGTAGAAAGGAACGGCCATGGACTCGGAGACGGTTTCAAATTCCTTGTCCAGCTGCTTGAGGGCCGTGGTGGCCGTGAGAAAACTCACCGTATAGAAGTGCACCATATTGCTGACCACCAGGATGGCCATGGTGGCGTAGACGAAATGAAAGGGATTGGGGATCCGAAAGCCCAGCCATTCCCATCCCGGAGCATTGAAGAAGAAGATGTACGCCAGGCCGATGACCAGACCCGGGAGGGCCAGGGGGATGATGGAGAGAAAGTAGGTACCCTGCCTGAGGTAGGGCATGCCCCTGCTCTTTTCGATGAGGTAAGCGCTCCCGAAGGTGACGGCCGTCCCCGCCACGGCGGAGTAAAAGCTCATGCGCAGGCTGTTGAAGAAGGAAGCATACCCGCCGCCTCCCATGCGCTCGAAATGGTAGTGCCACAGTCCCATGGAAAGATCGTAGGGCCACACCTTGACGAGGGAGGCAAAGAGGGCCGTGGCGTAGAAACCGAGGATCAGCAGGGCCACGAAGCAGCAGCATCCCAGGAGAATCCCGTCCCTGAGCGGTTGCGTCTTCGGGACATAAGGCACGGATTTGGCGGCGATCATGGCCACCTGCCTGCGGTGAACAATGCGGTCGATGACAAAGGCAACGGCCGTGGGAACGAGGAGCACCACGCTCACCACAGAGCCCATGACAAAGTTCTGCTGGCCGATGACCTGCTTGTAAATGTCCGTGGCCAGGATGTTGTAATTTCCGCCCACCACCTTGGGCGCGCCGAAATCCGTGAAGGCCAGAATAAAGCAAACAAAGACGGCACTCACCAGGCCGTACTTGATGCCGGGGAGGGTCACGGTGAAGAAGGTCCGGATCTTGGAGGCGCCCAGGGCCTCTGAGGCTTCATAGAGTCTGGCATCCGTCATCCCGAGAGCGATGGAGAGGATGAGCATGGCCTGGGGAAAGGCATAAAGGGTTTCGGAGAGGATGATGCCTACCGGCCCGTAGAGATGGATGTCCACGCCCGGAAAGGCGCCGAAAAACCCTCCGGTGAAGAGGCCCTTGCGGCCGAAGAGATAGATCAGGGCGATTCCGTTCAAGAGAGTCGGAGCAAAGAGGGGCATCATGGCGATGCCCCGGAAAAACCCCTTGCCGGGGATGCAGGTTCTTGTCAGCGCATAGGCGTAGACAAAACCAAAGAAGACGGCGAAGACCGTCGTGAGCAGGGAAACATAGAGGCTGTTGCCGAGGGAGCTGGACAGGGCCGGGGTGTTGAAATAGTAAACGAAATTCTCCAGACCCACGAACAGGCCCTGCTTATCCGTCATGCTTTTCGAGAGGAGCTGGAAAAGCGGCAGCAGCACCACGATGACCATCCAGGAAAAGACGAGCAGAATGAGTCCGCGGCGGATCCAGGTTTCGCCGTCAAGCCGGACAGCCGGTCGTTGTTTTCCTTTGCTGAGCATCAGAGCCTGCCGGTTATCAAGTGGGCCTCTCGCGCTTGAGAAGAGTTGTCCCAATGTCATTTCGAGGCGGCAGCCGAGAAATCCTGATGGTCGGCGCAACGCAAAGGTAAGATTTCTCCCTACGGTCGAAATGACAGAAGGCGCGCTGCCCCCATCCAGCGGCACAGCCTCTGAAGGTCGATGGAGGGAGGAGCCGGGGAGGCTGAGAGGGTATGAAGACGAATCAGGCGGCATAAACCCGCAGGCGCTCGGGAGGAAAATGAACCCCGATCTCCATGTTTTCCCTCAGGCTCAACCGCCGGATCCTCTCTGCAGGGAGATCCGCTTCGATCACCGTCCGTTCCCCCTGCCCCAGAGGGAGGGTGAGATGAACCCGGTATTGCGATCCGCGGTACTCCACGCGCCGAACCCTGCCGGGAATCCGATTGGTCCCGTCGCGCGCGTCAGGGCCGATCATCACCTCTTCGGGCCTGATGGCGATGGTCGCTTTGGATCCCACGGGAAGGTCATCCGAGGCCATGACTTGGAGATAAATTTCGCCGGAGCGATAGGTCTCGGAGGAATCCTTCACAATGTCTTTGATGAAATTCATGGTTCCGATGAAGGAGGCCACGAAGGGGGTCGCCGGTTTTTCGTAAATCTCCCAGGGCGTTCCATCCTGAACCAGCTTTCCGCGGTCCATGACCAGGATGCGGTCGGCCATGGTGAGGGCTTCCTCTTGATCGTGGGTGACCATGATGGCCGTGACGCCGAGCTGCCTCTGGAGTTGCCTGATCTCGGCGCGAAGCATCACCCGTACCTTGGCATCCAGGGCGGAGAGGGGTTCATCCAGGAGCAGGAGCTGCGGGGAAAGCGCAATGGCCCGGGCCAGGGCCACACGCTGCTGCTGGCCCCCTGAAAGCTGGGCCGGGTATTGGTGGCCCGTGCCTTCCAGACCCACGAGCCGGATAAGATCCCTGACGCGCTTTTCTATCTCCCCTTTGCTCAATCCCCTGCTCTTGAGTCCGTAGGCGATGTTCGCCTCAGCCGTGAGGTTGGGGAAGAGGGCATAGGACTGGAACACGATGCCCATCTGCCTCTTGGAGACGGGCAGGCTGGAGATGTCCTTTCCCTGGACCAGGACTCGGCCGGAGGTCTGCTGCTCCAGGCCGGCCAGGATGCGAAGGATCGTTGTTTTTCCGCACCCGCTCGGGCCGAGGATGCAGAGAAACTCTCCGCGGCCTGCCTGAAACGAGATATCCTTGAGCGCCACGAACCGGCCGAAGAGCTTGGTCACCTTTTCCACCGCCAGATAGGGCTCGCCCCTGTCTTGGCCCTGATCAGACATGGTGTTTCCCTCCTGTGGACTGACGCTTGCTCAGAGCTTGTTTGAAAATAACCTCACTATGGGTGCCATAACCGTTCGCCCTGAGGTATCGAAGGGCGAACGGTCCGCTCATGCTTCGATACCTCAGCATGAACGGAAATAGTCACGAGCTTGTAAAAGCTATTTCCTAGCATCACCTTCCTTCATCACTTTTTGGGTTCGCTCTTGGCGTCATACCGCTTGGACCACTCCTGGAGGATGCGGTCCCGGTTCTTGGCGGCCCAGTCAAAGTCGTTCTTGATCAGCTGCTTGATGGGATCCGCGGGATACCCCTCTGGAATGGGTACGCCCGTGGCATAGGCCGTGATCGGATAGACTTTGGCATATTCCTTCATCACGGCTTCGCCGATGGCCCAGTCCAGGAACACTTTGGCCGCGGGTTTGATCGTCGCTTTCTTGATCAGGCCGTTGGCTTCCACGTCCCAGCCCGAACCTTCTTTGGGAAACACCGTGAGGATGGGCTCTCCCTTCTGTTTCTGGGTGATGCCCCGGTATGCGAAGGAGATGCCGATGGGCACTTCACCGGAGCCTGCCATCTTGCAGGGTTTGGAGCCGGAATGCGTGTAGCCGGCCATGTTCTTGTGAAGCTCGTCGAGATAGGCCCATCCCTTCTCCTCTCCCATCATCTGGAGAATGGCGGAAACGGTGAGAAATCCTGTTCCCGAGGAGGCCGGGTTCGGCATGGCCAGGTGCCCCTTGTAAACCGGTTTGGTCAGATCGGCGAAGGATTCGGGCGCAGGGAGATTCAGGTTCTTGCACTCCACCGTATTCACGCAAAAGCCTGTTTCCCAGGCTTTGATGCCCACCCAGTGAGGGGGATTCTTGGAATCCCTCATGTTGGGGAGCACCTTCTCCAAGCCTTTCGGTGCATAGGGAGCCAACATGCCGGCCTGATCGCAGAGCATCAGGCTCGTCGCCGCCGTGCCCCAGACCA
>Ga0101944_10005093_pt1 | contig 15379 bp, 10 predicted proteins | sample DewCreD2012metaG_FD_75245 | JGI IMG/M metagenome (GOLD analysis project Ga0101944, IMG submission 75245) | Hot spring sediment bacterial and archeal communities from British Columbia, Canada, to study Microbial Dark Matter (Phase II) - Dewar... ...
AATTGGCGGGACGCCAGTTGCGCGGGAAGGGGTTGGCGAGAATCTTGCCGGTGGATGAGAAAAGCACGGTGTCCTTGGCTTCGTGACCGTCGCGGTTGGTGAGCATCTGCATGCCTGGCTCGCCGTCCCAAATCTTGGCCGCCCAGCCGATGTGCGCGTGGCTCCAGCGAGGATCGTCCTCGCGGTTCACTTTCCAAATGATCTTGCCGCTGCGCGCGTCCACCAGGTAGGCGCCGGCGTGCATGCCGCTTTCCACCGCGTAGTACACCTGCCGTTCCTTGGGATTGCCGAGGATGCTCTTGATGGCTACGATGTCGGGGTGCTGGCGGTAGATGGACCAGCGGATCGCGCCATTAGGGTTGAGCAGCGTGGTGCCGTTGAAGACTTCGTCGCGTCCGTCGCCGTCTACGTCGGCGATGTCGATGTGGTGCGAGCCGCTGCCGTTGGTCTCGCCGAAGCTGCGGAACTGCCACAGTTTTTTCAGATTGGCGTCGTAAGCGTCGAAGATTTCGTTTTCATATAAGCCGGTCTGCGTGATGACGGCGGGGCGGCGGCCATCCAGATACGCCACGGCCATGTGGATGCGCGTCGAGGATTTGGCGTAGTCGGTGGCCATCTTGGTCCAGGGCGTCTTATGGCGAATGCGGCCCGTCATGCCGTCCAGAATCGCCAGATACACCGTGTCGCCTTCGGCCAGCCGGCACATGACCTCCGCCTTGCCGTCGCCATCCATGTCATACACCACCACCGGCACATTGTTAGCCGACCCGAAGCACTGATCGTGCCGCACCAGGGGGCGCCGCCACAAGCTGCGGCCGTAACTGGTGAAAGCCTCCAGTTCCACCGGCACGCCCGGATCGCGCGACATCTCGCGCATTCCATTGTCCAGCCGCAACACGGCGTCCAGTACTCCGTCGCCGTCCAAGTCGCCGAAGACAGGGACGAACCCACCTTGCTTCACCGTGGGTTCAAACACCGCAATCAGACCCGTTTTCTCAGAGCCGGGTTCGACGCCCGCCCACTCCGACGGCGGACCCTCCTTGCCGCCCTCTGTCACGGCGCGGACGCGGTAGTAGAGGCGACCTCCAGACGGCGCCTTGGCGTCGACATAGTTGGTGGAGCCGGCTACCGGCGCCGGCGTGATGCGTTCGCCGGCTGCGTCGCGGCGCGCCGAGCGATACACGTGGTAGCTGGCAATCTTTTCTTCTCCTGGAAGCTGCTGCCAGCCGATATAAACCTGTCCGCCGCCCGCCGGAGCGGCCACCACGCGCCTCGGTTGCAGCCGGAAATGCGTGCTGCCCAGCGGTTCCCTTACCGGACGGAAGCCGATGTCCGGGTGCCGGATGCCGGATGACGCGCCGCTGAAGGCTCCGCAGCGTAAGTACGATTCCGTGCGCGCCCAGGAGCCGCCCGCCAGCCGGTTTTCTCTGGAAACGGGATCTTCGATACGGTACACGAAACGCGAAGTGGCCGGGTCGGGATAGGAGTCCACCATTTGCCACACATTGCCCGCCATGTCGTACAGACCCCACGCATTGGGCTTGTAGGATTTGACCGGCTTGAGGAATTTCTGCCAGTCGGCGAAGGTGCGGTCGCCTTTGGGATCGAAATTCGCCTGGCCTTCCGGCGGCGCCGAGCCCCACGGGTAGCGCGCGTTAGGGTTACCTGCACGCGCGGCCCACTCGAATTCAGGTCCGGTGGGCAGGCGGTAGATGCGCTTTTCCTTCCGGCTGCGCCATTTCATGTAGGCGTCCACATCGAAGCGGTTGACGAAGACCACGGGGTGGTTTTCCATGCCGGCGGGAATGCGCCCTTCCTTCCAGTGCACGGGCGCCGGGTGTTTGGTCTCGTCCACGAACAGCTTGTACTCGGCGTTGGTCAGCGGATGATCGAGCATTTCGAAATCGTCCACGCGCACGCCCCGGCGGACCTCCCCGCCTTTCACCAGCACCCACTCGGCGGCCGGCGCCGCCAGCGCAGAACACAGCATCCAGGAAAGAATCTTCACCATAAGGCGACGAGGTTATCACAAGTGGGGGAAAGATGGGGCCATTCCGGATCATAATTAGGGCATGGATTCCGATTCCGTTTCTGCGGTAAGCGCCGCCTGCTCGCGGCGCGTTTTTCTGGCGGGCGCGGTGGGACTTGCCCTGACTCCCGCTGCCGCGCCGGTGTCCAAGCGCGTCAACAAGATGCGCTTCGGCTTCACCACCTATTTGTGGGGCCGGGAATGGGACTTGCCGACGTTGATCGCCAACTGCATTGAGCTGAAAGCGTATGGCGTCGAACTGCGCGTGGAAAACAAGTCGGCGCACGGCGTCGAACTCGATCTCGACCCCTCCCGCCGCCGCGAAGTCAAGAAGCGCTTCGCCGACAGCCCGGTGCAAGTTCTGGGGCTGGCCACCAGTGAGCGGTTTGATTCCCCCGATCCGGAAAAGCTGCGGGCGTCCATCGAGAAGGCCAAGCGGTACGCGCAACTGAGCTATGACATTGGCGGGCGCGGCATTCGCGTCTTTCCCAACGACTTTCAAAAAACGGTTCCGCGGGAAAAGACCATCGAACAAATTGCGCGCGGGGTAAGTGAAGTCGGCCGGTCCGCCGCCGGCATCGGCCAGTTGATCCGGCTCGAGAATCACGGCGCCGCAGGCCGGTTGACCACCCTGAAGGAGATTCTTGACCGTGTGCCGGAAAACAACGTCCGTGTGAAGCTGAACTCGGACAAGCGAGACGCCGAGGATGGCAGATTCGAAGAGTATTTCAACCTTGTCAAGCCCCGGCTGGGCGATACGCTGCACATGCACGACCTGAATGCGACGGACTTCCCCTATCAGCTCCAATGCAACCTCCTCATGGACGCCGGCTGGGACGGCTGGTGGTTGCCGGAGCTGAGCGACCCGCCCGCGCCGGCCGAGCGAATGCCGGGTCTGAAAGCCCAACGCCGAAAGTGGGAAGAGCTCATCCAGGCTTCGCTAGAGCGGGCGTAAACTGAGGGGTGGACGAAAACCATGGGCGAACTGTCGCGAAGGAGTTTACTCAAACGGGGCGCCGCGCTGGCGCCTTTTTCCCGCGTGCTGGGGGCCAACGATGCCGTGCGCATCGCAGTGGTGGGCGTCGGCTCCACGGTGAAGATCGGCGGCAAGGGCAAGGCCGACGCGCGCGATTTCAAGAAAATTCCCGGGGTCCGCGTGGTGGCGTTCTGCGACGTGGACCGCGCCAACCTCGATCCCGAAGTCCAGAAGTGGCGCGACGCTGGCGAGAAAGTTGAGGCCTATACGGACGTCCGCAAGTTGCTTGACAGCAAAGACATTGACGCCGTAAGCATCACCACGCCCAATCACTGGCACGCGCTCATCACTATTTGGGCCTGCCAGGCCGGCAAAGACGTGTTTGTGCAAAAGCCTGCGTCCCACAATCTTTTCGAAGGCCGCAAGATGGTGGAAGCCGCGCGAAAATACAACCGCATTGTGCAGTGTCCCAGCGGTTCCCGATCTCCCAACGGCGTGCAGGAAGCCATCGCCTGGGCGAGGAAGGGCAACCTCGGCAAGATCTTGTACATTCACGGCGTCAACTTTGGGGCCCGAACCAGCATTGGCAAGGTTTCCGGTCCGCAACCGATTCCTCCTACGATTGATTACGACCTGTGGTGCGGTCCGGCGCCCGTGCTACCGCTGATGCGCCAACACCTGCACTATGACTGGCACTGGCAGTGGGCCTATGGGGACGGAGAACTCGGCAACTGGGGCCCCCATATCCTGGACGGCTGCCGCTCGGCGGCCGGCGCCGCGGCCCTGCCTCGCCACGTCATCAGCATGGGCGGACGCTTTGGTTACGTGGACGACGGCGAAACTCCCAACAGCCATTTGACGTTTTTCGACTACGAGCCGGCGCCGATCCTCTTCGAGATCCGGGGGCTGCCCAAGGACAAGTCCTTTCTGAATTCTCCCTGGGACAAGAACCAGAAAGTCAGCATGGACACGTACCATGGCATCCGCCAGGGAACCGTCATTCATTGTGAGGGCGGCTATGTGGTGCAGAACAAGGCCTTCGACAAAAGTGGGAAACTGATCGAGGAGTTCAAGCCGACTACTCCAAATCTGTATGTGAATTTCATTGATGCTGTGCGCAGCCGGCGCGCCGGCGATCTGGTGGCGGATATCCTGGACGGCCACTTGACCGTATCGTTGATCCACGCGGGCAACATTTCCTACCGCCTCGGCAAGACCGTCTCCGCTGGGGAGGTGAAAGAAAGGATTGCCGGACAGAAGCAGCTCCAGAACGCCTTCGAGCGCTTTGTGGATCACCTGCGAGCCAACGCCGTGAACGTGGACAAGATGGTGGCGGGCGCCGCCCTTACCATCGACCCGGAGCGGGAGCGCTTTGCCGGCGATTTTGCCGCTGAAGCCAACCGCCTGGCGCGAGGAACATACCGCCCGCCCTTCGTGGTTCCTGAAAAGGTTTGACTCGGTTAGCCCCCGGTTAGCCACACGTTTCCGGCAGGCTGCAATCGGCGAGCGCCGCTGATAAGCTAGGAGGGAACCAATTCCTCTAGTTGAAGGAGACCAGTACTCATGTCGGAAGAACTCTCCCGGCGCAACTTCCTGCGCGATTCGGCGGGAGTGGCGATCAGCGCCGGACCCGCCATTCTGCCCGCTCTCGGCCAGAACAAGAAGGTAAACGTCGGCTGGATTGGGACGGGCAGCCGCGGCAACCACGTCATGATTCAGGCTTCCAAGTCCGTGTTCGACGAGATCATAGTCACCGCGGTGTGCGACACTTACGACGGCCATCGCAACCGCGCCAAAGATTTCGTACAGACGACGTGGAAGAATACCCCAAAGGCGGTCATCGACTACCGCGAGGTGCTTGCGGACAAGTCCATCGACGCGGTGTTCATTTGCACGCCCGAGCATTTGCACCACGAGATGGCGGTGGCGGCGCTCAAGGCGGGCAAGCACATTTATCTCGAAAAGCCGCTCGCGCACACGATCGAAGAAGGCTGGGACATTGTCAATCTGGCGGAAAAGACGGGCAAGGTGGTGCAGGTGGGAACGCAAAACCGCAGCAACTCCCTCTACATCCAAGCCCGGGATATGGTGAAGCAGGGACTGATCGGCGAAGTGCATTACGTGCGCGCGTTCTGGTACCGCAACTCTCCGGAGACGGAACCCGCCTGGCGTTACGCCATTCCCGCCGACGCCAATGAGAAGAACACCGATTGGAACCGCTTTCTCGGACCCGCCAAGAAACGCCCGTTCGACAAGCAGCGCTACTACCAGTGGCGGCTGTACTGGGATTACTCCGGCGGCATTTCGACCGACCTGCTGGTCCATCAGACCGATATCACGAACTTCGTGTGCGGGAAGACCCTGCCGACGTCTTGCGTGGCCTCAGGCGGCATCTACCGGTGGATCAAGGACGACCGTGAGGTGCCTGACTGCCTGAGCGCCATCTATGAGTATCCCGGGCGCTTCCACATCAACTATAGCTGCTACTTCGGCAACGACCACTTCGGTTACGGGGAACAGTTCCTGGGGAACGAAGGCACCCTGGAAGTGCTAAACCGCCAGGAATTGCGGTTCTGGCCCCAAACCTTGCGCGGCAAAGCGCCGGACCACATCAAGGCGCGCAAGCCTATCGAAGTGATCAAGCCGCAGAACGATCTCAACGCCGTCCAAGACCACGTGAAGAACTTCATCCTGTCGGTGTTGGGCAAGGAGAAGCCGATCGCTCCCGCCCGCGTGGGTCAGGAAGCCGCCATCGGCGGGCACATGGCGACGTTGTCTTACAAGAGCAATAAGAAAGTGATCTGGGACCCGAAGGCCAACAAGATCCAGTATCTGTGAGCCTGCCCTGGGGGGCGCCCTCCCGGCGCCCCCGCAAACCCGTCTGCTATAACCCCAAACTCACCAGAATCATCACCGCCGAAGCGGCAGGAATGACCAGGAGCGCCTTTTTCAAGCGCTTCGGATCATCGCCGGCAATGCCGCCGATGATCGGCGAGCTGACCACCAGTCCGAACCAACCCGCGGTGACCGCAATCCCTGTAGCGGTAGCTGCCATGGCGCTAAACCGCGCGTTGACCACGGCGAGCGTGGTGGGGAAGACCGGCGCCATGGCGATGCCGGCCAGGAAAACCGTCACCCACGCTATGTTGTCGCTCTTCGATTGAAGCATGATCAGCGTCGTGATGGTCATCAGCACGGATGCTCCCACAAGAACCGCCTCCGGAGAAACGCCGGTCAGCACCGGCGACACCGCCACGCGCCCCAGGAGCAGTCCCAGAGCGAAGCCCAGTGAGAGGATCGTCAACGCCTTGCTTTCGGCGACTCCCTGGGCGATGAGATGCCGCGCCAGCCAGTTCCAGACGCCCACCTCACACGCTACATAGAGGAACAGCAGCAAAGACAAAAGGATGAGCCCTGTATTGCCTAGCAGGCTCCCCACCGCCGAGAGTTGGAACGCCACCGCGCCCACCGGCGCCGGCATCGGAGCGATGCCGTTGACCCCAAGCGTGATCAGGGTCATCGAACCCGCAAACACCAGCAACCGCGCGGATTTGTTTTCGAACACGCGCGCGGCGACGAGCGGCGTCACCAAGCCTCCTAACCCAAAGAAGAGGTTCAGCAGGTTGTAGACACCCGCCATGGACAGCCACTCCAACTTGATGTCGGCTGCCAGAGCGTTGGCGCCAGTCACCACCACGCCGCCGCCGATGCCGAGGATGAGCATCATGGCGGCTACGGGACCGAAGCCCTTCACGCTGCGCAAACCGAACAACGCCAACGCAATCAAACCCAAACCGAGCACGAGCCCGATCTTCTTGCCTTGCGTGTCAATCAGCGGACCAACAAACAGCGAACCAATCATCAAACCCACCGCCTGCGACATGGCGATGGCTCCGTTCTGCTTGGGCGTCAGCGAGAACCGTTTGGATATGTCCGGCAAGATCGTGCCGAGCATCGCGGCGATCATGCCATACACGAAAATCGCGAGTACCGCGGCGAGTATCAGCATAAGTCGGAATGGTATCAAATCCGCAGGCTCTGCGGAGCGGCAGGCGAGAGGCGGGATTTCAGGGCTTTACCTGAGCACGCGCCTAAAGGGTTCGCCCGAAGCGCACCCCGCATCGTCGCCGTGAGAGTTAGGGATTCTGTCGATTCACCCCATGCCGGGTGGGGTGGTTTAATTAAATTGAAATTTCAGGAAAGATGCCAAGAGAAAGACGCGCATATCCCCGCCGCCGCTTCGATGAGACTGTTCGGGTCAGTTGGACGGACGCCGGCGGACGCTTCCACTTTGTAAACGCCAAGTGCGTAGACGTCTCTCAGACGGGCATGCGCATTGAAACCACGCTGCCGCTGGATAGCCAGTGCTATGTGAACCTGCGCATGGACCGGTACCGGTTCAACACCTCAGCGCGGGTCTGCCATGTGAAGCAACGTGGACTCAAGTATCAGATCGGACTGCAATTCAATGGATTGTGGCGCTGGAAGGAACTGGAGTCGATACTGAACCGCGAGCGCGAACCCGCGCTGGTTTAGCCCCCGAACGAGCCACTCCGGTTCACGCCAACTCAAGTTTAGCCGCGTCGAACCGCATCCTCCGCCCTTTCGCCAAGGCTTCGGCGGACATGATGACCGCCACGGCGTGGGAAAAGCCCGCCTGAACGTCGGCGCGCGGCTGCTGGCGGCTGCGGACGCATTCCAGAAAGTTGTGCATGTGCGAGTTGGTGACTTCCGGCTTGATCTGGATCGCTTCGCCCAGCTTGTCCGGTTGCGAACTTCCCTCGCCGGAAGCCACCCACTTCACTGAGTCCAACGTGCCCCGCGTGCCGTACCACGTATCGCGGACGCCCGCGGAGTTCGTAAGCGACATGCAGAACAGCACGATGAACTCCTTGGGGTAGTCGAGTAGCGTATAGAAAACGTCGGAGGTTACGCGCCCGTCCTTCCACAAAAACACTCCGCCGCTGGACACGGCGCCCGCCGGGTAGAGATCGCCGGTGTACCACGGCACAAGGTCGATAAAGTGGCACATCCACAGCCCGGGAATGCCGTTGGTGGTTTCGGGAAAGAGCTGCCATTCGCGAAGCAGCCGGGGGTCGAAAGGCTTCTTAATTCGTCCCATCTGAAAAGCAGCCCAATCGACATCGGCAGGATCGACTTTTTCATCCTGCCGTTTCCAGCGCTGCTGCTGGAAGTGCATCCCGATTTCGACGCGGGTGATCTTGCCAAGCCCGCCGGATTGCACCAGCTTCGCCGCCGCCTGATACCTGCCGTCGCTGCGCCGCTGCGTTCCCACCTGGACAACCTGCTTGCTGCGCTTGACAGCCAGATACGCCGCTTTGACGTCGTCGAAGGTCACGCCGAAAGGCTTTTCGACATAGGCGTCCTTGCCCGCTTCGACCGCCGCCTTCAAGATGATGGGGTGCGAAAAGTCGGGCGTGGAGATCACCACGGCGTCGAGGTCCTTCCAGCCGAGCATCTCGCGATAGTCGGTGGTGGCTTTGGGCTTGGCGCCGAACTGCTTTTCGACCGTAGCGACGGCGCGCTCCCGGTTGGGGCGCCAGACATCGCAGATGCCGCCGATCGTCACGTTCAAGTCTTTGACGCGGACAATCTCGCGGATGTTGTCGTTGCCGCGCCCGCCGACGCCGATCATTCCGACATGAATGCGGTTGTTCGCTCCGGAAATCCGCGAGTACGAAGACGCCGCGACGGCGGCGGCGGTGAAAGCGCGCCGCGATACAGGGCTGGAGTTCATGGCATGACCTCCTCAGAGGAGATTAAATCGTTGTGGCGGTGAATCCCCCGTCCACGCGCACGATGGCGCCGGTGACGAAAGACGCCGCCGCTGAAGACGCCAAGAAAATGGTTGCGCCCACCAGTTCGCGCGCCTCGCCAAAGCGGTTCATCGGAGTGTGCGTCATGATCGCCTGAGTGCGCTCCGGCGTCAGAAGTTTCCGGTTCTGCTCCGCCGGGAAGAAGCCGGGCACGATGGCGTTGACCCGCACCTTGTGCGGGGCGAATTCACGCGCCAGAAACTGCGTGATTTGGTTGACTCCGCCTTTCGCCACGCTATAAGTGAAAACCTTGGACAGCGGCGGACCGGAAGACACCGAAGAAATGTTAATGATCGAACCGCCGCGTCCGGCTTCGACCATCTGCTTGCCGAAGATCTGGCAAGCCAGGAACACGCTCTTCAGGTCGACGTCCAGAATGCGGTGCCATTCTTCTTCCGTGATTTCGAAGAAAGGCGTGCCGGAATTGATGCCCGCGGCGTTGATCAGGATATCGATGCGGCCGAGTTTGTCGAGAATCTCTGCAAGGGCTCGTTCCAGGTCGGCTTTCTTAGTGGCGTCCACGGGGATGCCCAAGGCGCGCCGGCCCAGCCTGCGGATTTCCTCCGCGCGCGCCTCAGCCGCGGTGGGGTTGAAATCCAGGATCGCGACGTCCGCGCCGGCGCCGGCCAGTCCCATGGCCATCTCGCCCGCCAGGACGCCGCCGCCTCCCACAACCGCCGCCACTTGGCCTTCTAAAGAGAACAGTTCGTGAATGATCATCCAATTGACTCCACCTCTTGTTGTAACACGCAGGGCGATCCTGGAGAGTGTTCTCAGGCGGGCGGCGCAAACTCCGGCGAGCCCGTCCGGGCGCGCTTACCGAGAGTGGCGTTGCTCACCAAAGGGCGAGCCCAGAAGCCCACGGCGGCGACCCAGCCGAAGCTCAGGTAGAGGAGGCACATGCCGGCGCGAAGTCCCGCCGCGTCTCCCAATCGCCCGATAGCGAAGGGCATAATCGCTCCTCCGACGATGCCCGTGCACAAAAGCCCGGCGAACGAGCCTTGCAGCCGGGCGACGGAATTCAAAGCGAGCGAGAAGATCACGGGCCACATGACCGAAGCGAACAGCCCGATCAGCGGGAACGCCAACACAGCGGCTCGCCGCGGCCCGAACAAGGCCAGCGTAAGCGAGAGCAGCGCTCCGAAAGATGCCACGATGAGTACTTTCCGGCTATCCGCCAGTTTCAAGGCAATCATTCCGATGACACACCCGGCTGTCATCAGGCCCCAGAAACCGGACAGCACCGCAGCGCCGGTGGTTCGGGGGTCGGCGCCGTGATATTCGCTCAAGAACTGCGAAATCCAGTTGGCCGTCCCCTGCTCCGATCCGACATAGGCGAAGATCGAGGCGAAGTACAGCCACACCATCGGGCTGCCTAGCAGTGAGGCGTAACCGCTCCAGGTTCCCCGCTCCTCCGGCGGGGCGGGCGCAGCCGCGGGAAAGCGCAGCGCGGAGAGCCCCACCACCGCCAAGCCTGCCGCGGCGGCGAAAAGCCAATAAAGCGCCACCCAAGGCGTCTCCTCAGGCGTGGCGGAGCGCAGCCACGGCGGCCAACTGAGCGCCGCCCCGGGCCGCATGGTAGCGGAGTAAAGGTGCGGCGCGAGAAACGACCCGGTCCCGAAGACGAGTTGCCCCAGCGTCGAATAGAAAGCGAAGTGCTCTTCGCCGCCCGCCTTCTGGAGAAGCGGATTGATTACCACCTGCAACACAGCCATAGCCGCCCCGATAACAAACAAGGTCGGGGTTACAGACCAATAGGCCGGGCGCAAGGCGAACAACAGGCAAGCAAAGGCCGTAATCGCGAACGATGCCGCCAGTATGGGTTTGTCGTGGTAGCGGTCCCGCAGCGCCCCGGCGGGCGCCGACATGACGCCGTAAGCCAGGAAGAAGCAGAATGGCAGCATCGACGCCTGCGTGAGGCTGAGCCGGTAAACGCGGATCACCTCCGGAATCAGCGCGCCGATCACGTTGGTGACCACGGAAATGTAAAAGAAAATACAGACCACCACCACGATGAGCAGCGGGCTGCGGGCGCTTGGAACGGCAGCGGCGGCGGCGGTCATCTATTCCACGGTAGTCACTTTGGTGATGTTTTGAAAGCGCCCGGGATCGCGCCCCCGCAGGGCGGCGAGCGCAATGGAAATCATCTGGGGCGGCAGCAACTCGACAACCGGGCGGGCGCCGGCCGGAACTTCGGGCAATCGAAAAGCCGCGCTGTCAGCGCCGTAGTCCACCACCGCCGCGCGTGCGCCTATGGAGCGGACGTCATCCGCCAGGCGGTAAGCAAGCGGCGCCGTGTCTTCACCACCGGCGAAAATCACCACGAACGTTTCGCCGGACAGCATTTCCATCGGACCATGGCGGAAAGCGGCCGCGCTCATTCCTTCCGCATGGAAGTGCGCGGCTTCCTTAATGATGCACCCTCCCAAGCCGGCGGCGGCGAGGGAAGGTCCACGCCCGAGGAGAAAGAGGTCGCGGACGCCCTCCAACTCGCCGGCAAGCCATGCGACATGCTCGCGCCATTGTTGCAGGTAGGACTGCCCCGCCGCAGCGGATTGCGCGAGATCCTTCACCGTTTGCCCAAGATCGCCGCCGCGCAACAGTTCGCTTAGCCAGCGCAGCGCCGCCAGCGACGCCACCGAGGTCTTACAGGACACCGAGTGCTCTTCGCCGGCTCGCATCAGCACCACCGCGTCCGCGCTTTCAAAAAGGGGCGAGCCGGGCGTGTTGGTCACCGCTATCAGCTTGCCCGAGCGCGGTTGAACTCCAAGACGCACCAGTTCGGCGCTCCGGCCCGATTGCGAAAGCGCGACCACGAGCGTATTGCCTTCGAGCAACCGCGGCATATGGCGCAATAGCTCCGAGGTTTCGACGCAGAAGCAGTTCCAGCCGTGCGCGATCAGTTCAAGGTGTGACGGGAGGAGAACATGGTAGGATCCCCCCATGCCCGTCAGGATGATGCGCTCGAACTGTCCCGCCTGCGCCCCGCCGGCGATGCGCAACAACTCGGGCGTCGCGCGGAGTCCTTCCACCGTGGCCGCCAAAGCTGCCGGCTGGGCAAGAATGTCGCGAATATACTCGTTTTCGATCCGAGCGAAGTCGATCACCATACCCGTCCCCACGATCATGGCAGAAACGGGTGGCTGCCGGAAACCCTTCAAAATGTGTACTTCAAAGCCAACTGGATGTTCCTCGGCGTGCCGGCGGTCTGAATCTTGCCGAAATTCGGGTCCGACAGGCTGGTGACCGGATTGCCGAGAGGCGCCCTGTTCAGAACATTGAACAGCTCGAACCGGAACGTCACCCGGTGCGATTCGCGGAAGGCAAATGTCTTGTGGAGGGCGGCGTTGATGTTCTGCTGCGGGGTCCCCGTGAAAACGTTGTAGCCGAGATGCCCGTAGCGCTTTTCCAGCCGGGTGAACACGGTGGTGAAAGCTGAAGGCGTCAACCAAGTCAGGGCTTGGCGGTCCCGGATGTAGGGATTCACGCCGGAAACCGGGTCGGGGCGTTGACCGGCGCTGCGCCCGGTGCCGACGATGTCCGAACCTGAGGTGACGTTAATCGGCATCCCGGAGCGCGCCGTCAAAATGCTGCGGAAGGTCCACCCTCTTAGCAAACCCTTGAGGAAAACATTTTCGAATCGTTTTCCGCCCGGTATGGCGTAGCTGACGACGCCATTCAGCCGGTACTTCGGCAATCCCCGGACAGGACCCTTCGACCCGGCAATGTTCAGCGGGTCTTGAAGCCCGGAGGGCGCCGTGAAGGTGATGGTTTCGTCAGGGTTGTAATAGCCGATCGCCTTGGCCCAAGTGAAGTACGTGTCGTAGCGCAGCCCTTTCCACGTCCGCTGGTTGGTGGAAAGCTGGAGTGCGTGGTAGCTGATGTTGGCGGCGTTCTCCTGTACGTTGACGACGCCTAACTCGGAAACGGGGCGGTCACGGAGAACCGGGTCTATCTGATTCAAGGGGCGGACAGAGATCAGCTTTACCGTGCGTTGCCCCACATAAGCCGCCTGCACGGCGAATCCCCGCGTCACAGCCCTCTGGAGAGCGAGATTCCACATGTTCACATAGGTGTCCCGGCGGTTATAGTCCGCCACATTGCGCGAAAGCCGGAAGCTTTTCGGCAGCAAGTCGGGATTGGCGATGACCTGGTTGGTGAATTCGGCCATTCGCGGGTATGGCACGTACTCAGGCGGGGCGTCCGGGAGGGCGAAGCTGGCGGTGAATGGAAGGCGCGGGTTGACGAACGCCATGTCGTAATAAAAAATCGCCTGCGGCGCTGTGTAACTCACCGCCCCGCCAACGCGCACCACCGTCCGCTGGCTGTCGTCCAAGGCGAACACGACGCCCAACCGCGGGGCGAAGTTGTTGCGGTCGCCGCGGAACATCTTTTCCTGTGCTCCAATGAAAGGACCGAAGGGGTCCGAAGTGGCGATGTTGAAACCGCCCCGGAAAGGCGGCGTATATTCATAGCGCACGCCGGCATTGACCTGAATGTTCCGCGAGGCGCGCCATTCGTCCTGGAAATAGAAGCCGAGGTTCCGTGTCCGCAGCCCTTTGCCCCCGCCGAACAACAGGCTTACGCTGAGCGGGCGGTCGGCAATCAGGTTGGGGAAGGTGTTGTAGGAATAGGTGGGCAGCCCTCCTTGGACGCGCACGCTGCGCACTTCGCGGATCTCGAAACCGGTTTTCATGGAATGAGCGCCCCGTACGCTCATGAAATTATCGGCGATGGTGTAGGTGGTGCTGATGAAGTGGATATAGCTGGACAGGGAAGCGTTGACGCTGCTCGGCGCGCTAATCCACGCAGGGATGGTCTCGCGGTTCACCACATCGCGATTCAGATTCACCCGGTTCACGCCCAACCGCAGCTCATTGAATGACGTGCTGGCGACGTTCCAGTTGTCTTGCAGCACGACATTGTGAAAGCGCATGGGGTAGAGCGTGGGAAATTTCGGTCCCAAATTGGGCGAAGTGAAGTTCTGCCGGTTGTAGCTGTGCCGTCCTGCGAGGCGGTGCTTGGTAAGAGACAGGTCCCCGCGCGTCAGAAAGGTGTGCTCCTTGTTCCACTGCTGGTCGTTGCGCGTGTGGTATCCGACATAGACGTTGGTGGTGGGGGTGTAGTCGGAAGGCAAGTAAGTTTCCAGGGTTTTGCGAATGAGCGGCGGGACGGCGGCGAGCAGTTCCTTGGTGGCCGTGTTCCCGGTGATTTTTCGCAAACGCCCTACTTGGGCGCCTTCGTAGTTGAAGAAAAAGAAGGCGCGGTCTTTCTTGATGGGTCCGCCGAGGTTGCCTCCGAATTGGTTCCAGCGCAAGGGCGGCTTGGGCAGGGACGTGGCGTTGGAGAAAAAGTCATTGGCGTCGAGCTTGTCGTTCCGGAAGTACTCGAACAGCGTGCCGCGGAAGCGGTTCGTGCCGGACTTGGTGGTGATGTTGACCACGCCGCCGCCCGAGCGCCCATACTCCGCCGAGAAAGCGCTGCCGGTGGCTTTGAATTCCGACATGGCTTCCACGCTGACGGTATTGATGAGCACGCTGCCGCCCCCGGCGGCGCGCAGGCTAGCCGAACCGTTCACCTCGCCGAAGCTCATGTCCACGCCGTCGAGCATCATGTTTGTGGACAGAGCGCTCGAGCCGTGGAACGAGACGCCGCCGCGCCCGCCGGCGCTCGAATCCGGAGCGTTCTCAACGCCGGCTTGAAGAGTGAGCAACTCCTGAAAGTCCCGTCCGTTGAGAGGCAGTTCCTCCACCCGCACCTGGTCGATGACTACGCCTAATTCGGTGTTCGTCGCGTTGATCAACGGGGCGGTGGCGTTCACCTCCACCGTCTGCGTGATGGAACCCACTTTGAGTTGCAAGTCAATTCTCGGGCGGGTGCCGGCGTTCAATTCGAACTCGGCGCCCACGGCTTTGTCGAACCCCTGAGCCTCCGCTTCCAAGCGGTACAACCCGGCGGGAAGCAGCGGAAACTCGTAATAGCCGCGCTCATTGGTGGCTGTGGCATTGCTTTCGTTTGTCCGCTGGTTTTTGGCGGTGACTTTGACGTTCGCCACCGGCGCCCCGCTCTGGTCCGTGATCAGACCTACGATCGAGCCCCCGCCGATCTGCGCATGAGCCACTCCGGCGATCACGAACGGCGCAAGCCAAACCATTGTGCGGAACTTCAGACCTTGCCGCATGGGGAGACCTCCCTGGATCGGAATACTACCGATAAACTATCGATATTATGCATTCTAAGAACCCCGCCCCCCGGTGTCAAGACCGAAATGAGGGCCTGAACAGATGATCCGTTACGTGCTGCTCCCGTTGCCACGGCGGCTTGACTCCAAGTTTCCGGTGACATAAGATCGTTTCCACTCCGGGGTTTGTTCGATCTCGGACCGACTCCACTTGATTTGGGTGACAGGAAAATGAACCGCCTCCTTGTTTCCACTCTTTTCTGCCTTGCCGCCTGGGGGCAGGATCCGCGCGGCAGCATCATTGGACAAGTTACGGACACCTCCGGAGCCGTAGTTCCAGGAGTTACCGTCAAACT
>Ga0101944_10005094_pt1 | contig 15374 bp, 13 predicted proteins | sample DewCreD2012metaG_FD_75245 | JGI IMG/M metagenome (GOLD analysis project Ga0101944, IMG submission 75245) | Hot spring sediment bacterial and archeal communities from British Columbia, Canada, to study Microbial Dark Matter (Phase II) - Dewar... ...
CGCGACGAGGCACCCCCCGATTTGCCAGACGCCTTCCACACTCAGTTCAACGGGGTCGAGTTGTACTACAGCCAGCGCGTCGTCCAGACGCGCGAGCACAAGTACGTCTACAATGGCTTTGACTACGACGAGCTATACGACCTTGCGCGTGACCCGCACGAGATGGTGAACGTCGCCGACCGCGCCGAGTACCAGGACGTGAAGCGCGACCTCGTCCGGCGAATGTGGCGCTTCGCGGCGGCGACCGACGACGCGATCCTATTCAACCCCTACGTTACGGTCGCGTTCGCGCCCTGGGGCCCGGCGGACGCGCTGTGAAAACGTCTGTGTCAGTCACTCACATGAGCTTTTCTTCTTGCGCGGAACGAGTGGGAAGGCAAGACCAGGTAGGCGACGGCACGGGTTGATATCCGCCATTGATGCCATCGAGAGGACGCTTCAGTGACCGAAGCAGACAGCCCGGCCGACCGGGACCCAGTGGCGCTCGCCGAAGCGCTGACCGGCTACGTCCAGACCACCATCGCCGGCTCGCGGGCCGCCGCCACAGATGTCCGACGTGTCAGCGAGGGCTGGGAGACCATTATCTACGCCTTCACACTCGCGGACGAGGACGCCGGCCAGCGCGAGGAGCTCGTGCTGCGCGCTTACCCCGGCCAATACGCGACCCACAAGGCGCAGGCCGAGTACCAGGTGATCTCGGCGCTCGCCCGCGCCGGCTACCCGGTGCCGCGCCTATTCGCCCTCGAGCTTGACCCCTCGACTCTCGGCAGCCCGTTCATCCTGATGGAACGACTCGACGGCATGCCGGTCTCGGAGACCGCCTACCGCTCCCCGATCTCCGAGTGCCGACGTCTGATCGACGAGTTCTCTGGCCTCGCATGGCAGCTCCACTCTTTCGACTGGCAAGCCTTGGCCGACCAGGCGCCAGCCGTCCGCAAGCCCTGGACCCCGTCCGACTTGACCGACCTCGCCGGTTACAACCGCCGCTGGCTGACCGGCATCCGCGAGTTCTTCGGCCAGCGCGGGTTGGCTGGCCTCGATCCGGCCTTGGACTGGCTGCTCGAGCGCATCGACGACGCCGGCGATGCGCGACTCGCGCTTGTCCACGGCGACTACCACATGCGCAACGTCCTCCTGACCGGCGCCGGCCGGCAAGTCGTCATCGACTGGACCAACGCCGAGATCGCCGACTGCCGCTACGATCTCGCCTGGACGCTCCTGCTGCAAGGCATGTACGATGGCTGGGCAGTGCGCGAGTCGATCCTCGCCGCCTACGAGGAGCGTCTCGGGCACGCGGTCGAGTGGCTCCACCTGTTCGAGGCCTGGGTCTGCATCCGCCGACTCCTCTCGATGCTCGTCTCATTGACTCAAGGCGCGGAAAGCTTCGGCATGCGCGCCGGCTCGGCCGAGATCATGCGCAAGCAGATCTGGCACATGGAGTGCGTCTACATGCTTCTCTGCGCGCGCACCGGCCTGACGTGCCCAGAGACCGAGGCGCTGCTGGAGCGCGTCCGCTCGGGATGACCTCTCCGACTCATGACGCCCAGAGCAGCGATGTCAGCGGCGTCGTCGCCACGCCATACCTCGACGGAGCGCCCACGCTCGCTCGGGTCGGCGTCTACGCCGCGCTTGCGTTCGTCATCGTGGCGTGGAGCGGATCGTTCGTCGCCGCGCAAATGGTGCTCTCCGCTACCCATCCCGGCGCCGCGACTCTCTCCCCAACCATGCTGGCGACGGCCCGATTCCTGCTGGCCTCTGCTGTGTTCCTACCGATCCTGCTGCGCCAGCACCGGCGCGTCCAGCCACTGCGCGCTCGCGATCTGCCGGTTTTTCTGCTGCTTGGCCAGCTCGGCATCTCCGGATACTTCTGGCTCCAGTACACGGGCGTGCAGCTCACAAACGCTGGCGTCTCGGCGGTGCTGGCGGTCAGCCTGATTCCGCTCGCGACGATGGTGCTCTCCGGCCTCGTCCTCGGCGAGGCGTTGTCCTGGCGACGTACGGTCGCGCTTGCGATGGGCGCCATCGGCGTGTTCGTCGTCGTGAGCCAGCAGAGGCTGGACGTCTCGCTCGAGACCGGCTTCTTGTTTGGCGCGCTGTGCCTTGTCGCGAACGCGCTCTGCTTTGCCGTGTACTCGACGCTGGTACGCGGGATCAGCGCGCGGTATCCGCCGCTGACGGTTACCGCGGCAATGATGGTCGCCGGGACGCTCGGCCTGGTGTTGGTCTCGGCGGTCACGGAGGACTGGAGTAGCGTCCGCGCGATGTCCGGCCCGCAGTGGACCGCGATCGTGTATCTGGCGGTCGCCTGCTCGGTCTTAGCCTACTTCTTCTACAACCTGGCGCTGTCCAGGCTCGAGGCCAGCAAGGTCGCAGTCTGGCTGTACGCCGAGCCGGTGCTGGCGGTCGTTCTCGGCGCGGCGATGTTGGGGGAGGTCGTCGCTGTCCAGACCGTCGTCGGCGGCGCACTCATCCTTTCTGGACTCTACATAACACAGCGAACCTGAGCAGGTCTGGCGATCGACGAGACTTGCCCCAGTATTCCGTACAAGCCTGAGTCGATGGGGTGGTGCGGGTCGTGTAAGCCTGGGGTACGAAGAGGTGCATCACCAAAGTCAAGTGGCGCTTCGCTACTGACGATGCTCGCATCAAGCTCAAGTATCTCTACCCAGCACTCGACGCTTGACAGAACAATAGTCAGACCTCTCCTTCCAGGCGAGGTCTGACGACGCCAGGGTGAGGAATACTCGTTCTTCCTTCCTTCTACTGGGCCGGCTGAATCTCCTCCGGACTGGTCGCCCGCTCCGTATGGTCGATCATCGGCCTCAGCAGGCTTGTGAACTCGAGCGGAAACACGAACTTCGTCGACGCGCCGGCCCCGAGCGACTTTAGTGCCTCCAGATACTGCAGAGTCATCGTCTTCGAGTCGACCGTGCGCGCGACGTTGAAGATCGTCCCGAGCGCCAGCGCGAAGCCTTCGGCGCGCAGAATCGCCGCCTGCCGGTCGCCCTCCGCCCGCAGGATCGCCGATTGCTTCTCACCCTCGGCCACCTTGATCGCCGCCTCGCGCTTGCCGTCCGCTTCTGTCACCATGGCCCGCCGGTTGCGCTCGGCCGACATCTGCCGGTTCATCGCGTCCTGGACCTCGCGGGGCGGGATGATCTCCCTGATCTCGACGGTCGTGACCTTCACGCCCCACCGCTGCGTGACCTCATCGAGCTTGACCCTCAAAACCGCGTTGATCTGCTCCCGCTTGGCGAGCGCGTCGTCGAGCATGATGTCGCCCACCACTGCCCGCAGCGTCGTCGTCGCGATTCCCTGTGAGGCGCCCGCGAAGTTGGCGACCTGGACCACGCCGAGCACCGGATCGACGACTTTCCAGTAGATCAGGAAATCGATCGAGATTGGAGCATTGTCCTTCGTGATGCAGGTCTGATGTGGAATCTGGAGGAACAGCTCCCGCAGATCCACCCACACTGGCTGATCGACAATCGGGATCAGCAGAACGATGCCCGGTCCGCGTTCGCCAATGCACCGCCCGAATCTGAAGACGACGAGCCGCTGGTACTCGCGGACGATCTTGATCGAGAAGTAGGCAAGGGCGGCGATCAGAGCCAAGACCAGAATCGGGATCACGATCTCCATAGCCACGCTCCACAGCTCCGAGTTCACTTCGTTGTCCGCCTGGCTTGGTCAGGATTCCACGCCTGTCGGTAGTACCACACTGGTCGACTGCAACGACGTCGCGCGTCGCCTAGCCCGGCTTGCGACGCACCCGCAGCGTCAGTCCGTCGACTCCCACGACCTGGACTGAGTCCTCCGGCGCGATCGCGCCGCCCTCGGCTACCGCCGTCCATTCCTCGTTGGCGACCAGCACCGAGCCCGGCGGGCCATCAGGCGCGAGCGCCGAACGCGCAACCCCCACGGCGCCGACGAGCCCGCGCGGCCCCGACGCGGTTGCCGGCATGCGCTGCGCCCTCACCGCCGCCCGAACCGCGATCAGGAAGAACGCCACCAGCAGCCCGCCCATCACCGCGATCGGCAGCGGATCGACCCGTACTTCGGGCATCACCGGGTTCGGCGCGCCGACCGGCGAAAACAGCAGCAGCGACCCCAGAATGAAGCAGACGATCCCTCCAGCAGTGAGAGCTCCGTGTGTCGGCGCCTGCGTGTCGACGACGAACAGCCCGACCGCTAGCACTAGCAGCGCGAGGCCCGACCAGTTCATTGGCAGGCTCTCGAACGCGACGAAGGCGAGGATCAGACAGATCACGCCGGTAAGGCCAGGCACCAGGCTCCCGGGGTGGTAGAACTCGGCGATCAGCGCCCAGATTCCGATCGTGAAAAGCAGGTACGCGATGTTGGGGTCGATCAGAGTGTGGAGCACTCGCTCGAAGATCGTCATTTCGAGGTAACGGACCGTTGCTTCGCGTGTCGACAGGACTCGGACACCGCTCGCGGTGTGCACCTCGCGCCCATCGAGCTTGGCGAGGAGATCGGGTAGGTCGTTCGCCGTCAGTTCGACGACCTTCTGCTGGACCGCCTCTTTGTCGGTGAGCGCAACGCTCTGCCGGACCGCCTGCTCGGCCCAGTCCGCGTTGCGTCCGCGTCGGGTCGCGAGCGCTCTGGCCATCGCGGCGGCATCATTCGTGACCTTCGCCGCCATGACGTCGTCCATCGTGCCGCCCTGGGCGCTGACCGGGTGCGCCGCGCCGATCGTCGTCTGTGGCGCCATCGCGGCGACATCCGAAGCGAGGGTTATGAACACGCCAGCGGACGCTGCCCGGGCGCCGGATGGGGCGACAAACACGACGACCGGCGCCGCCGAAGACATCATCTTCTGGGTCATGGCGCGCATCGACGAGTCGAGACCGCCGGGCGTGTCCATTACGATCACGATCGCCTCGGCGCCGTCGGCGTTGGCCTGGTCGATGGAGCGTGCGAGGTACTGGGAGTTGACCGCGTCGATTACGCCCCGGATCGTGACGACGTCGACGCGGCGGCCCTCGGCGGAGGCGCCGAGGATGCCAAGTGCCGCGAGGAAGGCAAGCGCGTAGACGCATCGCTGGAGGCATCCGCGCATGGTCGCCTCCCGTTCCGCCTGTCGGCGGAGGCACATCGGCGTGCGAAGACGTGGCGACCGTCCGGACCGGCCGCCACGGGCCCAGGCTGGTGCCCGGCTAGTACATTGTACTACTCGTAGCTCAGGACGCTCGATCCTGGCCCGTCGCCCACTACTTACCCCAACTCATCGGCGATACTTTCTACGCGGCGGTGTGCGCGCGGGAGGCAGGTGGCCCGCTGATGCGGCGTGGCCGCCGGAGCGTGAGCGAGCCGAGCACGCCGACGAACGCGACCGCCGCCGCCAGCCCGAACGCCGGCGCGAACGAGTTCGTCGCGTCGGCAATCGCGCCGGCGACCGCCGGCCCCAGCACTTGGCCGATGCCCATGATCAGCGTCAGCAGCCCAAGCGCGGCCGGCGCCTGGCGCGGCGCGACGTAGTCTCCGACCGACGCCGCGACGATCGCCGGCACGCTCCAGCCGGCCAGCCCGTACAGCACCGTCGAGGCGACGAATGCCGGCCGGTCTGTCCCGAGCGCGAATAGCAGCAGCGCCGTTGCCTAGAGCGCGAACACGATGGCGAGCGCCCACTTCCGACCCAGCCGGTCCGAGACGCTGCCCCAAAGGACACCGCTGCCGAGGCTCAGCAGCCCGACCAGCCCCCAGAGGTCGCCCGCCTCGACCTGGCCGAGGCCGTGCTTGAGCAAATGCGCGGCGAAGAACGTAGCGTAGATGATGTAGGCGAAGCCGAATGTGACATAGACGGCGCCGAGGTGCCAGATCGCTGCGGTCCGCCAGATGACCCCGTTGCCGGCCGTCTCGTCGGCGGGGTTGGCGCGATCGGCATCGTCGGTGGGATCGTCGCTCCAGAGGGGACCAAGGCCCTTCTCGGCCGGCCGGTCCCGCAGCAGGATGCCGGCGCCGGCCGCGAGCCCGAGCGCCGCCAGTCCGAGCACATACCAGCTCTGGCGCCAGCCGTCGGCGCCGCCAGCCGCGATGATTCGCGGCACGACCTGCCCCGCGACCAACAAGCCAATGCCAGATCCCGCGACGATGACGCCGGATACGAGTCCACGCCGCCGGCGAGCGAACCAGCGCGGCACCATCCCCAACGCCGCGACGTTTGAGCCGGCGCTGCCTATGCCGGTCAGCAGCCGCAGTGCGACCGCCGCCTCGAACCCGGTGACGAACCCGGTCAGCACCATCGCCCCGCCGGCGAGCGCCAGCCCCGCCGTGCCGACAAGCCGGGGACCGAACCGGGTCGCCAGGAGCCCGCAGACAAGCGCCGAGGTCAGGTAGCCGACGAAGTTGCCACTCGCGATTAGGCCCATCTGACTGTAGTTGAGGGCGAGCCCCTGCTGCATCGCCGGCAGGATCAGCGCGTAGGCGAAGCGTCCGAGGCCGAGGGCTCCGGCTATTGCGAGTGTGCTTACGACGAGGATGACGTAGCCGTAGTGAAGGCCAGCCAACGCTCGCGTTGGCGAGGCGACGATCGCGGTGTTGCTGCCCGAGTCCTTCTGCACGCTATCCGGGTCCTCTATCTGCGTGTTCGTGACTGGGTGGGCCGGTCGGCGCTCCAGTGCGCCGACGAACTCACCGAGCAATGGTCCGAGGGCTCGGCTCGAGTTCGGCGTCGCCTACGCTGGCTGCCTGGCCGGAGCGCTACCCAGTCATCCTGCTGGCCAGCGCCTTCGCCCAGGTCCCGGCACGCTCGACTTCACCGTCGTTCAGCGGCCCCTTGGTGCCTTCGACGGAAAAGCCTTCCGGCGGCACTACCACGGTGCCACCTTTCCTCTTCACGTCGTTGGCGATCCTCGTCGCCGCGTACCCGAAGATCTTCGCCACCCAGGAAGTGATACGTGTGTCGAACGCCGCCACGCTGGCGACCTCTCGCGCCTTCCCTCCGGGTGGCTCTCAGTCCACCTACGCTAACAGTCGGTCGACGATCTGCTGTCGATACGCCGGCGAGAGCGAGTGGAAGTAGGCGCTGTAGCCGGTCACCCGCACCATCAGGTCCGGATGCTTCGATGGGTCCTGGTGCGCCTCGAGTATCTGCTCTTTCGAGACGACATTCAGGTTGATCAGCGTGCCGCCCATCGCGTTGTGCGTGCGAATCAGCGACTCCAGCGCCTCGATGCCGCCAAGCTCCTGCATCAGGTGCCGGTCGACGTCGAGCTGAAGCGGCGTCGTGTTGCCCCAGCCGGGCTGGACCATCGCGACCGCGTTCGCCTTCGCCGTGGGCGCGCCGGTACCGTCGGGCATGAAGCCAGGATCGGGGTTCGCGCTGTGCGAGATCGGATCGTGGGCGTGCCGGCCATTCGGAGTCGCGGCGAGATTGCGCCCAAACTGCGCGATCCCACCGTGCGAGAAGAGGCCCGGTATCACCGTGTAGCCGGCCGGAGTTGGCTTGCCACGCACGAGTTGCGTGTACGTCTCCGAGATGCGCTTCGCCCACCAGTCCGCGCGCGAGCCGCCGGTGCCGTAGCGCGGGATATTCTTCATCATCAGGCGGACGACCTCGGCTCCTTCCCAGTCGTTGTGGAGGTGCTGGGCGAGCTGCTCCCACGTCAGACGACGCTCGTTCACGACGCGCTGCTCGATCGCCGCGAAGGAGTCGGCGACGGTCGCCAGGCCCAGCCCGTCGACGGTGAGCAGGTAGATATCGAGCCCGCCGGCGACGGCGTCGAGCCCACGCTCGATCGGCCCGTGCGAGAAGAGGTTGAGCACGATCTCGGGCATGTTGTCGGCCTGGTGAGCCATATGCCAGTCGAAGCCGGCCTTGATAGCATCAACCGAGACCGTGAGGTGCTCGACATAACGACGCCACAACTCGTCGAGAGTGCGCGGCGCGCTCGCGTCCGCCATCAGCTCGTCGAACGCGAAGATGAACGGTTGGGTCAGGCACTGCCGGGTCACATCCTGGTGGCAATACTCGATGCCTGGGAGCGCGGTCCAGTTGCAGCCGACCTTCGCCCGCATTCGGGCAAGCTGGATCGGCACGCCGTTGCGCGCGTACGCCTCGTCGAGTCCGCCCGAGAGGGCGAAGCTGACGCCGGTGCCGTCTTCGAGGTGGATCTCGAGTGCTCGCCGCAGAAGCGCCGGGTCGAGCTTGTCGTGGACGCGCACGGCGAGGTTGATCGGGATCTTGAGCGCGTGCGCCGCCTCAAGAATCAGGAAGGACATCCGGCTGGTCAGGTCGTGACCGTCCGGCGCCGGCCCGCCGACCTGCGAGTAGTGCGTGTCGTTGAAGAACAGGCTGGCAAGAAACCAGATGACGTCATCGTCGTCGATCAATCCCGCCGCGGTGTCGGCTTCGTAGTATGGCCGCAGCAGCTCATCGAGCTGGCCGAGCGCGCCGCCGAGCGCCCACATCCGGTCGATGGACTGGAACCAGGCGAGGAACTGGCACGCTTCGCGGAGCGTCCGCGGTGCGCCGTCGATCAGGTACTCGTTTGTGTCGGCGATGGCGAGAAGGTTCGCGCGAACATCGGGGTCGGACTCCTTCGCCGCCATCGCTCGTGCGTGCTCGACGTGTCGGGCGATCCAGTGCTGGACGCCCAGCACCAGGTTTTCCTCCATGTCGTAGAACGAGGTGTCGCTCGGCCGATTGAGGTCACGGTAGCGCCGAATCTTGCGGAGAAGCCCTCCCCACCCGAGATCGAGTCCGATCCGCATGTCCGGCCCGAAGTGGTTCATCGCTCCGATGCCGGTCGAGTTGTTGTTGTAGCGGCGGTGGATCTCGAGGATATGCTCCGGCCGGTCCTCGGGTCGCCAGCCGTGCACCCGGCTCAGGACCTCGATCCAGCATCCAGCAAGCGCGCTGCGCGGGTGGACGAAGACCGGGCCAGCCTCGAGATAGCGACGGAAGTTCTCGCCGACGACCCTCGGGCCGTAACTGATCCCGCTCGGGTGGTTGACCACGCGCTCCCACTCGATCGGCTCGGACCAGGGGATGTCGCCGTGGTCGTCAGTGTCGTGGAAGCCGCCGGTGGCGATCTTGCGCGCGTTGAACTCAAGCTTGGTCCGGTTGAGCGCCCGGATCCACTCGCGCACCGGCGCGCGGGTCTGGATGGCCATTGCTACGCCTCCCTCTGTACTGCGAGACCCCGTTCGGCAAAGAGCCGCGCGAGGCCGTTCATGTGCGAGTCTGACGGCGGCTTCAGAAGCCGGCTCGGGTAGTCGAGGCCAAGACTCTCGTACTTGCCGGCGCCGAGGTGGTGGAAGAGATCGAGCTGGACATCGGCACGCTCAGTACCGTAGACATGGACGCCTTTGATTTCGCGTGGGCGCAGGGGGTAAGAGACACCATCCTGCAGGACAGCAGGATGACCGTCAACCGCATCCCGGGCCAGGCCCGCTGCCTGGAATGCGACCTTGAATTCCCGGTGCAAGAGGTCTACGATCCATGCCCCGTTTGTGGTGGGCATTTGTTGGAAATTATGCGAGGGAAGGAACTGCGAGTGAAGAGCCTGGTAGTAGTTTAAAGTGAAAAGTGAGAAGTAAGAGACCAAGTAAAAAGTTACTTTAATGCGCCAATGCGATAATCCGCTAATCCCGCATGAGCGGGATTTCGCTTCGCTCAATCCGCCAATTCGAAAATCCTTTTCGCGCAACGAAAAGTGTTGCAATGCGCCTCCACGATGATGCGGTGGTCCGCTGAATAGCCGCCGCCCATGGCTGCCATATCCTTCATTCTGCGGGTATATTCCGAAACCGTAATGGTAACCGGAAGCTGGCTTTCGCCCGATTCCTCGAAACGTACATTAAAGTGTCGGTCGGACGGGAAAACCTTTTCGAAGGCAATACGTACCCGGTTCTGATCTTTTTCCGGCAGTGATACCTTTTTCTCCTCCTCTTTCCGAATGAGATTATCGGGAGTGTCTGAGTCCACACGTGAGAAACGGGTGTCCTTTTTCTTTTGTTCGAGGTAATTGATAAAATGTGCGTCAAGGAAGCCGTTCATCAGAAGAACATCATAACCTTTTTCTCGGGCTTCGTTGATGGAGGAATACTGTTCTTCCTTATTGGTGGCATACAGGTAAACCAGTTGCTTGTTTTTGTCGGTCTGGTTTTCTTTAATCAGTTTTTCGTATTCCTCGAGGGTGAAAAATTTTCCTTCGGTATTGGTGAAAAGGAAGAACTTTTCGGCTTTCTCGGCAAACTTTTCATCCGAAATGATGCCATACTGAATAAACACTTTCAGGTCCTCCCACTTTTTCTCCAGTTCATCCCTTTTATTGTTGAAGATTTCCTGCAGTTTGTCAGCCACTTTCTTGGTGATGTGCGAGGATATCTTTTTTACATTGGGATCGCCCTGCAGATAGCTGCGGGAGACATTAAGCGGAATATCGGGCGAATCAATAACTCCATGCAGAAGCATCAGATAATCGGGAACAATATTTTCGACCGAATCGGTAACAAAAACCTGATTGCAGTATAATTGTATTTTGTTTTTTTGAATCTCAAAACGATCCCTGATTTTCGGGAAATACAGTATTCCGGTCAGGTTAAAGGGGTAGTCAACATTCAGGTGAATATTAAAGAGGGGTTCTTCAAATGTTCCCGGATAAAGCTCCTTGTAGAATGTTCCGTATTCTTCTTCTTTAATATCCACCGGTTTCTTTTTCCACAACGGCTGAGTGTTGTTAATGATTTTATCCTTGTCGGTCTCAACCCATTTTTTGTCTTTCCATTCCTTTTCTTTTCCAAAGGCAATGGGAACCGGCAGAAAGCGGCAGAATTTTTTCAGAATTTCTTCAATCCGGTTTTCTTCAAGAAATTCTTCGCTGTCTTTGTCGAGATGCAGGATGATATCGGTACCGATAGTTTCCTTTTTGGTTTCAGTAAGTTCATAGGCAGGGCTGCCGTCGCACGACCATTTTACGGGTACGGCACCTTCTTTATAGGAACGGGTAATGATTTCCACTTTTTCGGAGACCATAAAAGCGGAATAAAAACCCAGTCCGAAATGTCCGATGATGGCGGTGGTGTTTTCCTTGTATTTTTCAAGGAATTCGCCTGCACTCGAAAAGGCAATCTGATTTATGTACCGGTTTACCTCGTCTTCTGTCATTCCTATTCCGTTGTCGGAAACGGTAAGTGTTTTCTTCTTTTTATCTACCGAAACCCTTATCAGCGGGTGGGTTACCTCGCCTTTGTATTCGCCGTTATTGGCCAGTACCTGAAGTTTGCTGATGGCATCGGTGGCGTTTGAAATCAGTTCACGGAGAAAAATCTCGTGTTCGCTGTATAAAAACTTCTTGATGACCGGAAAAATGTTTTCCGAACTTACTCCAATGTTTCCCTTTTGCATAATTCTAGTCTTTTTTAGTTTGGAGCGCAATGCCAAAATCCATACCATTCCGCATGGACTGACGAATTGTCAGTTTTTGAAGTAAATGGGCTTACAGATAGTCGGTAAAGAATACCAGAATGGCAAAGGCAGCGAGAATCAGCATACTTGCCACGAATACAAACCGGGCCAGTTTGTTGTGCTGTTTGGAGCGGTCGAGGGATTTCTGACTGATGATGTATTTCACCTGATTCTGCACCCTCAGGTAACTGTTTTCGTTCTTCTTGATGAATGCCACCGCACCTGCCTTGATTGCCGCTGAAGCCACGTTAACATCTTCAATACCGGATAACATAATGATTTCGATCTGAGGGTTCACTTCCCTGATTTTCTTCATCAGATCAATGCTCGATCCCTCTGTGTTGATATGGTTTACCGCATAGTCGAGTATGACTATATGAATATTACGCTTGGTAAACGGAAAACGCATGAATTCTTCCAGAAAATCGTGCCCGTTTTTGTAGGTGTAAACCCGGTAGTTGAAACAGGATGAAAATTTATTGCGGAGAATTTTTAACGACATTTCGTCATCATCCACAATGTACAGATTCACTTTCGACTCCTTTATCCTGGCCATAGATTCCCTTGTATAGCGTCGTAAAATTATAAATTATTATTCTTATTGTTTCATGTTTTTTGGCGAAAAGAGGATATACTGTTACAAACAATCTAAAAAACAAGGGGATGGGGATAGAGGCAGGAGAATGAAAAAAACAAATTATAATTAGAATGCCCAGCGACACATATTGTCGTACCCCTGCTGTTATTTTGTATCAAAAGTTTACGTATGACAAAAAGCATTAAAATTTCTTTACTTCGTTCTATCAGTAATGTTTGCGACATTTCGGCAGAGGAGGGTTTAAGTTCAAAGACACTTCAGAAGCTGGATGCAGAGCTGTCGTTTCTGGCCGGATATTTCAGCATCACTCAGCCGCAGGCATGGTTGCTGGCGATGATTTTCGGGCTGCATTTTAAAAATTCAACGGTAGATGTAAGCGACATTGCCGGTGCATCCAAAAGCAATCCGCTGCGTATTCTGGAGTATTCGGATGATATTCAGGTACTGATTGACCGGGGCTTTGTGAAAAAGGTAAGTTCGCCGAATCCCTACCGCAATTCAACAAAGATAGACCAGATGATCCCCAATAAGGAAGTTACCGATGCCATTCTGAACAACCAGCCCCTGCCTGAAAATATACGGCCTGTTTTTGATGAACTGACCGACCTGCTTGAGCGTATTTATATACTGGGTGTTGACAGAGACAATGAGGAAATGAGCACAGAGGGACTTTTTGCCGAGACGCGCGAAATCATCACTACCAATATGCATATGTCTTTTATCAAAGAAATCAGAGATAAGAATATGGATATTAAGAATACCTATTTCTACCTTTATATTGTCTGGAAAACCATCAGTGGATATGGCAGGGTATCGCTTCACAGGGCGTGTGAGGGTATTTTTGACCGTGAATCGGCACGGGTGAAGTTTCTGCAGGCGATTATCAGCGGACAGGCGGATATTGTTAAGGAATCTCTGATAGAAGTCGAAGAAGGCGGATTCATGAATGATACCGAAGTATTTCTTTCGCAGCATGCCATTGATCAGATCGAAAAGCACGGTTTGAAAATTCTGCGGAAACAGAAGAAATATCAGAATGTACAGAAGCCCGGTACCATAGCGCAAAGGACATTGTATTACAATCAGGAAGAAGAAAAACAGCTGGACATGATCCGCGGGCTGATGGAGGAGCATAACCTGCAGCAGATGATACAGCGGCTGAAAAGTAAGAATATGCCCGAGGGAATGACCATCCTTTTACATGGTGCGCCCGGTACCGGAAAAACAGAAACCGTATATCAGCTGGCCCGTTTATCGGAAAGGGAAATAATGAAGGTGGATATCAGCAAAACCCGTTCGATGTGGTTTGGCGAAAGTGAACGTCTGGTAAGGCAGATTTTCAATGATTACAGGGACTTTAAGAAGAATGCCATCCGTTGTCCCATCCTGCTTTTTAATGAGGCAGATGCCATTATCTCAAAAAGAATGGAATCGGTTGATTCGTCGGTAAAACAAACAGAGAATGCCATTCAGAACATTTTGCTGGAGGAACTGGAGTCGTTCAGCGGTATCTTTTTTGCCACCACCAATCTGGTGCAGAATCTCGATCAGGCGTTCGACCGCCGCTTCCTTTTCAAAGTCTGTTTTACCCTGCCGGACGCTGAGAAACGGGCGCTGATATGGCAGTCCAAACTGACGCATATGGATGCAGAGGGGTGTCGTCAGCTCGCTGCTCAGTTTTCGTTTTCGGGGGGACAAATTGACAATATTGCCCGTAAATGCGAAATGGCTTATGTCATCAGCGGCACCATGCCTGATTATAACGAGATCGTGAAATACTGCAATGTGGAACGGCTGCCGGGTAGCGGACGCAGAAAAATCGGTTTTATCTGATGTGTTACACCGGAATCACAAAAAATCTTTAATTTAGTTCATCATTTAAATTCAAAGCGATGTCAAAAAGGGAATCCATTACACGGTATAATCTGATCATTAAAAAGCTTCGTAACGCCCCTGCCAGTTTCGATGAAATTCTGCATTACCTTAAAATCGAATCTGATATTCAGTCGTACGATTTTGTGGTCAGCAAAAGAACTTTTCAGCGCGATCTCGAAGATATCCGTTCGATTTATAATATTGATGTGCAGTACAGCAACAGCGAAGGAAAGTATTATATTGCCAACCGCGGGGAAGATTCGGGGGTTACCGACCGCATACTCGAAGCATTCGATGTTTTTAATGCCCTGAACATCGCCGACCGGCTGTCGGGATACATCCATTTTAATAAACGCCGGGCACTGGGAACCGAACACCTCCGTGGCCGGGTCGTCCAGGCCGTACAGGCGTCGCGTGGCATGCGTTTCGCGGGAGAGGTCGGCCAGCTCGGGTACGGCGGTTTGCATGCGGCAGGCCAGTTCGTAGTTGGCGATGGCGGCCTCCAGGGCATCGTCTGACCCGTGGCGGTGTTGCAGGCGGGAATCGAGTTGCGCCAGCAGCCGCAGTTTGTTCTGTTGCAGCTCAGGTGCCGGTTCACTGCGGACCAGGTCGGCCACGGGCTCGGCACCCCGCCGCAGCAGCGAGCCCTGATACGCTGCCGGTAGAAAGCCGCTGCCAAAGCAGTCGAGCCCGCCGGGCGGAATCATACCGCTATCGAGCACGACGAAACCGGGCAGCTCATGGCACTCACTGCCCAGCCCGTACGCTGCCCAGGCCCCCATGCTGGGGCGGCCCTGCTGCCCCGAGCCCGAGTGCAAGAAGTAGTTGGCGCTGGTATGTTCCGAGAAGTTCGAGGTCATGGAGCGCACCACGGCCAGCTCGTCCACGCACTGTGCGACGTGGGGGAACAGGTCGCTTACGGGGATGCCGCTCTCTCCATATTGCCGGAAGGCCCAGGGGCTTTGCATCACCGTGCCCACGTTGTTGAACTGCGTGGGCGGCACCTTGAGCTTGATCGGCTGGCCATGCTCACGTGCCAGACGCGGTTTTGGATCGAAGGTGTCGACCTGCGAGGGGCCGCCATCCATGAACAAGAAGATCACGTTGCGCGCCCGCGGAGAGAAGTGAGGCTCCTTGGGCGCAAACGGACCGGGGTGCGGGGCAGCCAGGCCGTCTTCGCTCCACAGCGCGGCCAGGGCCACGGCGCCAAAGCCGTTGGCACAGGCCAGCAGCATGTCGCGTCTGGTCCGCGGCGGGGTGATGAAGCGATGGCAATGCATGGGCACGCTCTTAAGAAGTGCGAAACGAAATCTAGACTCGCTGGCTGTCAGTCAATGAACACGAACTCCTTGGCATTGAACAACACGTGGCACAAGTCTGCCCAGGCGCGCCGCGGTTGCGGCTCTCCGTAGGCAGCGGCCTGGATGCGCAAGAACTCCAGTGCCGCCGCCACCTCTTCTGGCTCGGGAG
>Ga0101944_10005096_pt1 | contig 15370 bp, 13 predicted proteins | sample DewCreD2012metaG_FD_75245 | JGI IMG/M metagenome (GOLD analysis project Ga0101944, IMG submission 75245) | Hot spring sediment bacterial and archeal communities from British Columbia, Canada, to study Microbial Dark Matter (Phase II) - Dewar... ...
TCTGTCATTCCTGGCAGGTTTCACAGAATAATCGGTGGTGGTTTGATAAGGTGCATCGGAATACAACTGTCCCCTGCCGGTAAGTGGGAGTCCAGCCATGACGATCAGCCAGATTATGTTCAGAAAATGCCGCATCAATGTTTATCTAACATCTAATAACTGACAAAATTAGAAAATAGTATGATATTCCTCAGGAGAAGTTGATTGATGGAAAATAAAAATTATATCTTTAGGCTAAAAAAATGAAAAGACCTTCCCTTTTATCTGCCGTAAAAAGCGGAAAGATTCTTGTTTCCGACGGGGCCTGGGGTACACAACTTCAGCAGCAAGGCCTTCGTCCCGGCCAGTGTCCTGAAGAATGGTGTCTGCGTCATCCCGAAGCAATCAAAGCCATTGCCAGGAATTATGTGGAAGCAGGGGCAGACATGGTGCAAACCAACAGTTTCGGAGCCAACCGCTACAAACTGGGACATTACGGACTTTCTCACTTATGTGCTGTAATCAACCGTGAAGCGGCCCGTTTATCGCGCGAAGCAGCAGGGGATGATCATTGGGTCATTGCTTCCATGGGACCTACCGGAAAAATTCTGATGATGGGAGAAGTCACAGAAGAAGATTTGTACCTCGCTTTTAAGGAACAGGCCGTGGCACTGGCAGAAGGCGGAGCCGATGCCCTGTGCATCGAAACCATGACCGACATTGATGAAGCAAGAATTGCCATCCGCGCAGCCAAAGAAAATACGCCGTGCGAAGTCATTTGTACTTTTACCTTCGATAAAACCGTCCAGGGAGATTACCGTACCATCATGGGAGTATCACCGGCCGAAGCCACACAGACTGCTGTTGAGGCAGGGGCCGGCGTGGCAGGCACCAACTGTGGAAACGGAATTGTCAGGATGGTTGAAATTGTAAAAGAGATACGCACAGCCTTTCCTTCCCTTCCCCTTCTCGTTCATGCCAATGCAGGCCTTCCGGTGTATAAAGATGGTCAACATATTTTCCCCGACACCCCCGGATTTATGGCAGGATGGGTAAAAGACCTTATAGAAGCCGGCGCCAATATCATCGGCGGATGTTGCGGCACCACGCCGGCTCATATCCAGGCCATCAGAAAGGCTGTCAATGAAGCAACAGGAAAATAATTCGTTTTTATTAAACTTTTCCCTTTCCGGAGTGTTTATCCTGTAAGAATTTGAACATACAAAAACTCCTCTTTCATGAGAACAGCAGTTTTCAGTACAAAAAGTTACGACAGGGAATGGCTGGAAAAAGCCAACCAGGGGAAATTTCATGAACTTGTTTTCTTCGAATCGTCGTTAAAGGAAACGTCGGTCAAACTTGCTGAAGGATTCCAGGCCGTGTGTGTATTTGTAAACGACGATCTTAACAGCGTTGTAATTGAGCAACTTGCACGCTACGGCATCCGGTTGATCGTGCTTCGTTGTGCCGGTTTCAACAACGTGGACATTGCATCAGCCCATGCCCACAACATCACTGTTCTGCGCGTACCTGCCTATTCACCCCATGCCGTGGCCGAACATGCGGTAGCCCTCATCCTGACCCTGAACCGGAAAACCCACAAAGCCTATAACCGGGTAAGAGAGGGGAATTTTTCAGTAGAACGATTAAACGGATTTGAGCTTCACAATAAAATCACAGGGGTTATTGGTACCGGAAGAATCGGTGAAGAGTTTGCTTCCATCATGCAGGGCTTCGGAAGCCGGGTTGTGGCCTTCGACAGAAATCCCAAGCCCACCCTGATAAGCCGCGGCATTGAATATCGCCCGATGGATGAACTGCTGCGCATTGCCGACATTGTTTCCCTGCATTGTCCTCTCACTCCCGAGACTCACCATCTGATCAACAAACATTCGTTGAAAAAAATGAAGAAAGGGGCCATGCTCATTAACACCAGCAGGGGAAAACTCATTGACACAGAGGCCGTGATTGAAGCCCTCAAAACAGGACATCTCGGTTACCTTGGGATGGATGTGTATGAACAGGAAGAAAATCTTTTTTTTCGCGATCTCTCGGAACGTATTATTGCCGATGATAAAATCGCCCGTCTGATGACCTTCCCGAATGTTTTAATCACTGCTCACCAGGCCTTCTTTACCGATTATGCCATGATGCAGATTGCCGAAACAACAATTAAAAATATGAGCGACTTTGAAAAAAACACCATCAATCCTGCAAACCTTGTTACGCCAGACATGATAAAATGACTACCGTTTTATCATTTGCCAGAGATAATCTAAAGCATCTATCCCAAACCATTTACGAACATAAAACCAGAACAGTACCCCGAAACAAATACAAAACATAAAAACAATGCCTGCAAATCCTTTTCCTTTTAACAACACCTTAGCCGTGAAACGGGTAATCAGACGGTCGAGATACTTAAAAGAAGGATATAATATCAATACCGTAATGCCCATGCCAAGCAGGGTAAATTTCAGCGGATGAGCCATGCCCTTGTATTTCATCAAACAAGAGGTAATGGCATCGGTTACGAGGGGAACTGTCAAGACAGACAGGACCAGAACAAAAAAACCATATAATTTGTTTCTCATACATTACAATATGTCCTGCAAAAATACATCATGATAAGGATTTGTTTTTTTGTGATTTATGTTATAATTTAGCATTTAAATACTTAATTAATGAATAAAGTTTTTGCCCTTTCTGACGCCGTTCTTATTGGCCTGCATAGTGTAGTCCTGATTGCCTCAAATAAGGAACAACTTAATGCCGATTTGATTGCCAGTCGGCTGAATGCCTCCCGGCATCATGTGGCTAAAGTCCTTCAGCGACTGGTAAAAGGGGGACTGCTGACTTCCCATCGGGGGCCTTCCGGAGGGTTTTCCCTCAGCAAAAAACCACAGGACATTTCTTTGTACGACATTTATGTGTGCATTGAAGGGGAGATTGAAGAAACCCCTTGCCTGATGGATATCCCCGTATGCCCACACCATAAATGCCTCATGGGCAAGTTTGGAAGCAAGGTAACCCAGGATTTTATTAAATACCTTAAAGAAAACACAGTGAAAGACTATCTCTAAAGTTTTTTTATTGACTTAATTAAAGCATTTAAGTACTTAAATTATATTATTATGAAAAGAAAAATAGTAAAAATCAATGAGGATCTCTGCAACGGATGTGGAGAATGTATTCCTAACTGTCACGAAGGGGCTTTACAGATTATTGACGGAAAAGCCCGCCTGGTGAGTGATTTGTTCTGTGACGGATTGGGATCGTGCCTCGGGCATTGTCCCACGGGAGCCATCACCATTGAAGAAAGAGAAGCCACTCCCTACGATGAAGTGGCAGTGATGAAAGAAATGGTGGCCAAAGGAGAAAACACCGTGCATCAGCATCTCAGGCATCTGATGGAACACAATGAAATGGATTACTTCCGGCAAGGAATGGAGTACCTGAGATCCATTGAGGCGAGCCTTCCTTTCAGCGTAGAGGAACTGGAAAAGAAATTAACCCTTCATAAAAAACAAAAAACAATGGAAGAAAAAGAAGAAATGATGTGTGGCTGCCCGGGTTCAGCAGCCCGGCAAATCCGGAGAGAACCGGAAGACACTGCGTCTGCAGCAACGGTACAGCGTTCTGAACTGAGTCAATGGCCTATCCAGATGCATTTAATCAATCCGGCTGCTTCTTATTTTCAGGGAGCCGATCTGCTGGTAGCAGCCGATTGTGTGGCCTTTGCCCTCGGAAATTTTCATGCCTCCTTTCTGAAAGGGAAAAAACTGGTGATTGCCTGTCCCAAGCTGGACAGCCATAAGGAGGTATACATTCAGAAATTCATTGCCCTCATCAATCAGGCCAGGGTAAATACCGTCACGGTAATGATGATGGAAGTCCCCTGTTGCGGAGGTTTACTGCAACTCGTACAGCAAGCGGTGGAACAAGCCTCAAGAAAAGTACCTGTAAAAGCGGTGTATGTAAGCATACAGGGAGAAATTCTTGAAGAGCAATGGGTTTAACAGGTGCTGCCCGGCACCAGCTAAGGGAGCAAGGGAGATGACAACAATCTCCCTTGTTTTTTGAAAATCTTATTTTATAAAAAGTTTAATATATTTACATTGAATAGAATAAATAAAACCTGAACAGTCTTTTTAAAGTATAACTCCTGAGTTTTCTTATGGAATCAGCAGTACCGGCAAACAGAACAAAAATTCTTGTGATAGAGAACAATCCTGCAGCAAGGGAAGAAATTCTGCATGAATTGTATGGTTTATCCTCCTGTGAGGTAAGAACGGCCGGAACAAGGGAAGAAACTTTACAGTTGCTGCTATTGTATGAACCAGCCATTGTAATCTCTGCTTTTGCCATGCCTGGTTTTAACGAATTTGAGACCCTTGATATGGTAAAAACCCATGACAGAAACATTGCTTTTATCTATGTATCGGGCAGCATGGGTGAAGAAAAAGCTATTGAGGCCATGGTAAGAGGGGCAAGAGACTGCATCAACAAAAAAAATCTTAAACGGCTTGTTCCTGCCATAGAACGGGAAATAGAACAATTAAAAAAACAGGAAGAATACCGGCGCGAACACGAAGAACTTAAATTGTTCAGACGCATTCTCACCTATTCCCATGATGCCATTGCCATATTTCACAAACAAGAAGGATGTGTTTTTGTAAACAATGCCTTTACCTCATTGTATCAACGGCTTGGAATGAGTGTTTCTGAAGCAGAAGAAAAACTTTTTTCGCAATTGTCTTCTCTTCATGAAAACCTTTTCACTGAAGAAATAGAAGTAACGGACAGCAATGGCGAAAGGATATTTCTTGAGCAACAGGTTTTCTCTTATTTTGAGGAACGGCGAAAATCCTCCTATTATGTGGTGGTGCAAAGAGACATTACTTCCAGAAAAAAATATGAAGAGATTCTTGTCAATGCCAGGGAAAAAGCTGAAAAATCCGATCAACTGAAATCAGGTTTTATTGCCAACATCGGCAATGAATTGCGAAATCCCTTAAATGCCATCATGGGATTTTCAGGACTGCTGGCCTCACAAACCGACAAAGTAAAACAACAGGAATACATTCATGTAATTCAAAATGCCGGTGAACAATTGCTGAAACTGATTGAAGACATTGTGGAACTTTCCCGTATCGAATCGCACCAGATCACCATCCGGGAAGAAAATATTCAGTTGAACGAACTGATGAATGAACTTTATGATTACTATGCCTTTTATATGGGGCAGCAAAAACCCCAGATCAGACTGATATGTTCCAAAGGCGAAACCTCTCCCAACGATGTGATTACAGGCGATGCTGGACGTCTTAAACAAATATTTACAAAGCTTATTGCCACCGCCTATCATTATACGGTTAAGGGCGAAATAACCTTTGGTTATAGAAAGACCGGAGAGAAAATCTTGTTTTACGTAACAGCAACTGGAGGCGTTTTCCCTGCAGAAATTCTTTCCTGCCTCTCTGGCACTTCATCATATTATGAATCATCGCCAGGAAACAAATACAATGCTCATTTGATTGGTCTTGTCATTAGCCGGCACCTTGTGAACCTCATGCAAGGGCAGCTGTGGCTGAAATCCAATGCCGGCGAAAGAGAAGAGATTTATTTTTCCCTGCCGCTGGTGACCGGTAAAGCCAATCAGACTAAGGAAACAGTTTCCATCCCTGACTGGAAGAATAAAAAAATTCTTGTTGCCGAAGATGACGAAACAAATTACCTGCTTATTTCCGAATACCTTAAAGAAACCGGATGTACCCTTCTTCATGCACGCGACGGCAAAGAAGCTCTTCTTATGCTTTCACAACATCCCGATATTTGTCTTGTGTTAATGGATCTTCGCATGCCCGTAATGAATGGCATTGAAACTTTTGAAAAAATCAAAGAAAGAAGAATCTCTGTTCCGGTGATTGCTCAAACCGCCTTTGTCTTTAACGAGGAAAGAGAAAAAACACTTTCAATGGGCTTTGCTGATTATCTTTCCAAACCTATTCAGAAAAAAATACTGCTGGATAAAATAAGAAAGTTTCTTCCATAAGGAGTATATTTTCGTACCCAGCATTGAGAAGACATCGGACAGCAGCATCAGGTAAAGGACAAAAGCCATCCCCCATAAAACAAAAATGTTAAACCAGGGAGTATCTATATAAAAGGATCCTATCTTTTTGAAAGCTGCATAATAATGCGAACGGCCGTTGTTGTTCAAAGGTTCCTGGTACAGGGGTTCATACAAAGGAACGTAATTGTTTTTTTCTATCCTGATCCGCTCCAGACCTGTTTTATTAAGGACAAATTCAGTGATTTTGTCATTGGTATATTGTTCTCGAAAAGCATTAAACTGTTGTGATCCTCCTAACCGGTTCATGGCCGACTGATACATGCTATCCCTGATCATAATCAAAGCTTTTTTCCTTGCCTTAAGCCACTGAAGCTGTTTTTCAAGAAAAGCTTCCAACTGTTTCATTTCATTGGCAGTGAAAGAAATCTGTGTGAGAGAGGGTGAAAAAACATTGCCCATCACCTGCCTGTAATAGTTCAGTCCATTGCATATCAATTGTCGTTTATCATTGTTGTCTTTCGCCGGACCAGATTTCCATTCTTTAACCGCTTTGATTAACTCAGGTAGATGATAATAATAAAAGTACGTCACATTGCTTTCTGCTTTTTCAACATCAAAGAATTGTTTACGAAATTCATTGTCTTTAAACTGGGTCACCATGAGGGCTTCATAGGCCCAACGTGAAGCCATCAGATCGCCAAGCACAGGGACATAACGGGAAGAGGAAGCCAAAGGATGCAGTTTGTCATATTTTACAATAACCCCTGAAAAAATAATTTCAGGAATGAGCAGAATGGGGACAAAAATGTAAATAGCAACAATGGACCTGAGGCTGGAAGAAATAATCAATCCCACCAAACAGGAAAGAAAATACAAAGGAAGAAGAATCATAAAAAACATCCATGTCATCCCCCGGATTTCCAGGATGGCATTGCCAATCCACACAAAGACAATTGTATGGTATACCGACAAAAGAAACAAATAAATTATTTTGGCATTCAGATAGCTGATGGGACTCAGTCCATGGTATTTTTCCCTTAAACGCAATATGCGGTCATGAAACAATTCCTCGGCACTCATGATCATTCCCACAAACATTGCCACAATCACACTCATCAGAAGAAAAGCAGGAATATTTTCATTGGAAGAAAAACGGTATATATATGTTCCATTGTCCTTGGTCATATACCGGCAGAAAAAAGCCAGCAGGGCTGCCAGCAGAGGAGAGACTATCAGCACAAGCGACACATACGAAACATCGGCTATTTTTGACATTGCATTGCGTTCCGACTGGATGAGGAACTGCCGCCAGCGATCGTGAGGTTTAACTGTTTTCTCAGGCAGACTGGCCGGTTGTGTTTCTGAACGCGGAAAAACAACTTCTTTCCGGAAAAGAGCATACCATTCTTCCGGTGTTTTTTTTCTTCTTCCCGTAGGAATTCCCATCTCATTCATCTCCTGTTCCTCGATGATGCGGAACAACGACTCGGGCTGAGTAGTCTGACATTTTTTGCATTCCACCATATCAGACGAGGCCAGTCCTCCATGCCGGTAAAAATAATGCAGGGCATCGAGAGGATTGCCCACATACACAGGATATCCACCCCTATCCAGCAAAATCAACTGGTCAAAAAGACGGAAGATGGAAGACGACGGTTGGTGAATATTGATAAAAACAAGTTTTCCCTGCAATGTCAGTTCCTGAAGGATATGAATAATGTTATCGGCATCGAGGGAAGAGAGGCCGGAGGTAGGTTCATCCAGAAAAAGAATAAGCGGATCACGGACCAGTTCAAGGGCAATGTTTGCCCGTTTACGTTCTCCCCCGCTGATAAGACGTTCGGCAGGACTTCCCACCCGCTTATGCCGCAATTCAAAAAGATTAAGAAGTTGCAACACATGAGTCACTTTTTCGGCAATCTGATGAGTCGACATCTGGCTATGGAAAAGACGGGCATTATAATATACATTCTGATACAGAGTAAGATTTTCAATCAGCAAGTCATGTTGAGGAACATAGCCCATCAAATCGGTAAGCGTACGGTGGTTTTCATGCAAATCATGCCCGTTTACCAGTATTTTCCCCTGATGAGGCCGTGTCATGCCATTCAGCAGGTTCATCAGGGTGGTTTTTCCCACGCCGCTCCCTCCCATCACAGCCACCAGTTGCCCCGAATAAGCGGTAAAAGAAAAAGGATGTATTCCATGATGGCTGCCGGGATAACGGTAGGCAATTTCTTGTGCTTCATAAACAATGTGGGGATGTTCATGAAAATACAGATAACGGCGTACCACATCACTGTAATAAAGAGGCTGTATATTTTCTCCTTTGATGGACGAGCCCGGAGTAAATACATAAATCTGACGGGGAATTACCGGCGAATGATTTAACTCAAGGCAATCTTTTCCCTTGTAGAAAAATAAATAAACTTTTGCGCTGTCGTCATACAAAAAATACAGTTGACCATCTAAAGGTTCACGGCATATAAACTTCACATCGGGCATAAAATCCACCACACTGGAAACGACAAGAAGCATTTTTTTACCGGGCATCCGATGAAGTTCGTCCAGCACAAAAGCTTCTGCATTCAGATAATTTTTCTGTGGGATCTTAAAGCGGCCGGCCACCCGGCGAAGCGCATTGATTGTCCTTGCAAAAGAAGCATCTCCTCCGGCCGCACGGAAAGACCTTATCAGCTTAAGCACAGAGATCAATAAAAAGAAGCGGTTGCGAAGAGGGAAATAACGCACAATGATTCCTGTTACCTGCATGAGGATATCGTTCAGTTTCTCCTCCCTGTTCTCAAGCAACGTATCCACACTGGAATAAACGTAATAGTAATTCTCATATACCTGCAGATAAGCATCAATATAGTCGGTACCGTATTCACTTTTAAGGTATAATTCCACAAAACTGTGGACGTAGGAATGATCGAGCGAGCCATGAAGAACCTCCATCAAGGCAAAAAAGTGCATCTGGGATTTCAATAACTCGTCTTTCATTTTCTTTTAGTGATAGGGGGCCTCATTCATTGATAAAAAAATTCAAGCCACAGTAAAATTATTTTTCCCTTGCCGGGATGGTTGAAACGCTTACTCCGTTTTTATTGTGCCGGATTGCCGAGAGTTTTTCCCGCAGGATGGCCGTCCAGATTTCATATCCTCTGGAGTTCATGTGAAGACTGTCTTCCATAAAGATATCCTCCCTCACGAGGGTATCATTTTTCATCATCGGAGTGGCCACATCCACATAATCAACAAAATCATATTGCTGACACAAATCCTGCAACAAACAGTTCAATTGCTTCTGTTGTGCAAGCTGGTTTTTCCTTTTTATACTTGGCTTGACAGACAACATAAGAATTTTTGCCTGAGGTAAACTGTCATGAACCCGTTGAATAAATGCCTTATAATTAACCATTATCTCTTCCGGAGATTTACCCAGACTGATGTCATTCTCTCCACAATAATGCACAATGACGGAAGGTTTATACGGAAACACAATACGAGGCATAAAATGCAAAACCTGTTCGGTAATGGCGCCACCAAAACCACGGTTAATCACGTCAAAGCCTTTCATGTCGTCTTCAAGGCTTTTCCAGAGCCGGATGCTTGACGACCCCACAAAAAGGATGGCATTCATGGGAGGAAACCGGACACTGTCCTGTTTTTCAAATGCCCTGATGGCTTTTTCATAAGGATATTCCGCCACAACATTCCCGGACAAAGAGTCACACACAACAGAACCGGGCTGCTGGGCATAATTACAGGCCACTAACAGCCCTCCCAATGCTATCATCACATATTTTCCATTCATACTTTCAGCTCTTCAGACAAATGTATAAAATAAATACAACGAAACCATCACCGGGGTGATGGTTTCGTGATTAAAAAAATCAATTCTTTTTTCAGAAGTAAAAAAACAGATTAATGGCTCCAAACAGGTTATCCATGCCTACTGCCCTGTTTCTAAAACCATTGAGAGTTGTTTGCGTTTTTACCGTCTGCACACTGTTGGATGCGCCATCCCAGAATTCATACACGCGGGTCTGGTTCACATCTTTACTTGCAATCATGGAATAACCGAATTCGCCGCCAATAGAGACTTTAGCTGCAAAGAAATATTCAACACCCACGTAAGGACGAAGGCCTATCAGAAACGCATCACTTTGCCGGTCGCTGATGATTCTTTGTCCTGTAGCAGTATATGCATTATGAATAGGAGGAGTAGAGAAGTTGGCATCGATGGCATTGCCATAATTATATTCGCGAAACCAGCTGCTTTTTCCTATCAATACCTCGGCCCCGTAATAACCATTTACCCGTCCCTTACTCCGGTGTCCTTCATATCCTAAACCCAGAAGAAAGTTGTTGGTTGTGGTAACTTCCTCATCCTGTACATATTCCGGATGCAAAGGATCGGGTGTGAGGGTACTCTTACTCACTTCATACAGATTGGTATTGACTCCATGGGCCAGATTAAAATGCAGACGAATAGCTGCATTATCGGCCAGCATATATTTAAGCATCAGCGCATTGGTATTGGCGATATTTTGTGGAAAATTCACTGCAGGTGTGCCTCCACCTGCCAATGAAAAGAAACCTCCTGCATAAGCCAGAAAAGGTGCTGCATTCATGCCAAGCGCAATATCTCCCTGTTCGGGTAAGATAGAAACTCCTTTCTTTGTAACCATGTTGCCCGACGAGGAACCTTCGCCCTGCGCATAAAGGGAAACACCGATTACAAAGACCAATAGTATAGAGATTATTTTTTTCATCTTCATAATAAATTATTTTTTAGTACGACAAAACCTCCCTTGCATCATTGTTGTTTTGTTTGCCGGAAGGCAAACAGGGAAGTCTTATCTTAAACTTTATTGGGCAGCGAAGGTAAGATCAACAATTTTTTTCTGGCCACGGGTTACCACCACCGATACTTCATTCAGGCCAAAAATAACCCTTTGGGTCGTAGTGTCTGCCTGCACCTGCTGGTATTCAAACTCGTCGGCAGTAATATGCACCGTAACAGGATTAAGATTAACCGGAACACTAAAAGAATAGGTCCCTGCAGAAGAAACCTGGGTAGTAAGGAACACATCACCATAAGTGGCTCCTGCAACAGGAACGGTAACCAGATCTTTAGAATTATAACGGATGTGAAGAACCGTTCCGGCAGGTACCTTTTCCATGACAATTCCCGCTGTATCGTTCGTTTTATTCAGGTTTACTTCTGCTTTCCCCGATACAATGGCGGAATCATATTTCACGGGAGTAGACGAAGAACCCTCGTCTTTTTTGCATCCACTATAAACCATAAGGATGGCAAAAAACACCGTCAACAAATAAATGATTTTTTTCATACTCAATAAATTAAATTGGTTAATACTGTTCAAATATAAAAAAAATCTCTTAATGACCCTATTTTTTTTTGACAAAATACTATTTTTGATGGACAAAAAACATATAATATGAAAAATGACCACAAAATTACCCTGACAGAAAAGGAAATGCCAACAAGATGGTATAACATTGTTGCCGACATGCCTAACAAGATGCTTCCCATGTTGCATCCGGTAACCAAACAACCTGTTAAACCGGAAGACATGATTCCGCTCTTTCCTTTAGAACTATTAAAACAGGAAGTGTCGCAGGAAAGATGGATTGAGATTCCGGAAGAAGTTCAGGATATATACAAAGTATGGAGGTGTACCCCTCTTCACAGGGCTTACAAGCTGGAACGGGCACTGGATACGCCAGCTAAAATATATTATAAAAATGAAAGCGTAAGCCCTTCGGGATCCCATAAGCCCAATACCGCCGTAGCACAGGCTTATTACAATTACAAAGAAGGAGTCAAAAGGCTTACCACAGAAACAGGAGCCGGGCAGTGGGGCAGTGCCTTAAGTTTTGCAACACAATGGTTTGGTATTGAATTACAGGTATTTATGGTAAAGGTAAGCTACGAGCAAAAACCTTACCGTAAGATTATGATGAACACATGGAAGGCCAACGTTGTTCCTTCGCCAAGCAACCTTACTGAAGCTGGACGCAAAATTCTGGCCACCAATCCTGATTCGCCGGGAAGTCTTGGGATTGCAATCTCTGAAGCTGTGGAAATGGCAATAAAGGACGAAAAATCAAAATATTCGCTGGGAAGTGTGTTAAACCATGTACTTCTTCATCAGACCATTATTGGAGAAGAAGCCCTGCGGCAAATGGAAAAGGCGGGCGATTATCCCGATGTAGTGATTGGCTGTTTCGGCGGCGGGTCCAACTTTGCCGGCATCTCATTTCCCTTCCTGCGGGACAAGCTCACCAAAGGGAAACAATTACGCGCTATTGCTGTTGAACCCGCTTCCTGTCCCAAGCTTACCCGTGGCATTTTCCAATATGACTTTGGTGATTCCGTGGGAATGACCCCGCTGATCCCCATGTATACCCTCGGGCACAACTTTGTTCCTGCTTCCATTCATGCGGGAGGGTTGCGTTATCACGGGGCAGGAGCCATTGTCAGTCAATTGCTGAAAGATAAAATCATAGAAGCCCAGGCCATTGATCAGCTTGAAACATTCCAGGCAGGAGTTTTGTTTGCCCAGCACGAAGGCATCATCCCTGCCCCGGAAACCTGTCATGCCATTGCGGCTGTTATCCGCGAAGCCCTCAAGGCTAAAGAAGAAGGAAAAAAGAAAACCATCCTCTTTAATTTCTCCGGACACGGCTTCTTTGATTTAGCTGCCTATGAAAAATATTTCAGCAAACAACTTACCAACTACAGTGTCTCTGATGAAGACATAAAGAAATGGACAAGCAAATTAGAACCTCTTATTAAGTGAAGGAATAATCAAAAAAAGAAGGGGAGATGCCTCCCCTTCTTTTTTATTCAGTCATTCCGTTTCAGCAACCTGTCACGGGGTATTCCCTTGAGCGGGAGATGGAGATGGCTGACGGAGACTCATAATATCCCTGTCAAAGATGTACATGTTGTGATCCCCTACCAGTTTGATTTTATCGAGGATAAGACGCACATTTTTTTCTTCCTCAATCTGCTCATTTACAAACCACTGCAAGAAATTCTGAGTGGTAAAGTCTTTTTCTTCACCACACAACAACACGATCTCATTGATTGACTGGCTGATAAATTGCTCATGTTTCAATACGGCTTCAAACAATTCCTTCACCGAACCATATTCACGGGGAGGTTCTTTAACTGCTCCCAGCCTGCCTTCACTCCCTCTTTCATTAATATACCTGAGTATTTTAAGCATGTGAAGACGTTCTTCATCGGACTGGGCATACAGCCAGTCTGCCACTCCGCTGTATCCCTTTACTTCAGCCCACGAAGCCATGGCAATGTACAAATGCGACGAATAGGCTTCCTTTTCCACCTGGGCATTAAGTGCTTCAGTAACTTTTTTTGACAACATAGGATTCAATTTTTAAAAGTTTAACATTTAAATTATTTTAATAACACCTTGCTCCTGAAGAATGTTTCATTGACTCTATTTTTCCTGTTGATATTTAACAATAAACAGGCTATCCAGTTGTTCTGAATCGCCATATTTTGCCCGAAGTTGCTTCAGTTGTTCTTTCAGTTTTTTCACCACCCCGGCATAGGCAGGATCGTTGTATACATTTTTTAGTTCAAGAGAATCTTTTATCCTGTCGTACAATTCCCATTCATCCACATCGTAATAGAAATGCACCAGCTTGTATTCCCTGGTAACTATTCCATAATGGCGTTTCACCATGTGCACAGCCGGATACTCATAATAATGATAATACACTGCATCGCGCTTCCATGCATCGGTTTGTCCCCTGAACAAAGGCAAAAGACTTTCTCCCTGCATATCAGAAGGGACAGGTATCTGGGCTGCTTCAAGCAAGGTAGGTGCCAGATCAAGATTCTGAACCATTTCATCACACTTGCTTCCCGGCGATATTACTCCAGGCCAACGAATAAGCAAGGGCGTTTTAAACGATTCATTATAAATAAAGCGCTTGTCAAACCATCCATGCTCTCCCAGGTAAAACCCCTGGTCGGAGGTATAGATAACAAGGGTGTTTTCATCAAGGTGATGTTCATCGAGATATTGAAGGATACGTGCCACACTTTCATCAACGGCTGCAATACAGGCCAGATAATCCTGCATATACCGTTGATAACGCCACTGCATCTTCTCCTTTAAGGTCATTGAAGGATATTTCTTTTTCAGTTCTTCATTCATGGGGCCATATACTTCATCCCATGCTTTACGTTGAGCGGCAGTCATCCGGTTCAGATGATTTTCAAGGGCTTTTTTATCCCATGAACTTGTTTCCTTGATGCCAAGCTGATCCATCACCGAAGGATACACTTTGGAATCCCCTGCCCAGTTCATGTGCTTAAGAATATTCATTTCCGCTTCTCGGGCGGCAGTTCCCCGTCCTTCATAATTGTCAAATAAAGTGGGCGGTTCAGGAAACTGGCGATGAATAAATTCACGGAAATGCCTTTCGGCCGGAAGCCACTCACGATGCGGGGCCTTATGCCAGCAAAAAAGGAGGAAGGGTTTGTTTTTATCCCTTTTCTTCTCAAGCCAGTTGATAGTAAGATCTGTAATAATGTCTGTGGCATATCCTTCAATCTGAACTTTTCCTGCCGGGGTGATAAATTCCGGATTGTAATAATCTCCCTGTCCGGGAAGAATCATATAGTCATCAAATCCCTTCGGGGTGTTTCCGAAATGTAATTTTCCAAACATTGCTGTTTGATATCCCTGAGCCTGCATAAGCTGGGGGAAAGTGACCTGTGTAGTATCGAAAGGGGAACGGTTGTCAATTTTCCCGTTGATATGACTGTGTTTCCCCGTAAGAATCACTGCCCTGGAAGGGGCACTGATGGAATTGGTCACACAGGCATTGGTAAACAACATTCCTTCCCTGGCAAGACGGTCAATGCCGGGTGTCTGAATCAGTTTACTGTTATAGGCACTGATGGCCTGATAGGCATGATCATCTGCCATGATAAAAATAATATTGGGCCGTTTGGGCATTTCGGCCTTATGACGGCACGACGGCATCACCAGTGAGGAACAGATACCCACTGAAAACCAGAAAGGAGAAATTTTTACTTCAGTCATAATTTTTATTTTTTATTTCAGATCAATATTTTTTTTCTTCCATCCAATTCCAAATTCTGCTCCTCCACTGCTTTCCAGATATTCAATGCACACCGGATAGGATTTCCCCTTTTCCAGCAAAAAACTGCCCTGGTGAACTTCTACTCCATGGGCATTCCAGTCGTCGATAACCAGTTGACCATTAATCCATAGCCTT
>Ga0101944_10005097_pt1 | contig 15368 bp, 12 predicted proteins | sample DewCreD2012metaG_FD_75245 | JGI IMG/M metagenome (GOLD analysis project Ga0101944, IMG submission 75245) | Hot spring sediment bacterial and archeal communities from British Columbia, Canada, to study Microbial Dark Matter (Phase II) - Dewar... ...
GACTACCTGATCCGCATGGGCGAGCGGCCCGAGACGATCCTCGACACGGGCTGCCCGAGCAGCGACATCGCGCGGCAACTCGACCGGCGGCTTGCCGCCGAAGTGGTGAACCGCCTGGGCTCCGGGGCGACGATCGACGTGGGCCGCCCGTTCCTGCTGGTGGTGTTCCATCCGACGACGACCGAGTTTGGCGGGGAGCACGCGCAGATGGCCACGCTGCTCGAGTCGCTCCGCGACGTGGCGCTGCCGACGGTGATGCTCTGGCCCAACATCGACGCCGGCTCGGACCACAGACTCGGATCGGACTTCAGGACGTTGGGACCGTCCGGCGTCCGCAGCACGACGACGCGCCCGCCGACCTCCGGCAGAACGCCCACGACAATCCGCGCGTTGCGCAGAAGCCGCAGTGGCTCTTCGCCGGGGCGCGCCGCATCGGACGAAGCGGGATGCTGAGGGATCATGGGTGAAGTCTCCTGACATGGAATGAAATGGCGCGCCGCCTGCGTGGAGGTCAGACGCCGGGCGCATTGTGCTGGACCCGCACACGGCGTGTCATCGAACATTTGAGCCGTATCGCATCCTTGTCGTTGCTCCCAGGCCTCTCTTATGCTTCATGACATTCTCGCCGCTCGAAATCTTCCGAATCGCCCCGACGCAAAAAGCGTCAAGACAACCATCCTGATTACACTGTTGCTGACCGCAGTCACGGCCGTTTTTGCCGACGACTGGCCTCAATGGGGCGGGCCGCGCCGCGATGGCGTCTGGCGCGAGGACGGGATCGTGGACGTCCTGACCACCGGCGCCCTGTCGCTGCGATGGCGTGCGCCCTTGGGCGCCGGATACTCCGGGCCGGCGGTCACGGGGGGGCGCGTGTTCGTCATGGATCGCCCGCAATCCGCGCCGCTTCCTCTTCCGCCCTCGGCCGACGCCAAAAAGAAAAAACAGGGCCCCCGCGCCTCCGTGGGGAATGAGCGCGTCGTGTGCCTGTCCGACACGACCGGCGAAATCCTGTGGACCTGCGAATACCCCACCACCTACACCATCGGATATCCTTCCGGTCCCCGCGTGACGCCCACCGTGGACGGCGGGCGCGTTTTTACCCTGGGCGCGATGGGCGACCTGCATTGCCTGGAAGCCGAAACCGGGCGCGTGCTGTGGCGCAAAAACGCCATGCGCGACTACGGCGCCAAACCGCCGACCTGGGGGTGGGCCTCCAATCTCCTCGTCGATGGCCAACGGCTCATTGGCATGATCGGCGGCGAAGGCAGCGCCGTGGTCGCCTTCGACACGCGCGACGGCCGCGAACTGTGGCGCGCCCTCACGGCCCGGCAGATCGGCTATTGCCCGCCGATGATCTTTGAGCTGTGCGGCCGCCGCCAACTCGTCATCTGGCATGGCGAAGCGCTCAACGGTCTGGAGCCCGAGACCGGCCGCGTTCTGTGGTCCGTCCCGTTCGACACCAAGAGCGGCATGGCTATCTCGGTTCCGGCTGTCAAAAACGACCGAATCTGGGTCTCATGTCAGATGGCTGGCGCCATGATGGTGGACCTGTCCGGCGGCCTCGACAATCCGCGCATCGTCTGGCAGCACAGCACGGGCGCCAAACCCGAGATTCCCTTTGCCACAGCCGGACTGAACACGGTCATGAGCACGCTGCTATGGCGCGATGGCTATCTGTATGGCGTGTCGCTGTATGGCGAGTTCGCCTGTCTCAAGGCGGATACCGGCGAGCGCGTCTGGACCACGCTTGCGCCCACCAGCGGCGGGACCGAGCCGCGCGACCGCTGGAGCACCGCGTTTCTCATTCCCCATCAGAACCGCATCCTCATCTTCAACGAGCTGGGCGACCTGATCGCCGCGCGCCTGTCGTCCCAAGGCTATGAAGAACTCAGCCGCGTCCACCTCATCGACGCCGACATGCTGCCCGGCGCCGGACCGAAGACGCGCCGCGTCGTCTGGTCGCATCCGGCCTTCGCCAACCGCAGCGTTTACGCCCGCAACGACCACGAACTGCTTTGCGTTTCGATGCGGCAATAGAACGATTCCAAACAAGAACCCTCCATGTGGTGTCGGGCGTTTCCCGAATGTCGAAAGGTGGGCTCGGAGAATCCAAACCGGGACGCCAGGGAGGACAGGTCGATGTCTTCGCGGAAACGCTGTCGAATCCAGGCTTCGGCAGCGAAAAGCAGTCGTTCCGGCCCCGTGGGAAGATCATCGCCGCCACCATGTAGGGTGGAGGTCAACAGGACGCGCACGGACCGATCGATTTGATCGATGACGCCATGCACGGCCGGATTTTTCAGGAGCCGCGTGATTCGCTCGAATTCGGCGTGCGCCGTGTCCGGCGCGCGCATGGGCCATGGCTCGAGCGGAAACGGACGCGAATCTCGGCCCTTGACAATGCCCGCGATCCAAAGGCAGCTTCGGAGGATAACATACCGCGCCGGAAGCATGGGACGCGCCTATCCATGAAATCAGACCGGAGGGATTATGAGTATCAACAACGATGACTCTGCAACCGTCGCGGGGGCGGAAGTGTCGGCGGCCGAAGTGGAAGACGCGATGGCCTCCCTGGAGGAGCCCGAGACCACCGACGCGACCGCGACGGTCGGGGTCCTGGCCCGGGGCGAGCCGGCCTCGGCTGCCCTGCCCTCTTCCAAAGACTTCCATGATCAGCCCGACGCGCCGACCAAAGAACTGGTCATCTATAGTTTGGGCGCGATCATTGACGAGATCGGCACCGCCGCCTTCCGCAACCTCAACGCGCTCCTGGTCATCGGTTTCGGCTTCACACCCATCATCGCCGGCCTGTTCGGCGGCCTGAAGGTCCTGTGTGACGGCATCCTCGATCCGGTGGTCGCGCACTTCTCGGACAACACGCGATCGCGCTGGGGCCGCCGCCGTCCCTACATCCTCGCCGGCGGCCTGTTGATGGCGATCTTCAGTCTGACGACCTGGCTGGCGCTGCCCGAAACCAACCGCATCAAGCCCAATGCCGAGATGCGGGCCAAGCAAAAGGAAAAGGACAAAGAAAGGGCGGAAAAGCCCGCGTCCCCCAAGGACCCCACTGCGAAAAAACCGGGGGCTTGGCAAAACATCTCCAAGGGCTTCAAAGAGGTTTTCGCCAGCAATCCTCAGGACCGCCGGCTTTTGATTTTCCTCCTCATCATGTTCTTTGGCGTCTCCATCGCCTCCACGCTGTATAACGCGACCTACTGGGCGCTGGGCATCGAGGTGGCCCCCTCCTATGAGGGCCGAACGCGCGCGATGGCATGGCGGCAGCTGGCCAATAATCTCATCGCCATCGTCGCGTCGGGTTTCCTGCCGTTTTGCTTTCTGCCAATCTTCAGGGATTTCAAACAGGGCAATCTGGTCCTGGCCGTCCTGATGCTCTGCATCGGCGTGCCGCTGTTCCTGATGTGCTTCTTTGGCGTCCGGGAGCGCACGGTCGTTGTCCGCAAGAAAGGCAAAAAGCCTTCGTTTTTCCGATCGGCCTTTGAGATCGGCTCGACGCTGGAGTTCTGGCGCGTGACGGGGCTGTTCTTCGTTCTGGGCAAGGCCATGGGGATTTTTCAGGTATTCGGCATGTATCTGTCGATCTACTACGTCTTTCGCGGCGACGTCCTGCGCGGCACGACCTATGGCGCGGGGGTTCACATTGTTTCTGTTGTGATCGGCCTGGCTGCCATTCCGCTGGTCGTGTGGATGTGCAACCGGTTCGACAAACACAACGCCTTCCGCGTCGCGTTGGGGCTGCTGCTGATCGGTTCGGTCATCAAGTATTTCTGTTACAATCCGGACTATCCTCTGTTGCTGTTCATCGTGCCGTTTTTCTATGCGCTGGGCCATTCATCGGTGTATAACATCCTGGGCACCATGATGGCCGACATCACGGATCTCGATGAACTGCAATGCGGCGAGCGGCGCGAAGGCATGTTCGGCGCCGTCGTCTCGGTCATCAACAAATCCACCGCGTCGCTCAGCGCGGTCGTCGCGGGCGCCTTGGTGGTCGCCGTGGGATTTGACATTTCTCAGGGCGCGGAACAGCCGCCGGAGGTCTTCCACAAGATGCGCATCCTGTTCAGCATCGTTCCGGCGGTCACCGGCCTCCTGGGATTCGCCCTGCTCATCAAGTATCCGTTGACGCAGGCGCGCGTGGCCGAGATCAAGGAACAGCTCGCCGTGCTGCGCGCCCGTCGGGCCACCGAGTCGGCGTCCGCGCACTGACGCCTTCGAGTCTCGAATCGCGCCGTTGTCGAAAATCCAGCCCGGCGACATCGTTGGCGTCGGTGTTGCCCACGGACAGATTCTGGACAACACGGTCACCGTGGATCACATCCGCGCCCGCCGGCTTCGACCAGCTCCAGCCTGGCGGCCGTCATCGGCTACATACAACCCCGCCGATCCGTCGCGGAAATATCGCGGGTCGCATAGCAAGAATCCGTGGTCGGAGTCTGCAACCTGAAACTTCTGATTGGCGTCAAAGTGGAATTGCATCGTTACCTCAACATGAGCAGCGCTGTCAGGGGGACGCAAACGATGCGCGGATCATCCACCTGTTGGGTTTCATTGCGGGTCACAAGTATCCCGAAGGGCGCATTATAGACACTTTTTCGATGAATGCTCGCAGACCTTTCGTGTCACTGAACCGAATGCGCGACTGATATTTGATCTTCAGCGGAATACGCAGCTCACCGATCGTGAGAATATAATCCACCTCCGGTTCTGGGCCGCGCTCCGAAAAGTGCGTTACATCCAAGTGCGGCAGACCGGTCAGGAAGTATCCCACGATGCTTTCGACCAGATGGCCGGCCAAGTCCGCAAAATCCGGGGCTCGAGTGAGTCCTTCCTCATCAATGGGGACGACTTCCTGCAGCCAGCTGGCGCGCAGAACGTGGTCGCAGATGCAAAGCTTGTAGTTGCCCTTCTTGCGTTTCAGGCGCAATTCCAAGGGGATGGATCATCCTGAGCAGCAGCCTTGACGCGGGCCCCTGACCACCGTCGCCGGGGCCGGGCCCATCGTCAGCTTGCGCATGGTAATGGGGAAAGCCCATCGCCGGTATTCAGTCAATACAGGTCCTGGATTGCCTTGCCACCATGGGTTCATTTTGCACAGAGCCTCGTCAAGGCTTGCAGGGAGCCGCTCATAATCAAAGAAAACGGGCGACGATGTCATCGTGATAATTCCGGTCACCTGAATCTTCTTCAGCCGGCATTGCAGCGCAAGGTGAGCGGCCTGTTAGTCAGTCAGAGCCGTGGCGCAGCTGGGGGATTGCAGGATGCCGATGGCATCGCACGTTCCAGCCCAGGAGAATGAATAGCGTTCGCAGCGATTCGTTTTCTGCATACCCCCAATCCGCCTGCCGCCGCAAGCCGTTTGACGGGTTCCTGTTTGTTGTCGCGCCGTGGGGCGCTGGAAGGCGTCGGGCAGTCCTCGGGAGTTGAGGATTCAGGATTTGCGTCTTGGGGCCACGCGTTCGGCTGGCCATGGGAGGACGAGGACGACGACGAAAAAGAGAACGACAGAGATCGGGGCTGTGGAAATCCGCGCCGCGCCCTGTCCATCCCGTGGTTCGGGGTTGAGCGTCCGGTCTGCGGCGCGGCATCATTCCGTCCATGACGACGGGGCCATTGCGCATCGGAAATCTGTTCCTGCTTCCCTCCATTCATGGACGCCTGACGTTCGCCGAGGAAGTCCGGAGGCGTTTTTTTGTCGAACAGCCCCACGTCGTGGCCGTGGAACTGCCCGCATCGCTCCGCGCTCCGATCTTGCAGGGCATCGAACGGTTGCCGGCGCTGACGGCCGTGTGCTTCCGTGAGAACGAATCGCCCGAAGCCCGGTTGTGCTATGTGCCCATCGATCCATGCGACGCGATGATCGAGGCGGTGCGTCTTGCGCGCGAACACGGCGTCATGCTTGCCTTTGTGGACCTCGACGTCGCCGACTATCAGGAGCCGCATGTTGAGCTGCCCTGCGACTTCGTTGCCGATCAGGCCGGATACGAGGCCTATTGCGCGACGGTCTGGCCTTTTCTGGCCGCCCGCGATGACGCCCGCGAAGACGCCAGCGCCGCCGCCATCGACGATGCCCGCAACCGCCACATCGCCACCCGCTTGCGCGCGCTGACAGCGGAATACGGCAAGACATTGTGGGTCGGAGGCTTTGGCCATTGGCCCGGAGTCGTCCGGCATTATCTGGGAGGCCATTCCGGGCGAAGCGCCGAAAGCGTGAATGAGCGCGAGGACAAAGACGAAGACGAAAGCGCAAGCGGGCGCCGCAACCAGGCCTCGTCCTCATCGCGGGACGACGCGGTCCTGGCTGCGGTTTCCCCGCGTTCGTATTGGCAGTTTCTGGTCGAAATACCCTATGTCGCCCATCTCTACGAATGCGCGCGCGCCGCGGAGCGTCTTGACCATCCCGGCGGCCTGCCCAAACTGGAAGCCATCCGGACGATCTTCCTGGAATCCGAACAGGCCTATCGCCGGAACTACAAGGAGACCATCAACCTGACGCAGTGGCGCGCCCTGATGCAGTTCACGCGCAATCTTACGCTCTGGGAAGGACGCTATCGCCCCGCCCTGTATGACGTCGTCGTCGCCGCCAAGTCCTGCGTCGATGGCGACTACGGATACGAGACCTACCGCGTCGCCACGTCATATCCATCCGCCGAATCGCCCGATGATCTGCCGCGCCTGAGCCTGCATCGCGGCCATGCCCGGCTCGAGGACTGCCGCTACCGCGCCAAGCCGCGCTGGCCTGAGCCTGAAAGCGAGCTGGTTCATCTCCGCTTCCGCCGCCGGCCCCGGCCCCGGGAACGCGCCCTGTGGAAGGCGCTGTGGGAATTGATGCCGCGCCTGGGCATCTGCTCCTGGCCCCCCGAAGACGAACTCCAGGAGCGCTTCATGGACTCCGTGCGCAAGCGCGCCCTGCAAACCCTCACGGAAGATCGGGCCCGGACCCACGAGTTCAGCGCGAGCATCCTGGACGGGCTCGACATCCGCGAAACCATGCGCAACTGGCACACCGGAAAACTCTACGTCCGCGAGCAGCCTCCGCCGCTGGGCAAGGTCGGCCCGGTCGTCCTTATCTTCGAGGATCAACCCATCGATGCCGAACCGGCGTGGCGTGAAACGCTTTACGCCGAGAACAACAACGAGTCCGACATCGCCTTCTTTGCCGAACCGCTGGGCGAACACGTCGTCGGACCCGGCATCTGCTATACCCACTTCAACGGCATTCTGTCGGTCTTTCCCGCCTGCCATATCCCCAACCCATGGGAAGACCCCGTCGTCGGCGAGTATCCGACCTGCGCCGAAAAACTGCTGGCTGCGGCCATCCTGTATGCGCGCCACCGCTTCATTGCCTACGTGGCTGCCACGCCGCCCCTGCCACATCTTCGCGAACTGGCCGCCGCCAACCGGCGGCACATCCTGTATCTGCCCCTTCCGTTATTCTCGAAGAAAACGCTCAAGAGCATCCGGCGGTTTCATATTCTGGACGGCAAGCACGTCCGCCGTTACGCCGCCGAATACATCGAGTGAGGAAACAGTCGGTGCTGAACAAAAGAATCAACACGTCTTTTCATGCGCGGCGCTTTGATCATTGCGTTCGTGGCATCGTCCGGGCCGCGTTGTGCGCCGCCGCGATTGGCGTCGCCGGCGGCTGCGCGACGGCCCCCGCGCCGCAACGGCGCGTCGTCGAGACCACCGCCTACTGCCCCTGCGCCCAGTGCTGCAAATGGCAGCGGGGCTCATCGTGTCCCCTCAGTCCGGCCTTTTATCAGAAAGAGCGACTCTCGCGCGACGGGCACCCCAGGCCCTATTCGGGAAAGACTGCCAGCGGAACCCGGCCGCATGAGCCGCGACCGGGGCTGTTTTCCCTCGATTCGCTCGATCGCCCATGGGTCCTGCCGTTCCGGCTTGTGTTCCCGTGGCTGTGGTTCCCGCGCGATGGCGCCGTCGCGGCCGACACCGCGTATTACCCCTTCGGAACGCGGTTGAAGATCGAAGGCTACGGGTGGGGGAGAGTGGAAGATCGCGGCAGCGCCATTCGCGGCCCCGACCGCCTGGACCTGTTTTTTGAATCCCACAGTAAGGCCCTGCGTTGGGGACGCCGCAAGGTCGCCATCGAATGGCAGGGAAGGGCAATCCAACCTTCAGGTGGCGCCGGCGCGCCGCCGCCATCGTTACCCTCTCATTCCAAGATGGGAAACACGCCTGCGCCCGCGCGCGGTCGATGAGCAGCGGAATGGATTCGGTCTTTATCAGGCGGTCGCTCAGGAGCGAGCGCATCTGATCGCGCGCGTCGTGGCGGTCGGGCTGAAATCGCTTTCCCGCCAATCCTGTTGAAACAAGGCCAGTGGGTCCCGTCCGGCGGTCGGGAGCTACCGGCCTTATCTGAACAGTATTGGATTAAGTCCGATATTTCGTCGCCGTTATCTTTTTTGTTGGTTTGGCGGTGGCGCCGTGCGCTCGCGCCAGCGATCGAGGCGCTGGCATAATTCTTGAACGATCTCCCGGCGGGCCGACTGCTCGATCAGGTTGTCGAGCTCATTGGGATCGTTCTGCAAGAAACAGAATGTTCATTTTTCAGGCCAATCTGTGAAGAATGAAAGTTTTGTGAGCGATTGTCAATTCAGAGCTTTCGGCAGACAGGCGCAGGGAGGTTCGCGGGCTGCCGGGAACAAAACACATCGCCATCGAAACCGCGCCATGATGGGCGAAGACTTCAAGGGACGTTCGATCCACCAGCACGCGCAGCGGGAGTTTGCCGCCAACCGGCTTGACGTTCGCCGTTTTTCCCCCACAACTCAACGCGCCACGGACCGCGTCGTATCGGATTTCCTGTCCATACGCCTGCAAGACGAAGATTCCGGCGCTGGTTTTTGACGGGCGAATAGAAAACTCCGCGTCGAACAGCTCGCCCGCCGCGGCCACCACCGGCGCTTCGCCAGGACGAAGCGTCAGGTCTGCCGCCGTCACGCCATCGCGTCGCAGCGATTCGATCTCCCGAACCGGCCAACGACACAGGCGCGGCCCGTCCGGCGTGGCGCGCAGCGTCAATTCGCATGGGAATGACATTTGTTGATCGAACGGCAGGCCGGGATAGCGGTCGGCCTGCTTCTGGCCCGGGCTCATCCATCGCATCCAGGCGATCTGGATGCGCCGGCCATTGGGCGCGTGATTCCACGTCTGCGTCGCGTAGAAGTGTGGCCCGTATTCGCATTTCAGCAGGCTGGTTTGCGGCGTAAAGCGTTCGCCGTCAAAGGCGCCGACGACAAAGTCGCCGCTGCCATCCATCATCACCCATTTCGTAGCGGCCGATTCGCCCGCCGCGTCAATCAGCGGCAGCTCGAAAAGGTCCGGGCACTCGAAGAAACCCAGATTCAGGCTTCGCTCTTCCCAACGAATCAGGTCCGTTGAGGTCAGAATCGCGCAGGCGCCGTTGGGCGATTCCTCTTTTTGCGTATTGTCTGGCCGGCGCCGCCACAACACCATCACCCAGCGTCGTGTGGGCTCATGCCAGAAGACCTTGGGATCGCGATTGCCCGGCGTGATCATCGGCACAACGGGATTGCCGGGATGGGATTGCCATGTCTGGCCGCGATCGACGCTGGTGTAGAGATACTGCGCCCACGTCTTGCGTCCCGTGAAAAACGCGCACAGGGTCTTGCCTTCGCCCGGCGGCAAGCCCAGCGAATTCGGCTCATCCACCACGGCCGAGCCCGACCACACCGGGCCGTGGTCGTCATTGGCCGGGATGGCGATAGGCAACTCGCGCCAGTGGATCAGGTCGCGACTGACGGCGTGGCCCCAGCATTTGCGCGGCTCGCCCCATCCCGGCGGGACATGCTGAAAGAAAAGATGGTATTCGCCATCGCAATAGAGCAATCCGTTGGGATCGTTCAGCCATCCCGACTGGGCGGTGAAGTGGAATCGAGGTCGGCCTGATTGACTGTTGGTCATGGTGGGAGCGCCATTCCACGCGTCGCGCGGTCAGCAGAAAGACGATATTATGGCGGCTTCGGACGCATCAAGGTCAATTGCGGGGACGCCAAGGCGTCCCAAGAATCTTTCCAAAGTCGCTTGCAGCGCGTCCTTCAGGGCGTCCGAACCGCTGGCGGCGGGTGAATCGCGAACGCCTTTGAGGGCGAACGACAAACATGTCATCGCCTTTGCAGCCTGACGGATTGGGGGAGGATCAAGACGTCTGCGTTTTGCGCTGGAAGAGCCGCCTGAGGTCGGCGGACACTGTCGTTCGAAGCGAGAGACGCTGCTGCCATTGTCACATTGTCAGGCTGGACGACATGATACCCGATGCGGACATTCATAACGACCGGCGATTTCACTGCCTCGCGGTATCCGGCATGGCGATGATTGTGTTCGCCGTGTTTGTCCCGGCGCTATGGCGCGGCGAAATCCCGTTTTTCATGGACATCGTCGCGCAGTTCTATCCCGTTCGCTATCATGCGGCGCGCCTGCTGCATGAGGGACAGGCGCCGTTCTGGAACCGGACCTACTATCTCGGGACGCCGCTGCTGGCCAATCCCCAGTGGGGATTGCTGTATCCGCCGAACTGGCTGTTTCTGGCCTGGCCCACGGGCGCCGGATTCATGGTCTCGTATCCGATTCACATCGTCATCGCAGCGATGGGGTGCTACTGGATGGCGTGGCGCGCAGGGCGGAATCGGGCGGCGGCGGTGACGGCGGCGGCGTTCAGCGTGTGCAACAGCTGGACATGGGCGCATCTGGCCTTCGGGGCTTTCCTGTGCGTGTCGGCGTGGATTCCATGGGTGGCGGTTTGTGTGCTGCGGTTCCATGAAACACGGCGCCGCCGATACATTGTGTCGGGCGCGGGGATATGGGCGCTGCAATTGCTGGCCGGGGCGCCCCAGCTGGCCTGGTATGCAGGGCTGAACTACGTTGCGCTGGGTCTGGGAATGGCCTTGTCTTCCTCGAAAGCCACAATGTGGAGTGGGGAAGTGGAATCGCGCGATGGCGGCGCGGCGCGCCAGACTCCGTGCGCGGCGCCCTCGATCGGGAAGGACGGACGGCAATGGGCCGGCCGTTGCAGACCGCTGGCCGCGGTGTTTGCGATGCTGATCGTGGGCGCTCTGCTGGCCGCGCCACAACTGATCCCGACGGCGATGTTCGTTCGTGAGTGCGAACGAGCCGGCGGGCTGGCTTGGGAAGAAGTTGGCGTCGGGACGCTTTCGGCGGGCGATCTATGGCGCGCCCTGACCGGGGGGGCGCAGACCGGAGCGTTTGTCGCCGAGGACGCCGAGACAACCTGTTATTTCGGATACGGTGGGCTGGCGCTTGTCGCGCTTTCGTTGGCGGTTGGGGCAAGGCGTGGCGCGCCGATGGGCCTGCGGGGGATGGTGTTAAGCCTGTGGGCGATGGTGTGGTTGGATATTGCGTTCTGCAATCAGACCATCGGGGCCGGTCTGTATCACGTGTTCCCGCTGTATGACCACTTTCATGATCCCAAACGGATTCTGGGAGTGGCGCAGACGTGGTTGTGCGTCCTGGCGGGACTCGGGACGGCGCAGATCGGCGCGTTGTTCTTGCGCTCGCGCGGCGCGATCGCCTGCGCCTGTCCATGGGAGGCGTCGGTCCCCTTCGTGGTGGGACTGGCCGCGGCGGCGGTCTGCTATGTGTTCAGCCTCGGAAACGTGGATCAGAAGAGGATCGCCGCCTCTGACCTCCTGCAAAGGGCGCCGGTCTGGAACGGCGCGCCTGCCGCTCCCGGCGCTCCCCGGCGTTTTCTGACCTTTGACGCGACGGGGCGCTACTCCTACGACTACACGCGGTGGGATTTCGCGCCGCTGGCGCTGCCGAATCTCTCAAGCCTGTATGGATGGGAAGACGTCCAAGGCTATGACCCGTTCATTCCCAAGCCCTACGCCCGCTGGCTGGCCGGCGTGAATGGAACGCCTGACCGCCGCTATCGCCGGCATTTCGGATTGATTGCGGCCGCTGCGGCCTTCGGACGGAATCCTGCGCCATGGGACGCCGTCATCACGCAACGGGACGTTCCGGCGCTGGCGCAAACCCAGCTGGGCATCTCCATCCAGGGGAAGGTCGCCGACGCCACGCCCGATGGCAGAATCGTGATCTTCACGCCGTCGGCGCCGGCGCCGTATGCCTGTGCCGTCCGGCAGGGCGGCGGATCAAGTTCCGTCTCGATTCTGGACCGGCGGGCCAATCGGCTGATGTTGCGGATTGCCGCAGATGAACGAAGCGGGACGCTCCACGTGGCCGATGTCCGCCTGCCGGGCTGGACGGCGCGCGTCGATGGGCAGCCTGCGGCGCTTGGCCCGGGGCCGTTGTTGGAAGTGGCCCTTCCCCCGTCTGACAAAGATCAAATCGTCGATTTACGGTATTGGCCGCCCGGATGGAACGCCGGCTGCGCGTTCGGGGCGCTGGGCGCGCTGGCCGCGCTTGTCCTGAGCTGGCGCCGGCCGCCTAAAGAAAAACTCACATTCTGACGAAATAAAAACATAGGGATCGGTGGGGCGCTGGACTGCGGAACCATTCGCGCGATTCAGGAGCGACCGCCATGAGCAAGCACAAAAAGGGCCGCAAGGACAAAGCCGAGCGATGCGATCAACACGACCGGAAAGCGCTGGAGACGCCTGGAAAGCCTGATCCGGGAGCGTCTCCCAACGGGAACCATAAAAAAACCAAGTTGGACAAGAAGTTTTACGAAAAAGAACTGGCGCGGTTGCAACTCGAACTGGTCAAGCTCCAGGAGTGGATCAAGCACGAAGGCCTCAAGGTGGTCGTCATCTTCGAAGGACGCGACGCGGCGGGCAAGGGGGGCGTGATCAAGCGCATCACCCAGCGGCTCAATCCCCGCGTCGCGCGCGTGGTCGCCCTGGGCACGCCGACCGAGCGCGAGAAAACGCAGTGGTATTTTCAGCGATATGTGGCCCATCTGCCTGCGGCGGGCGAGATGGTCTTGTTTGACCGCAGCTGGTATAACCGGGCCGGCGTCGAGCGCGTGATGGGATTCTGCACCGAGGACGAATACCGCGAGTTCCTGCGGACGTGCCCCGAGTTCGAGCGCATGCTCCTGCGCGCGGGCATCATTTTGATCAAATACTGGTTCTCGGTCAGCGACGAGGAGCAGGAACGGCGTTTCCAGGCGCGGATCGAGGATCGGACCAAACGCTGGAAACTCAGCCCGATGGACCTGGAGTCGCGGGCGCGCTGGCACGACTATTCTCGCGCCAAGGATGAAATGTTCGCCCACACCGACATCAAGCAGTCGCCCTGGAATGTCGTCAATGCCGACGACAAAAAACGAGCGCGATTGAACTGCATCGCCCACCTGCTAAGCCAGATCCCCTATCAGGACCTTACGCCCGAACCGATCCGGCTGCCGCCGCGGGCCACGGGCAGCTATGTGCGTCCGCCCATCACCGACCAGACGTTCGTTCCTGAAGTGTATTGACGGCCCTTCCCCTGCCGTCGCGCCCCCCGTCCTTTGGCGTGAAAAAACAGGCTTGACGTTCAAACGAATGTTTGATACGTTTGTTTTATCACGTGCGACGCAAAGGGGGCGCCATGGCCGGAAAGCACACCAGTCCTGAGACGCGCGAACGGTTGCTCAACGCGGCGACCGAGGTCTTTGCCAACTCGGGATTCGAACACGCCACGGTCCGGGACATCTGCAAACGCGCCGGCGCCAACATCGCCGCGGTCAATTACCATTTCGGAGACAAAGAGCGGCTGTATGACGCGATCATGGACCGCGCCCTGGAACAGGCCCAGGAACGATTGATTCCCGAACTGACCGGCGCCGCAGGGCCTGCGGAAGCGCGGCTGGCGGCGTTCGTCCGGGCGTTTCTTCACCGATCGCTGCGGCCGGATGCGACGCACTGGCTGATGCGGCTGATGGAGAGGGAATGGGTCGCACCGACGGCCGCGCTGGACCGCGTCATGGAACGATTTGTCCTCAAGGTCCGGGATTATCTGCGCGGTATCGCCGAGGAACTGCTGGGCGCCCGCGGCACGCCGGAGCTGGTGTCGGATTGCGTTGTGAGCGTAATGTCGCAATGCGTCCATCTGCGCACCGGCAAGGAAATGATCAAGCGGCTGCGTGGAATTCGCGATTACGACGACGCCACGATTGAGGCGATGGCCGCGCACGTGACGCAGTTCTCGGTGGCCGCGATGCGTGGCCTGTCAACCGCGGGCGTTTCATCCCCCGCGCCCAGGCGACGGAAATGATTTCATGGCATTGGGGGCGCGTCGCGCGCCCCGGCATCGTCTTCCTGGCGCGGATGGCCGCGGAGGCGGGCTACGAGCGGAACGACGCGATCCCGGCCGCCAATCTGGATTGTCTGCGTCCGATCCTTATTACGACCGTCTCGTTCATGGCGGGCATGATGCCGTTGCTGGTCTCCGACCGGGTGGGCGCCGCGACCAACAAGACCATCAGCAGCGTCGTCGTCGGAGGCCAGACGCTGTCGTTGGTGCTGACCCGGGTGGCGACCCCGGTGGCCTATTCGTATTTTGACGATGCCCGGCGAATCCTGCGCCGGCTGTTTCGCCGTCGCTTTCAGGATTGACAGGCCCGTGAAGGCTCCCTAGGATTTTGCGCCTTGTCTTTAGGGACAGGGGCTTGACCGGGGCATGGCCGGAAAGGCTTTTTCCGCCGGGCCGGCGCCAGATACGGGCCTTCGACGGGCCGGGGACGGGGCATAATGATGGATCTGCTGAGCGGCTGGATGGTCCTGGCGCAGGAACAGGGAGCGCCGCAGTCGCCGTTTGAACTGGGCAATCTCCTGCTGCCGCTGGTGATCATCGGCCTGGCCTTCTATCTGCTGATCCTGCGTCCCCAGGGGCGCGAACGCAAAGAACGCGAAAAGCAGCTGGCGGCCTTGGGCAAGGGCGACCGGATCATCACGATCGGCGGGCTGCACGGCAAGGTGACGCGGCTGGGCAGCGCGGGCAAGACCATCGAAATCGAGCTGGCCAAGAACGTCCGCATCATCATCAACAAAAGCGCAGTGTCTTCAATCATCAAGCGGGCCAAGGGCAAGGCTGAAGGCGAGGAAGAAGAGACCGAGCCGCTCGAATAGGGCGGCCCCGGCCTCTGGGATTGTGAATGACCCGATGGCGGCGAGCGCGATCAAAACTCAGTTTCCTGATGCGGGCGCGGCGGCCGTCACGGACCAAACCATCCTGGACGACGCCGAAGCGCGGCAACTTATCGACATGGCCGATGACTATCTGGACGCCATCGGCTACACCGATCACGGCATCTCCCATGTAGGGCGGGTCTCGCGCAATGCCTGGCGAATCGTGTCCGAACTGGGATTGCCGGCGCGCGACGCCGAGCTGGCGGCCATCGCCGG
>Ga0101944_10005098_pt1 | contig 15362 bp, 13 predicted proteins | sample DewCreD2012metaG_FD_75245 | JGI IMG/M metagenome (GOLD analysis project Ga0101944, IMG submission 75245) | Hot spring sediment bacterial and archeal communities from British Columbia, Canada, to study Microbial Dark Matter (Phase II) - Dewar... ...
GGCTCACGACGCTGACGATCATCCACGACACGCTCGAGCTGATCCGGCGCAACCGGGGAGAAGAGATCCGCGTCGAGGACCTCCCGCTGGACGACGCGGAAACCTACGAGCGGATCTTCGCCCGCGGACTGACCGATGGCGTGTTCCAGTTCGAATCGCCCGGCATGAAGGACATGCTGCGGCGGGCGCGCCCGGAGCGGATCGAGGACCTGATCGCGCTGAACGCCCTCTACCGCCCGGGTCCGATGCAGTTCATCGACGACTACGTCGACCGCAAGCACGGGAAGAAGCCGGTCACGTACGACATCCCGCAGCTCGAGCCGATTCTCAAAGAGACCTTCGGCCTGCCGATCTACCAGGAGCAGGTCATGCAGATCGCCCAGGCTGTGGCCGGCTATTCCCTCGGCGAGGCCGACATCCTGCGCCGTGCGATGGGCAAGAAGAAGAAGGAGGAGATGGACAGGCAGCGCGCGCGGTTCCTCGCCGGAGCGAAGGAGCGCGGCATCAGCGAACGCAAGGCCTCGGCGCTGTTCGACACGCTGGCGCGCTTCGCCGAATACGGCTTCAACAAGTCGCACTCGGCCGCCTACAGCTACCTGGCCTACATCACGGGCTACCTGAAGGCGCATTACTCCGTGGAATTCATGGCCGCGCTGCTGACATCGGAAACCGGCAACACCGACAAGGTCGTGAAATACATCAACGAATGCCGCGAACTCGGCATTGAAGTGCTTCCGCCGGACGTGAACCAGTCGGACTACCATTTCACGCCGGTCGGACGCGGCCGCATGCGGTTCGGACTGGGCGCGGTGCGGAACGTCGGTCAATCGGCGGTGGAAGCCATCGTGTCGGCGCGGCGCGAGGGCGGGCCATTCGCGTCGCTTGATGATTTCTGCGAGAGGGTGGACCTCGGGGCGGTGAACCGGCGCGTCATTGAAAGCCTGATCCGCGCGGGCGCGATGGATTCGCTGCACGGCACGCGGGCGCAGCTGATGGCGGTGGTCGAAGACTGCATCGAGTCCGGCCAGCGCGCGCAGAAGGACCGTCTGAGCGGGCAGGCGGGATTGTTCGGCGGATTCGAAGGGCCGTCTGTGGGCGTGGCGCCCGCGCGCGCCCTGCCGCGGGTGGACGACTGGACGCCGCAGGAAAAGCTGCGTGGAGAAAAAGAAACCATCGGCTTCTATGTGAGCGGGCATCCGCTCGACGAATTCGGCTGGAAGGTGCGCGAGTTGACAACGCTGGATACGTCCACTCTGGCGGGCCTCGAAAGAGGGGCCGAAATCGCGCTGTGCGGCATCGTCAGCAATCTGCAGCGCCGGCGGAACAAAGAATTGAAGCCGTGGGCTTCGTTTCAGCTGGAAGACCGTCTGGGCGCGGTGGAAGTGCTCGTATTTTCGAACCGCTATGAGGCGCTGCAGAAGGAACTCGAGCCGGACCGCGCCGTTCTGGTGCGCGGCAAGGCCATGCCGGAAGAGGACGGCTCCGTGCGGATCAATGCGCAGGACATCATTCCGCTCGAGAAGGCGCGCGTGGATTTTCCCTCCCTTGTCCAGATCCGGGTGAGGCTGAACGGGGATTCCGAACAGCGCGCGAGACAGCTGAGCGAGCTCGTGAAGCGCAAACCCGGCGCAACGAGCGTGCGTCTGCGGCTTGAGAATCCGCGGGACTTCGTGGTCTTCATCGACATCAGCGAAAAGGTGACTCCCGACAGGGAATTCCGCGAAGAGCTCGAGCGGTTGTGCGGACGGGACGCGTACGAGCCGCTCGGCTGAACCCAGGCCGCCGCAGTGCAGCGAGCCCCGATGACCCTGCCGGACATCCGCATCCACCAGAATCCCAGCGGATCAACAGCGGACTCTGAGCCGCGAGCGAAGCGGCCGCAGGGCGCGAGAGCGGGCAGCCGCCATCCGTGCCCCGCCGCTCCATTCCAAACGGGTTTCCCGCCGCCCAAGGGCGGCGGCTGCATCCCAACCGTGCCTGCCTGAGCCGAGAGAGCAATCCCAGCCCGGCCACAGCTCAGCACGCAATCTTCGCGGGAAACGTTCGACCGGCGGGAAGCGGGCTTTCCAGGCTGCGCAGCAGCGCGCGATCACCAGCCGGCGCCCCGGACTCGGGTGCGCACGCGGCAGAGGTACATGTCCGCCGTGACATACAGAGTCGAACCGTCGTCGCCCCACGCGACGTTTGCGGTCGCCTCTCCCGTATCCAGGCGGCCGAGACGTTTCCCATCCGGAGCATAGATGTGAACGCCTCCGGGACCAGTGGCCCAGAGGTTGCCGCGGGCGTCGACTTTCAGACCGTCAGGAAGGCCAGGCAGATCGCGGCTGACCATCGCCGTAACGTCGGCGAACACCCGGCCGGAGCCAAGCGTGCCGTCTTCCTTCACCGGGTAGGCCATCCAGACGGCGCGCTTTGGGTCGCTGTTGGCCACGTAAAGGATCTTTTCATCCGGCGAGAAAGCGATGCCGTTCGGACGGCTGAGCTCTGAAGTCATCAGGGTCAGCGTGCCGTTGGACCAGCGGTAAACGCCGCAGAAGTCGAGCTCGCGGCGCGGGTCGTTCCACTGTTTTGGCAGTCCGTAGGGAGGATCGGTGAAGTAGAGATCGCCGTTGGACTTGAGAGCCCCGTCATTGGGACTGTTCAGACGCTTGCCCTGATAGCGGTCCGCAAGCGTGACTTTTCCGCCGTCGGGATCCATGCGCGCAACCCGGCGGTCGCCATGTTCCATCAGAATGAGTCTGCCCTGCGCATCGATGATCAGGCCGTTGCTTCCCGGTTCGCGGCCGTATTCAGCGGCGCCAGTATAACCCGATGGTTTGAGGAACAGTTCGATGCCGCGCTCGTGCGTCCATTTGTAAATCGAGTTGCGCGGAATGTCGCTGAACAGCAGATGTCCGCCCTTGCGGTCCCAAACGGGGCCTTCCGCCCACTCAAAACCGGTTGCCAGAACCTCGATTCGGGCATCAGGCGGCAGCAGTTCGTCCAGGCGCGGATCTTCCCGGACAATCTTTCCGAGCACGGGATAGGAGCGCGGCGGCTGGCTCCAGGCAACCGCGGCCAGAAGGGTCAGAAGCAGTGGAATCAGGCGGATACTCGGCATGGCGCCCTCCATTCTACTGGCGTTGGGGCGCAGGAGCCAGCCCTGCCGGACCCCGCCAGCAGAAGCGCACGCCCGGCCGAATTTTCCCAATGCAGTCAAATTTTGCTTCCCAAGGCTTGACTCGTCTGGTATGCTGAAGGCGTATTTTGATCGTCCGCGTCTGTTAGGATCGAGTCTGGCCTCCGTGGTTTCCCCCCTGTCCGAACTCCCCTGATCGCACGGCCGCATCCGAAATACGAAGGAGTGTCTGAGTGAAGAATATTTTCGTTGGAAATCTGAGTTTCAACTCGAGCGAAGATGCCGTTCGGGGGTTGTTTGAGAATTACGGGACCGTGGATCGCGTCAGCATCATCACGGACCGGGAGACGGGCCGGAGCCGCGGGTTCGCCTTCGTCGAGATGTCGAATGACGAGGAAGCCGATCGTGCGATCAATGCGCTGAACGGAATGGACTTCGGCGGCCGCAAGATCAACGTGAACGAGGCCCGTCCGCGCGAAGAGCGTCCCTTCGGCGGCGGCGGACGCGGCGATCGCGGCGGCTACGGCGGCGGCGGACGCCGGCGCGAGCCCCGCTGGTAGTTCCCTCGCCGTCAGATTTGACTCCGGGCCGGTGCGCCCATGCGCGCCGGCCCGCACCCGCTCTTTTCCATCCCTCCGGGCAGGTTCCTGCCCGCTCTGATCCCAGCCTCCTCCCGCCCTGCAGGAAATCTCTGTCTCTCCACAGCCTCGCAGCTCCAGCCGATTCCAGTTTCGTGGCCCGCCACCGCAACTCTTCCGCTGCTCTCTCGGCGGCCGCAAATCCGGCAGCCGTGCAGACAGCACCTGCTCGAAGGGTGAAAATCGTGCGGGTAAGAATGGTGGGCCCTGCAGGACTCGAACCTGCAACCAACGGATTATGAGTCCGCTGCACTAACCATTGTGCTAAGGGCCCGGCGGGAGGGCGGAATCCCTCCATCCGCTAATATACCGCCGCAGGCAAGTCCGCGCCGCCGTGCGCCGTACAATGAGAACATGGACACCCCCTTCAGCATTGCCGGACGAACCTTCCGCTCCCGCCTGATGATCGGCACGGGCAAGTACCGCACCTTTGACGAGATGGTGCGGTGCCACGAGGCGTCCGGCGCGGAAGTGGTCACGGTGGCGGTGCGGCGTGTGAATCTGACAGACCGGTCGAAGGAGTCGATGCTCGATTACATCGACCGTTCGAGATACTTCATCCTTCCGAACACGGCAGGCTGCTACAACGTCGATGACGCGGTCCGCACGGCGCTGCTGGCGCGCGAAGTGGGGCTGTCGAACTGGATCAAGCTGGAAGTGATCGGCGACGAGAAGACGCTGTTTCCCGACGTCTTCGGACTGGTGGAAGCGACGAAGATCCTGGTGAAAGAAGGCTTCGTCGTGTTGCCGTACACCAACGACGATCTGATCACGGCGCGCCGCCTGATCGACGCGGGCGCCGCCGCCGTCATGCCTCTCGCCGCACCCATCGGCAGCGGCCTGGGCATCCAGAACTTCGCCACGCTCCGCATCCTGCGCGAGCAGATCACCGAGGTGCCGCTGATCGTGGACGCAGGCGTGGGCACCGCCTCGGATGCCTGCATCGCCATGGAAATGGGCTTCGACGGCGTGCTGCTGAACACGGCTGTCGCCGCCGCGCAGGACAGCGTGGCCATGGCGGCGGCGATGAAGCACGCTGTGGAAGCGGGCCGCCTCGCGTTTCTCGCCGGGCGGATGGAGCGGCGGCTGTACGCAAGCGCCAGCTCGCCCCTCACCGGCGTGATTCGCTGATCAGAATGTCAGCCCGAACAGCAGATCCAGCTGGTTCTCTTTCGTTCGGAACGTGCCTGCGGGTGCGTTGACATCCAGCCCGCGCCCCTGTCCGTAGCGGCTGTACCTCAGGCCCATCGAGAAGCGCGCCAGCCCCGCGCCGAACCTGACGCCGCCGCCCATGGCGAAGCCTTTCGTGGCGTTGCCTTCGATCCTCGGCAGGTTGCCCAGCGAGCGGAACGATGGTCCTGCCTCGAGGAAATACCGCGCGCCGTCGCCAGGCAGGTAGTACTTGACCAGCAGCGGCAACGTCCACGAGTTGGCCGTGTTCGAGCGCGGATCCTGGTACTCGAGCCGCCGGTACAGCAGATCCGCGCCCGCAGCCATGCCAAACGGCAGGCTCAGCTCCGCTGTCGGCCCAAGGGTCCAGTTTTTCGAGGCTGCGCGGAGGTTGCCGCGGGAATCGATGACATCCTGGAACGCAAAGCCGCCGCGCAGGCCGAAGTGAAGGGGCTGCGCGGCGGCGGAAACGGCGAAAATCAACAGAATAGCTCGGAAATGTTTCATGATACGGTGACAAGATCCTCGGCCAGCCTCACCGTGCGGCCCAGGTCCATGGCGATGTTGGCCAGGTGGGGCCCGGCGACGGCGCGCTGGGCGATCTCCACGGTGCAGCTGGGCTGCTTCCGGGTCTTGAGGCAGTCGAGGAAGTTCTGAATGTGGGTTTCGATGGGAACCGGCGCTTTCTCCTCGAGGATGGGCGTGCGGTTGTCCTTCCAGGGCTCTTTCCAGACCGTGACGCCCGCGTCGTTGAGCAGCATGGTGCCCTGGTCGCCCATGAACAGGATGGACCAGCTGTCATCGAAGTCGTTACAGTAGTTCAGCTCCCAGCACGTGAGGAAGCTGCCGTTGTCGAAAGTGGCGCTGAACACTTCGGGGTGCTCCGCGCCCTCGTTTTTCGCCACAAAGCCCATGGCCGTGGCGGCGCGGGGCGGAGGCGAGTTGGTGAACCACTGCACGACGTCCATCAGATGGGTGCCCTGGTCGGTCATGTTGCCGCCCGCGTAATCGCGGAACCAGCGCCAATAACGCAGACGCCGCGGCTCCATGGGGCGTTTCGGCGCCGGGCCGAGAAACCGGTCCCAGTCCACTTTTCCCGGGAAAGGCGAGTTATTCAGGGGGCGGGCGGTGTTCCAGTGCCACTTCGCCTTGACCATCGTGATCCTGCCGAGGACGCCGTCGTCGACCAGCTTCTTCGCCTTGATCAGGGAGGGAGCGCTGCGCCGCTGCATGCCCACCTGCACGACTTTGCCGCTGCGGCGCACGGCTTCCACCATCACAACGCTCTCCTGCAGTGTCTTGGAGAGGGGTTTTTCGGTATAGACGTCCTTGCCGGCGTTGAGCGAGTCGATCAGGTGCTGCAGGTGCCAGTGGTCCGGACCCGCGCAGACCGTAAAATCGATGCCTTTCTGCGCGAGAAGTTCTTCGTGGTGGTAGTAGGTCTTCGCCTGGGGAAAATCCTTCATGGCTTCCTGGAGGCAATCCTCGCGCACGTCGCAGACGGCGACGCACTCGGCGCCAAGCTTGGCGAAGTAGCGGGCGAGATAGCGGCCCCGCCCGCCGGCGGCGATGACGCCGAAAGCAGGCCTGTCGTTGGCGGCGGTGGAGGAAGGCGAGCCGTGGAGGATGGCGGGCGCTGCGGCTGCGGCGGAGCCGGCCAGGAATGCGCGGCGGTTCGTGGTCATGGCGGGAGTCCTTTCACGCCTACTCTAACGCAGCCCGGCCTTGCGCGTCTTGTATTTCAGAGGCGTTTGGTATAATGGGAGTGACCTCGCTGGGAGGTCGTCTAATGGTAAGACTGCAGACTCTGGATCTGCGTATCGGGGTTCGAGTCCCTGCCTCCCAGCCACTCCCCGAAAACTGAATCCGGCCATGCATCTTCCCGCTCTCATCCTTGTCAGTCTGTCTTTAGGCCTGAGCTGCGCTTCCGGGCAGGCCGTCGGGGGCACGGGCTTCAACCGTCCGCCGGCTGGCGTGGATGAAGCGCTGCGGGAGAGAGTCCTCGAGTTCTACAAGCTCGAACAGGCGGGCCGCTTCCGGCAGGCGGAGGGGCTGGTCTGCGAGGACAGCAAGGATCGCTACTACGACATGGAAAAGCAACGCTGGACGAGCGTCGAGATCGTGCAGACGTCCTACGAAGAAGGTTTCACGAAGGCGAAGGCGACTGTCGCTCTTGGGACGACATTGAGGACGTTCAGCGGGGCGATTCCCGTGAAAGCGCCGCTGACAAGTCTCTGGCACTTCGAAAAGGGCGTCTGGTGCCGGTACATTCCTGAGCCGTCCAAAGATGGTATGATCACGCCCTTCGGGATCATGAAGCCGGCTGCCGGCGATGGCGCTCCCGCCAATCCGTTTGGCGCCAATCCAGCGTCCATGCCAACGACGCCGGAGCAACTCGAAGCCGCTGTCAAACTCTCCAGGAGCACGGCATCCCTGCCATCGGGCGGGGGAACGGAAAAGGTGGAAATCTTCAACGGCATGCCGGGAAGCATCGAGCTGCGGGTCATCTGTCCGGGCGTCATCGGTCTGGAGTGCGAGTTGTCATCTCCGGAAGTACCTGCCGGGGGCAAGGCCGCTTTGACGCTGAAATTCACCCCGCACCCGGACAAGTTCCGGCCGCCAACGGCGGATGTCCGGGTGGTCGCGGAACCTCTGGGAGTGACGAAGTCAGTCCGGATTCAGTTCCAGTAAGAACCCCGAAGACGCCCGCAAAGGTCGGGCGGCGCTCAATGGCCCCCGGATTGCTACTAGCCCAGCATGAGCGCTGCCGTTACCCAAACCAGATCTTCAGGACTGGCATCCTGGTTTGAGTCCGCCGCGAACCTGCCCGCCGCGGCCTCCTCCCGGGCGAACGACGCAAATGCATTTGCCGCCAACCTCCATGCGGCGGTGGAGTCACACGGGCACGGGCAACAGGGTGCGACCGTGCCGGGGCTTGCACAGGTGTTTTCCACGGCGCCGCGGCCGCCGCTGGCGGCAGAATCGGAACAGCCGGTGTCCGTGAGTGGAACCGCCGGTTCAGAATGGCACACGCAGGTGGCGGGAGAGTCTTCCCCCGAGGACGTCCGCGGGCTGTTTCGGGATGTACCGGAAGACTCCATCGAGCCGGACAACGCAATTCTGTTCTGGCGCAGGCCGGCGGATCCGCCGCCCATCGCCTCGGAGAGCAAGCGGGTGCTGGCTGAGGCGATCCGCCGTGCAGGATATGACCCGAAGGACTTCGCCGTGTCCTACTGGGAAACGAAAGGCGAATGGCCCGGAGGCATGATGATTGTCAGGGAGTTGACTCTTGTGGCTCCGAACGGACGCAAAATCGACATGAGCGCGGATCTGATCGTCAAGTGTCCGGATGGGGCCGTGGCCGACGTGCAACGGCTGATGGACTGGAGGCCCGCGCCGCCTGGGACTGTAACGACCTGATGCGGGAGCTTCCTCCAGGCCCTTCATGGCCCGTACGGCCCTGAGTGAGATGGGGGCTTTCCCCAAGCCCATCATTCCCCGCACGCTCCCGGAGTTGGAGGCGCGGAGGCTGAGTCTGGGCGAGGGCCTTGCCGCCACGGTGCCCGGCATCGACGAGGCGTGCCAGCGTTGCCGTGTCATCCGGGTTGTTTGCAAAGCGCCGTCGTCCCAATCGCCGGGGCGCTGCAACGTCGGGAAAAACCTCTCGGGCTGGGCGCCGGGACAATGTCCGCGGTGGAAGCCGCCCACGTAGATGGTGAAAGGTCAAGGAAAACCACCAGATTGCGACCTGTCACAAAATTCGTGGTAGAAGCCGCGCATGGAGCCGTGAAAAGCTGAGGGAAACCTCCTGAGTGGGACCCGCTGACTGGGACCCGCTGACTGGGACCCGCTGACTGGGACCCGCCACAAGGTCGGCGGAAGATGCCGTGCAGGCGGGCTGTGAAGGAACGAGGAAAATCTCCTGCGCCGGGGGTGGCCGCCGTGCTGATCTGGTTGGACCAGAACGGCGGCCGGAATTGACCCGTGACCCGCGCTGGAGTGCATAGCCAACCGCTGACAACGCAGTCCGGGGAGAGCGACGGTCAGGCGGGGAGATTCACGTTGAGTTTCCGGGCGATGGCGCGCAGCAACTCCCGGTCTCCAGCGGTGAATCCGGTGATCTCCTGATTGTCGAAGTTCTTGTTGCGGACGAGGACGATCCCCCCGAAGCCGAATTCGAGCTCCTCGTCCGGATGCAGTTCGCGGCACGGCACGGGCACGTCGGGCAGGCCGCTGGAAGGCTCGTTGGCGGCCTTTCCGTAGGGAATGTTGACAGTCGAGGCCTCGGCTTTCGGCAATGCCAACGGTTCGAAATAGGGCCTGCCGTTTTCGTCGCGCTTCGGGTAGCCGCGCTCGTCGACAGCGAGCGCCCTCTCGTAGACGATCACGCGCTTGCTCGACTTCGCCGCCTCGGGATCGAACCAGTACTGGGCCGGCCGGGTTGGATCAAAGGGCGGCGGTTCCTGACCTGTCGCCGCCTGATAGTCCGCCCGCGTCTGATAGACCGGGAAAAGATGCAAATGCTGAAGCCCGTATCTGGGCTGTGGCAGAGCTGCCATGGCAATACCTCCGCCCCGTTGATGGCAGCTCCAGCCCGCCATGACCCCTGCCAACGGCATAAGCTTGTGAAAAATCGGCGCGAAAATCTTCGTTCTGGCCTGTGACGCACGGAGACCCGATGCAGCCGGACAACCGTTCCTTGCGATGGCGCCGTCCGAATGCGGTCACGGGAACAGATCGGCTGCCGGCCGGCGAAAAGGCGGGTGGCAGATGTCATTGGGCTGCGCGGCTGGAGAGCGCCTGACGCGTTCAGATGGCGCGCCGGTGAGAGCGCCGGCGTCAGCCCGGCACGCGCCAGGAGATCAGCTTGATCTCGGTCATCTCCTCGATCGCGAAGCGCGGACCTTCGCGCCCTGTGCCGCTGAGCTTTACGCCGCCATAGGGCATCTGATCCACCCGCAGCTGCGGCACGTCGTTGATCAGGAATCCGCCGACGTGGACGCGGCGGGCGGCGCGGAAGGCTTTCTCGATATCGCGCGTGAAAATGGAAGCCTGCAGCCCGTAAGGCGAATCGTTGACGGCAGCGATGGCCTCGTCGAGACTGGCGAAACGGTTGATGCCGGCCACGGGGCCGAACGCTTCCTGGGCGAACAGGCGCGCCTGAGGCGGAACATCGGCCAGCACGGCCGGCTGCACCGTCGCGCCCTGCCGTCCGCCGCCGCTGACGAGCCGCGCGCCGCGCTCGATGGCTTCGCCAATCCACGACACCACGCGTTGCGCCTCGGCCTCCGTGATCAATGATGTGACGGCGGCATTCTCATCGAGCGGGTGGCCGATGGGCAGTTGTGCGGCTTTTTCCGAGAAACGTTCGACGAACTCCGAATGAACCGGCTCTTCTGCAAAGATCCGCTGGACCGAAATGCAGACCTGGCCGGAGTTGGCATAGGCGCCCGGAACGCAGAGGGCGACGGCATCGTCGAGGTTGGCGTCGGCGCAAACGATGACGGCGGAGTTGTTGCCGAGCTCCAGCGTTACGCGCCTCATGCCCGCGCGCGAACGGATGCGCAGCCCCACCTCGGCGCTGCCGGTGAAGGTGACCATGCGGACGCCAGGGTGCTCGACGAGATAATCGCCGATGGCGCCGCCGGGCCCGGTGACGACGTTGAGCGCTCCCGCGGGCAGCCCGGCGTCGAGGAACAGCCGCGCCAGCAGCAGAGCCGTGACCGGCGTGGCCGAAGCGGGCTTGTGCACTACGGTGTTGCCCGCAGCCAGAGCCGGCCCGATCTTGTGCATGGAAAGATTCAGGGGGAAATTGAACGGCGTGATGGCGGCGATGACGCCAAGGGGCTCGCGGATGAACATCGCCATGCGGCCGGCGCCCGCGGGCGCTGCGTCCATGGGGACTTCCTCCCCGGCCAGGCGATGGGCTTCTTCGGCGGAGAAGAAGAGCGTGTTCATTGCGCGCTCGACTTCAACGCGGGCTTCGCGCAGCGGCTTGCCGCTCTCGCTGGCGATGGTGCGGGCGAACAGGTCCCTGCGCTTCTCAAGCAGGGCGTGCGCACGCAGGAGGATGGCTGCGCGATCGGCGCGGGTCATCTCCCGCATGACGGGCGCGGCCTTTTCCGCCGCCTCGACAGCCAGCGCGAGGTGGCGTTCCTGGGCGGCGAACACAGTGGCGAAAGGCTGCCCGTCGTACGGTGTGCGAACGACGATCGGCGATTCCGAGCGGTGCTCCAGCCCGCCAATCACCATTGGGTATTCAGGCACGGACATGGCAGCAAGGGGAGACACCAACACGATACACCCTTTCGGAGGACGGGCACGCTGATCTGGCCGGCGGCCAGACGGGCAGCGAGCATCAGAAAGCGCCCTGCTGCTCTTCCAGCCGCAGAAATGGACGGCTTCCGCCGCGCGAAGAACGCGCTTCCGGGACGGGCGCAACAACGGCAAACTGGACCCGAGACGTCCGGGAATCGGGAACGGCCGGGTCCCGCCTCCATTTCTCCGGGACTTGCGGCGCTGGAGCGGCATTCACGGGCGCCATTCCGGAAGGCCCGCGGCCCCGCGTTAGAATCAAAAAGTCCAGAGGGGCCGCATGTCAGAACAGAACCTGAGAGACCACGAAAAGAGCCTGTTTCCGGAGCCGGAGCCCAGCGCGCGGCGCGGGTTCATCGTCACCAGCCTCACGGCGGGATTTGCGCTTGCGGTGCAGCCCGTGTCCGCGCAGACGATCACCACGGACACGCAGGGGCTGGAAGCGGGCGAAGTGAAAATTCCGGCCGAAGGCGGCCTGATGCCGGCGTACCGCGCGGCGCCGCAGCGGGGCGTGAATCTGCCGGTGGTGCTGGTGGTGCATGAGATTTTCGGCGTGCACGAGTACATCAAAGACATCTGCCGGCGGCTGGCCAAGGCCGGTTATCTGGCCGTCGCGCCGGATCTGTATGCGCGGCAGGGGCGCGTGGACAACCTGGAGAATTTCGACGAGATCCGCAAGGTGGTGGGGCGCGTGCCGGACGCGCAGGTGATGAGGGATCTCGATGCCGCGGCGCGGTGGGCTGCGCAGAACCGGGGCAGCGCAGACAAACTCGCCGTGACGGGCTTCTGCTGGGGCGGGCGCATTGTGTGGCTTTACGCGGCGCACCAGCCGGAGCTGAAAGCGGGGGTGGCATGGTACGGGCAGCTTGTGCCGAGGCAGGCTTCCGAGCTTCAGCCGAAGGCGCCCATTGATGTCGTGGCGGATCTGAAAGCCCCGGTGCTCGGCCTGTACGGAGAAGCCGATCAGGGGATTCCCGTCGAGCATGTGGAGCGGATGCGCGCGGCGCTGAAACAGGCCGGCAAGACCGGCCAAATCATCGTCTATCCGGCCGCGCCGCACGGCTTTCACGCCGATTACCGGCCCAGCTACCGGAAGGAAGCGGCGGAAGACGGCTGGAAACGGATGCTTGCATGGTTCAGACAACACGGCGCCGGCTGATTCCGGCACTGCTGCTTCTCTGGGCGCTGCCCGCGGGAGCGCAGCGGGTCGTGGTCGTCAGTTTCGACGGCCTCGGCGCGGAAACATTCTTTGACGATCCTGTTGCTGCGGAACTCACCGTCCTGAAAGAGACGGCGCGGCGCGGAGCGGCGTCGCGCGGGGTGCAGCCGGCGTTCCCCTCGACGACGGCGAACTCGCACGCGGCGCTGTGGACGGGCTGCTACGGGGACGTGAACCACATCACGGCCAACTCGCCGCCGGTGCTGCCGCGGAGCGAGCACACGTTCCTCGAGCGCGGCAACGGTTTCCGGGCTGAACAGCTGGCGGCGGAGACGTTCTGGGTGGCGGCGGCGCGGGCGGGCGTTCCGGCGGTGGCGCACCAGCCGACGCAGGGCTATCCGTTCACGCGGTTCAACGCGGCGCCGGGCGCCGTGGTGGTGAACGGATATCAGACGCGTCTTCTGGCGCCGCATGCGCTGTGGACGCCCGCGGCGGGCAAGCGGATGCCGGACGGCTCGTATCTGTTCGAACACGGACCGGCGTCGTTCCGCGTCATTCCGGGGAAGAAATCCGTGCGGGTGGCGCTGAGCTCCGGCAGGCAGGCGGTGGACGTGCCGTACGCGCCCGAAGAGTCCGAGCCGCCGCGGAAGCGCGATCTGGCGCGGCGGTTCAGCGCGCCGATTCTGCTCGAGTCGCCTGCGCCGGCGGCGATCTACTTCCGGCTGTTCGGACTCAGCGAGAACAGCTTCCGGCTGTATGTGACGCCATGGCATGAGCTGGGCTCGTCCGTTCCGCTCGACAGGATTTTCCGCGAAGCGGGCGGATTCATCGGCAACGGACCGACGGCGCTGCTCGACCGGAAGCTGATCAGCGAGACCGAGTATCTGGAAGCGATGGAGCTGGTGATCCGGCAGATGACGCGGCACGCCACGTGGCTGCAGAAGAAGTTTCAGCCGCGGCTGATGCAGAGCTACCTGCCGTTCCCCGACGAAATCGACCATATGTGGCTGCCGGCGGCGCGCTCGGGAGAGGGGCAGGCGCGCGAGTGGCGGCGCTGGGGCTACATCGCGATCGACCGGGGAGCGGCGGAGTTCGCCAAGCTCGCCGGCGACAGGAACAAGGACCATCTGCTGTGGGTGTCCGATCACGGGATGGCGGCGGTGTCGAAGTCCGTACCGGTATCCGACATGCTGAAGCAGGCGGGGCTCGATTCGAAAGCGGCGTACCTGTATCACTCGATTCTCGTGAACACGGCGGACTGGAAGCAGGGCGCCGTGCCGCTGTCCGAGCGGGCGAAGGTCGTGGAGGAGGCGCGGCGGGCGCTGTCGGCCGCCGAGGGCATCACATCGTTCTTCACGCCGGAGCAGGACGGGGAGAGGTTCGGCATCGGCGGTCCTGCGGGAGGGGATCTGTATTTCGACTTTGCGCCAGGCTATGGCCCCGCGGCGCGGGGCGGGGGCCGGGGCATGGGGGACGAGCGTCCGCGCGGCGTGCATGGATTTCTGCCGGCGCGGCGCGATATGCAGGCCATCTGCATCGCGGCCGGGCCGCGCATCCGCGCGGGCGTGGAGTGGCCCGAGTTCCGCATCATCGACATCGCGCCGATGATCGCCGAGCTCGCCGGCTTTCCGGCGCCGCCGACCTTCCGCGGCCGTTCTCCGCTTGCGATAGCATCGAAGCCATGAACCGCCGTTCGTTCCTCGCTGCCTCCGCGGCTCTGCCCGCAGGATTCGCCGCCTCGCAACCGCAGGAAGCGCTGCCGAAAAAGGCGCGCCTCAAGCCAGCGCTGTGCGCCTATTCATTCCGGCAGGATCTGCAATCGAAGGCGCGCAGCTACGAAGACCTGGTCCGCTCCTGCGTCGAGTGGGACGTGGACGGGCTGGACATGACGGTGTATTGGGTGCCGTCCACCGAACGGGCCTGGCTGCACTCGCTGCGGCGGCTGGCCTACCGCTGCGGCATTTCGATTTACTCGATCGCCATCCGGACGGAACTGACGCGCGCGGAACAGAAGGAGCGCGACGCCGAGGTGGACAACATCCGCCGCTGGGTGGACGCCGCCGCGGCGCTGGGCGCGGGCCACATCCGGGTGTTCGGGGGATATCTGCGCAACGGCGTGACGGAAGAACAGGCGGCGCCGTGGGTGGTGGAATGCCTGCAACGCGGGGCGGAGATCGCGGGCGCGCAGGGCGTGATTCTCGGGCTGGAGAACCACGGAGGCATCACCACGCGCGCGGAGCGGATCCTGGAGATCGTGCGGAAGGTTGATTCGCCCTGGGTGGGCGTCAATCTCGACACGGGCAACTTCCCGCAGGATCCGTGGCGGCAGATGGAGATGTGCCTGCCATATGCGGTGAACGTGCAGGTGAAATCCGAGATGACCCATGAAGACGGCAGGCGCGGTCCGCAGGACTGGGACCGCGTGGTCAAGCTCGTGGCGTCGAGCGGCTACAAGGGGTATCTGTCGCTGGAGTACGAAGCAAAGGAGCCGGCGGCCACGGCAGTGCCGCGGCTGCTGGGCGAGCTGCGCGGATTGTGCAGGAAGTATTCGGCGTAGCGTCTGCGCGTTTCCGCGCTGCGATCCGGCATCCGTGCACGTCCGCGCCGGGGAAGGGTGCTGAGCGGCAGGACGACGCGGGCTTTTCCGCGAAATCCACTCCAGAAAGGGAAGGCGAAATTGCGAGCCGGCGGGGGCGGGTTTCGGTTCGTTTCGCAAAATTGCGTTTTCAGGTCCTGGCGGGTGTTGAGCGGGAATGGTTTGCGGGGCGCGAGGGGGCGCGGGCGGGATGCTGACGCGGGGCAGGGGCGAGGGGAAACCGGTTGGGGAGTGCGCTGGCAAATCCTGGGGCGGGGGGAGCATCGTCGAAGGACCGCCCGCGCTCGCGGTCTGCGGCTGCTTCGCCCGCTGTTCGGGATCGCGGCTGGGGGGCTGCGCCGGGCGGCTCCGGCGGCGAAGCGGCTC
>Ga0101944_10005099_pt1 | contig 15354 bp, 10 predicted proteins | sample DewCreD2012metaG_FD_75245 | JGI IMG/M metagenome (GOLD analysis project Ga0101944, IMG submission 75245) | Hot spring sediment bacterial and archeal communities from British Columbia, Canada, to study Microbial Dark Matter (Phase II) - Dewar... ...
GGGGTTTCGGTGGGGAATGGCTTGGGCGTATGCATGACAGCGGGCGTTGTCGGGATTAACCAGCCAGGGCGGCTGTGGCAGTCGCGGGGCAAGGCGCCGACGTGGCGCGACGCCGACCGACCGCGGCCAGACTGTATTGCGGCGCGACCTTGAGGGTGGCCGCGCCGATCAGGACGACGTAGTAGGGGAGTTCGAGGCCTTCGAGCGACACGAACTGGGCCGCGACCATGAAGCCGGCCAAGCTGGCGATGACCATGCGGGCCAGGTCGCGCACCCGCGGGTCGGCAGTGCGGTAGCGCTCGCGGGTCATGGGCCAGAGGTGCCAGATGCACAGGCCGTAGAAGGCCAGCAGCAAGCCGACGCCCAGGAAACCCAGCTCGGCGCCGGTCTGGAACCAGAGGCTGTGGGCCTCTTTGCCGTAGGGCCAGCCGAACTGGTAGTGGGCGTAGTGGGGGAAATGGTCGGGTCCGACGCCGAAGATGGGGTTTTGGAGCATCAGTTCCCAGCAGTTGCCCCACATGTCGACCCGCGACTGGGCGGAGGCGTCGCGCTCGACGGGGTCGGCAAAAGTGGTGTAGAACCGCTCGAGGACTTCCTTACCGGCCAGACGGATGCCAGCCGCGACGGTGGCGGCGAAGACGGCGTAGTGGATCGGCCGCTTGGGGATCAGCAGGAAGCCGACCAGGCCGGTGATGATCAGCGACAAGAGGCCGCCGCGGGAGAAGGAGAACATGATGGCGTTGATGAGCAGCAGCACGCTGAGCACGGCGATGGCCTGCTTCCACCAGCGGTCGGCCGCGAAGCCGAGGAAGAAACAGAAGCCGACCGCCGCGACCAGCTCGATCGCCATGCAGTTGTTGTCCATCCCGCCGAAGCCGAGCTGCTGGAGGCGATTGAAGCCGCTGTAGTAGCTGTTGTTCAGCTCATAGGCGACGTAGGCCACGCTCAGGCCGATCGTCCAGGCGAGCTGTTTGATCTGCTCGAGGTTGTTGATCAGGGTCAGGCCGGCCATGAAGGGGAGGAGGATCTTGGCCATGTTTTCCAGCCAGCGGAAGCCCCAGTCGGGGAACAGGGCGGCGGTGAGCGTGCTGGCCAGGCCCCACAGCCAGAAGCCGACGAAGCAGACGAGCATGCCGCGTCCCTTGCCCAGCCGCCAGTTGCCAAAGCCGTTGAGCCCCCAGCCCAGCAAGAGACCGAGTGCCACGATGCGGCTGTAGTTGCCAGGCGGGACGGACCAGTACCAGAGGCTTTCCGGCCGGAGGATGGAAAACGCGACGTAGATCAACAGCCCATAGAACGGCCGGTAGAGCGAGACCAGCGCTCCGCCGTACGTCAGGGCATAGGTAAACAGGAGACCTTTCAACGGATCGTTGCCTTCGTCAGAACGAGGTCGCCAGCGAGGTGACGGCCGACGCGCCAGGCGTGGCGTGCGGCGAGGCATGGGCGGCGTGGTGTGCGGCGGGGTCGGCCGGCAGACGCAGGAGGCTGGCCAGGGGGGCCAGCGTCCGGGACCAGGCGTGATGGGCCACCACATAGTCGCGCCCGGCGCGGCCTAGCGCGGCGCGGCCGGTCGGGTCGGCCACCCAGCGGATGATCTGGTCGGTCCACTCTTGGGGGGACGAGGCCACAAGCAGAGCGCCGCGATCCGCCGCGGTCAGACCCTCGGCCGCCTGGGGCGAGACGACGACCGGTTTGCCCATCGCCAGGGCTTCGAGCACCTTGTTCTGCACGCCCCGGGCGATCCGCAGCGGGGCGATCGCCAGGTCGGCCGCGGCGAGGTACGGCCGCACGTCCGGCACATCGGCAAACACGCGGACGCCGCCGGCCTGCGCCAGCCTGTGCACGGCCTGGCCAGGTTTGCGACCGACCAGCGCCAAGGTAAGCTGCGGCAGGGCTTGACGGAGGTGCGGCCAGACCTCATGCACGAACCAGCGCACGCCGTCCACATTGGCGTGATAGTCCAAAGCACCGACAAAGACCAGGCTCGTGCGAAGGCGATCCGGCAGCGGCTCCCAAGAGCTAGGGCCGTCGGGGGTGGGGTGGAAATAGTCCAGGTCCACACCGTTGGGCAGAGCCCGCGTGCAGTCGTTGGGGCAGATGCGGCGGTAGAGGTCCGCTTCCGCCTCGCTCACCAACAAAATCGCCTGGGCACGGCCGGGCAACGTGCGCTCCAGGCTGCGCAGCCGATGCCCCTCCAAGCGGTACAGCCAGCGCCGCGGACCCCGCGCCAGCGCCGCATAGTCGAGGAACTTCTGGCTGTCGACATCGACCAGGTCCACCACCAGCGGAATGCCGCGCAGCGCGGGCAAGTCGGCATACGGCAGCATGCTCGAGCAAAACACCACCACCGCATCCCACCGCACCTGGCGGCTCCAGCGGCCGATCGTCCGCCGCAACGCCCCACAGGCGAAAAGCCCCTCCGTCGCACTGCGCCCCATGGCCAGACTCAAGGCACCCCGCAACCAGCGGCTGCGGCCTACCGGCTCGATGGCGATCTGACGGCACAGGCCGGCCAGGGCCGCGTGCGTCCCCGCAGCCACAGGTTCGTCGGCCAGCGTCGCCAGCCAGACATCCGCCCGCTGGGCCAGGAACCGCAGCAAGTGGTATGACCGGATGCGGTCCCCCCTGTTTGGAGGGTGTGGCACCCGGTGGACCAGCATCAGGATTTGGGGCCGCGAAGAGGACATCGCAGGGGGTGCGGACGCTATGGCTGAGTCAGGCTCGTCGAGGGACGCCTGGGAGGGCGCGAGGCAGTGGCTGCTGGAAGTTCTTGTGCGTCAATACCTTGCGTCGACCGGTAGGCGGCCAGCGACGCTGTTAAGGTGCCGAAGCGGAAGGTTTTCAGGAGGCGGACGAGCCGCGGCAGCGTGTGCGACAGCCCGACCGTATGCCGCCAGAGGGCCCGCCGTGAGACGCCGGCCAGCCTGGGCTGATGCGGGTCGATCTCCCACGGGTGGAGGTAAAACACGAACGGACGTCCCTGGCGATTGATCCAGGCCAGTGCCGCCCGCGTGACCGCCAGCGGATAAAGGCGAAAATAGCCGCCTCCCGAGACCGGCAGCCGCCAACGCCCCCGGCCCACGCTGCTAAGCGGAAATTCCCAAATAGTTCCAGCCGGTGTGGCGATTTCGTGCGGGTTTGGCAGGGCGTCGGGTACGCCATAGCGGTCGTGCCGGACGGGGAAAACACTGGAATCGACCGTAAACCCTTCCTCGACAAGCACTTCTAGCGCCCACCATGAACGGCGGACGATGGAGAAGCTCGGCGCCCGGTAGGCGCACACCCGCTGGCCGGCCGCATCCTCGATCGCATGGCAGGCTTGCCGCAGGTCCGAGCGGAACTGACGCCGCGTCTGGCGATAGACCAAGCGGTGCCAGAAGCTGTGGCAGCCGAGCTCGTGGCCGGCGGCATGGATTTCCCGCACTAAATGAGGGAACTGTCGAGCAGTCCATCCGAGGATGAAGAACGTGGCTTTCACGCCGCAGCCAGCGAGCACGTCGAGCAGCTTTCGAGTGTTGGCTTCGACGCGGCTGGGCATCTGGCTCCACTGCGTGCGTGGGCAAGCGTGCTCGAACGCCGTGACTTGGAAATAGTCTTCGACGTCGATGGTGAGCGCGTTGACCAAGTCCATGGGGAGCGTAGCCGCTTTGGGCTGCGGCAGGTTTTGGAAACTGCGTCGAGTACGTGGTTCGACCGCGTGATTCGACGCGCTAGCGCTTTTCAGACGGGCACTGCTAGCGAGGTCGTGGGGGACGGCTGGTGCGTGAGGGGACCACCTCGTCCTCGTGCACCGAACCATTGCCGCTGGCTGTCTCGGCCTCGCGCCACTGGGGCGCGGTGCGGCTCCGCTGAGCCAGAGCAGCCAGGCTGACTGCGGGCGGAGCGCCGGCGTTTTCGGGGGCCGGCGGCAGGACGGCCGTCCGTTCCAGCCCTAAAAGCCGGGTGACGCGCGGCCCTTTGATCCAGACCATCCTCAAGGCGGTACACAGCAGAATCCGCAGATCGAGCCACAGCGAGGCGGTGCGGATGTACTCGCAATCGAGGATCAACTTCCGCTGGACACTGGCCAGGTCGGTGTCCGGCGGCAGGTTAATCTGCGCCAGACCGGTGATGCCCGGCGGCACGGCCAGGCGATCGAGGTAACCTGGGATGTGGTCGGCCAGGAACTGGACGAATTCCGGCCGCTCGGGGCGTGGTCCGATCAGCGCCATGTCCCCCTGGACGACGTTCCAGAGCTGCGGCAGCTCGTCCAGGTGCAGCCGTCGGAGCCAATAACCGAGTGGCGTGACGCGTGGATCGCCGACGCCGCCCGACCAGGTGGGGCCACTGCGGCTTTCCGCGTCGATCCGCATGCTCCGCAGTTTGTACATGGTGAAGATCCGCCCGCCCTGGCCGACGCGCGTTTGACGGAAGATGCCCGGGCCACGGGAAGTGAGCCGCACCAACAGCACCAGCAAACCGATCAGCGGGGCGGTGAGCACCAGCAGGAGAGCCGCCAGCAGTCGGTCGGCCGCATGGCGCCATCGGGCATAGCGCGAGGGGACCACCGGTGGCGCTGCGGCACGGTCGCAATCGGCCGCGGGGGGGCCGCCTCGCGTTAGGAATCGGCTTTCGAGGGTTTCCGCAATCGTCATCGGCGGGACCTCAAGCAGTTAGTGAAGGGCCAGCCCGCGCTGGGCAGGAACCAGCCGGGGCTGCAGTTGCGTGAGGAAATGGTTCAAAAAATCCTCCGCGGCGTCGAACTGGATCGCCTCGGAGGCGGGATGCACCGTGACGGCGAGCTGCAGCTTGTACAGGTGCGACAGCCCGCCGAAGCGGAAGCGCGGCCGGGGCGTGGCTTCCCAGCCTCCGCCGCTGGACCAGCCGTAGAGCACCTTCAGCGGGACGTGCGTCAGGTCATGGCCCTTGAGGGAGAGTTCCCACAAGGTGTGCGTCTGGCCCACCGCATCGGTGAACGTCGTTTCCCGGCGCGGGCCATCGATCGTGTAGTCGCGGCTGGAGTAGCAGACCTCTGGGCTGTGGACGGAAACCGGCCCGGGCGGCCCCACGATCACCGCCACCGTCACCACGTCGCCGGTCTGCGGATGTTCGTACACCCGCGAAATGTGCGCGGGACATTGCAGCACCTGCACCACGGCCTTGGGGAACGGCTCCTCGCGCCGCAGCCGCCAGGGGCCGGCCTCCGTCGGCAGCGGCACCCGCAATTGCTCCGCGGCGAGATGGGCTTGCTGCCCCAGCCCCCAGCGGTTGGTCATCCGTCCGTGCAGGTAGCCGGTGCCCAGCGTCCCGGCCAGGGCGAGCGCCATCGCGATCGCGAAACGGCGGTTCATCGCGTGGTCCTTGTTCCTGTGGGGCCTTGCCGTGTGCGGCCGGCTGGTCCAGGGCGTGCTGCGCGGGCGATCACAGGGCCAGTGCCTTTCGCAGATCGTCCAGCAGCCGCTGGTCCGTGGTCGTGAGCACCTGGGAAGTAAGCTGCCGGTCCAGGGCCCGCTGCAGGTACCGCCGCGCCTCGTCCAGCCGGCCCACATCGCGGTAGGCCAGCGCCAGGTGGAAGTGGTGCCGCGGGTCGGCCTGCGGGTCGCCGGCCGCCTGTTCGAGCAGGGGGATCGCCTCGCGGGAGCGGCCGCTATAGATCAGGATCGCGCCTTTGGTGTCCAGCAGGGACGGGTTGCGGCCGCCGATCTCGATCGCCTGGTCGATCAGCCGCAGCGCTTCGCTGCGCTGTGTTGGGATGTCGCCCAGGACCATCGCCAGGTTGTTCAGGGCCGGCACCGACCGCGGGCTGATCATCACGACCTTCCGCAACAGCGCGATCGCTTCCGCCTCGCGCTTCTGCAGCACCCGCACCAGGGCCACGCCGTAGAGCAAGCGGACATCCTGCGGGTGCTGGCTCAGCGCGGCGCCGAGCAAGGCATCGGCTTGCTGCAAATCGCTGGCGGAGGCCGGGCTTTCCAGGAGCACCGTCGCGAGCACCACCGCAGGGCGGCTCGTGGCATCGCGGGCCGCCGCCTGCTGGCACAGCGCGATCGCCTCGGGCAGCTTCTGCTGGCGGGCCAGGACCAGGGCGAGCTGGCTATACTGCGTCGGGTCGGCCTCGTGGAGCCGGCGGTACCAGCGTTCCGCCGCCGGCAGCCGCTTCAATCCCAGATACAAATCCGCCACGCTGCCGATCAGCTTGATGCGCTCTTCGGGCAGGCTTGCGCCCGCCAGGAGCTTCTCGGCCCGCGGCTCGATCAGGGCTTCGACGTCGGCCTGCGGGTCGAGGGCCACCGCCGTCTGGGCCCGCAGCAGCAGCGGCCGCAGCGGCACTGGGTCGACCTCCTCCAGCCTGGCCAGCCATGGTTCGGCCCGTCCGGGCGAACCGTGCTGGAGCTGCACCTGCACCAGAAGCGAAATCAGGGCCGGGTCGGGCTTGGGCGCTGCACCGACCCGCTGCTCCATCTTGTCCAGCCACGCCCCTGCATCCGCCCGCCGGCCATGGCGGAGCAGGAACTGCACCAGGAGGGCCAAGTGGGCCGCCTGCGCTTCGGGCTGGCTGCACAGCTCGACCAGTTGCCGCTCCGCCTTCAGCAAGCGTTCCCGTCGCGCATCGTCGCTGGCGGCGGCCTGGGCCTGCTGCTCGTACAGCCGGGCCAGAAGCAGCCGGTCGGTCGGCTGGGCATTCGCCCCTTCGCGGGTGATGCCTTCCAGCAGCGTGGCCGCCCGGGCGATGTCGGCCGGTTCCCCGCGCTTCCACAGCAGCACGGCATGCAAACGGACGTCGTCCGGCACGACGCTGCCTTCCGCCCCGCTGCCGAGCAGCGCGTCGATCCGCGAAAAGTCGCCCGCCACGGCTTCGGCGATCGCCAGCATCATCCGCGCGGCGCGCGACTGCGGATCGATCCGCAGCGCCGCCTCCAGGTACGGTTTGGCCTTGGCCGGGTCGATCGGCAGATAGAACTGCGCCACCCGCAACTGGGCGGCCAGGTCGTCGGGAGCCCCGGCCGCCGCAGCCTGGTAATGCTGCTGCGCCTTGTCTTTGTCTCCCAACAGCTCCTGCAACTGCGCCAGCAATAGCGCCTTGGGTACCGCCGGCACCTGCGCGTTTTGTTCCAGACGGGCGATCAGGGCGGCCAGTCGCTGCTTGTTTTCCGGGCGGGCATACAGCAAAACCAGCCCGCTCCAGACCCGTGCATCGCCCGGGAACTTTTCGACGGTCCGCTCCAGAACCTGCTCCGCCTCCTCCGCCTGACCGCCCAGCAGTAGCAGCCGGCTGAGCCAGAGCTGGGCCAAGGGATCGTCCGGCTTCTGGGCCGCTCGCTGACGGGCGATGGCCAGTGCCTCCTGCGGGCGCTCGCGGCGGATTTCGTGGGCCACCGCCAGCTCGGCCAGCCTTTGCGAGTGCGGCAGGTCCATCTCGAGGCGTGCCAGGTACCGCTCGACATCGGCCCCGCGCCGCGCCTGGTCCAGCAACGTCACCAGTTGCTCGAACACCACCAGCCGCCGTTCCCCCAGATCGACTGCCCGCTCGTACGCGGCGATCGCCTGGTCGACGCGCCCCAGCCGCTGGTTGATCATCCCGGCCAGCGACGACGCCTCCGCCCAGTTCGGTCGCTGGAGCATCACCTGTTCCAGTTCGCGCAGGGCTTCGTGCAAGGCGGGGCTGCCTGGGCGATCGGCGGTCAGGTACAGCCGCCAGGCGCGGAAATAGCGGGCCAGGGGCTCGCCCAGCGTCCCTCCTTGGGCCAGCTTCTTTTCCCATTGCTCGACGGCCGCCAGGTCCCGCCGCCGCAGGTCCAGCTCAGCCAGCCGTCGCAGCACGCTCACATTGCCCGGTTCGCGGGCATGCATCTGCAAGAGCAGTTCCCGGCCGCCTTGCGTGTCGCCGGCCGCCAACACCACCCGCAGCAATTCCCCCCGCAGCCGCGTCTGCTCTTCGGCCGAGGCCTGGGCCGCCGCTTGCTGCAAGCGCTGGCGGGCCTGGTCCAGCGCTCCGCGGAGCAGCATCAGCCGCGCCTCGAGCACCGCCAGATCGACCGGCGGCAATTCCCGTGCCCGCACCTCGGCTAGGGCCCGATCGGCATCTTCCGCACACCCCAGGCTTTGATAGGCGAAACAGGCTTGGACCCAGAAGTCGCGCTGCGAACGGTATTCCTCCTCCGCGGCCCGCAGCACGGCCAGTGCGGCGTCGACCCCGCCCGCCGGGCCGCCTTCCGCGCGCCCCTTGGCCGCCAGGTACTCGGCCCACAAGATGTCGATCCGCCACGGAGCGGCGATCTCTTTCTGGCCCTTGTTGGCCCGCAGCACGCCGATGGCCTGTTCGCACCGGCTCCAGGAACGCTGCCGCGGCGGGAGCGAAAGCTGCTGCTGCATCTGGGCCATCGCCAGCGCCGACCAGGCCTCCAGCGTCGAGGCGTGCGCGAGGGCCTGCTCGGCCCGCTCGGACGCCACATCGGGCCGGCCGGCATTCAGCCAGGCGGTCGAGGCCGCCAGGCGGGCCTGGCTCAAGGCCGGGTCGAGCTGGCCGGCCTGGTCGAACGCGGCCGCCGCGTCCAGCCATTCGCCGAGGGCCGTGTACACCGCCCCCAACAGCAGCGACGCCCGCACCGTCAATTCGATGTTCGCATCGCCCTTGGGCTGGCTGAGGATCACCTGCCGCAACAGGTCGATGGCTGGGGCATATTGGCCTTGGCGGACATGCCAGGTCGCCCGTCGCAGGTCTTGCGCGCGGGTCAGGGCCAGCTTTTCCTCCCGCGAGACGCTGCTCCGCAGCCCCGCCAGAATCTGGTCGATGGCGTCCAGCTCACTGCCAGCCGAGGCCAGACGCTGCTGCTCCATCGCCGCTTCGGCCAGACGCGCATGGAAGGCCACCAGGATCGTCGGCTGCGGGAAGCGGCGGATACCCTCTCGCCACGCGCTGATCGCACGTTCCACGTCCCCCAGTTCCCGCCACACGTCCCCCAGCCCCAAAAAGGCCTGCGGGATGCGCTTGCCCTGGGCATCCTCCGCAAGCTGCTCGTAAAAGCTGCGGGCCCGCTCCAGGTCGCTGGCCGCACCTTCCGCATCTCCCTGCCGACGACGTTCCAGCCCGCGAGCCAGTGCGCGCCCGGCCGCCGCCAGCAGCACCTCCACATCTTGCGGCGCCAGTTGCAAGGCTTCCTGCAGGTCCGTCTCGGAGCCGGGCAAACCGTACCGCAGACGATACTGATGCCGCGCCAGCCGCGCCGCTGGCGACTGCGGGTTGTCGGCCACCAGGCGATCGAGGCTGCCATCGGCCCGCTCGTGCCGGCTGACCTCCGTAATCCCGGGATACTCGGCCGCGACTACCGCCGGATAGTCGCGCAGCAGCGTCGCCAGGCTGACCGCCAGCGGGATGTCGCTGGGGTTGAGCTCCCGGGCCCATTCGACGGTCTGGACCAGACCTCGCGGCGGCTGTCCGTCGGGGGCGTAGCCGATCTTTTCCGTCTTCGCCCCGGCCAGCGAGCCGTCGGCGAGCTGACCGAGCAGCGCCATCGCCAGAATCCGCGCCGCGGCCGGGTCGCTCGCGTTTTGGGCCAACAACGTGCGGGCTTCCTTTTCGGCTTCGACAAAGCGCCCGTTCTCCAGCAGCAGCCCGCCCAGGCTGCGACGCAGCTCGTCCGCCCCTTCCTGGCGGCCCGTGGCCAGGGCCCGGTAATGCAGGCTGATCGCCCGCTCGCGGTCGCGCGGCGTGCGGACCGCCCGGGCGTAGGTCAGCGCCAGCTCCTGACGCGCGGCATGGTCCTGCGGCTCCAGCCGCAGGTAGCGGTCGAGGAATTCGGCCGTCTTCAGCCACTCTTCCTTCTGGCGGAAGCTGCCCACATGCGCCAACAGCGTCTGGGCCGTCCGTCCGACCTGCCAGGCATGCAGGAGGTAGAGGACCCCGCCGCCCACGCCGGCCAGGGCCAGCGACAATAGCAAAAACCGCCAGTTCAGCGTCCGTTGCGTCAAAGGTCGTGACATAGGTTGTGCGAGCGTCCCTGCGGGTCAGGGTTTCCGCGCCTGCCAGGGCATGCCGCTCGTGGTGAGCGTTTTCACCACGAGCCGCTTTGCTGGCGCTTGGGGGAACCGAGCCTCGGGCGGCCGATCACGCCGGTTCGGAGGTCGCCGTCTCGTCGGGGCGGTCGCGGTAGGAGTGGTAGTAGTAGCTGCCGTAGCGGTAGGCATAGCTCCGCGGCGGGATGCCGTTGAGCACTGCGCCCACCGTCTGCACGCCGGTGGCCCGCAAGCGGGACACGGCGGTGGCCACCTGGTCCACGCGGCTATAGTCGCGGCGGACGCAGATCACCGCCGCATCCGCCGCCCTGGCCATCAATAGCGATTCGCTGGCCGGGAGGATCGGCGGCGTATCGAGCACGATGTGGTCATACAGTCCGCGCAACTGCTCCAGCAGGTCCTCGAACTTGCCGCAGCCGACCACATGGTGCGGGTTGGCCGCCAGGTGGCCGGCCGTCAACAAATGCAGCGTCTCGCTCAGGCCGGTCTCGATCGCCTCCTGGAGCGTGCATTCCCCTTGCAGCACTTCGGCCAGCCCCGGGCCGCGGTCCACATCGAAGATGCGGTGCAGGTCGGGCGAGCGCAGGTCGCCGTCGATCAGCAGCGTCGGCCGCCGGGTGGCACTGGCGATGCTCACCGCGAGCTGGGCCGCCAGGCTGGTCTTGCCCTCGCGGCTGATGGCGCTGGTCACGGCCAGCACTTTCCGGCCGCGCATCGTCTCGACCAGGCTCAAGTAGGTCCGCAGGCCGTCGATGCTCTCCTCGAACAGTTGCCGCTCGCGGCTGGTCTGGTCGGAACCCCGGTTCTTGTAGCGGGAGGGCAGCGCGGTGACTTCGCCCACCACGGCGAGCGTCCCCAGCGATTCGATCTGCTGGCGGCTGGTCACGCGGCGGTAGAGCATCTCGATCCCCACGGCCAGGGCGAAGGGAGCCAACAGGGCCGCCATGGCCACCATGCCCATCTTCTTGTAGGGGACCGCTTCATCCGGCCGGGTCGGAGTGGTGGCGTACTGGAAGATCTGGATCCGCTCCGGCGCCTGGATTTCCGTCTGCATCTTCATGATGCGCTCGGAGATCATGTTCAGGAACTTGTTGGCCATGTCGTATTCCGCCTTGGCGAACTCGAGCTGGGCGGCACCGCCAGCGACTTCCCGCTGCTCTTGCTGCTTGTTGCCCAGCCGGTTCTGCAAGAACGCGACCGTCAGATCGATCCGCTGTTTTTCCGCTTGCAGCCGCTCGACCTCCTCTTGCCGCTTGGCCCGACCGAATTTTTCCAGCGCGGCTTTCATTTCCACCCGCAGTTCCCCCAGCCGCTGCTGCAGCTTGGCTTCCGCCGCCGCGATCTGGCTTTCCATATTGGCCAGCATCGCCTCGGCGGCAGTGGGAGCCCGGTTGCCGCTCGGCGGGGCGGGCGCCAGCCGTTCCCGGTGGGCCATCGCCCGCGCCTTGTCCTCAGCGATCTTCGCCTTCATCGCCAGCACTTCGGGCAGCGCGGCGACCCGTGCCTCGACCTCCTCCTCCGACGGCTCGTAGTCGGTGTCCTGGGCCAGCTTCATGGCCACTTCCAGCTCCACCGACTTGGTGAGCTGTTCAAGCTGGGCCTTGAGCAGTTGCGACTCGAGCTCCACCATCGGGCTGGCCATGCCCAGCCGCTGCGAGGGCGTCGCGTCGCCCAGGTCGGCCTTGCCCTGCACCTCTTTGGCGAGCTTCTCGACCCGGTTGCGGAGGTTCTCGACATGCTTCTGCTGGTTCACCTGGTGGTCGATCAGCTTGGCGATCGTTTCCTGGGTGATCTTCGATTCGTGCCGCTGGTAGATGCTGTAGTATTCGTCAGCCACCTTGTTCACGATCATCGCCGCCTTCTCGGGCGAACGGCTGGTGAACTCGATCACGTAGTAGTCGGATTCGCCCAGCGTGCGGATTCGCAGCCGGTTCCGCAGGAAGTTCACCGGGTCCGGCTCCTCCAACAGCTCGGGCGTGGTCGCCACGGCCGGATCGCTGACGATCGGCGAGAGCACCGGCCGGCTCTTCATCAGCTCGATCTGGTTGAAGCGGAACTTCCGCGGGTCCTCTTGCAGGGCGTTGGTCACCAGGATCGGCCGCATTTCGCGGATGAACAGCCAGGCCGAGGCGGTGTAGGTAGCCGGGGTCAGGTAATACACCGCCACCGCTGCCCCGCTGGCCAGCAGCAGCCCTACCGGCAAGGCGATGTGCCACCAGCAGCGCAGTGCTGCCAGCACCAGATGCACCTGCAGCGGCGAGCGGTGCTCCTCGTCAGACAACACGGAACCAGGTCGAGACGTGTCGAACATCGTACTATTCACGGGAGCCTCTTCGTCATTCCGCACTCAGTCACTCCGCTGCTGCGACGCCACGCGCGCCGCCGCCGCGGAACCCGACGCACCGGGGGCCTAGTGGCCCTCCGTCGGCCGAACCAGGGCTGAGACATCCAGCACTTCCACTTCCTGAACCACCTTGTCCAGGTACCACAGCACCAGTGCAAACAGGGCGGCTGCCAGAGGAATCTCGATCAAAAAGCCGGCCAGATCGTGGATGAGCTGGTGCACCTTGGCGCTGTCCGTCCATTGGTACAACAGCCCCGTCACTGCGATCCGGGCCACATTGGCCACGATGGCGATCGGGGCGATGGCCAGCACCAGCGCCAGCTTCTCCCACCACGCCCGTCGGACCAAAGCCACGTAGAGATACGCCAGAAAGACCACGCACACGAACAGCCTCAGGCCGCTGCACGCCTGGGCCACTTCCAGATGGTGCTCGCCCAAGAGGATCACGTTCCCCTCGGGAACGGCCGGCTGCCCAAGCGTTTGCAGGCCCAGGCACGCCAGCTTGGTCGCCACCCGCTGCAGCGGTCCGCTCAGCGCGGTGGCCGCACCGAAGGGCAGCGGCACCATGAACCAGAGCAGCCCCAGCGAGGGCAACGCCCAGCGGAGCAGCGGCCAGCCGCCCAGCAGGGCGACGGCTCCCCCGGCCCACACCGCCAGGGAGTAGGCATCCAGAAAATCCATGTAGAATTGGGCCGCGGCATACCGCATGCTCCAGCTCAGGCCCAGCAGACCCAGCCCCAGCACCCAAGCCGGGTCATGCAGCCCCGGATAGCGTCCGCGGCGGACCCACGCCAGCCAGGCGGCCGCGGGAACCACCAAAAATCCATGGGAATAGTCCGGTTCGTCCCACCAGACGCGGGCCATCTCGACGAGCGTCGGCCAGTACGCGAAAAGGCCCACCAGGAACAGCACCGCCCCGGCGACCAGACGGCCAGGAGGTGTCTGGGCCGCAGCCGCACGCGGCACCTCCGCCACGCGGCTTGGAACGGGCTTGGCGGCCGCAGGCGGTTTTGGCCGGCGTCCCATCCTGCGGGTTGCCGGAGGTACCGTCGAGGCAGGGTCGATCGGGTTCATCCGCGTACCCATCCTTCCGGAGAGCCCAGGACAGGCGAGGCACGATGCCGGCTGGACAAGGAGCTTCCCCGCGTGCTGCCTGGCGTAGATTCCCGTTCATTCATGCCGCAGCGGCCTGTCTGGCGGGAAATCGAACCTGCCCAGTGACCTTGGGGCTGGTTGCCGCGCAGGCGGCTTTTGCCGGAACGGAACATCACCGCAGGAACTCCTCGAGTTTGCGACGAACGCGGTGCCGGAGCTGCCAGGAGTATTGACGGCTATACTTTTCTCCGCAGTCCGGAGCCTGTGACGGCGAGGCGGGCCGCACGACATCCGCGACGAGCACGTTCTGGAAGAACGCTTGCTCGGCCGGGGAAAGGGTGGCCAAAAAATCGTGGTCGGCCAGCACGCCCCACGAAGTCGCCTCTGGCGGGCGAACTTCCGGCTTGGAGGCGACTTGCTCCCTGGTCCGACGCCGCCGCTCAGAACGCAAAAGCAAGCGGGCCTGGGTTTTGGCCAATAGGGTCAGAAAGGTCGTGAGGCGGACGCCTCGCTGCGTGTCGAAACGGGCCAGAAGCTCGAAGTTGTTCCGCACCAAGGCATACCACACCCGGGCGCAGATTTCCTCGACCAGGTTGCGGTCCTGTCCTGCCTTACCCAAAAACGAGCGGACGCTGCTGGCCAGCGGTTCGTGAAAACGCTGGTACACCATCGACCAGGCCGCGGGATCCCCTTGCAAGCAGCGCTCGATGATCTGACGCTCTGTCGCCATGGTCCGCAAGCCCGCCATGACCGGCGGCTGTGCTGTCGGCGCTGCGTGGGTTTTCGAGCCGTTCACCTCGACGGGGGCGGGTGAGGGAATGGTTGCGGCAGGTCGGCTGTGGGTGCGGTGAACGACGCGTCGGCCTGACGAGGGCTGGGCATGCCCGTTGGTTCCGTGGGACGTTGCTGGCGCAGCACTGTTCGTTGCCCGGTCACGCCCCCGTGCCCCGATCCGCACAGAATGCCCGTTGGCGGCAGCGGGGCGGACCTGCCGGCCACCGCGCGCCTTCGGCTGCCGACTTTTGCGGACCACCGCCAGATTTTTCTTCCCGCGACGGGTCACAAATCTCTGTCTGTCAACAGGTTGCTGCGAATCGTGGAGTGCCCGGCCGCGGCCGGCACGCCAAGAGCAAGGCCGATCGACAAGCTTGCGCTAAACCCCGCGGATGGTACGGACGCGGCCATCGTGAACCTATGACGGCAGGATCGTCGCCGTTTACGGCGTCCAACCGACGAGGCTAGGTACCGTTTCCGACGCCTCGGGCGTCCCCGATGCGCTATCACCGGTCACGCGGTGAGGGCTGCAAAAATGCAGGCTCCGAACGTGGCGATCCGTACCAGTGCGATCCGCAGCAGGTGTCCGAAGTTGAGCAGAAGTCAGAAAAGCAGGAGCCAGCAGTGGCCCGCGCAGACTTCGTCCCCGTGGGTTGCGCGGCTCTTCAAGCGACCCCCAAGTCATCGGGCAGCCGCGCAGTTACTGGATCAGCGTACTCGAGTTTTCTGTTTTTGCAAGTCCCTGGCGCCGGCCGGGCGTCTTTCTGGGCCGGTTGGGGGTTCCCGTTGTGCCGGCTGGGCAAGCAAGCCGGGAAAGCGGGCCAGGATCGGCGCGGTGGGGGCAACAGGCTGGCCCCGCCGTTTCAGACCGATTCAGACGACGAGCGGGCAACACGCGCGGGCCCATTCGCGGGGGCAGGGGATGTCCTCGGGATGCATGAGCCAGGCGACCAGCTCCAGGCTGTCCACCAGGCGCGGACCACTGCGGTTGAGGTAGGCGTTGCCATCGAGCACCCAGGCCCGTCCGGTGCGCACCGCGGTCAAATCGGCAAACCCTGGGAGCGCCGCGAGCGCCTCCGCTTCACGCCGGCTGCGCGTCAGATCGAAGCCGCAAGGGGCGATCAGCAGCACCTGTGGATCGCATCGCC
>Ga0101944_10005100_pt1 | contig 15353 bp, 12 predicted proteins | sample DewCreD2012metaG_FD_75245 | JGI IMG/M metagenome (GOLD analysis project Ga0101944, IMG submission 75245) | Hot spring sediment bacterial and archeal communities from British Columbia, Canada, to study Microbial Dark Matter (Phase II) - Dewar... ...
GATGCCTTCGGCGGGCGTGATGTGGAAGGTTGCAAGCGTTCCGTGGACCTTGTCTTCGCCCACCTGAACCTCGACCTTTTGGACAAAGCCACCCAGAGCGGTCAACTCCTGGCTGTAGGTACGCCGGATGGCATTCCAGCGAAGCGCAGGCTTGAAAATTTTGCCGACCGGTGTGAGCGGAATCTTGTCGACCACGATGATTTCCTTGGGAACGGCCGCCCGCTCACCGATCGTCTGTTTGGCATGTTCCAAAATGGCTTCTTCCGTTAGCCCCGCTCCCTCCACCAGCTCGACGTAGGCTACCGGAACCTCTCCGGCATGGGGATCGGGTTTGCCGACGGAGGCGACGACCTTCACCTGCGGCAAGCGGTAAATGGGTTCTTCGATGGCCGCCGGATCGATGTTGTGCCCGCCTCGGATGATAAGCTCCTTCTTCCGACCGGTCAGCCAGAAATAGCCGTCTTCGTCCATCCGGCCCAGATCTCCCGTGTTGAACCAGTCTCCGTCGACCCATATGCCCTTGTTGTGTGCATCCTCCACATATCCCTTGAATACATTGGGTCCGTGAATGGCGACGACCCCGATCTCGTTCGGTTTTGCATCCCGGATATAGTTGCCTGCTTCATCCAGAATGACGACCCGCATTCCTTGATAGGGCATACGGATGCCGATGCTGCCGATCTTGCGTTCTCCGTCTTTCGGGTTGATCGACGAGGCGCATGCCCCTTCGGTCAAACCGTATCCTTCCAGAATCTTCATGCCCGTGTGTGCCTCGAACCGTCGGAACAATTCGACGCTGAGCGGTGCAGCCCCGCAAATGGCGTATTGAAGCGAGGAAATGTCGGCGCCTGCAACCGGCACATCGAGCAAGGTGGAAAGGGCCGTCGGGACAGCGGAAAAATTGGTCGCCCGGTATTTTTCGACGATCTTGTAAAAATTCTTGATGATGGTCGGCTCTCGATACCCGGACGGAGAGAGGATGACAACGTGGGCGCCGACCGAAAAGGGCGCCAGACCGGTCACTGTCGTTCCGTTCACATGAAACAGCGGTAGACCGCAGAGCAACGAGGAGGAACGGTTCAGACCACCCATGGCCCGGATGTCCCATCCCATAATGACTTCGTTGAAGTGGGTTCTTCTGGCGAGCTTCGGCGTTCCGGTGGTTCCGCCGGTATGATAGAGGGAAGAAATGTCGTCCGGATGGATGGTCCTGGAGAAGGTCAGCCGATCCCCAGGGTACTTTTCGATGGTTTCGTCGAAACCGAGGATGTTTTCCGCCGGATCGGACGGCCCCATCACCCGGATCACGTGGGTAAGAGTGGGTATCTCGTTCTTGATGGCCATGACCTTTTCCCAGATCTGGGAGCCGGGAAACTGGGTGAGGGCGACAAGTACTTTCGTTCCAGCTGCCCGGCAGATGTCCCGAATGGTGCCTGCCTCCAGCAGCGGGTTGATCGGATTGACGATTCCGGCGGCCTCGGCGCCCCAGAGCACGAAATGGGTCTGCGGAAGATTGGGCAACAGGTAGGTGACGACGTCGTTCGGTCCGATTCCCAGATCGGCAAACATGTTGGCGCATTGGCGAATTCTGTGGATTAGCTGGCCGTAGGTGACCTGAATCGGCGTCTCATAGGAATCGCCGTTCATGAGGAAGCTGATAGCGACGGCATTCGGGTCGATGGCTGCTCCCGCTTCGATGGCCTGCAGGGTGTTGCGTTCGGGAAATCTCTCCAGATAGGGGACCTTCTCAATTTCTTCAACGCTCTTTGGACCTTGAATGACAAATTCAGTTTCCATGATGGGTGTCCTCCGGTAGTGGGTTAAGTAGGCAGTCAGCAGTGGGCAGTAAACATCTGATCCATTTTCATTCCCGGGGTTGGTGCCCAACACCATGAGCATTCATCGTGAAAATACTTCAGCATTCGAAACATGCGTAGGGCGGCATTTTACATGCCGCTGCTTCCTGTGGGGTATAAAACCCCGCCCTACACGTCGATCCGTTTTCATTCCCGGGGAAGGTACCTCCCTTCCTCTTGCATTTAGTGTTTGACTTTTCATAATCGGTACATTATGGAAAGTCAATAAAATTGAATCTAATTATAAACATGAACTTTCTTCATGAGTCGAACACGATTGTTGTGCGATGCCAGGGGCCGGTTGCCGTTCTCCGGACATCTGACGTCTGACTTCTGATTTCTGGCTTACCACCAAACCATCGGGGGGCTTTCTATGGAAAAGACCATCAATGAAGTGTTCCGAAACCGATGTGAGCGTTACAGGGATCGATTGGCCGTCGAGAAAAAGCGCAACGGTGTATGGCATTCCGCTACATGGCGGCAGTACTACGAATGGGCCTCCGCCGTCGGATTGGCCTTTCGGGATATGGGCATCGTCAGGGGAGATCGAATCGCCATTCTCTCGGAAAACCGCCTTGAATGGCTCTACACCGACATGGGAACTCTCGGCATCGGTGCCGTGCTTGTACCCGTCTACCCAACCCTGACGGCCGAAGACGTCCACCACCTGCTGAAGGATTCCGGAAGTCGGATTCTGGTGGTCGAAAACGAGGAACAGCTTTGCAAGGTCCTTTCCGTTTGGGACCAGCTTCCCGCACTCGAGCATGTGATCGTTTGCGATCCCAGCCCATCGGCGGCTGACAACGCTCGCATCATGACCTTCGAGAACCTTCTCCATAAAGGCGCTGCGTTACGAAACGCATCGCCGGAAGCGTTTTCGGTCTTGGCAAGCGAAGTGGAGCCGGGGGATTTGGCCACCATCGTCTATACCTCCGGAACGACGGGTCTTCCCAAAGGAGCCATGATCACCCACGAAAACATCATGGCCGTCGTGCTCTCGCTGGATGCCATCGAACCGAAATTTGCAAACGATACCGATCAAGCCGTCCCCTTCCTTCCGCTGACCCATGTGTTCGAGCGTGCGGCCGGGCATTTCTACGGCATGTATGTCGGGATCACCTCCTCTTATGCCGAGAGTGTCAACACGCTGCTGGCCGACTTTGCCGACCGAAAGCCGACCATCATTCTGGCCGTCCCTCGGGTCTGCGAGAAGGTGTATCAGAAGATTCTGCTGCAGGTGCAGTCTCAACCCCAATGGAAACAGAAGGTGTTCCATTGGGGGCACGACATCGGACTGCGGATCAGCGCGCTCCGGGAAGCCCACAAGCCCATTCCACCGCTGTTGAAATGGCAATTCGACATCGCCTACCGGCTCATCTTTCAAAAGCTTCGAGACAACCTCGGCGGCAGGGTCCGCTGGATGACGGCCTCCGGTGCCCCGACTTCCCGAGACATCATCCTGTTCTTCAATGCATCGGGCATCACCGTGATCGAAGGATACGGCATGACGGAATGCTTTGCCCCGGCCACGATGAGTCACCTGGACGATTACAAGATCGGCACGGTCGGCAAAGCCATCCCCGGCGTGTCGATCCGGATTGCGGAAGACGGAGAAATCCTCATCAAAGGAAAGAACGTCTTCAAAGGGTATTGGAACCTGCCGGAGGAAACCGCAGCCGTGTTCACCGAAGACGGTTGGCTTCGGAGCGGAGATATCGGTGTGTTGGATGAGGAAGGCTTTCTCACGATCACGGACAGAAAGAAGCATTTGATCATCACCTCGGGCGGAAAGAATGTCGCCCCCCAGAAAATCGAAAATCTCTTTCTGAGCGATCCGCTGTTCCAGTATGTCATCGTCATCGGAGACCGCCGCAAATTCCTGAGTGCACTGATCGGCATCCAGCTCGATCAGGCGGCGCATCTGGCACGGGCTCGGGGGATTTCATTCGAGAAACCTTCGGATTTGTTGGATAATCCGGCCTTCCTGCAGATCGTCGAGGAGCATGTCCAGGAGCGCAACACGCACCTGGCCCGGTTTGAAACCATCAAGAAATACCATATCATGCAGCGGGAGCTTTCCCAGGAAACCGGGGAGCTCACCCCTTCGATGAAGCTGAAGCGAAATGTCATTTTCAAGAAATATGAACGGGAAATCGAGGCGATGTATGCCGAATGAAGGAGGACAGAGACGATGAACGATCTGTTGGCCGCCGTTGAGCCGCTGGTTGTCGAAAGCGGCATCCGGGTCCCCTACTCCTGGTGGGCGGGGGAGACCATCGGCCGTTTTCTGACGGCCCTGCGGGATGAACGCAGAATCTATGCCACTCGATGCGACCGTTGCCATCGGGTGATGGTGCCCCCTCGAAAAACCTGTCCGCTGTGTTTTGCCGAAAACCTTCCTTGGCAGGAAGTATCCGACACTGGAACCGTCCAGGGATTTACGGTCATCCGAAAGGATAGGGCCGCGTTGAAGAGGTCGATTCCGGCTGTGATGGGGCTCATTCTGTTGGATGGCGCCACGACGGCGATGCTTCATGCCATAGCGGATGTGGATCCGGAAGCGGTTTCTATCGGGATGCGGGTGAAGGCCAAATTCGCCGAGGTTCGCAGGGGCCACATTCTCGACATTGACTGTTTTCATCCGGTTGCATCCTGATACGGTTGGAACCATTGACCTCAAGATCAGGAAAAAGGGATGGAGGGAACGGTTGGATAGGGAAAAAGAGAATGACCGTCTGGATGTTCAAACACGGGGGTACGGAGGGTCAGCGTCACCTACCAAAATAGTAACGACAGTCAACCGCTGTTCTCCTGACTCCTGACTTCTACCAAAGGATTGACCATGGAACATACAGCCATCATCGGTATCGGCATGACCACCATCGAGGCGCAAAAGCCGAGGGATACCTTTGCAGACATGGCCTGGGAGGCGGTTACCCGGGCCCTGGCGGATGCAGGCATCGGCTTTGACGACATCGACAACGTGATCACGACATCCAACGATTTCTGGGACGGACGGACCATTTCCTGCATGGCCGTCAGCGATGCGAGCGGTGCCCGGCACAAGAACGTCTCCTGTGTGGAAGGCGACGGCACGTTCGGGGCCTTCTACGGCCTGTGTCGGATTCTCTCCGGGGCCTACGGCACCACCCTCGTGACAGCCCACAGCAAGGGAAGCGAAAGTGTTTCGAGCCTCATCACCAATGCGGCCTTCGACCCGCTGACAGACCGTGCCCTGGGGCTCGACGCCCTCACGGCGGCCGCCATCCAAGCCAACATGTACATGCACCGCACGGGAACGACTCCGGAAGAGGCCGCACTCGTATCCGTGAAAAATCACGGCAACGCCCGGCACAATTCTTATGCCCAGCTTCCGATGGAGATCACCGTCCAGGACGTACTCACCTCGGAAATGGTCGCCGATCCTCTGCACAAGCTCGACTGCTCCCCGGTTTCCGACGGTTGCTGCGCCATCATTCTGGCAAGCGAAGCGCGTGCTCGAACGATCGGCAGAAAGCCGGTCTGGGTGAAGGGGGTGGCCTTCTGTTCGGATGCCTACTACCTGGGAGATCGGAATCTGGCCGAAGCCCCTGCGCTGATAGAAGCGGCCCGAAAAGCCTATGCACAGGCCGGAATAGCGAATCCGACCGCCGAAATCCAGGTGGCCGAAGTCTACGACGCCTTCGGCTTTCAGGAATTGATGTGGATTGAAGCCATGGGGCTCTGCGGAACGGAGCGGGCTGGAAAGCTGCTGGCAGACGGCCGGTTCGGCATTCGGGACCGCCTGGCGGTCAATCCCTCGGGAGGACTGCTTTCCGGCCATCCGGTCATTGCGGCGGGCTTGATCCGCATGGCCGAAGTCGTCCGACAACTGCGGGGGGAAGCAGGAGCTTATCAGGTGGACGGTGCCCGCATGGGGGTTGCCCACGGCATCAACGGCATTTGCGGCCAATCCCACTGTGTGTGGGTATTGGGCTCTGAACAATAGGAGGAATCATGGGAAAGCGAAGGGTCGCCATCGTCGGAACCGGGCAAACCCTGCATCGAAGCCACAGGCCCGATGTGAACGGGCAGGAACTGATTCATGAGGCCGTCCGCATCGCCCTGGCGGATGCAGGCCTGACCATTGCGGATATCGATGCCGTCGTCATCGGCAACATGGACCATTTCGAAGGAATCAACGCCGTCGACTGCTGGAGCGTCGACGGAACGGGCGGGACCATGAAGCCCGTCATCAAGCTCACCACGGGCGGAACGACCGGAAGCACCCTGGCCATCGGCGGCGTGCACCTGGTGGCATCCGGAATGTTTGACCGGGTGCTCATCGTCGGATGGGAGAAGAATTCCGAGTCCGACACCACAGGCGCGATCACGACGGCCTTCGATCCGGTGTGGGACAGGTTGGTGTTCGCAGGTGCCATCTCGGGGCTTGCGGCGGAGGCCCAGGCTTACATGGCGCGTTACGGTGCGACGGATCGGGATGCAGCCCGGGTGGCCGTTCGGGACAGACGGCATGCCTGCAACAATCCCCATGCGCAATTGCGAAAGCCCATCACCATCGAGGATGTGCTGGCATCCCCGATGCTGGCCGATCCCATCCATCTGCTCGACGTCTGCCCCAGAACCGACGGGGCCTGTGCCGTTATCATGGCCTGCGAGGGAGTGGCGGAAAAACTCACCCCCGTTCCGGACTGGATCTGGGCCACAGCCAACCGGCACACCTATACCTATCTGGGAGACGTCAACTGGGGCGAGCTCGACAGCATGAGCGAAGCAGCCCAGGAACTCTTCGCCAAGGCAGGCATCCGGGAACCTCGGAAAGAGATCGACGTGATCGAATTGTACCAGCCCTATTCCTTTGCCGGAATCATCTGGATCGAGGACATGGGACTGGTTGAGCGGGGAAAGGGGGCGGAATACATCTGGAGCGGGGCGACCGACATGGGAGGGGAATTGCCCATCAACCCATCGGGCGGCGTCATTGCCTGCAATCCTATCGGTGCGACGGGGCTCATCCGCTGCGCGGAGGCTGCACTTCAGATCATGGGCAAGGCCGAAGCCCGTCAGGTTCCGGATGCCAAGATCGCTGTCAGCACCGGTTTCGGCGGATGCATGTGGACGGACATGCTGCTGCACGGCCGGAAAAAACCCGATTTTTAGAAAGAAGGAGCACTATGCAGAACGATCCCCTCATCATCGAATCCGGCGATGTCTGCCAGCCCTTCCGATATGCCGTCGGAAGCTATGGGAGCGTCTTTCTGAAAGAACTCAAGGAGAACTGTCGTTTTATGGCTGTGCGATGCCCGAAGTGCGGGAAAGTGTTCGTGCCGCCCCGGCGGGTATGCGGGGAGTGCCTTGTCGAAATGAAGGATTTCGTCGACGTCGGCCCCCTGGGCAGGATCGGCACCTTCACGATCCTGCGCTACGCCTTCATCGATCCGGAAACCGGCGAACAAAAACCCGTACCCTACGGCTACGGCTTCATTCGGCTCGACGGTGCAGATACCTTGTTCCAGCATTATATCGACATTCAGGACGAATCCCGCATCCGGATCGGCGCCCGTGTCGAGCCGGTCTTTGCAGAGCAGCGGAGGGGATCCGTGAGGGACGTCCGGTATTTCCGGGTGATCGATGAAACGCCCTGAGTGGGAAAATGATCCAGTGGCGTCATTAGAGGTGGTGGTTGCTTTGATGTTATCGTAAAAAGCGTCGGTAGTGGGCAGTGGGCAGTGGGCAGTGGGCAGTGTTTTTCGGCCGATTTTCATTCCCGGGGGCGGCACCTGTGCCATGGGCATTTATCGTGAAAATGCGTGACGGGTAACCTGTAGGGGCGACCTGCCGGTCGCCCTTATCCATGCCGGATTTTCATCCCTGGGGGCGCCAACCGTTCATATCAGCATTGATGATCGCAAGGCCTGAGCAAAGGGGAAACTTCTCCCCCGCTTGCGGGAATTCCGGCTTCTGAGAATGCTGTTGACCTTCCTTCCGTTTGGGGATAATTTCCTATAATTCATGGATGATTTCAGGCAGCCAGGAAAGAGATGCCCGTACCGTAAGGCTGCCTGCAATCGAAGCGTTTCGGTATTCATCAAAACGGAAGTGAGGATTGAGAAGTCATGGAACAGGAAGTCGGAACCGTAGCCCTCAAGCGGGGGCTTGCACAAATGTTGAAGGGCGGTGTCATCATGGATGTGGTGACCCCCGAGCAGGCCAAGATTGCCGAAGAGGCGGGAGCCGTCGCCGTCATGGCGCTGGAACGCGTGCCTGCGGACATCAGGGCGCACGGCGGCGTGGCCCGCATGAGCGATCCGGAAGTCATCATCCGCATCATGGAGGCCGTATCGATCCCGGTCATGGCCAAGTGCCGGATCGGTCATTTCGTGGAAGCCCAGGTCCTCGAAGCCATCGGCGTGGATTATATCGACGAATCCGAAGTGCTCACCCCTGCAGACCGGGAACACCATGTCGACAAGCATGCCTTCAAGGTTCCCTTCGTCTGCGGCTGCAGAAATCTCGGGGAAGCCCTGCGCCGCATCGGTGAAGGAGCGGCCATGATCCGCACGAAAGGGGAGGCTGGAACCGGAGATGTGGTGGAAGCCGTGTACCATGCCCGCACCGTTCTCGGAGAAATCCGGAAGCTGTGCGCCATGCCGGATGATGAATTGATGGCCTACGCCAAGACGATCGGCGCCCCGTATGAGCTGGTCAAAGAAACCAAGGCTCTGGGACGGATGCCGGTCGTCAATTTTGCTGCAGGCGGCATTGCTACACCGGCCGATGCCGCATTGATGATGCAGCTGGGCGTCGATGGGGTTTTCGTCGGATCGGGGATTTTCAAGTCGGGGGATCCGGCCAAGCGGGCCAAGGCCATCGTCGAAGCCACCACCCACTTCAGAGATCCCAAGATCATCGCCGAGGTGAGCCGAAATCTGGGGGAAGCGATGGTTGGCCGAACGGCTGCATCCCTTCCCGAATCCGAACAGTTGGCCGTCCGGGGGTGGTGACCGCATGACGTCCGACAGCAGTTGTGTCATCGGCGTGCTGGCCATTCAGGGCGGTGTGATCGAACACATGAACCACATCGCCCGGATCGGCGCATTTCCGAAGGAAGTACGCCTTCCGGCCGATCTGGAGGGAATCGATGGGTTGATTCTGCCGGGAGGAGAGTCGACCACAATCGGCAAACTGGCGGTTCGCTTCGGTTTGATCGAACCGATCCGGCGGTTCGCCGCCGATCATCCTGTTTGGGGAACCTGTGCAGGGGCCATTCTCATGGCAAGGGACACGGGAAGCCCCCAACCCCTTCTCGAACTTCTCGACATGAAGGTTCGGCGCAACGCCTTCGGCAGGCAGGTGGACAGCTTCGAAACGGAGCTGACGATCCCTGCGCTCGCATCCGTTTCGGATGGGGAAAACCGACCCTTTCACGCCGTGTTTATCCGCGCTCCCCGCATCGAACAGACCGGGCCTGACGCCGAGATCCTGGCCACCCTGCCCGACGGAACGATCGTCGGTGTGCAGCAGGGAAGGCTCATGGCCACATCCTTTCATCCGGAGCTTTCCACAGACGATCGCTTCCATCGGTACTTCTTGAAGCTCATCCGCCGGATGACCTGAAGGGCCTTTCGAAAAACCCCGTTGCCTCCGAAGCGATTTTCTCCGGCAGTGTAAACGTTGCCATATCCCCCAGGCCGACCTCGAATCCGGTAAAATCGCTTCGAACCCAGGGTGCGTAATTCGAGCGCACCGTCATGACGACCCGCCATTCGAGCGCGCTGCCGGGGTCCTCGATGAACAGCAACCCCAGGTTGTATCCGTTGCGGTTGAGGCTCCGGTAATAGCGCTGAACGCACACCATCCCTTCTGCCAGAGACGCCCAGTCGCTGTCGTCGGTTTGTTCGAGCCGCGTCACACCCGGCAGTACCGCCCAGATTTCGAAAAATCCTTCCGGCGCAAATGCGGCAAGCCATTCCCATCGACCGGTTACACCGATCATCCGAGCTCCATCCACCCGTTCATGAGCCAGAACATCGGAGAACAGAAAGCGTCCGGTACGCTCCCTGTAGGAAGCCGCTCGGGCGCCCATGTCCCGATGGTGGTTCGATGCTACCGGGTCGGCCTGAATCTGCAGATGGGGATGAAGAAGGGAGCCCCCTGCGGACGGCAGATGGTTTTGGGTGATGGCCATAAACCGGGAGGCCGGATCGACCTGCAGGAGCCGTTGGAGGTAGGCCCGGACATTCAGCAGACCATCCCTGTAGGATTCGACCGAAGCGGTCCCGATCTCGACGAAATGCCGGTCATCGAAGATGCATACCGCCGAATGGGCGCCGTAGGGAAAAAGATTGGGAAACAGAACGGATGTGCCGTATCGGAACCGGCCGCCTTCGACGATATCCTCCGGAAAGCGTGGGGTCTGTGTTTCTACGGCAGGCGCGCAGAAGGGGCAGGCGTTTCGATCCTGGGCAAACGGCGGCGGATCGGGAAGGGTTTCGGTTCCTGGTTCCCGTTCTTCCCCCCGATGCACCGTGATCCGGCAGGTCCTTCCCGTGATCGGGTTCGTCCGAACCTGGATGGGCTTTTCGACGAGCGTTCCTGAAGGGGAAACGAAGCGTGCGACAATGGTTTGAATGTCGAAAGGACCCATCATCGTGGGGTTCTCCTCGTGCGGCAAGACGGATGTGCAACCGCTCCCCGTCTGAGTTCCGGATGTGTGTGTCGGCGCGATACAAACGGGTGAATGTGTTACGGTTCGGCGGGAAAACATCCGTCCAGTTTCCTCAGGCTCGGCCCCCAGAGAAGACTTCCCGCAATCAGGAAGCTTGGACGGTGCCCTCTTAAGTGCACCCTCAGGTTTCCCGAATCAGCGGTCCATCAGGTGCCGTAAAGCGCCTTCACTTGCATCCGATCAATCGCACCCGATGCCGTTTTCGGCAATGCATCGACGAACTGTACATACCGCGGCTTCTTGTAACGGGCGATACGGGCTGCCACAAATTCGATCAGGGCTTCGGCAGAAAGGCTTCGGCCGGGTTTGAGAACGCAAACGGCTTTGATGCCTTCACCGAAAGTCGGATCCGGCACACCGATGACCGAAACGGCTTCGATATCCGGATGCTCCAGAATGACGGCCTCGACCTCGGCCGGATAGACGTTTTCGCCCCCCGGCTTGATGAGTTCTTTTTCGGGTTTCCGGCCGGCAAACCAGAGATAACCGTCTGCATCGAGCCGGCCCATGTCTCCCGTGTGGTGCCATCCGTTCCGGAATGTGAACCGGTTGGCGTCCGGCTGGTTCCAGAATCCCTGGAACACGAGCGGCCCCTGGACCACGATTTCACCGGATTCACCGACAGGAACCGGTGTTTCGTTTTCGTTCACCAATTGCATGCGGATGAGCAGCCCCTGTTTTCCGGCGGAGCCGGGCTTTTCCCTGGCAGGCGAAAACGTCACCAGCCCGGAGGTTTCCGTCTGACCGTAGAGGGTCCAGAACCGGGCCGCCGTCTGCGCCTCGAACCGGGCGATCGTCTCGGGGTTGTCCAAGCCGAGAACATGACGCAACGAAGTCAGCCGAAACACCGTCCCCTCCATTTCGGAGAGCAAATTCGACAGAATCGGGGGGAAACTTCCGATGATCGATATGGATTCTTCATCGATGAACTCCAGGGTCCTGCGGGCGTCGAAACGCTCCATCACCACGTTTTTTCCCCCTGCATGAAGCAACGTCAAGGCCAGATTCAGGCCGGTGATGTGAAAGATGGGCAGCATGTTGAGGTAAGCGTCCTGAGGGCCGAGGGGGAAGGTGGCCATGGCCTGGATGTTGGATGCGATGATGTTGCCGTGGCTGAGAACAGCCCCTCGGGCCTTTCCCTCAACGGCCGCCGTATAGATGATGCAAAAAGGATCGTCCGTTGCGAGCGGTTGGTGGTCCACAGGCTTTCCTTCCAGCATCCGGTCATCGAGCCGAATGGCCGCATCGGCATGAAACCCCCAAATCTCCTGAATGCCGCAGCTCTGCTGCAGTTCTCGGCCCTTATCCTCGTGGGTGTGGTCTACGCAAAGCAGCTTCGGGCTGCAGTCGGTCAGGATGTGTCGGATCTCATCCATGCTCAACCGCCAGTTGATGGGCACCACGATGGCTCCTACGACCGATGCAGCACCGAAGATATCGAAAAACCGCAGATCGTTGTAGGCCAGAACGCCGATGCGATCTCCCTTGCGGATGCCTGCAGCCGTAAGACCTGCAGCCAGTCCATCGACTCTGGTCAGCAACTGGTCGTAGGAAAGCCGGATGTCGTTTTGTACAATTGCCGTCTGGTCGGGATAAATGCGTGCATTTCGGGCGAACAGATCGTAGACACTGAGATCTCTCATGCGGCCGCCTCCTGTGGTTGGATGGTGGGAAGATAAGGAAGATGGAAATTCTTTACGTCATCCCTGTGGGTTTTTCAAGTAGGCGGCTGATGAGTTCGATGGGAGGCTTTGAAGACGGGCAAAACCACGTGACGAGCCTGCGAAGATGTTCGTCATCATATCCTCGTAAAAATAAAAAGGGGGCAATGCGTCAATGCATTCCCCCTTGAAAGGACTTGGCTGAGGGACAAGGATTCGAACCTTGGTTAACGGGGCCAGAACCCGTCGTCCTGCCGCTAGACGATCCCTCAATTGCTGGAATTTTTATCGGATTCTCTCGATATCGTCAAGATAAAAAAACGAGGCCTGAGGGGGCGGCAACCCTCGCCATGAGAATTTATCGTGAAAACAGTGGGCAGTGGGCAGTTGGCAGTTGTAGGGGCACGGCACGCCGTGCCCTGCATTTTTATCCCCTGGACGCCGCGCTGGTTTCATTTCTCGGGGGCGGTAATGTGTTATCTAGAAAATGAATTGACAACATTCCGATGAATAACGTAATGATGAAGCATCATAGACCTCCCCCCCAACAAAGTTTTACCCCCGTGAAAGCGGGAATCCCGTTGGTCAGTAGTCTTCATACCAGCTATTCCCTACCGAAATGGGAGATGCTCCGGCTGACCGGAGTTGTACCAACTTTCTCGACGGCTGAACCCTATGGACCCAAAAGAGATTGCCGAACGACTCAGTGACATCAGCGAACGATATCGGATGATCACGGAAAACATGGTCGATACCGTTTGGGTTATGGATATGGACTTTCGCTTCATCTATGTGAGTCCTTCCGTACAACGGATGTATGGGGTTTCGGCACAGGAAGTGATCGGTCAGCCGGTTCATCAATCCCTCACGCCGGAATCCCTCGAGCATGCACTTACAGTCTTTCAGGAAGAAGTGGTGCTGGAAGAATCCGGGATTGCGGATCCCAATCGAACCCGAACGATTGAACTGGAGGAATACCGACAGGACGGATCGACGATCTGGGTGGAATCGACGCTGTCGTTTCTCAGGGACGAAACGGGAAAACCGATCGGTGTTCTGGGGGTCAGTCGGGACATCACCCGTCGTAAACAGGCCGAAGCCGAACAGGTACGGCTTGAATCCTTAAACCGTCAGCTGCAGCGAGCCGAAAGCCTTGGGAGAATGGCAGCAGCCATCGCCCATCATTTCAACAACCAACTGCAGATTATCATCGGCGGATTGGAGTTGGTGGTCGGCAGAATGCCCGAAGGGTCGGATACCTGTTCCGTGCTGGTACATATCCAGGAAGCCGCACGGAAAGCAGCGGAGATCAGCCGGATGATGCTTACCTATGTCGGGCAAACAACCGGTTCGTGCAAGCAACTGGATTTATCGGAGCTTTGCAGAAACAGCCTTCCATTTTTGCAGGCTGCCGCACCCAAGGGGCTCGTGATCGAAACCGCCTTTCCATCCGCAGGGCCATTCATCGAAGCGGATGATCACCTCATTCGCCAAGTACTGACCAATGTAGTGGTCAATGCCTGGGAAGCATCCGCCGATTCCGACAACAGCATTCGGATTACCCTTGAAACGGTGCCTTCACATGACATTGGCACATCCCGTCGATTCCCGCCTGATTGGCATCCCGAACACATCCGGTATGCCTGCCTGACTGTCGAGGATCATGGTTGCGGTATTCTTCCCAAAGACATCGAATCCATCTTCGATCCCTTCTATAGCACGAAGTTCATTGGAAGAGGCATGGGGCTTGCGACGGTTCTCGGCCTCCTGAAGGCTTATCGCGGCTGTATTACCGTCGAAAGTGAGGTGAACATCGGCAGCATCTTCCGGATTTTTCTGCCGTTGGACTTGTCGGAACCGACCGTAGCGGAACCAACGGTCAAACCAACCGTGAATACCTCGAAGGGCAGGATCCTTTTGATCGATGATGAACATATGGTCCGGGATATCGCCGACATGATGTTCAAACGACTTGGCTACGATGTTCTTCAGGCGGCAAACGGAAAGCAAGCAATCGCGCTTTTCGAACAGCATCATGCTACGATCGATGCCGTTATCTGCGATTTGACCATGCCGGATATGAATGGATGGGATGTACTCACCGCCCTTCGGTCCATTGATCCGAAGGTGAAAGTCGTCTTATCGAGCGGATACGACGAAGCCACCGTCATGGCCGAAGCCCATGCCGAACGTCCAGATGGATTTTTGGGAAAACCCTATCGCATGCAGGAGCTTTCCGCTTGTATGCAGGCCGTTTCAGCCCTTCCAGATGATTTTCTTTCAGCCAAAGGATAGGCTCGGCGAAGCCTGATCCATGCATCCTCCTTGAGACACCGTCACAATCGGACATCCTCCACCGAGCTGTATACCCGAATGCCCAGTTTTTCCGCCACCGGAAGCGCATTCGGCGCCACCATCGGGGAAATCACGATCATGTCGGACGCTTTGCGCTGGTGCCGTTTTTCGTAGAAACGAACTTTCCGCTCAAAAATGTACATATCGGGCTTGCTCATCGAGGATTTGATCTCGACAAGGATCAACAACCCATTCTTGATGATGATGTCCAGTTCGATCTGATCCGGTCGACCGAACACTTCTCCCTCATCATCGTATTCCGTAACGTTGAGAACTTCTACTTCGGCGAATTTTTTCAGAATGCCCTTGAGCGCATTGCGGAAGCCTGTTCGGTGTGCAGCCCCCAGCGAGCGCCCAAGGCTCCGATCGTGCTGTCGTGTTTCCTGGCCAATGCCTGGATTTCCGCCAGCATCGACTCAATGACTTTTTGATTGGCTTCCCATTTGAAACGTTGTTCTTCGCGATCTCGTCGCAGCTCATCCAGAATACGATCGAAGCGATCCTCCGTCTGCGCTTTGTCCGCAAAATGCTTCCGGGAAAGCTGCAAAACATACCTCTCGATTTCCGGGTCCGTCTCGAAAATCGTTGGAAGCTCCTGAAGAATGATTTCTTTGATCTGCTGCGGCGTCAACATGGCCTCCTCCCTTGCCTGTCTCGTATCTGACATCCTCCCCTGCAATTCCCGCTGGCGCAGCGGTCAGTACGATGGGTTGCTCGCTCAGGTCTAAAGCTCCTCGGTTCTGAAGTCGCTAT
>Ga0101944_10005102_pt1 | contig 15348 bp, 14 predicted proteins | sample DewCreD2012metaG_FD_75245 | JGI IMG/M metagenome (GOLD analysis project Ga0101944, IMG submission 75245) | Hot spring sediment bacterial and archeal communities from British Columbia, Canada, to study Microbial Dark Matter (Phase II) - Dewar... ...
TTACCGGTAAAATCCGACTTGCAAAAGATTTTCTGGAAGAATTCTACATTCATATGGGTTATCAAAAAGCATCCGCATTTGAAACAGTGTACGATATAACTATTGAGAATGGCCGAGTTGTTTTGATTCGAAACCGTTCAGAAGAGATGAAAATTAAAAGAGGTCAATTTATGGAAAGATTTAATTCAGGCGATCTCAAGCAATCAATCGAAGATGCTTTTAGTCTAGATATGGATCTGGAATAGTTACCATGCACCCACCAGAGCGATTCGATCAACCGGCGTGGATGAGTAAGTACTATGAATCAACACCATGGGACATTAAAGATATAGAATCCTGCCTCTCTCGCCATGAGGAACCGTCATACGAGATATCTATTGAGCCCCGTTTTGATGACCATGAAAACATCCGCCAATCTTTAATGAGCGCGGGACAGAAACCCGGTTATAATGATCCACTTATTTATCTTCTGAAAATTATTGAAGAGAATGCGTATTATTCCATTCTGGAGGGTGAAAGTGGTGAGAAAATACTTCTGCTATTTACTTCACCGCATCGTGCAATCCAATATATCTGTGCGACTGGTTCATTAGAACGTGAACCGGGTATATTAGAATATTCACCTCTTGAATGGGAGCATGATTCTAAATATTTTCAGGAATTTGGGTTAACGCATATTGCTCTAAATAAATGTCCATATTGCAGTGGTTTTTATACAGTACCGATTTTGTCCGCGCGCAATAAAGATGACCTTCTTAAAATATGGTCAGTTGATACAGCGACTAAGATTATCAGGTATCAATACTTTTTAGAAGAGATGCAGTTAAAATTAAATCGTGGAGATGTCCGTAGTGCTAGGGAACTAGGAGAATACACCGTGACTCACGTAGAGGCAGAAGATCCGCATGTACATTTACTTCTGGCGGAGTGCGGTATCAGACAGAATGATTCTGAATTAATTAATCGTAAGACAAGAATAATCGGGATGTTTGGAGATGAATGGATAGCAAAATTGGAGAAATTAAAAAGTGGTTATAACAATTAAACCATCCATAATATTTTGACATGGACGCTATAAAAAATACGATAATGTGACCCGGTGATAATGATATTTTTTTATCTAAGGAAATCTCCTTCCCGCACTGCTCTTCAAGTATTTTTCTCTAATCATTGCTTCAGAGCGAGTAGAGAATTCTTCAAAGTAAATAATTCTCCAATTGTGACCATGTTTTGTGGAATGACACAGACTATGATTGTGTTCGGAAAGTCTACGTTGTAAATCGGGTGTATGCCCTGTGTAGTGATAACCCTCTACGCTTTCAATAACATAAGTATAATATGGCATTTTCTCCTCCCTGAAAAGAATCCCTTATTATATTATGGGTATTAACTTAGTAGCGGGGGCAGGACTTGAACCTGCAACCTTTGGGTTATGAGCCCAACGAGCTACCAATTGCTCCACCCCGCGATCTTTCTTCCATAAATATACAAAATATGCCCCCCCTTTCCAAATATTCTAAACTCTCTATTATATATTCATAACCACCGGTTTTCTTTATACCACTCTACTGTATTTCTGATCCCATCCTCTATTTTTAATTCTTCCCGGTAACCCAGATCCCTCATTGCCTTCTCTATACTGCATATCCAGGCACGCTGAACAATATCTTTCGCTTTTTCTATGTTTAATAAGGCCGGCTTCCGCGTTATAAATGAGCCGATTTCTGCTATAATCGATACCCCGTAAACTAATGTCCTCGGTACCCTCACCCTTAATACCTTCCTCCCCATAATCATTGACGTTAGTTCACCAAACTCCTTCCAGTTATAATACCTTTCACCGGCAATGAAATAAATTTGCCCTTTCGATTTCTCACTCTCGCCTGCTAATATTATCCCTCTCACTAAATCGTAAACATGTACTAAACTAACATAGGTGTCCGAAAATCCAATTAATGGATGTATCCCTTTTTTTATGGTTTTAAAAAACTCGTAAATATCCTTATCTCTCGGTCCATATACCGCCGAAGGCCTTACAATTGTAACCGGAATATTTCCCATAAATTTTTTACACTCTTTCTCCGCCTCATACTTGCTTAATCCGTAAGTTGTAATTGGCCGACATGGTGTATCTTCATTTACAGGTTTCCCGTCAGTAGAAGGACCTGTCACCGTCTGACTGCTTACATGCACGAATCTCTTGATGTTCGGATTTTGTTCAAGTGTTGCTTCCAGTAATATCTTTGTCGTTTCATGATTACTTAAAAAATATTCCTGTTTTGTTCTTGCTTTCGTTACACCTGCAATGTTATAAACATAATCAACTCCATCCACTGCATCTTTAAGGAAATTTTTATCAAGTAAATTCCCAGAAAAATATTGTATCGGAAGATGCTCTATCCATTTTCGATTCGAACTCTCACGAACAGTAACCCTTATCTCATATCCCTTTTTGTGTAAAAATTCGGCAACATGACTGCCGATAAATCCGGTTGCACCTGTTATTAATACTCTCATATCAAATTTGATAAACTGATTATGTGAATATATTCATTAAATTGCTTTTTATGAAGCAATGAAGTATATTAAAAAAATTTCAAGCACGCAAAAATTACAATGTTAGAGTGAATTTACCTTATATACCTCAAAATCTTATTTAATTATCTATGAAAAGTTCCAAGGAGAAAGAAACCTCAGTAAGTGAAGAGAAAAAACCAACCGATTTATTCCAGAAGTGCTGGGATTTTGTTCGGGCTGATGAAGTAAAAGCAGCAGGTTTCTACCCTTATTTCCGCGCAATAGAGGAAAATGAAGGCCCTGTAGTGCAGATCGAAGGGCGTAAAATTATCATGGCAGGTTCCAATAACTACCTCGGCCTGACAGCACATCCAAAAGTAAAAGAAGCAGCAATGGATGCGGTACGAAGATATGGAACAGGATGCTCGGGCTCTCGATATCTGACCGGAACGCTTGATCTTCATTATCGACTTGAAGATCGGCTTGCTAAATTTATGGGAAAAGAAGCATGCCTCCTTTTCAGTACCGGCTATCAAACTGCTCAGGGTATTATCCCAACTCTCGTCCAGCGGGGTGAATATGTCGTAACAGATAAGGATAACCATGCGAGTATTGTCGCGGGTGTGATTATGGCCAAAGGACTTTTCTCAGATTTTGTACGGTATAAACATAATGATATGGTTGACCTCGAACGGGTTCTGTCGAAACTTCCACATCATGTCGGCAAACTTATCGTAACAGATGGTGTATTTAGTACAACAGGTGATATTGTTAATCTACCTGAACTGGTCAAAGCTGCAAAAAAATATAATGCAAGAATACTGGTTGATGATGCTCACGCAATCGGAGTAATAGGCAAAGGAGGAAGAGGCACCGCAAGTCATTTTAACCTTGAGAAGGAAGTTGATTTAACCTTTGGAACATTCAGCAAAACATTTGCATCACTGGGTGGTTTTGTCGTTGGTCCGGAACGTGTAATCAATTATTTGAAACATCATTCCTCAGCCCTCATATTTAGCGCTAGTCCAACCCCCGCTTCTGTAGCTGCGGCGCTTGCGGCTCTCGATATCCTCGAGAAAGAACCGGAGAGAATAACAAAACTGATTAAGAATGCGGAGAAAATGAGAAGAGGTTTTAAAGATCTAGGATTTAACGTCGTGGACGGTCAGTCTGCCGTTGTTCCCGTAATAGTCGGAGACGATCTTCTTGCATTTAAATTCTGGAAAGAATTGTTTGAAGGCGGAGTCTTCGTAAATGTTTTTATAAGTCCTGGCGTTCCTCAAGGTCTGCAGATGATGAGAACAAGTTATATGGCTACCCATGAAGACCATCATTTAGATATGGTACTGGATGTTTTCAGAAAAACAGGTAAGAAACTTGGAATTATTTAAAATTTGTTTTTAATGAATCAAATCAGCGTACAGCCGATTTATTCCCGACGTGAAAGGGAGGAGTTTATACGCTTTCCTTGGAAAATATATGCTGAAAATCCGTACTGGGTCCCACCACTCCTGATGGAAAGGAGAAAATTAATAGATAAAAATCGAAATCCTTTCTATCAGCATGCAGAGGCAGAGTTTTTTATCGCAAAAAAGGGAAGTGAGATAGTTGGTAGAATAGGAACTGTAATCAATAAAAACCATAATCTTGAACATAAAGATACAACTGGATTTTTTGGTTTCTTTGAATGTATTAATGATAAAAATGTTTCAGATAAACTTTTCGAAACTGCAAAGTCATGGCTTAAATCAAAGGGTGCTACAGCAATAAGAGGACCGGCAAATCCTTCTGTTAATGATGAATATGGTCTGCTTATTAAGGGATTTAATTACCCGCCGGTTATCTTAATGCCATATAATCCACCTTATTACTCGGAACTAATTGAAGCAGCAGGATTAAAGAAGGCAAAAGATCTTTATTCATATTATTTAAGCAAGGAAAAAGTAATCAGCGAAAGGCTTGAAAAAGTCGTAGATAGAGTCAGGCGAAAAGAAAATCTGACATTTCGAAATATCAACATGAAGAATTTCTGGAATGAGATAGAATTAATAAAAAGTGTTTACAATAAGGCATGGCAGTACAACTGGGGCGCTGTGCCTATGACCGATGCTGAATTTGAATCTCTTGCCCGTGATTTAAAGCCGCTTCTTGATCCTGAACTTTTACTCATCGCAGAATATAAAGGCGAACCAATCGGATTTTCACTTTCATTGCCCGACTTGAATATTGTACTAAAATATAACCGTAAGGGTTATTTTCTTCCGGGGCTTTTTCGACTTTTTATTCATAAAAGAAAAATTGACTGGATTCGTATAATCGTGCTGGGGGTAATACATAAATATCAAAGTACTGGTGCATCAAGCGTTTTATTTTACGAAACTGCCCGAAGAGGTATTGCAAAAGGTTATAAAAACGGTGAAGCAGGGTGGGTGCTGGAAGATAATGTAATGATGAATAGAGCGGCTCAATTTCTTAACGCTGAACCTTATAAAACTTACCGTATATATGAAGATTATCTATGATTAAAGGTTTTTAGATTTAGTGATTTAATTTTTTTGAAAGGAGATAAGAAATGAAATCAAAAGAAAAAAAGAAAAAAACAGTAAATCCGCCGAAAAAAAATGCCGGGGTTATTACATCTTTTAAGATAAATAGAATACTGGTACCTATCGACTTTTCCACGCATTCGAAGAATGCGCTAAATTATGCTATCTCAATTGCAGCGAGTTTTAATTCCGAACTTATTCTTGTCTATGTCGTGGAACCAACTATCTATCCGGCTGATTTCAGCTTTGGTCAGGTTGCAGTCCCAAGTATCGAAAATGAATTGCGTGAAAGAGGAAGGACGGAACTTGACAATCTGGTCAATACAAGTATTCCCGCTGAACTTAATTCTAAATCTGTGATACGTACCGGGAAACCATTTATGGAAATAATAAAAACAGCCGTTGAAGAAAACGTCGATATGATTATTATTGCCACCCATGGACATTCGAAGGTAGAGCATCTTCTGTTTGGCGGAACAACAGAAAAGGTGGTACGTAAAGCGCCATGCCCGGTTTTAATTGTTCGACCTGTTGAAAATAAATGAAGCGTTATTTCTCTCTCTGAAGAACGAATTCTATAAAATGTAATAAACTGTCTTTTGATGGAGAGGGTGGTAGTAATTCCAATATCTCCTCAGCACGTTCCGAGTATTCTCCGGCTCTCTTTATTGTATATTCTATGCCGCCGTATCTGTTTGCAAAATCTATAATTTTCAATAAATCTTTTTTTGTTGATCCTTTTTTTACAATTTGTATAATTTGCTTCTTCTCACCTCTCGGTGCTTTTGTGAGGGCATGAATCAACGGCAGCGTGAGTTTTTTCTCTTTAAGATCCAACCCTGTTGGTTTTCCTGTAATGCTCTTCCGACCCGTAAAATCAAGCAGATCATCCCTCATCTGAAAAACAATACCGAGTGTTTCACCAAATTTGTTCATCTGATTTATTATTTTTTCATCATCTGTTACACTTGATGCACCTATCTCACAGCAGGTCGCAAATAGGGAAGCAGTTTTACCTGATATGATGTTCATATATGTCTCTTCATCTATATCAAGATCACGGCTCTTTTTTATCTGCAGTATCTCGGCCTCACTCATGCGTCTGACTGATTGAGATGTTGTTTTCAGAAATTTGTAATCGTTGTTATCAAGCGATAAAAGTAATCCTTTTGCAAGTAGATAATCACCCATCAAAACGGCTATTTTATTTTTCCATACCGCATTAATTGAAGGGAATCCCCTCCGGGTGTTTGCTTCATCAACAACGTCGTCATGGATGAGCGTTGCGGTGTGAAGTATTTCTACGAGGGAAGCACCCCGGTATGTGCTCTCATTTATTTCGCCGCACGCTTTTGCAGAAAGTAAAACAAGCGCAGGCCTGATTCGCTTTCCTTTTTGTTTTATTATGTATCTTGCAATAATATCAACAAAAGGAATTTTTGATCTCATTGCCTGACGGAAATGATCCTCAAAAATTTCAAGTTCTGACGTTATTGGTTTTATTATTTCTTTTATATCCATTTTAACCTGCTAATTCTGCCGCTTCTCTTTTCCGTTTTGCGACTGCAGCTATTATTATGCTTAACTCGTAAAGTAACATCATTGGAATTGCAAAAATTCCCATCGTGAAAGGATCTGTGGTAGGTGTAATTATTGCTGCAAGAATTAAAATTATTACAATCGCATGTCTTCGGTATTTTTTCATGAATCGGGGAGTTAATATTCCAAGTCTTGCTAAAAAATACGACGCCATAGGTAATTCAAATATCAATCCAGAAATCAGTATGAGTTGTAAGACAAAACTCATATACTCGGTAATTGAAATCATGTTTGTAATTCCTTCCGTGCCGAATGTTGCGAAAAATTGCAGCATGTAAGGAAGCATAATAAAATAAGCAAAAGCCACACCCAGGAGAAAACAAAATGTTGTGAAAAATATTATTCCTGAAATATATTTCTGCTCTTTCGGGAGAAGTCCTGGTTCTATAAATTTCCATATCTGATACAATATCCATGGCGAACTTAATATCAAACCGGCAACTAAAATAACTACCATATAAAATGTAATCTGTCCGTATGGAATTGTGTTTATTAAAGTCAGAGGGGGGTTGGTCGATCTGCTAAGTTTTAAGATTACCTCATTAATTATCCAATCCGAAAAAATACCGCAAACTATGGTTGCCGCGAGAAGTCCGAGCACAGACTTAATAATCCGCATGCGTAGTTCTTCGAGGTGCTCGAGAAAAGACATCTCTTTTTCATCTGTTTCAAGTGCCTGATCTGGTTTCATCTCTCTGAAACTTAATGCATGAGTTCAGTATATAAAGGAAATTTTGAACAAAGTTGTTTCACCTTTTCCTGAACTTCAGTATAAACTTTGGCATTGCCGATATTTCTTAATACTTGATCTATAAGTTCTCCCACAATGTTCATTTCCGCTTCTTTCATGCCGCGAGTTGTGAGAGCAGGTGTTCCAATTCGGATTCCGCTTGTAATCAATGGACTCTTATCGTCAAATGGAACGGCGTTTTTATTTACGGTTATACCAGCGAGGTCGAGCGCTTCCTGTGCCTCTTTTCCCGTCAGGTTTTTGTTCCTGAGATCTATCAGCATCAGGTGATTATCGGTACCATTCGATATAATGAAATATCCTAAACTTATCAGTTTTTGTGCCAGCGTTTGAGCATTTTTTATAATCTGACGTGCGTATGTTTCATAATCCGGTTGTAGATTTTCAAGAAAACCCACGGCTTTCGCAGCTATTACATGCATTAATGGTCCACCCTGTATCCCTGGAATTACCATAGAATCAATCAGTTCGGACATCATTTTCCTTCTTCCCGATTTAGGTGCAACCACTCCGAACGGGTTTTCGAAATCTTTACCCATCAGAATTAAACCACCCCGCGGTCCGCGCAATGTTTTATGCGTCGTTGAGGTCACAACATGACAGTGAGGAAGAGGATCGTTTAAAAGTTTCTTTGCTATTAATCCGGCAGGGTGGGCAATATCGGCAAACAAAAAGGCATTTACTTTATCTGCGATTTGTCTGAATGCTTTGTAATCAATGTTACGAGAATATGCGCTTGCTCCAACTGTGATCATTTTTGGTTTTTCTTTTAGAGAAACAGATTCGACTTCATTGTAATCTATATACCCTGTTTCTTTTTTAACACCGTACGAGACGAAACGATACAATTGTCCTGAGAAATTAACAGGTGAACCATGAGTCAAATGCCCACCATGAGAGAGGTTCATTCCCATTACTGTGTCGCCCGGTTTCACGAATGTGAAATAAACAGCCATGTTTGCCTGAGAACCTGAATGTGGCTGGACATTTGCATATTCAGCTCCAAATAATTTTTTTACCCGGTCGCGCGCAAGATCTTCAGCCATATCAACAAATTCACATCCTCCATAATAACGTTTCCCGGGGTAACCTTCGGCATATTTGTTGGTCATTACTGATCCTAATGCTTCCAGTACCGCTAAACTGACAAAATTCTCAGATGCTATTAATTCTAATTTTGTGTTTTGTCTATTAATTTCTTTCTGAATTGCGTTAAAGATTTCTGTATCTCGATTTTTTAAATATTCCATAAATAATTTCTTCCTTTTGAAAAAATATATTACAAATGTGTTAATGAATGAATTTTTTCTACACGACGCTGGTGTCTGCCTCCTTCAAAAGGTGTTGTCAGGAAAACTTTCACTATCTCCTGTACTTTTTCCCATGGGAGAAGGCGGGCTCCCAGCGCGAGTATATTTGCATTGTTGTGTGATCGTGCATATCTTGCACCAAGAACCGATTCAACATTGCTCGCTCTAATTCCTTTATGTTTATTGGCAACTATTGACATTCCAATACCCGTACCGCAGACAAGGATTCCGTATTCTGCTTTTCCTTCACTTACCATTTTTGCAACTTCGTGGGCAAAATCAGGATAATCGACTGCCTCCGGTGAATATGTACCGAAATCACGAGTCTGGATCTTTAATGATAACAATAATTCTTTTATTTTTTCTTTGTATTCATATCCTGCGTGGTCTGCTCCAATAGCAATCATAATTCCTCCGTTATTAATCTTGAACCGGTCTTGTAAACCATGATTCTCCACCTGCAAGCGATATGGTGAAGCGTAATATGTTGTCTCTTTGCAATTGGTCTTTTGTAGTACCTCGTAAACTGAAATCAATTCCTAAGTCGATTCGTGTGTCTCCGAGAATTGGAAATCCAATCCCTGCGGTGAATCCAAATTCATCAATTGTATTGTTCTTTATTTTATAATATGTTGAATTGTAATAAACTCCGCATCTGTATGCTGTCCGTCTTGATATTGATACCGCAGGATCCCTTTTGCCCAAAAATTCCGCACCCAGTGCTATTCTTAAAACATTTTTTAAATCTGTGCTTTCTGTAATGGTTGTTTTTTCCCATTCCTGGAAAAATATGTCAGATGCAATTACCCACTCCTCAGAAGAGAATGCGATGCCGCCGCCGAGTGTAAACGGAAAATTAATCTTTTCTTTTTCCGTTATTAATGTGTCGTGAGAGCGTACGATCTGATTGTTATATGTGTAATATTTTTCTTCAGTTGGTTTTAAATTAGTTTTGGGAGAAAAAATAAAACCAAGACTGAGAGAAGATGTTTTCGGCAGATTAAAAATATCTCCAATTCCCGAATAAATACCACCGATTGTGTATCCAATTCCGTGCATGTATATGCTACGCTCGACCTCAGCACTGGTATAACTTGCGCCCGAAAAATTTTGTTTGGTTGTGTAAGTAACAGATCCGAAGTAATAATCCAATTTCAATCCAATGTGCAGATCTGATCCAAAAATAATTGAACTACCGATATTGGCAGTTGATATTCCGCCAGTACCAATATATCTATTATCGAATTCCAGTGATTCAATTTTTTTTGGTGTTGTAACTTCATACCTGACTCTACTATAAGGGTACATGCCGGCTGTTAGTGTCACTCCGCGTGATGGAAGGACCGGAAAACTGATCATGAATCCTTCAAACGTCATCTTTGCAAAATATGCGGAATTAAACTCATCGGAAGTAAATATCCCTTCGTACATTCCGCTTATTTCATATCTGGTTTTATGCAAACCTGTCCATGCCGCAGGGTTTATCCTGTTTATTGCGTAATTTGAAAGAACCGAAATACCTGCACCACCGAATCCTGCAGACCTCCCCGACGGGAAATACCTTAAATCGCCTAAACCATATCTTGTGTAAATTGATCCGCCGTTATTTGCCTGGAGGGAAATTGAAAAAATAACCAAGGCGATGGGTAAAAATATTTTTAATCGGTTCATCGATACTCTCACGGGAAAACGGTATAAGTTATGGTTATTATTGGTTTAAGTGAATCAGAAGATCCGTAAATTGCAAACCGGTCAAAAGTTGAATATTCACCCAGCGGTCTGAGTATAATTCCATAATTTGGCATTCCAATTACCCACTGTTGTACCATGGAAGTAATATTACCTTTATAGACTTTTTTACCATTTTCAGGGGATGGAGAACAAACAGTGCCGAGTGCGATTGTATCGTATGGGTATATATTTGTACGTAAGAAATGTGCTGTGATGGTATCGCGGGTAGAAGGATTAAAAGATGAAATATTTTCATCTAAAGTAAATTTCAATATTGCTTCAGTGATGCTTACACTCCGCGGTAGTGAAAGAGAATCAAAGCGCAGAAGTCCGCGATATCCTATCCCTGCCTGTAAGAATAAATGTGAATCTGATGACGGAATTAAACCGTTTGCAACATAAGTTTGTAAAGAAGGGATTACATTAATTGTATTGGTCGTGTCTTCGGAATTATTCCGATAATTAACTTTTAAAACAGGGCTAACATTTACAGCACCTGCTATTGTATTTGTTATGGATAAATTAGGGATAAAAATAATGCCAAATATTGTATCAGCAGAGTTTACCCTCCAATTGTCTATGATGTCGATTAATGAAATAAATAATGCTGTATCTCCAATATTTAAATTATAATTATATGATAACTCAGGTGTACCTGCATAAAATCCTGCTACTTCACTGCTATCCCATGTAAATTTTGAAATTTCCCATGATGTAAGAATTTTATGAATACTGAAAGCTACCCTTCCTAGCGTGTCTTTAAATACATAATTAATTGGTATTTTTAATATTGCAGAGTCTATAATGGCGCTATCGGGTAGGGAAGTAAGTTTTGGGAATTGAATAAGTGCTCTTGCTTCAATAGACTCATGTTTACCGACCAGCGTGCTGGTTTGTCCATTAATTCTATAAAGATAAGAAACCTCTGAGGTGGCTGTTGTTGTATAATGCTGAATCTGCAAGGTATCTTCGGGAGATACAAGTCCTATTCCAGTTTTGCCTGGATCATCACTGCATCCGAACAAGTATATTAGTAATATTGATGTAATAAAGAGGTATTTATTTAAATTCCGCATCTGGATTAAACTTCTTCCATTGATTTATTTTTAATGAATTGAACTGCATTATACAAATCTTCCGCGACAAAATCGATTTTTGTGTTTGATTCCCGACATCTTTCCAGCTCACTCTTACCATAACCTGTTAGTACAAGGATTGAAAATGCCCCGCAGTTATTTCCCGCTTCAATATCTATTTTTTTGTCGCCGATGACAAATGATCGGGATAAATTTATATTATATTCTTTTGCTGCTGTTTCAAACATACCTGTCATGGGTTTACGGCAGTTGCATATCTTTCTATATTGTTCAATTTTACCTTCAGGGTGGTGGGGGCAGTAATAAATATGATCAATCTTAGCATTTGATTTTTTCAGTATCGATAAAAGTTTTTCATGTATTTCTTTCAGATCATTTTCATTAAAGATACCGTGTGCTATTCCTGATTGATTTGTAAGAATAAAAACTTTAAATCCAAGTGTGTTGAATTCGCGGATTGCATCAGCGGCTTTAGGAATCAGACGGATTTGATCAGGTGAGCGGAGATATTCAATTTCCTCATTGATAGTGCCGTCTCTATCAAGAAAGATTCCAATCTCTGCCATCAGTTGCTCTTGACGAGATCACGGTAAATATCAACTAGTTTTTGTGCGAGTGTCTCATGCTGGGATCCATTGTCGCTGCTCATCGAAATAACCGATGCTTTTCGGGATTGAATTAGTTTTTCAATCTCATCATGAGGACAAAGTACGATCCCTTTTTCGGCTTTATTACTCATCGTGGTTATTATATCTGCATAGGCAAGACCTGCTTTCAGGAAATTGAGTTTATCGCCTTCACAGCCGTTCCCATTTAAAAGATTTAGCGGTAAATTTGCTTTGTTGTATGAATTTTTTGGGAATGACGCATATGAAGCGAGGCTATATACCGTGAATACTGTTTTTGTGTTCTTAAAATATGGGTCATTTTTGTATATGGTTTTCAGGTAAGCAGGTATTAAACCTGATTGCCAATCATTACAATGAATTATTTGCGGCTGCCATTGCAGTCGTTTTAGCGTTTCAAGAACTCCCCGGCAGAAAAATATAAATCTTTCATCATTATCCTGAAAATATTTTTTTGTCTCGGGATCGTAATAAAGCCCCTCTCTACTGAAGTAGCGGTCATTTGCCAGGAAATAAACCAGAACTTTTTGATTTTCACTGCAAAGGTAGGATGATTTCACATTTGCAAGTTCCATCGTGTCTGCTATTGGTACCTGAATATCCTGCATTCTGAGCAGACTATGAATCTGGAATTTCCTGTTGCTTATTGTACTGTAGCCGGGCAACATTACACGAATATCATGTCCGTATGATTTTAATATTTTTGGTAAATTGCCGGCAATATCGCCAAGTGAACCAGAACGTATAAATGGTTCGGCTTCACTGGCAACGAAAAGAATCTCAATCGGTTTTGGCATGTCTTAGAAAAATTTGAGGAAAATATTCGATTTGTGATATAATTTACAAATTTTTCCACTCAAAATCAACTATTTTCTTGACAATGAATCGGAGATTCAATATATTCATATAAATAAAATTTTATACACAAGTGGAGTATAGAGTAGTCGGTATTGTTAAAGGTTTATAATCCATCTGCCGTTGTGCAGAAGGTCAAAAAATAAAAATAAAATGCGTTTTACGCACGGAAACCTTTAATAATTCAGGATTGCTCAATGGTACCGTCCTTTGACCGAATTCCGGGGTTTCCGGACATTCGGTTTTTTATTTTATAAAATATGGCTAAAACAATAACATTTAAACGGGCTTTAATTGTTGCTTTTTTTGTATTAATACCCTTCAAGATTTTGGCATTAATGCAACAGCCTGAGGATATAAAAATACTTCAATCAGATATCACAACATTAGTGATTGAGTATACCCCGGTTTTCCTTCCATTGGAAAAATATACAATTGAAGGTAATGAGTATGTAAAATATTCATTCCTCAATAATTGTATCAGCGATTCGTTCCAGCCTGGAATGCCCGATATCAGAAATAGACCGCTGGTAATCAGATTGCCCGGACCTGAAAAAAATATTTTGCAGATCGTTAGCGCAGATTATGAGGATGTTGCAGGTGCAAATTTATCACCAATTCCATTTTTGAAGAATGATCCTTCTGATTTTTCAGATTATAATTATATTGATAAAGACGCTTATTCTTTTCCGGATTTTATTCCTGCGAGTGTTGTGAAACTCACATCGGTAGGTGAAACAAGAGGAAAATTTTTAGGTACTATTGAATTTTTCCCAGTTCAATATAATCCTCTGCGTAAGACCATCAGAAAATATTCCCGTATTGTTGTAAAAGTATTATTTGGACCATCGGCCAAACCATCGCGTGATGTTGATGTTGACCTCAAAGCCGGAATTAATGATGATGCCTTTACAATTACTAAAAAGGATATTCAACAAAGCCGTATATCAAGGGAAATAAAAAATAGTGTTTTAAGCAGCGGGGTTTGGTATAAATTTACAATCAATGAAGATGGAATGTATAAACTATCGGGTCAGCAGTTATTAAATGCCGGTGTACCTTCCTCAATTAATCCGAAGACGATAAAAATTTATAACAACGGTGGTATGGAAACACCCCTTGACCCCACAGCACCGTATATAGATGATCTTACTCAAAATGCAGTTTTTATCTATGATGGGGGATCAAACAATTATCTAGATGCTGAAGATTATTTGATTTTTTATGGAAGAGGTATTCGCGGATGGGATTATAATCCGACAAATAAAACATTCAAGCATTACCAGAACCGTTTTGCTACAGAAAATGTTTATTGGTTGACCTACGGAGGTGCACTGTCGAAACAAATGAATGCAGTCGCTTCGCTAAATGATGTAAATTGTTACAAACCCGCCACTGTTGTTGGAAAAATTTTCAGAGAAGATGATAAAAATAATATTAATTCTTCGGGCATAGAATGGCTTGGTGATGCTTTTACTCCCGATGCACAAATGGTTTACCGTCACAGCTTGCCTGGGCTTGATCCGAGCCAACCAATCAGATATTATATCAATGTGGGTGCGCGTTCATTTGATTATTCCTATTTCAGTGCTTATGAACATGATGCTCTGCTTGCAAATGTCAATATTCCCCGAACTGGTGGAGATTATCCTCCCTATTTCTATTCATTTATTGATGTTTCGAGAATACCAGATTTTTCTGATAGTGAAACCAGACTGAAATTAAAATACACTGTTTCGGGTTCGCGTGGGACGGGTTATCTCGACTGGTACGAAATTTTTTATTACCAGTTTTTAAAAGCCGAAAATGATTACTTCATGTTTCATTCACCGGATACATCGGGAGTCGTTGAGTATAAAGTATACGGCTTGAGCGGCGGTTCTGCGTCTGTTTTTGACATTTCAAAATTTGATAGCGTTGTATCAATAATAAATCCAGTTATATCGGCGGATACATGTACATTTCAGACAGAACATATAACAGGACAGATCAAAACTTTTTGCGTTGTAGGCCCAACTGGTTACCGAACAATTGGAAATCTTGAAACTGTCCCAAATCAAAATTTACATGGGGATACATATGAGGCTGATTATATTATAGTCACACATCCCGAATTTATCTCTGCAGCGCAAAGATTGAAAGATTTTAGGGAAAGTCAAACAAAACCGCTGAAAACTACAGTCGTAAATGTTAATGATATTTATAATGAATTTGGAGGTGGTCTCCCAACACCGGCTGCAATAAGAAACTACCTGCGTTATGTTTATCGTAATTGGTCGCACGCTCCAAGTTATGTCCTTCTATTGGGAGACGGTG
>Ga0101944_10005104_pt1 | contig 15343 bp, 12 predicted proteins | sample DewCreD2012metaG_FD_75245 | JGI IMG/M metagenome (GOLD analysis project Ga0101944, IMG submission 75245) | Hot spring sediment bacterial and archeal communities from British Columbia, Canada, to study Microbial Dark Matter (Phase II) - Dewar... ...
TGGAGACAAAGTGGACGGCAATGGCCGGAGGCAAGCCGCCGGAAAGTGTGAAGAGGAGAGTCGAACAAGTCGATGAAAGATCAATGGCGTGTGCCATGAGCCGTCTTGCCTCCCTGTGGTTGCCAAACTAGGAATCGGCAAGACGGCTTTTCTTTTTGACCTTATTCAGCGCCCAAGCGTGCTAAAGTCCACTGACGAGCGAGTGACGGAAAACCGCTCCCGCAGGTGCAAGCGATGGGTCAGACGCCTGCATGTCGAGGTACTGAGATGCCCAGATCGCCCTCCGCGGAGAAGAAGCGCCGTGCGGCCCGGATCGCACGCGCCCTGGCGCGTGCCTACCCGGACGCCCGATGTTCCTTGGACTATGCCCATCCGCTGCAACTGCTGGTCGCGACGATCCTTTCGGCGCAGTGCACCGACGCTCGCGTGAACCGGGTCACCCCCGCCCTCTTCGCGCGCTATTCGGACGCCCGGGCCTTCGGCGAGGCCGAGCCGCGCGAACTCGAACGGCTGATCCAGTCGACCGGCTTCTTTCGCAACAAGGCCCGGTCGATCCGCGAAGCCTGCCGCGACATCGCCGAGCGGCACGGCGGCGAAGTGCCTCGCACGTTGGAGGAACTGACGGCGTTGCGCGGGGTCGGCCGCAAGACGGCGAACGTGGTGCTGGGAAACGCCTTTGGCGTTCCGGGCATGGTGGTCGACACGCATGTCGGCCGCATCAGCCGGCGGCTGGGGTTGACGAGACAGAAGGATCCCGAAAAAATCGAACGCGACCTGATGGACCTGTTGCCGCCCGCGGAATGGGTGGCGTTCGGCCACCGCCTGATCCATCACGGCCGCCGCCACTGCCGCGCCCCGACTCCGCGCTGCCGCGGCTGTCCGTTGCACGCCCTCTGCACGTTCGGAAAAAAAGTCGATCGGGCGCCGTGACGACGAACCGCCGCACCGCGGCACGGACCTGACCGCCCGCCGGAGAAAGGCGGCGCGCCCTTCTCCATGGCGGAAACGCCTCACTTCCAGCCTGCCGACTTCTTCATCCGGTCCAGGACCTCGTAGGTCCGCCGCGCGCTTTCCGGTTCGACCAGCAGCTTCTTGCCTTTCCGCAGCGCCAGATAAAGGTTGTCGTAATAGCTTTCGTACGCCCTGGCCGGTTTGATCTCGAGCGTCTCTTCCTGCCACGGGATCGTGTCGGGCCCGGGCTGCACACCGTACTTTCGTTCGAGCGCCAGATGCAGATCGATCGGCTTGAGCTTGCGGATCTTCTTCGGATCGAAGTACTTCAGGTACGCCTTGCCGTCGATCATCCAAAACGTCCCGCAGGTCCCGTTGACGATCCAAGTGGGCCGTTTGGAGGCGTCGGCACTGGTCATGTCGATGTCCAGCACCACGCCTTTGCGGTCCTGAATGATGGCCTTGATGTCGTCTTCGGCATCGCCCGGGTTGATGACGTGTCGGATGGAAGCCCACACGAACACGATCTTCGGGTCCATCAGCTGCAACCCGGCATCGACCAGGTGCACGCCCCAGTTGCCCGTCATGCCGCCGCCATACTTCTTCAGCGTCTGCCAGTCGTTGCGGCGCGAGAAACTGTTGACGGTCCGTTTGATGCGGAATATCTCGCCCAGCTTCCCGCTCTCCACCACTTCGCGCGTCAGCAGGAATTCCGGATTCAGACGGTAGTTATGGTGCATCGTCAGCAACTTCCGGGCCTTCCGGGCCGCCGCGATCATCCGGTCGATGCCCTTGACGGATTCGGCGGACGGCTTTTCGACCAGCACATGTTTGCCGGCCCTGGAGGCCGCGATCGACATCCGCTCGTGATCCATCGACTGCGTGGCCACAACGACCAGTTCGACCCGCTGGTCCTTCAACAGGTCCTCGAACCGCCTGTAGCCGGCGCAGTTGCAGGCGGCCTGGGCCTCGGCGATGCGACTTTCCTCGATGTCGCAGACGGCGACGAGTTCGAAGCCGTTGTGCTCCAGGATGATCTTGCTGTGATGCGCCCAGCCGATGCGGCCGAGACCGATGACACCGCAGCGGACGGGATTCTGGATGTCCGCACCCGCCAACCCGCCCACGTCGAAGGCCGGATTGCCCACGGGACTCGCCACTTTCTTCGCCGGCTTGTTTTCTGCCACAGTTCCCGATCTCCTTGAAGAATGAGGGGGGTCCTGCGGACTGACCATCCGCCCGACCGCACCGCGGTTCATGCCGCTTGTCCTGACAACATACTCCGTCAGGGTTCGGTGACAACGGCGATGCGGGGCGTCTTTTGCGGCATTAATATATGCCCAACGTGCAGCAGCGAAGGGGCAACGCGCGGCACCTGCAAATCGCGCCCGCAATCCCGGCCTTCAGGGGCAGGCACCCTACCGCCGTCGCGCATTCTTCTTCACGCGCGCGATCTCGCGGGCGGCCATGTCCGCGCGCAGCGACTGCCGCTTGTCGTACTCCCGCTTTCCACGGCATACGCCGATCCGAACCTTGGCCCAGGAACCCCGGAAATAGATCTCCAGCGGGATCAGCGTATAGCCTGCCCGATCGCTCAGCCCCTGGAGCTTGGCGATCTCGCGCTTCTTGAGCAGCAGCCGGCGCCGCCGGACCGGATCGGGAATCTGCACGTGCGCCTTGTCGTACGTCGAGAGCCGCAGCCCATGCAGCCAGCATTGCCCGTCATCGATCCGCGCATACGCGTCCGCAAAATCGACCTGTCGCAGGCGCAGCGTCTTGACCTCGCTGCCGTGCAGTTCGATGCCCGCTTCGCAGGTCTCCTCGATGTGATAGTCGTGCCGGGCACGGCGGTTCTGCGCCACCGTCATCCGGTACACCCCATCGTCCGCCCGATCCTTCGACTTCTTCGACATGTTGGCCCCTGCTACGAATCGTCGGGAAAGAGTTCCATCGCCGCGAGCAGCGTCAGCAGGAAGACCTCCAACCCCACGACCAGGCTTCCCGGATCGACCCACTCCGCCTTCGTGTGCGTTTCGCCTCCGCGCCGTATGCCCAGCGCCGTCGCCCGGATCGCACGCGCCATCGGAATGTTGGCGTCGGAACTCATCGCCACGAATTGCGGCGTTACCGACAGTTCCGCAGCGACGGCACGCACGATATCCACCCAGTCCCGCGTCCATCGGGCATCGCCCGCAGGCCGCTCGCCCACCCGCGTCATCTGCAATGCCAATCCATCGGGCACCGCGACACACTCCACCCGGGCACGCGCTTCGCGGTCCAGCGCTTCGAGCGCCGCCTGATCGACCGAACGAAGGTCCAGCAGCAGCTCGGCCTCCGCCGCGATGCTGTTCACGCTCGTCCCACCGCTCATCGTCCCGATGTTGTACGTCGTCCGCGGCTCGACCGGCACGGACAACTGCGTCAACACGGCCGCCACCCGGGCCAACTGGTGCACGGCACTCGGCCGGCCGAAGTCCGACCACGAATGTCCGCCCGGCCCCCGCACGCCGATCCGATAGCGGTACGAACCGACACCCGCACACGCGACCGAGCCCAGCGAACCGTCAAGCGCCAGCACGCCGTCCAGCGTTCCCCCAAAGCGGTCGCAAAGCGCCCGCATGCCGCGCAAGTCGCCCAGGCCTTCCTCGCACACGTTCCCCGCCAGCACCAGCGCGCCGCTGAAGGGACAGCCCGCGGCTCTCAGCAACCGCGCACCGACCAGCAGCACCGCCAGGCCCGCGCAGTTATCCCCCAGACCCGGTCCGAACCAGCGCCCGCTCTCGCGCCGCACGCGGCAGTCGGTCATGGGCGGAAAGACCGTGTCCAGGTGCGCCGCCACCAGCATTCGCGGACCGGAACGAACGCCCTTCAGCTCCGCCCAGCGATTGCCCGTCTCGTCCCGCTCGACCGGCCCCCCGACCGCATCGGAAAGCTTGGCGGCGAAGATCTTCGCCCGCTCATCCTCCTGGAAGGTCGGCGCCGGCACTTCGCACAGCTCGGCGGCCAGCGCCGGCAGTTCGTCCCTGACCGCCCGAACGGCCGCCCAGAGCGGCTGCAGATCGGAGCGTGTACGCAACCCGCGAAGGGCCGCCGGCGCCCTCGACGCCAGTCGGCCCGCAGGCGGAGGCAGGCTGGGGGCCATCATGCCCTTCCCTCGCTCTACCGGCCCGGCTAAAACAACCGGCCCTTTATCGTCCGTGACGCAGGAAGGTCAAGGCAAGCCAAAAAGGAAAGGGGCCGCCCTCCACCGGAACGCGACAGGAGCCCACGGACAATCGTGCCGCGGAAGATGCCCTACGGCTTCTGCGCAAACTGCCGGTACTCGCCGGGCGTCATCTCGACCACCTTCTTGAAGATGCGGGAAAAGAACTGCGGATCGTAGCCGGTCTTGAACGCGACTTCGTTCACGGGCAGATCCGTGGTCGCCAGCAACTGCCGCGCCCGTTCGATGCGCAAGCGCAGCAACGATTCCCGAAAGCTCTCCTTGCGAAACCGCGAAAACAAATGCGAAAGCCGCGAAGCGCTCAGATGCACCTGCCGGGCCACGTCCTCCAACGAAAGGTTCTTGTCCAGATTCTCCGCCATGTAGCGCAACGCCTGCTGCACGGGCGCGGCGCTCCGTTCCACCAGGGCCTGATGAAGGGTCTGCGTCGTGGCGCGCACCGCGAGGTATTGCGCCAGGACACTCAGCAAGCGGCCCAGCGCTTCCATCCGCTCGGGATGCGCCAGCGGCAGATCGACCATCCGGGTGCTCATTTGGCGCGTATCGAGTCCCAGCTCGGCCCAGTGCCTGAATTGCGCCTCCCGCTCATGCGCGGACGGAAGGATGCCCCGCGCCTGCCCGCCAAAAAAGGTCGCCACATGTTGACCTTCCACAAAGACGGGTACCAGCACTTCCACCAACCCCATGTGGCAGGTCCGCAGAATCGGCCGTCCCGCCTGCCTGGCCAGCGGATTGCCTTCATGCTGGTCGCACTGGATGCACGCCCGCAAACCTTCCGGCGTCGTCTTGGCCGCTTCGCAGAATTCGGAACGGTGGTAACGCCCGCGCTCGCGCTCCGTCGGCAGGGTGACGCGCCCTTCCGACAGGACCGGCAGGTTGCCGACCACGTGCATCGAAATGCCGTAGCCCGTCATCTTTTCCAGGTCCGCAAGGATCTGGTGGAGATCGAAATGGTGGTCCAGCACACGAATAGGATCGGCCATGCGCGAAAGAATGGTGCCTGCACGCGCTGGCGTCAATATGGAAAAACGCTCCCCATCACCTCCGGCTGTCCCACAGCTCGTCCGCGAAGCCGGCTTCCCTGTTCTCGCAACGCGCCAGCGTGAAGAGCAGGTCGCCCAGACGATTCAGATACGGAATCGCGTGCGGGCCGATCTTCTCCCCGCGAGCCAACGCCACGACGCGCCGCTCGGCGCGCCGACAGACCGTCCGCGCAACGTGCAACTGCGCCGCGGCCGGCGTGCCGCCGGGCAGGACGAAATTCGCCAGCGGTTCGAGCTGCGCGAGCAGCCGTTCCTGTTCGGACTCCAGTCGTTCGATATGCCGCGACTCGATCGTCGGCAACGGCTTGTTCTTGTCGTCTTCCCGGTAGCAAAGGTCGCAGCCGAGGTAAAAGAGGTCGTTCTGGACACGCGCCAGCGCCGCATCGACAACCGCACAGGGCCTGGCCGCACGAACCGCGCCCAGGACGCTGTTCAGTTCGTCGACCGTGCCGCAGGCCTCGATCCTGGCGGCATCCTTGGGAATGCGCTGACCACCGGCCAGCGACGTGGAACCGTCATCGCCTTTTCGTGTGGTGATCCTGGTGAGACGCGGCATGGCCGTTTCCCTCGCGCAAGCCAGAGGCATGCGCCATCCCGAATGGAACCGCGAGCCCGACCTACATCTCGACGATGACCTTCACCACGCCGGCACGATACCCGGCATTCAGGGCAAAGGCTTCCGCAATCCGGTCCAGCGGCACCCGGTGACTCACCATGCCCGACAGGTGCACCGCACCGCGCCTGGCCAGTCCAATCGCCCGCGGATAGGTCAGCTTCATCCGCCGCACGAAGAGAACCGTCAGCCCCTTCCGCCGCACGGTGGAATGCTTCAGCACCACCCGGTCGTCATCGCTGATGCCGACGACGGCCAGCGTCCCCCCCAGGCGCAGCATCTCGCAGGCTTGCCGGACCGACTCGTCCGTCCACGCCGCCTCGATCGCCACATCCACCCCGTGACCGCCGGTGGCGTCCAACACCTTCCTGACCGGATCGCATTCCGCCGGATCCAGCGGAATGCCGCCGAGCTGCTCCGCCAACGCGCGTCGCCACGCCAGCCTCTCGCTGACCAGGATCGGTCCCGCACCCGCCAGCCGCAGGCATTCGAGAATGCAGAGACCCACCGGGCCCGCACCGATCAGCGCCACGCTGCAACCCACTTTGACGCGCGCCAGATCGACGGCGTGGAGCGCGATGCCCAGCGGCTCCAGCATCACCGTCACCGCCGGATCGAACTCCTCCGGCACGGGGAAACAGCAACGGGACGGCATCCGAATGTACTCGGCGAAGCAACCGTCGTCCGGGCAGAGACCGCAGAAGCGAATGTGCTCGCAGAGATTCGGCTGGCCGCGTTCGCACATCGCGCAGCGCCCGCAGGACTGCGCGGGATCGACGGCAACGGTTGTGCCGGACTTGAGCGGCCTGAACTCGCCGTCCAGCGCATCGACGCCGACCGCTTCGACCACCGCGGCGAACTCGTGCCCCAGGATCAGCGGGCCCCGGACCACCGTATCGCCGATCCGACCGGTGTTGTAGGTGTGGAGGTCGCTGCCGCAAATGCCCGCGGCCGTAACGCGCAGCAACGCCTCGCCCGGCCCGGGTTCCCCGGGATGCGGAACGTCCTCGACCCGCAGATCGCGCGGCCCGTAAAGACGCGCGGCACGCATGGCAGGCACCGATCGGTCCTCCTTGCACGAAGATTCGAACGGAACGAATGCGTCGGACCGGTCGGGGGCGCCCGACCGGTCCGACCGCTTGCCGACCAACGCTCAGGAGTGCCGATACACGTCCCAGCCCAAGTACCGCGTCATAGCCTCCTCGACCGCATCCGCACAGGCCGAAGGGTTCACCGCGACGTGATGTTCGAAGCCGTGGTCGCAGATGTAACGGAGCAGTTTCTGCAGGTTATTCACCTTGAAGACGCCGAAACCGCCGAAGGTTTCCAGCTTGTCGTCGGTGAACTGGCCTTCGCCGACGTAGGCGCGCAGCAGACCCGCCGTGTCGTCGGTGCTCAGGCGCAGATACGTGAACGGCTGCGCCTTGATCCGGCCGACCACCGTGCCGTAGGTGTTGTCCTTGCCGACCGTGCCCGCGATGATCGCCTGGTAGTCCATGGCGAAATCATCGAAGAGCGCCTTGGGCAGGTTCGAACAATGGAAAAGCACGCCCTTGTCGGGATCCGTGCCGTAGTTGTTGTTCCAGTCCACCAGCGCGCTGGGCTTGCCGCTGGCCTGCACCATCATGTACATGCCGACGGTGCCCATGATGTCCACTTCGCAGCCGCTGGGCAGCAGGTTGTCGCTCATCATGCTCATGCAGGCGCAGGGCACGACGCCGAAGAACTCCTCCAGCGCCGTCCAGCATTGGATGGCCGTCGCCTGCAGCCTGCATTCCTTCATCCACTGGTCGATGCAGACACCCATCTTGGCCATCTTGAGCAACGCCGCGTCCGGCACGCCGGGCGTGGCGACGTAAGCCTTCAGCGCCTTCAGCCGGTTCTGCACCGCGCGGTCCTTGTCGGCCAGCTTGTTCACCCAGCCCATCAGCTCGAAGAGGTCCAGCGTCTCGACCGTGACGCCGGACTTCTGCAGCAGCTTCTCGCTATAGCGGACCGTGTTGAAGGCCGCCGGACGCGCGCCGAGCGCGCCGATGCGCAGGTTGCGGACGCCGCGCACGACCCGGCAGACCGCGGCGAAGCGCTCCAGGTCCCGGGCGAAACCCCTGTCGGTCGGCGCAACCGTGTGCAGCGCGGTCAGGCTGAACGGAATGCCATACTGGCGGAGGTTGTTGCAGACGGACATCTTGCCGCAGAACGAATCGCGGCGGTCGGCGGCGGTCATTTTGCCCGCGACATCCGGCGTGGCCTGGACGAGCACCGGGACGTTCAAGCCCGACCACTTCAGGGCGTTGGCCACGGCACGTTCGTCGCCAAAGTTCGGCAGCGTGACGACGACGCCGTCGATCTTTTCCTTGTGGGCGGCGAAAAGCTGGGCGCACTTCTCGGCGTCTTCCAGGCTTTCGATGCTGCCATGCACCGTGTCCTTGGTGCTCAACGCGACCACCTTGTGGCCGGCCTTCTGCAACACCTCGATCATCTCGGATCGCCCGGTCTTGCAGAGGTGACTGGGAAAGAAGCCGCGGTTGCCGACGATCAGACCGATGGTAAGGGGTTTCACGAAGAGACCCTCCTTCCGGGAAATGAATGTCCGCCTTGTGCGAAGCGAGAGATTACCGGCAAGGGCCGGACGAGGCAAACGCCGCTTGTGGGTGCGTGACGCCGAAGCGGGACCCGTTCACCTGCGCAGGAGCCGAGAGAAGCGAAACGACCGCGGGAAGAGCGGTGGCCATCGTCGGTTTGCAGCACTTGAGTCCCCCATGTTTTCCCGCAAAATTATCGTGAACCGGTGTATGTGGGTGGGCTGTCAGGCCGTTACGAAAGGAGCGTTCGCCATGGCCGTCAACGTCCACGCCGTCGCGAAGGCAGCCGGCGTATCGCCCTCCACGGTCTCGCGCGTCTTCAACAACAATCCGGACATCGCCATCGAGACCGCCGAACGCGTGCGCAAGGCGGCCCAACGCCTGGGTTATCGGCGCACTTCGGGCCGAGGCCGCCCCGCCAATTGGAAGACCCGACGCACAGGCCATATCGCCTTCCTGGTGCCCGACGTCCATCAGGAGGCCCTGCGCACGGTCTTGATGGGACGCCTGCTGGAAGGCGCGGAAGGCGTCCTGCGCGCGAAGCGGCTGAATCTGCTGCTGGCAGGCCTGGGTCCCGGCGAGGCCCTGCCGCCCTGCCTTGAACCGCCACAGGTCGACGGCCTGCTGATCCGCACCGTCCCACTGGGAATGTCGCTGGTGGCGTTCGAACGAAGACTGCCCGACTTGCCACGCGTGTGGATGCTCGAACCGGCTTCGCCGCCGCTCAAGGGCGATGTGGTGCATCCCGACAACGAAGCGGTCGGCCACCAGGCGCTCCAGTACCTTTCCGAAAGGAAATGCCCGCACGCCATCGTCTACCGTGCCGTGCCCGAGCATCCCGCTGCACGCGAACGCGTCGAAGCGTTCCTGCGCGCCGCGCCAGGCGGGCAGGTGAATGCCACGGTGGTCGATGACCTCGATATGGCCTTTTCGCTCCATGCGCGCAGCGTAAAGTCCGGCGAGATGACCGGCTTCTTCCTGCCGCTGGGAGACGAGCACCTGGAGCGCCTCTACAAAGGCCTCGTGGAACGGAAACTGTACCTCGGAGAACGCACCCCGATCATTTCGTGCAGCAACGATCAGAGGCGCCTGGCCGCGCTCGATGAGCGTCTCGCCAATATCGACATCCGCGCCGAGGAGGTGGGCAAGGCGGCGGCCGAGCTTCTGCTCTGGCGCATACTGAACCCGAAGGAAACGCAGCGCCGCATGCTGATCGCGCCGAAACGGGCTGGTTCGTAGGAACGTAACCGACGCTGCGCGGTTGAACGTGCCGCTGGCCAACAGCATCGCCGCGACCTGAAAAAAGCGACTCCATCCGGACGGAATTTCCTGAAACGAGGCCATCTTGGCCGCATCGGGCACGCAGCATCTTCGAACTGGCGGGCAGAGCACCCACGCTCTTTGGGAAAAGGAACGCGAAACGCAATCACTCCGTCTCCGCCAGCATCTGCCCGCCGCGTTTGACCGCGACGCGTGTGCGGCCTTCGGGACCGACGCAGAAGACCAGGTTGTCCTGCTGATCCTTGTATTGCACCGTCGCGCCCTTGCCAGCTGAATCGACGGTCACCACGGGCAACGGCTCACCCATTCGAAACGGCAGGAGCATTACCCAATAGCCGACCGCCGTCCCGCGACGGTTGATCACCAGCCGGTCATACGACGTGGCCTTGCCGTTGCGATCGACCGGTCCTTCGGCAGTCTGAACCTGAATGAGCGGCAACTCCTGATCGCCCGAATCGCTGGGTGCGATGGGTTGGACGAGCAGCAGCGCATCGCCCGCCTTCGGTTGGATCGGCGAATGATCGGGCTTGGGCGTCTCTGGACGCTTCCCCAGGACCATGGCACCGTCGGGGATATTCGGCACCTCGGCCTTCCACACGCCGCCGTTAAGCATGGCCGTCCACTGGTAAAGGTGCGGCGCGTCATCCTTCTTCAGATCGTCGACGACCACGCCATAGGCGTGGGTGCCCTTGACCAGGCCCACGGTGCGGAAGACGTACTGCATGGGGTTCCATCGTGCGCGGCAGGTCGGAATGTAATTCCCGAAGGCATACGTCGGCCACCAGGGGCGCATCTTGTAGCGTGCGGTGCCGGCAAAGTAGCGCGCGACATGCTCGGACGGGTCCATCTCCCAGCCCATCGCCTTGGCCGCTTCCGGCCAGACCTGCGGTGGCTGCGTAAGCCAGCGGTAGGTGTACGAATGGGTGAGATCGGCACTGGCGAACGCGGCCGACTTCGCGATGTTCGCCCCGAGATACTTCGCCGCGGCCTGGTAGCCATTGGCGATTCCGGGCATGTTCTCGGGCTGAGAAATCCCGTCCACCAGGACCTGGTTGTGGTACCTGCCCGAATAGTCCTGTGAGAACGGTGACTCTGTGAACCAGTCCACGCCCAGTGCCGAGAAGTGGATCATGCCCGCGTCGGAGTGGTGGTGCCCGGCGCCGAGGTAATGGTCGGGGCGCACCATCATGTTGATCCACGCCGCGTCCGGCGTGTGGTCGCTGTAGCTGGAAAAGACGCCGTGTACCGGGGCATCGAAGTCCAGCGGCAGGTTCAGGTCGGCTCGAGTGGTCGGCTGGCAATCGGAATCGTACAGCACGCCATGCACGAAGCCCGAATAGGTCGGGCTCGGCAGGCGCAGGCGCGGCAGCGTGGCGACCTTCTTGCGATACTCTTCGGCGCTGAAGTCGTCGAACTGCCAGTGCCGCATGCTCTCGTCGTCTTTCGGCCACCGTTTGGCCTGGCCGAGAATGTAGTCCGCAAACCGTTCGCCGGGGTAAAACGCCTTCAACTCGTCGACGAACTGGAACGAGAGCAGCGAACGACTGAAGGGCGTGTACTGCGTGCCGCTGTTGACCACGACCGCGCCGGTGGGCGAGGTCATCATGACCTGGCCCTTCAGCAGGTTGCGCCAGTGCGGATGCCCCCACAGGTTCTCGCCGCGGCGTGCGAGCGCCACCATCGCCAGCAGCATGCTCTGGAAGGCGCCCGGCGACTTGCCGTTGGACTCGTAGACCACGCCGCTGGGGTCGATCCCGAAGTTGCAGAAGGCCCGCAGGTACTCGCGGTTGGACTCGAACGCCTCGCGGTCGAAACCGGGCAGGCCCTCGATGGCGCACAGGGCCAGGAAGTTGGGGAAGTCCCAGCTCACCCAGTTCACGTCGGCGAAGCGCTTCGGCCCGTCCTGGCCATACGCACGCCGCCCGTAGGTGGCCTTGGCGAGGACGCGCTGCATCAGGCCTTTCTGCTCGGCGCTCATCCATGTGCCGGCGAAGTCGAGCGCCAGGCCGACGTTCATGTTCGGCACCACGCCGTGCATGCCGCGCCAGTGCGTCGAAGCACCGCCGCCGCCCATCGCGACCTTGGTTCCGTCAGGCAACGTGTATTCGCCGCCGAATTCGGAGTCGCTGAGCGTGTTGTATTCGTCCACCAGCGGCTCGCGCAGCTTGAAGTAATTGGCGATGGCGTTTGCCGCCTGCTGCCCGTGAGCCTGGTCATTCATGATCAGGCAGTAGAAGGCCATGGCCGTCAGGCACTCGGGGACATACGCGACATGCGAGTTGAAGATGCCGGCCTTCTGACCTTTGAAGTGATGCGGGACACTGAAAGGAGCAGAGCCCGGGGTGCGGTCCCACTCGAGCCCCGCCAGATCGCCGGTGGAGAGCTTCACGAATATGCCGCCGTCGGAGGTCTTGGGATCCCACCAGGTCTTGCTGAACAGGTACTCCATCTCGATCAGGGCCATCTGTCCGGCTTTGGTGGCCTTGATTCGCTGGGCGAGCATCGGCACGTCGTCGGCGCTGAACAGGACGCGCGGGTAGACGCCGGGCGAAGGCAGCTTCGAGCCGAGCAACTGTTGGTTGAACCCGTCGTAGTTGTACTTCGACTCGGGAACCTGGGGCCACGCATGCTCAGGGCCGTTCAGCAGGGCCAACTGTTCGGGCGAGGCCTTCACGTGGTCGGTCCACTTGCCCTGGCGCTTCAACGTGGGGATGTAGGCCGACGCGATGTCGGGATCGGCCAGCTTCTCCGGCGTGTCGAAGCAAGAGATGATCGTGTCCAGCAGCGTCGCTTCGGCCTCCGTGAAGGCGATCTCGGGTTCGCCAACGATCACGAGCCCGCGCGGATTCCGGTAGGCTCGTCTCCCGAGTTTCTCCGCAAAATCGGTCACCGAGAAGTAGGCCCGGCCGCCGACGTCGATCGTCTTGACGCCGGACGGCAGGTCCTGCCTGGGACGCTCCACGGTGTGCACCCAGCGGTCAGAAAGGCCGGACAGATCGGTGGGAACCGCGTCGGCCTTGAGCTGGTCCTTCTTCAGCGCCAGTATGCCGGCGAACTCCGCAGGCACGAAGACCTGCCCGTCCTTCAGGACGGCCTCGGCCCTCATCGGGATGTCGTCATTGAGCCGGACCCTGAACCCATAGGCATACGCGTAGCGGCTGCCGGCAAAGATCGCGATGTGGTCCTTCAGCTTCGCCATGGCCGCCTTGTGCGCGGAACGGGTGTACGGCAGGCCCTGATCCTGAGGGGGAGTCGGCGGCAGAGGCGGAGCGGGAGCTTGCTCTGCCAACGCCGGGACCAGCGTCGCCATCACGACGGAAGCCATGAACGCGATCTCCGTTCTGCTGCTCACCATAATGCTCCTGCCTCGTCCGGTCCGTGCCCGCGAGCCATCAGACTATGTACACCTGAAATATTTAATTTTGCCGCAAAAGTAAGAAAACGGTGTACATGGGGGGATTGGGAATTCTGGTGAGCGGCGAGCATTTGCGGTCGCCTATTCGAGCGTAAGAACCGTGAACGGGAGCTAACCCATGGCGTGTCGATTCTTGGCGTTACTGCTGACCGCGACCATTGCAGGTGTGACCTGCGCCATGGAAGTGGACGATGAGCCTGTACCATCGTCGGTCTCTGAGACAATGCCGGTCGCAGAGAAGCAACCCGTAGGAAAACAAGTTGCGACTGGAAAATTCCGCGGAGCGGCCCAGTTTCGCGGCGTCCGACGCTTCTTCGCCGCCAACTTCGCGTGGCAGCCTTTGAGATACTCGCACGACTTGGCGAGGTTAGTCACCACGTCCTCGGTCGAAGGATGGCCGTGCATGAACGGGTTGATGTCCACGGCTTCGAAGCCAAGCTTCGCGATTTCCAGGAATGCCTGCTCCAGCGTGAGCTGTTTGAACTGAATGGTTGAGGTGGCCAGGCGCATCTGCCATTTTTCCTCCGCCAGACAATGACCCGCCGGAAGGAGCGGAAGCGCCGCTCCGGCCGCTGTAGCCTAGAGAAAACGACGACGCATAAAGGGCGGCAATGCGTACGGCACGAGACACCTCCGGAATCATACGCGTCCGAAACGGCAGACTCGGACGCCGGCTACCAGACCTTCCATTCCGGGCGGAACGGGCGAGACAGCAACTTCGTGGCTTCGGGATCGCCCACGATCTCTTCCTTCTTGAGATCCCAGTTGATGACGCGCCCGGTTCGAACGGCGGCATTGGCCATGTGGCAGATGGTATCGCAGCGGATGGCCATCTCCACCGGGCACATGGTCTCCTTGCGCGACTTCACGCAGTCGATGAAGTTCCGGTTGTGCTCAGGCGAAACCGGCAACCGCTCGTCCGTCGCCTTGAACGCGGTCTTCCACTGCTTGTTGTCGCTGGCGCAGAAACCGCAGGCGTCGCCGATCCAGCCCTCGGTGCCATGGAAAACCGTGCCGTCGCCGTCGCGGTATCCCGGCAGTTTCTCCTTCATGGCCTCACGGGCGGTGCGATGGTCCATCATCCGCATCGTCACGCCGTTCTCATAGGTGCACATGACATCCCAGCGCGCGAGCGTGCGGAAGATGCCCTCATTGGGCACCATGCCGGTGCCTTGATAGCGGATGGGGCTCGTGTGGTCGCTCTTGTTGCCCCACTGAGCCATACCCAGTTCATGCGGATGAGGGAGCGCGAAAAGCCTCAGCCTACGGCGCCCCCGCATTCCGACCCCACAGGTAGAGGTCTTCCACCGTCCGCGCGTCGAGCGCCTGACGGCAGATCGTCAGCTCGCGCACCCGGACGTCGGCGTTGCCATAGGCATCCGCCCCGCCGATCGTGATGCGCTTGCCGAGCGCGATCTGCCGCGGCGACGCATCGACCGTCATCGCGACTCCGTTGCGGTAACCGGTCAGGTTGGTGCCATCCCAAGTGACCGCCAGGTGCGTCCAACTGGACAGCATTGCCGAGGGCCACGTGCTGATCGGGAACGGCCGGTCGCCGCAGAACCGCAAGCCGCCCTGGATGAACGAAAATTGGGTCACGCCCTGAGCCGAGAAGAGATGCCCAAAGAACGGGTTCGGCATCGTCTTGACCCACACGCATAGCGTGACGGGGCTGGCACCCGCCAGCGCCGGCGCGAGATCCAGTGCGAGGGGCTGTTTGCCGATCGCCACCGCCAACGCTCCACCATCCTCCTGAACAACCGAAGCCCCTTCGGCAAGCGGCACCGGCTTCGCCTCGGCGGCGCTGCCAGCCACGGGAACCAGCGCGTTCGCCTTGCTCGCATCGGCCTTCCAGCCGGCCACGAAACCGGGCAACTTGGCCGCATCGAAACCGCTCTTCTGCAACGCCTCGACGCGTGGCCCGGCCTGGCGCAGTCTCTCGACCAGCGCGTCGGACGCCGGATCGGCCAGCGGCGCCACAGCGCCCTTCAGCACGACGATCGCTTTCCCGGCACGCTCGATGGTCAGTTCGGTACGCCCCGAGGCCGCCGGAGTGAACATGACCACGTCGCTCTGCCCGGGGAAGTCGATGCGCACCGCGCGGTGCGCGGCATCCCACGTCGTCGTCGGCAACGGCTCGCCGACACGGAACGCGTGGATCAGAACCTTGAAATCGGGCGACGGAGCCACCGTGCGAAGCGTCAGCAGGTTGACCTTCTCGCGCAGACCCACCGT
>Ga0101944_10005105_pt1 | contig 15339 bp, 13 predicted proteins | sample DewCreD2012metaG_FD_75245 | JGI IMG/M metagenome (GOLD analysis project Ga0101944, IMG submission 75245) | Hot spring sediment bacterial and archeal communities from British Columbia, Canada, to study Microbial Dark Matter (Phase II) - Dewar... ...
GGGGGAATAGTTCTGTGCGCACCTGCCGTTCGGGCGGTTCCTTCCGCCGGGCTGGGAAGCCCGGCTCTACGGCAGGCAGGGATGCCCGCCGCTACGGGTCTGCTTCGGAATTCGGGTTCAGGGCTTGTTCCCGCTTGGGGATGGCGAACCCAGGGCGTTGCCCTGGGCTGGGATGGGGGTGGGCCTTTGGACCTGCGAAATGACGGGTTTATTCTTCTTCCTCCTCCGGGCTGCGGCCGAGGCGGTATTTGACCTGCCCGCCGAAGTCCTGGCGCAGGCGGGGACGTAGTGAATGATGAAATCCAGATCCTCCGCCCCGGAGCAGTGACACCCAGCCAGCACCCGGTCTTCAAGCCTCCACCGTTTCCATCTGCATCCGGCTGATCTTTTCTGGCGAAACTCTTTTGGAGAGGTGAAGCATTTCAATCCCCACCACTTTGCCGGCGGCGTTGTAGTCCAAAATGACCCCGGGCGAAACTTCCTCGCTCTCGGCGGCGGGAGCTTCATCCAAGTCGAGGTAAAGCGCGTCGGCTTTGCGGTCAATCGTCAGCTTCATAATATGCCTTTGAGTTTGCGATCCAAGTGTGCGGTGATGACGCGCCTGGGTTCGTCCTTGGTTACAATAACCCTCAGCACCCGGCTGGCAAGCTCCGGCACCGACGCCAGCCGGTGTTCCAGCGAGGCATCCACTTCGTCCGGCTCGATGCGTGCGGGGTTGGCCACGACGCGCTCAATCCATTCTTCACGCAACTGTCGTTTAGCCATTCGCAGCAAAACGTGTTCGGTGTAAATCAATTTCATTCTTCTTCCTCCGCTTCCGGGCCGCGGCCGAGGCGGTATTTGACCCCGAAAGCGTTCGGGGTTGATGTCGTAGTGGATGATGAAATCCAGCTCCTCCGCCGGGACGCTGACCGAAGCCCCAACGGGGCGAGATATAGCAACCCAGGGCATCGCCTTGGGGGAACCTTTCGACAGGGCAATTTGCTCCAGCCCGTGGTCATTGCGGGGACGCGGGCTTGGCTTTGGCCGCCACGTCGCCGATGGCATCCAGCACCTCGCGCATCTCCGGCGCGATTTCTTCCAGCGGGATGGCGTCTGCCAGGCCGTGATAGTCCCGCTTGAAGGTGGCCTGGGGAATCCCCAACCGCTCGTAAAACAGCCGGAACAGCGGGTCCAGGAAATCGTCGGTCACCTTGATGTCCGGCCCCCAAGGGTCCGGTTTGTTCGTCAGCTTGAGCGCATGGGTCAGCTCGGCGATGCACTTCTCCAGCACCTCGAGCCGCGTTTTTCGCTCGGCTGCATCCACCAGGTCGTCCTGGCGCAGCCCGAGTTGAACATAGCGTCGCAGGGACTCGGGCGTGACCAGATAGTTCTCAATTTCCCTCCGGCTCCACATGCGCTCGACGAGCGCGGAGCCGGTCTGCAATTCCTTGTCCAGCCGGTCGAACAAGGCGAAGCCGACCAGGTCCGGTTTCGCTTCCCGAAGGCCGTGGAAGCTGTCGCGCGCCTCCTGTGGTTTGTTGCTTCCGAGGTAGATGACCGGAACCCTCGCACCCAGGACCTCCTTGGCCGGGTGGTCCAGCCGTTCGGCAATCCGCCGAAGAATTGCCAGGTCGGTCGAGCCTTCGAGATACAGCATCCACCCCATCTGCTGGGCGACAAAGTAATCGGCCATGCGGATGCTCTCGAGGGCCTTTTTCACCTGGTGTCGGGAACGGGTGTCCATCCGGTGCGGTTTACCGACAAAGGCGAACACCACATCGCGCTCCGCCGCCTCTTGCAGCACCACCTCGGAGTGGCTTGCCGCAACCACCTGGGAGCCGGTCTCCGCGGCAATCTCAGTGATGAGGTTGTAAATGTCGCGCTGGCGCAGGATTTCCAGATGCGCGTCGGGCTCATCGAGCAGCAACACCGCACCGGGATTGGCGAGCAGATAGCTGAGCAAGAGCAGCACCTGCTGGCAGCCCCTCCCCGAGGAGGCGATGTCAAGATCCACGCCGTTTTCGTCGCGGTAGCCCAGGGTGATCTCGCTGCGCTCTTTGATGAATTCCGGCGGTTGAACCGAGACACGGAACATCTCGTGAATGCACTTCACGAGCCGCTCCCACGGAGCTTTGTCCTCCCGGGAATAGAGCTGCCAGCAGAGGTTGCGCAACACCTCGGCCGTCCGGCCCTCTCCGATGAGCACGTTGATTTCCCCCGATTCCTTGCGGTATTCGCGGTCGGCCAGCCCGGACATCGGCGGCAGAAAAACGATCTGGTGCTCGCGCGCCCCGTCCGGCACGCGGCCATCAGCCGACTCGGCCAGGCGGCAATAAAACGACTCCTCGTTGGCGTAATAAAAATCCAGGGCGCAAGTCCACGGCTTATCCTGATGCACTCCCTCGGCTTTCAGGCGGATGAAGACCTTTTCGGTCTTCTGCTTCCCGCCCGCCCGGGTGGTTTCCATCGTGTGCAGGTTGCGCCAGAGCAGGCGGGCACTGGGAACGGGCACCGCGTTCAAGTCCCGGCGGTTGATCGCCACGCCCTTGCGCTCGCTTGCGCTGCTGTCATCGCGCTTCTCCGCCCAGCGCCGCCAGCCGATGTCCCACAACGCCAGGGCCTGAAGCGCGGACGTCTTGCCGGAGTTGTTCGGCCCGATGAAAACGACCGCGTCGCCCAGTTCGATCTCGACATCCTCGAGCCGCTTGAAATTGGAGATAGTGAATTTGGTGATCATGGCGTCTGGGATTCGGGGCATGCGCTCATGCCCTGCCTTCGATGATGCGGATGGTTCCGAGGGTGGCGAGCTTTTCGAGGGCGGCCTTGAGGGGATGATTGGCGTCGTAAAGCTCCTCGAACTTCGTGTGCAGGGTTGTGAGGAAAGTGGCGCAGACATTCCTGTCTGGGGCTTGGGGAGGAATGGCAGGCAGTAATGCCTGCCCCACACTTTTCCCCACCAGGTCAAAGAGGCGCAGGCCGACGGCGTGCAGCTCCTCCAAGACAATCATCGGGCCTCCGCAAGTTGGCTCTTATTGGCCAGACGCTCCAATGCCAATTCCAGCAACCGGTCGTCAAAAAGGCGTTGTTTGCGCTGCCCGGCATCGGGACCACCCGGCCACCGGGCCAATCCAGCGCGAATCGCCCCCACTTCCGGCTTGCACCCTTCCTGGGCAATCAGCCAATCCACGGTGGCCAGCAATTCCATGCCGAGCGGCGACTGGAATCCATCAATCAGCGTGTCGGTGTCTTCCAGCGCTGCCCCGTAGGGCTTGGCCTCCGGGGTGCGCAGGAAAAGGGCAACCACCTCGGCCCTGTCCTCGGCAAAGGCGATCGTGTCCATCGGGCCGCAGTCGCTGATGCGCTTGTCGCTGCGCAGGTAGCTGCCATCCAGGGCATTCAGCAGGTGATTCAAGCGCGGGGAATAGGGGCCGTAACGATCCGCCTGGAATTGCAGCTTGAGCACATCGTCTAATTCCCGCCGCCGGATGGAGCGCTCGAGGAACCAGGCCAGTTTCTGCACCTCCAGCAGCGTGCATTCGATGCCCAGCACCCAGTAGCGCCGGATCGCCTCGGCGATCAGCGCCCGCGCCACCGTCAGCTTCTCCACCCCTTCGCGCTTCGCGACGTTCTGGTATTTCGCCGTCGGTTCAAAAGCCACCACCTGCACGCCGGGCAGCGCAGCCAGCGCCTGCTCAATGAGCGGCCGAACCTCAGACCATTCGAGGCCGCCGTTGCCACAGCCCAGGGGCGGCAGCGCCACGGAGCGGATGCCCTTCTCCAGGATCACGCGCACGAGATCGCGCAGGCCTGCCTCGATCCACTCGATCCGCGAGGGGTGCCGCCAGTGCCGCTTGGTGGGAAAATTGATGACCCACTTCGGGCCGCTCAGTTCGCCGGTGGCGGTGACGAACATCCGCCCGGTCTGCACCTCGCCCGCCTTGCAGGCGGCGGCGTAGGCCTTGAAGTTGTCGGGAAACCGCTCCTGGAACATCAGGGCGATGCCGCGCCCCATCACGCCGACGGTGTTGACCGTGTTGACCACGGCCTCGACCTCGGCCTCCAGCAGATTGCCCTGTCGAAAGGAAATCATGTTCAAAAATACCAGCTCGGTCGCACGACGAGTTCCAACGAAAGATTGCGCCTCTCAAGCTCCGGTTGCAACCGAGCTTTTGCGGCTTGGCTGTGACAACCGATGCCCAGCAGCGCCGAGGTCGGCAGGTGGCGATGGATGAGCGCCTCGGCCTGGTAGCGCTCCTTCTTGCCGGGGTCTTCGGGATCGTGCTTGAAATCCCGCGCCTGCAACAACGGCCTGTCGATCCGGCTCAAATCCTCCAGACGGTTGAAGTATCGGGCCGTGACCGGGTAGGCATGCTGGTTGGTGAAGACAAATCGGATGCCCAGTTCCGCCACCTTGCGCAAGGAACTCACAAGGATCACGATGTCGTCGTTGGGCACCCGGGGCACGCCACCGTGGCCGGTGTGAATGTTGTAGAGCATGATCGAATAAGGCGTGAAGTAGAACGGCACGTAGTCGCTGAGTGTGCCACCGGGCGGGACCGGGACGGCGCGGAGATGGCGCTTGGAGATCAGGTCGGGATTGCCGATGCTGCGGAAGTTGGGGTCGAATTCGGGTGAATTCCTGGAGTCCAGTCCGTGCTCCAGCATCCACGGCACATTGGCGATGTGCGTGATGCGGAAGATCAGCGCCTTCTCTGGATTCAGCGAACTCATGCCTGGCCTTCGATCGTGCGGTAGGTGGTGAGGGTGAGTTGTTTGGTGGCGGGGTCCACGAGGGGGAAGGCGGCGAGGATGTGGGTGAACTCGGCCTCGGTGAGGTCGTAGAGGCGGGCGACGAGGGCGTCCATCCCGGCGCGCAAAAGCTGGCGGCGGTGGGGGTCGGTCACGCCGTGGGTGCGGTGGCTGGCGCGCGGGCCGAAGATGTCCCGCAGCAGGTCGTCAAACTCCGCCGCCGCGTCCGCCCGCTGCGCCGCAGGGATGCAGTCAACCCGCGGCACGCGGCGCGAATTTACCCCAAAGGGGTAATGTCGTTCAGCCCAGGGTTGCGAGGCACGAGTTACCCTGGGTAATCGAATCAGAATTCCCATCAACCCCAACGGGGTTGCATCAAATTGCGCGCGGCAGGATGCAACCCTTTCAGGGTTGGAAAACACCTTCGCCACGCAACCCAGGGTAGCCTCGCCGACTCGGCAACCCTGGGCTGTAGGATGAAACACCGTTGGTGTTTTCATTTCGACCCCTCCTCCACGATCTTGATTTCCGCCGGCGTCAGGCCGTAGAGACGATAGACGCGCTTGCCCCGTGAGATAAATGTGCCAAGGCGGAGGTCTGCCGGCGAGTCTCGGCCGATCTCACGGGGCGAGTCCATCTCCCGCTCCCACGCCGTCACGCCCGCCGCCGCGTCCGCCCGCTGCGCCGCGCGGAGGCGAGCAACCAGATTGACGCAAATGGTGGAAGCCAAAGCTCCGTCAGGAGCGGAATCTTTGTAGCACTCAAACCCGGATATATTCAAAGCCCCGTCGGGGCGGAATATGCCGCTCCTGACGGAGCTGGGATGTCTCTGCATTGCCTTTCTACAAAGATGCCGCCCCGCTGGGGCTGGGCTGTGCCGGTCCTGCTGCGGTTTCATTTGCCCGCCTCCTCCACGATCTTGATTTCCTCCGGCGTCAGGCCGTAGAGACGATAGACCCGCTCGTCTATCTCCCGCTCCCACGCCGTCACGTCCGCCGCCGCGTCCGCCCGCTTCGCCGCGAGGATGCGCTCCACCAGCTTCACCAGCGCGTCGTGCTCCGTGCGCTCCGCCGCGTCCGCAAAGTTGATCGGGCGGATGGGAAGTTGCTCGATGAACTGCCGATTGGCAGAGAAGAAACCTCCGCGAAACGGGGCGGCGTTGCGGATGAAGTAGAAATTTACGACTGAACTATTGAGCAATGCGAGCAGGTATAGGGGGCTGAGGTCTGTATCGTTGCGCAGTGTGACACCGCCAACATCGACGTTGTCCAAGCAGACTTCGCCCTCCAAGTCCGCACAAGCCCTCAAATTTCTCACCAAACGGGGGACTGCAATTTTTGGCAATTGCTGCAAGCCGATATTCTGAGTTCGGATATAGCGATACCATTCCGTTCCCTTTGCTGATCCTCCATCGCGCTGGTTAAGCAGTTCTCTTGTCTGTGCGAAGTAATCGGCCGCCAGTGGAAACTCCTTTCGCATGGTTGCCGGCGGTATTAGCGTCGCCTGACAGTCGCGAACAGTATAGGGATACAAGACGCGCCATTTCGATTGGGTGAAGACGAATCGCCCGACATTCGCACCACTGACTATCGGACGTAACAAGTCCGCCTCGATTTCGACATCGGTATCCAAGGCGCGGGAATGGCAAATCGCCTGCGTTCCCTTCCCTCGGAGAAATTCAAGAGTATAGACCTTATCTGCGCCCGGAATAATGCCTTGGAAAATCCTCGCAGCCACGTCTGCCAATCTCACCGGCATCTGCTGTAACTTCTCGAACAGCCCGGCGTTCTTGCCGACGGCAAAATTCCACTCGGTGTCGGTGACGCGGGTTGCCGGGATTGTGCCTTCTGTGCCATGCAAAGTCGCGAGCCAGTCCGGGAGGTTTTCGACGCGGACGAACCAGCAGACATCGCAGCCGGCTTTGGCGAGGAACAGCAGGCAGACGTAGTTGGTTGCGCCGGGGAAAATTTGTTGGTCGCCGAAGTGGACGACGTGGCGCAGGTGCTTGCCGTCGGCGAGCAGTTTGCGGAGCGGTTCACCGTATTGGGCGTTGAAGAATTTGTGGGGCAGGATGTAGGCGAGCTGGCCGTGGGCGTCGAGCAGTTGCAGGCCGCGTTCGACGAAGACCACGTAGAGGTCGTAGTTGCCCTTGCTGGCGCTGGCGTAGTGTTCCTTGAGCCAGCCGACCTGCTTCGCATCGGTCTGCGTGAGCGTCTGGATGCGCACATACGGCGGGTTGCCGGTCACGATGTCGAAGCCCTCTCGCAGGCCGAACATCCATTCCGGGTCGAAGAAGTCGGCGGAGGCGTTTTGGTCGTAGGGGTCCCAGCGGGCGAGTTTTTCGGTGGTCTCGCGCGGGAAACCGTCGGCCTGGAGCAGGGCGCCGATCTCGGCGCGGAGTTTGGCGTCTTGTTCCCGGCAGCGGGCTTTGGTGGCCGGGGTGCGGGCGGTGAAGTGGCGTTCGCGGACGCGGCGCAGTTCGGCTTCCTTGGCGTCAATCCGCGGGTTGCGGAGCATCTGCTGCGCGGGCTTCTCGATGCCGATGAGGGCGTTGGCGGCGACGAATTTGGTTTCGAGGTTGGGCAGGGGGCGAACGCCCAGGTTCGGCGCGGTCGGATTGGCCGTCTGATCCACGATCAGGGAGATGAAGAAGCGCATTTTGGCGATTTGGACGGCGATGGGCTGGATGTCCACGCCGTAGATGCAGTTCTCGATGAGGTAGAGCTTGCGCCCGTAATCGAGTTCGTTGGCGGCGAAGGCTTGTTCGATGTCGGCCAGAGTCTTTTCGCGGACGGTCGAGTCCGGTATCTCGCTGGCTTTGGCGATCTGCTTCTGTTTCCACTGTTCGTTGTGCGGGTCGAGTTTGCCGAGGAGGAACACCAGCTTGTGCAGCAGCCCCATCGGGAACGCGCCGGAGCCGCAGGCGGGGTCGAGCGCCTTGAGGTTGTCAACGGCGGCGATGAGGGCGTCCACTTCTGACGGGCTGAACTGGTGCGGCTCGTCGTTGCAGGCGAAGAGGTGGCGGAGGCGTTGTTCAATGGAATTTGCGCTTCGCGAAGATAATGAACCCACCTCACCCCGGCCCTCTCCCCCCACTCCGCTGCGCTCCGTGGGCGGAGAGGGAGAACCGTTCGCCGGTTCGGTTGCAATTCGGACATCCTGCGTCGTGCTGGCGTCCTTTTGCTGTGGAGCGGAGGAAGTGTCTCCCTCTCCCCGGGGGAGAGGGCCGGGGTGAGGGCGAGCCTCCAGCTTGGTTTTCAAACACGCAATCAGCGCCTCGTCCACCATGTAGTCCACGATCTCGCGCGGGGTGTAGAAGCTGCCGGTCTGTTTGCGGGCGGTGGTGGCGGTTTCGGGGTTGTAGGCGGCCAGGAGGTTCTCGAAGACCTTGCCGGACAACTCGGGGTCGAGGGCGACTTCCTGATCCAGCGGCGTGGCCTCGGTGACGGTGAAGTTGTAGCGGGCAAAGGTGTGGATCAGCCCGCGCACCGTGGCCTGCCGGTAGCGTTTTTCGCCGTAGGCCGCCGAGAGGTCCACCTGGCGCTCCTCGCCGAAGAAGAGGAAGTCGGGGACCTGGAGCGGGTTCTTCGGGTGGTCGGAGAAGCCGTCCATGCGGACATCGGGCAGGTTTTCCTCGGCGCGATAGACTTTGTCGAGGCACTCGAAGAGGCCGCCGTTGAGGAAGGGGATGTCTTTCATCAGGCGGAGAAATTCCTGCGGGTCGGCGAAGTGGTCCTCGTAGCGGTAAAGATTGGTGATGCCCCGGTGCGGGTCGCGGCCGTGCGGGTCTTTGCTGCGCTTGCGGAACTGGCGTTGGTCCATTTCCTGGTTGAGCGTGGCGAAGAAGAGGTTTTGGAGAATGGCCTTGTAGTAGGCCGTCTTTTCGCTGGCCGGCAGCGCCGCGCCATCGCGCAGGAGTGTGGCCAGCGCGCGCGCGTCGAACAGTTCCGCGGGGATCAGGCCTTTCTGCTTCACGAACCAGCAAAAGATGAGGCGGGTGATGAGGCGGATGAGGCTCTGGGCCTTGTAGGCGTCGGCGTTGGGCGTGCCTTTCGGCATGGGAAACTCGACGTGCTCGCGCGCCCAGAAATACCAGTTGGCGATCTCCTGGTAGAATTGCCTGGTGACGGCTTCGACGTCGAACGCGGCATCGAGCTTGGCGGTGACGGCGGTGATGGGCGGGGCGGCGTCGGGATAGGAGTCGAGTTCTTCGAGGGTGAACTGAAGGAGGGCGAGGCGTTCGAGGGTGGTGCGGGCGGGCGAGTCTTTTTCGTAGGGGAGCGTGCGGAGTTCGATCCGGCCCTCGCCCCGGCGGCGCGCCCAGGTGAAGGCGAGTTGTCGGCCGCCATTGGCCACGTAAATGACCAGGTGTTCGGCATGGGTGGGAGCGAGGGCGCGCTGGACGGCGCGGCGGGCGGTGACGCCGGGCGGGCGGTCACCCGGCCAGTCGAGGCGGAAGACGGTGAGGCCGCCGAGTTGGGCGATGGGCGCGGCGGTGGCCTCGAGGCCGATGGGCTGGGGGAGCTGGAGTTGGCGCGGCCGCTGGCCGTTGGCGGCGCTCCAGCCGAGTTCCTCGACGAACAGGGTGCGGAAGTCGAGGGCCTGGAGGAGGTCGCGGGTGCGGGCGGGGTTCATGGGAAAGGATGAAGGTTGAAGGGTGAATTATGAAGGGATGGATTGTGAGGGACCGGATGTTTTTGTGCGCAGGCGGCTGAGTTCGTCGGCCAGGTCCCCGAGCGGCACGGCCTCGGCGTCGCGGAGCGGGAACCGCTCGGCCCCCGGGTAAACGACCCAGCGGCGCGCGGGACGAAGGACGGCGGCGGCTTCATGGAAACCGCGTGACGGTGAGGGAGCGGTGCTGCGTTTGATTTCAATGGCCCAAAGCGCTCCGCCCGGAAAACGCAGCAGCAGGTCTATCTCCGCGCCGCCGCCAGTGCGGTAGTAGCTGGCCTCGGTGCCGTCGGGGACGGTCGCCAGGAGGTTTTCGATCACAAAACCTTCCCAACTGGCGCCGGCCGCCGGGTGGGCGAGAAGGTCCTCGCCCGTTTCGAGGCCCAGAAGGGCGTGGACGATGCCACTGTCACGCAGGTAGATGCGTGGAGATTTGACGAGGCGCTTGCCGACGTTGGCGTGCCAGGGCGGCAGGCGGCGCAGCAGAAACAGATCAGACAAAAGGTCCACGTAGGCGGAGACGGTGCGGGTGTCGGCACCAATGCTGCGGGCGAGTTCGGCGCTATTGAGCGGAGCTCCCTGCCGATGCGCGAGCATGGTCCAAAAACGGCGCAACGTTTCGGCGGGGAGACGGGGGCCGAATTGCGGGATGTCGCGCTCGAGATAGGTGCGGATGAAATGGCGGCGCCAGCGCAGGCTGGCGGCATCGTCCGCGGCCAGGAAACCGGGCGGAAATCCGCCGCGCAACCACAGGCGGTCCCGGGCGGTGGGTCCGACTTCGCAGGTGGTGAGGCCGGGGAGCTCGACGAAGTGCAGGCGGCCCGCCAGCGTCTCGCCCGATTGCCGGAGCAAGTCGAGGGAGGCGGAGCCGAGCAGGAGGTAACGGCCCGGCGGCCTGCCCTCACGACGGGCGCGATCCATCAGCCCGCGAAGCGATGGGAAAAGGCCCGGCAGGCGATGGACCTCGTCGAGCACGATGAGTTTGTCGAGGTGAGCGCCCAAGTAGCCCTCGGGATCGGCCAGCCTGGCGAGGTCGGCTTCGGATTCGAGATCGAGGTAGATGCCGCCGCGTTGACGGAGGATTTCCTGCGCGAGCGTGGTTTTGCCGACTTGGCGCGGGCCGAGGAGGCAGACGGCAGAGGCTTCGGCCAGGCCGACCAAGATGTCGCGGGTGGCAGCGCGGGCAATCATCCTTGCAAATCATGCATTGATATGCCTGATTTGCAAGGACCAAATGAGCTTGCTCAAGTGAGTTGTGTCGCCGCAGGGTGCGCCACCGGTCAATTTTGGGCTTTGCCAAGTCCCAGCGAGCAGATGATCCGCGCCTCGTCCGTCTTGGGCAGGCAGCGCGGAAAACAGGCGAATCACCCGCAGCGCAAAAGCCTTTGTGCGCTCCCGCAACTCTGGAACTTCATCCTTCATCCTTCATCCTTTCCAAAAATGGATTCAGAGGCGTGATGCCGGGGATGCCGGAAAAATCGGCGTCGTTTTCGGTGAGGATGACGGGGATGCCCTCGCGGAGCATGAGGGCGGCAAGCTGGCGGTCGAAATAGTTTTGCCGGGTGACGCCGCCCGCCACGCAAAGGTCCAGGGCCGCATGGACGGTCTCGAGGGTGAGCGGGAGGACGGTCAGTCCACGCAGGCGGGCGATGGAGCGGATTTTGTCGCGGGCCAGGGCGGGGTTGTCGGGGGGCTGGTTTTTGGGGCCGGTGAGGTTGGGATACATTTCGGCCAGGTTTTGCACGGAGACAAAGAGTTCGACGCTGGGGCGCTGGCGCAGGGCGAGAACCTGCCGGGCACGTTGGTGGCGGGGGTCGTTCGAAAGCGTGGCGTAGAGGAGGACGTTGGTGTCAACCAGGGCGCGACCGGTCAACTCCTCAACGCGCATAGGTTTCCTCCCGGTTGAAACGGCCATGGAAACGCCCGGACGAGGTCACGATTTCATCCTCCGAATCGCTGCGGTTGCGGAGGAATTCTTCGAGGGCCATCTCGATGAGCTGGCTACGGGAGCGGCGTTCTTCCCGACCTAGACGGTTCAAGTCTTCAAGGAGACGGTCGTCTATTGTGGCACTAATGTGTGATTTCATGGCATAATGGTATTACGCGCGAACTCAAAAGTCAATTCGCTGGCAGGTTGAAGGTTGAATTCATGAAGGGGTGCAATCTGGTGAAGTTGGTGAAGTCTGGGAGTTCATCCTTCATCCTTCATAATTCCCATAGAACAAATGATCCGCGGTTCGCGGGCTTCGGGGGCGTCGTGCGGGATGCAGAGGCGGTCTTCCTCGTGGAGGGCGAGGACGAGTTCGGCGAGTTTTTCGTCGGAGATGCCAGCGCGGAGTTCGCGGCTGAGGAGGTCGCGAGCGGCCTCGGTGAGCGGGGCGGCGTAGAGGGCGTCAATGGCCTGATGGAGGGGCTTGGTGTCGAAGAGGGTGTCTTTCACCCGCGCGGCGTAGTCCTTGAGGCGCTCGTAGGCGCGGCGGCGGGCGCTGGCGGGTTTGCCGAGCTGGCCGCCGGCGGTGGCCTGCTCGCGCTGGATGCCGGCGACGGCCTGCTGGACGAGGGCGTGATGGGCGGCGAGGCGCGGGAGCGCGGGCGTGGCGGGTTCGCACGCGGCGGCGCGGAGGATTTCGTGCTGGCTCTCGGTGACGGTGCGGCCCTGCTCATCCACCCAGGCGAGGGCGTCGTTGCCGTCGGCGGTGCGGGCATAGACCATGACGCCGGGTTTCAAGGAGGAAGGATGAAGGATGAAGGATGAAGTGGATTTGGTGGAGAAGACCACGTTGGGCATGTCGGGGATGGTTTTCTTGAGGGAGGGGTCGCGGTCGCAGGCGTTTTTCCAGATTTGGTAGGCGAGCGAGGCGAGGTCCACTTCGTCGTCCTCGGGGTCGTCGAGGAGGCCGGATTTTTCGGTGAACAGGTCGCGGATGCAGTCGTCGTGTTTCTCGTCCTCGAAGAAGGTTTCGTCGGTGCCGACGACTTCGGCGTTTTCGTGGAGGCGCTGGCGGACGCGGGCGCGCAGGCGGATGAGGCGCTCGACGCCGTCGGCGGGCAGGAAGGAGTAGCAGAGGATTTGCTCGGCCTGCTGACCGATGCGGTCCACGCGGCCGGCGCGCTGGATGAGGCGGATGATGGCCCAGGGCAGGTCGTAGTTCACGATGATGGCGGCGTCCTGGAGGTTCTGGCCTTCGCTGAGGACATCGGTGGCGAGGAGGACGCGGAGTTCGTCGGCAGCGGAAACTTTGTCGCGGGCGTTGTTGGAGTCCGGGCTGAAGCGACGGGCGAAGTCGGAAGGGTCTTCGGTGTCGCCGGTGACGGCGGCGAATTGTTTCAGGCCACGGGTGCCGAGTTGCTTTTCGAGGTAGCGGACGGTGTCGGCGAACTGCGAGAAGAGGAGGACCTTTTCCTTGGGATGCTTCCTGGTGAGGAGCTTTTCGAGTTCGGCGAGTTTTTCGTCTTTGTCGGGCTGCCAGTCGCCGGCGAGTTGCAGGATGGAAAAGAGGCGCTCGGCGTCCTGGCGCAAATGCTTCGCGAGGTCTTCGACAAAGAGGTCAGGGCGCAGCCAGTCGAAGTTGGCTTTGTGCTCGCGCTCGAGGAGGGCGTAGCCGCCGGCGCCGGCTGTGGCGAAGTCGGTGAGAGACCTGGCGGTGGTCTCCGTGGGCTCCCGGGACGGCTGCTGCTCGTCGCCGAACAGGGTGCTGTCGCTCTCGTGGTCATCGGTGCGGGTGTCGAAGAGGGCGGAATCCTGAGTGCCCACGGGCACGGGCAGGCCATTTTCCAGCGCGTGGAGGTAGATGAAGTTGCGCAGGATGTGGCGGCGGACGGAGAGCAGGAACGAGTGGCCGCTGCTTTCGAGGCGCTTGAACAGGTTGGTGCGGCAGAAGCCGATAAGGCGTTTGCCGGCGCGGGAGAGGTTTTTCATCACCTCGGCTTCGGCGGCGGAGGGAGGCGCATCGAGCGTGGCCTTGAGATAATTGGCTAGGCCGTAACGCGGGAGATGGAGAAGGCGCACGGTGTCCACCACGATGTCGGAGTAGAGTTTGGCATATTGGTCGTCGGGATGATTGTCGCGGATGCGGAAGTGGAGGGCTTTGGGTTGGCGTTTGGGGAAATGGAAGCGCGCGCCGCCCTCGAGGACGAGGAACCGGCGGTCGGATTTTTCCTTGGCGCGCCCGCAGTTGGGGCAGGTTTCCCGCGTGGCGGCGACGATGGTCTGGCAGGCCGGGCACTCGGTGAGGGCGTAGTTGCGCTCCACGAAGCTGCGCGTGCGGCGCACCATGAACCAGCGCATGAGCTCGCGCCAGTCGTCGGGGTGCTGGCTTTTCTCGAAGGCGGCGAGGCAATTGAGCGGGCACTGATGGCGGCGGGTGAATTCGTCGGGCCGGCCGTCGCAGTCGTGGCGGAGATATTCCTCGGGGCGGATGCCGACGACGTCCTCGGGGTCGAGGAAAAGGCGGAGCTGGTTGGCGAGGTCGAGGTAGGCCTTGTTGTAAGGCGTGGCGGAGAGCAGGATCACCTTGCGACCGTTGCGGGCAAGGTAGTCGCGGATGACGGCCCAGCGGTGGCCCTCGCGGTTCCGCAGGTTGTGGCTTTCGTCAATGATGGCGACCCGGTAGCGGCGGAGTTCGGGCAGGATGCTCTGCGCCTGCGTCACCGAAACGACTTTTGGGAAGAAGCGGTAACGGTGGCCGTAGTCCTCCCACATGCCGACGAGGTTTTTGGGGCAGATGACCAGAACCTCCAGCGAGCGCGGCGGGTCGAAGAAGGTTCGCGCCAGGGCGGAAGCCATGAGGGTTTTGCCCAGTCCGACGACATCGCCGAGGATCACACCGCCGCGCTTTTCGAGTTTTTTGGCAGCCATGCGGACGGCGGCGGATTGGAACTCAAGCAGCGTGTCGCGCATGTCCGCCGGGATGGTGAATTCGGACAGGCCAGCCCGCGCCTCCTCCGCGAGGTGGTAAGCCATCTTGACGTAGATGTGGTAAGGCGGAATGGGCGTTTCGCGCGCCCAGCTTTCGTCAATGACCTGGATGAGTTCCTTGGTGATGTCCACGCACCAGCGGTCGTTCCAGCGGTCGTTGAACCATTGTTCCAGTTTCTGCGTGGCGTCGTGGTCGAGCACGTCCACGTTGAGTTCGCCCTGATGCGAGAGGCCGGCGAGGGTGAGGTTGCTGGAGCCGAGAAAGCCGGTGATGGGGTTATTCGGGTCGGCGCGGAAGCAGAGGTAGAGCTTGGCGTGGAGCGGATGGCGGAGGAACAGTTTGACGACGAGCTTGCCCACCTTGAGCTGCGCGGAGAGTCGGCGCAGGCCCGCCTCGTCGTCGTCGGTCGGCGCGCCCAGGGTGAGCTGGTCGCGAAACTCCTCGGCGAGCTTGCGCCTGAGGCGGATGACGAGCTGGTTGCTGATTTGATCCTCCTGCGGCAGAAGGCTGTAGGCGGCGCGGAGTTCGTCCTGGGGCAGGCGCTGCATCCCGACGAGCAGACGGCATTGTTGGTCCGGGCCGCCCGCCCATTTTTCAATCAGCGCGTCAATGGCTTTCCAGCCGCGGAGGTTGAAGTAGCCCACGCAGAAGTCGGCGCGCTGGGAGATGGCGAGCGTTTCCCGCAGGGCGGGCAGGAGGTCGAGGGCGATGTTGTCGAAGATGCGGGGCATGGGTGGAAATGCGCGCGTGGACGTTCAGCCGCGTTGGGCGGCGGTTGCCGGAGGATGATGGCGTCTGAAAACGGAAGCGGGGCGCCCCCGCACCCGTCCCGCATCAGGCCCCGGCAACCGGCCGGACAACCACGTCCCGCCACGCCCGGGCAGGGTAGTCAGAAGGCGGCGCGGGCGACAAGCGGAAGGCAGGGGCGGCGGACGTGGGGGCGCATCTCCCTTTCTTGCAAGTCCGTTTCATATGTGTGCGGTGGTAGCGTCGGCAATCCTTGGCTGACGTGGAGCCG